>ENA-ORCO01000336-ORCO01000336.1-marine-metagenome-genome-assembly--contig:-NODE-336-length-26414-cov-9.004291_pt1 | contig 26414 bp, 26 predicted proteins | sample MGYA00248633_ERZ508508 | MGnify/ENA primary metagenome ERZ508508 (study PRJEB26179, sample SAMN06268845) | marine metagenome | isolation source: A23 P1 aerobic enrichment on pine of planktonic cells taken...
GCACGACGACCTCGAGCCGCGAACCAGCCGTGCCGTCGACGAATCGATGGCCGTCTCGCTGCTCGAAAAGGGTGGCCTCTATGAGGTCCGATCGGCGTCCGGAAACTGGTATGAAGTCGACGTGATCAGCGAGTCGTGTACGTGTCCAGACTGGCGGAAGCGTACGCCCGATGGCGGCTGTAAACACCTCCGGCGAGTCGATCAGGAGATCAAGCAGGGGCGGGTCCCACGACCTGATGGGCGTCTCCCCTCGAACTCGTAGGATCGCCCAGCGTTCGAGATCTCCCGAGGCTACTGTAACATCAGACGAAACTCCTTGATGGAGAGTTTCGAGTAGTGAGACGGCTGCTGGAGAACCGGTGAGAACAGTTGGCAGCAACTTAACCAACAAAACTATGCAGTTTGCGCCTGTGTTGGTTAACACAGATCGGCCCATGTCCTACGAGCCACCGACGCCCCCAGCGGACCTCCCCACCGACGTCATCGACACACTCAACGGCTATTCACCCGAGCTGCTCCGAGACGTTGCCCACTATGCCGAGGACCTCGCCGAGCATCGCGAGCGCGAGGCCCGCCTTGCCGAAGCGGAGGAGGAAGACGAGATCGACGAGCGACCCGATGACCTCCCCGATGATGTCCCGACGAAGGCGACGATCACGATCAAGGAGATCAACGACAACCGCTACTACTACTGGCAGTGGCGAGAAGGAGATCGCGTCAAATCAAAGTACAAATCCCCAGTGAATCCGGACGAGTAGACGAACTAGTACCTCAGTCGGATGGCCAGCTGTTCGGGGAGACACCCCGTCTGCGAAGTGAAAGACGCAGGGTACGGGAGAAGTCCCGAGTTGATGAGTGAGGATCCAGTCACTGTCGACGAACTCGCCGAGAAAGCCGACGAGTATCTGCACGAAGCCTCACTCACACCGGAAGAATACGAAGCCCTGAAACAGAGTGTTGCGGAGCTCACGCCGATCTTCTCAGCTAAGAATTCGCACTTTGTCCTCGGCAGCTACGGGAAACATGAAATCCGTCGTCTCCAGCTCGTAAAAGATCGTCTCAACCGACAGCCCGGTGCGTACGCGTTTCTGATGGTCGACATTCGAAGCGAGTTGACGAATACCTACCTCAAGTTCCGGCTGCTCGCCGATCACACAGACGTCATCGTGGGCGTCACCGAACACGCTCAGGGCTGCTTCCTCGTCGAGCAGGGCTACTTCACAGCCCTAGAGGAGTACTTCGCGAAGACGCACGTGTTCAAACGCGAGTACAACACGATAGATGCGGACGCGATCGACACGAACGTAGCCGTCGAGAGTCCTACAGTGGAATGCAGACCGCGATCTTCGAGATGCTCAACGATGCTAGGCGTCTCTGCCGGTGGACGACTGAGAACGACCTCGTCGAGTGTACCGAGGCTCTCGTGAGTGATCAGGAATACCCGTAGACAGAGACTAATCGGTTACTCACACCCCCGACGTTTCTGTCGTTTCTCCACGAAATCCTGTTCACTGATGGCCCAGACAACAAATGAACTCGAACAGGAAGACATCCCCCGTTTTCGAGTAGTAAGTGCGGGGGTGAATCCGTGCAAGATTGGGTCTTCGAACCACGAACCCTCACGGGATAAGTAGTCCACTGGAGAGCGATTGCAAATGCTCGTAAATGAAATGTCGTTTAGATTTTGTCAGACACTCCACTATTGCCAGTAAAATCGGAGGGTAAGACGCTATTAGATGAAATTGGCAACGGTGGTCCTGGTAGTAACTAGTCGGATTGATTGGGGCAGGGAGTTACTGGCAACACCGGAGAGGGTACTGGATAAACTGGCACTGACGGTTGCGCGGTTACTGGCAAAAGTGGAGAGGGTATTGGCAGTACTGGTGTTGGCGGTTGAGAAGTTACTCCAGAACCCGATGCCGCTTGGCAGTTTCACGAATATCGTCGAGCTCTCCGAGTTCACTTTCGAGTGCGTCGAGGGCCGACGACAGGGAGACATCAAGCTCGTATTCGTTGTAGTTTCCGCGTCCACTCGACGAGTCGACCAACCGTAAAATCCCGTGGAGGCTCAAATCCGACAAGTGGTCGTGTACCCGCCTGCGTTTCAGTGGTTCACTACCGTGATTTCGAAGAACTGCTTGATATCGCTCATAGATCAGTTTCGTTCGTTCAGGCGTTTCACCTTCTGCCGCTAGCTGGCAGACAGTCAGGAGCACATACTGCCCCTGCCGGGTCAACGAATGCATCCCTTCGACAACCTGTTGTCGCTGGATCTGATGCTTGGCCTCCCGAACGTGGTCTTCGGTGATTTCCGCCTCTCCACCCGCCATCGCGTCGTTCTCGGCGATATCAGCTGCTTTCCGGAGTAACCGTAACGCCTGCCGAGCAGATCCCGAGTCCTGTGCAGAGAATGCGGCGCACAGTGGGATTACATCTGATTCGAGGACATCGTCGTAGAGCGCGATATCGGCTCGCTGCTTGAGAATATTCTGCAGTTCAGTCGCGTCGTACGGAGGGAACAAGATTTCCTCTTCGCAAAGAGTGTCCTTGACTTTCGGAGAGAGGTTTTCTCGGAACTTGAAGTCGTTCGAGATGCCGACCACACCGATTTTCACATCGAGATCCAATTGCGAGCGTGCTCGTGGAAGCTCGTACAGAATATCGTCATCCGAGCCGATGTTATCGATCTCGTCCAGAACCACGAGAATAGTCCCACCGATCGACTCAAGGTCGTTGTAGAGTTCGTTGAAGATGCGTTTTTGTTGATACCCGGTTTCGCTCATCGGTTCGCGCGAAGACGAGACTGTGGTGAGAGGGTGAGAAGGAGAGCGAATCTCGTTCACGAGATTGACCGCTACCTGATAGGATGTGGTGCAGCCAGTACAGTTGAGTTCAATAACGTTGAGATCGACGTCGTCGTACTCTCCGGCGGATTCTTGCAGCTCCTCAAGAAGATCGTGCGTAGCAGCTGTCTTCCCGACGCCGGTAACGCCATACAGAAAGACGTTGTTCGGTTGCCAGCCCTGAATGACAGGACGGAGAGCGGCCGCATATTCGTCGAGTTCTTCGTCCCGCTCCTCGAGTGTCTCTGGCTGGTAATCATCCCGGAGGACGTCTTTATCCTGGATGATGAACGATTCTCGATTGAATCGGCCCATAGGCGGACTCAAGACGAAGAGCCATCATAAAACCAGGGGTTCCAGTATCACCACTAACCCACCACTCGAACCAGTTATGCCAGTACCGCCCTCGCTTATAAAACACACACACTCCACTATTGCCAGTAAACCTTTGCAACAACTGGAGGGGGTCGTTGACCCCCTCTCTAATTAGCGGTACTTTTAATATATTGTATGTTAAACCAAACCCGTACTAGCGAAAACTCGACTAGCTATAGTAGGTTTAGATAACAGTAACTAGACTAGAGACGTGACATCTTCTGCCCTCCTGTCCATTCTCCCCTCGTTACTGGCAATGGTGGAGTGAGAGAGGTACTTAAACGACGGTATTATTGGCAATACTGGCAACTCTGGTTGCCCTCTCCCTGCTACCATCGCTGCCTACCCGATATTCCAGTCGAAATCTACCCTTCCCGACACCAATCGATCGATGACCGTGGACCTCTTTTCACATGTTTCGCTCGTTCCCACTTCCCGATGATGACCGTTTCTGAATCTACTCTCCGTGATCCCCGTCGTTCATCGTGGTTCGAGATGCAGGTCTTGCCGGCGCCGCTGGGCCCGGTGACGATGGCCGTGTCGGCGGGTTCCCCGTTCGTGATGGGCTCGAGAACGCTGGAGAGATGGTTGACTTCGGCGTCGCGATGCTCAACTTCCCGAGGGACGAACCCGGCGCGGAGAACGCGAGCATCGCGGATCATCTTTGCTTGATAGACTGGTTTTCTGGCTAGTACTAAAAACGTGACCGGGTTGCTTCCGGAAACACCCCTTTAGCCCCTTCGGACCTAACTAAATCCTCGTGCAGTAACGCGATTCCTGTTCGTGGAAACTCAAGGTTTCCGGGATTTCCGGAATCAGGTCACGGGCGGGAACTCGTCACACCGGGATTTTGCCAGTTGTCGGCTTCGTGTTCACTCCAGGGGATGAGGTATACTCCGTTGTCAGCGCGACTTTGATGGTCCAACTCATCCATCAAGTTATTCCACCTTTCTTCGATCGTATTATCGGACTGCTTGAGGAGTTACTTATCGAGTTCGTCGATCAGCTGCTCTTGGAGCTTCTGGTGTCGCTTGCTTCCGTACTCATCAAAGACACCCTCATATCCTTCCTCGGAGTAGTCGAACGAGCGTCGTGATACGGAGGGATTGGTCTTCGCATATGTCAAACTCCTCCTCTAGCCGCGTACACACAGGGTGACATAGAACAGTTGGCACACCCATCTTCTGACCTCCCGAATCGCTCAATGCAGAGGAGACAAACAACAAACCGCTCGCTGGACCAGCTTGAGCTTACAGATGTGCGATAGCTGGTCAAAAATTAATTTGCGTTCGTGTTAGCAGATCCGCTTGAAACAGTTACGGAACTTGTCGTATGTTCTACTATTACATCAAATGAAGTGCTGATCAGTGGATTGTTTCCCACTCGACTGAAGAGTGCTTGGTCAGGATCGAAATTAGTGTCATCAGACGGGGCCGCAGTCAAGGTATCGCTATTTTGGAAGATACCGCTGATCGTTAAGTTCACTGTTGTTGTCGTGGTTTCCCCCTCCGTATTCTCTTCAAAAGCCGACGCGTTAAATCCGACCGCGTCACCAGGTGGGTTAAGCAGAGAGATCGGGTTTCCACTGTTGAATGAATCGAACGTTTGTGACCCACTGGCTCCCTGATTCTCCGCATCAACAGACACGACCTCCGAATACTGGAACCCACTAGTCTCTATATCCGGCCCAAATATAAATTCGATATAATCGACTGTTCCACCGACGTCACTCCACTCAAGTGTGAAAGTAGGGTCGATCGTGAGTGTATTCAGCGTACCATCCGAATTCGAAACATTTTGATCATTCGCAGTGAAGTTGCTTGTCTGAGCAGTCGCGGGGTCGGGTTGTGAACGCAATAGGACCGCTCCTACTGCTGCACTCCCGCCTATGGCCGCCCCACTTTTGAGTAAACTTCTACGCGATACATTCACCCTTTCCGACATAGTATAGTAGCTGGACCCGACATCTAAAAAACTTTTTCCGAGAGAAAGTAGTTTTCGCTCTACATCAAGTCACACCTCAGACAGATGTCAATATAATCTCGGTCGTTACGTTTGCGTGCGAAGGTACTGACGGCTCCTCTGGTTCTGAAGAAGCCACCTTACTGATCCCTGTGCGTCGGCCGTAGTTTTTTCTCGCACGCGTTCCACGAGTCGCCTATGTCTGAGCCCTCCAGGTCAGATCCGTCGTCAGGAAGGTACGGGTTATCCACTGTCGATCTCGACGACGATCACTACACCGTCAAGCAGTCAGCGATCCGGAACAAGTACGTCGTCCGGGACAGCGCCGGCGATGTTGCCTTGCGCGGGAAGCAGAAAATGTTCAAGATGAAAGAGGAGTTCCCCTTCGTCACTGGCGACGACGAAGACGCGTTCCGCGTGAAAGCTCGCGGTATCATGGACGTCGCAGGGAACTACACCATCACGGACGCAGCTACGGACGAGGAAGTCGTCGTCCTCGATGAGGACATTTCGTTGTTCGTGGAGAACTGGACGATTCGAGACCCCGACACAGGGGAGAGTCTGGCGACGATTCAATCGAAGAGCAAGCCCCTCTCGGCGCTTCGACACCTGATCTCCGGTGCGAACCTCATCCCGAACAAGTACGAAATATTCGATGCTGATGGCGACCACGTCGGCGACATCGAAGGACAGTTCTCGCTACGAGATGCCTACACGGTCAGTATTGACGACGCCGCTGATATCCCGAAAGAAGCGGTGATAGCCTCCGCGTGTATCCTCGATGCCCTCGAAAACCAGTGATGTGCCTTCCCGGTTCTCGTGGCCGTACAGGCCCCCCCTTCTCGGGAGTTGAATCACAGGCATGACAGAAGATAACGAGGCCACGTCATCGGAAGAAGATGCTGAGGAAAACGGGAAATTAGACAAGGTTATTGACGTGGTTTTGGAAGTACTTGGCCTGATATGAGATCCATCTTTGATTGACACTCGCCGTCTGCACGTAGGAACTGAACAGGTGTATCGCGGTTTCAGGAGGCGCTGTTGACCAGCACGAGAACGATGAACACTTCCCCGGTTGCCAAGCCGATACCGTGGTCGAAGCCCAGCAACAACGTGACCGTTTTCATGACAGTGGCAACCAGTGCGATAGCGGGTTTGACGGCCAATCGAGCACCAGATTGCAGTTCAACCGCCGCGGCTCAGTGAGACTTTGCGAGTGAGCTAGAACGCGTCCATCGGGGGTCCGGAGAGACCGTCGTACTGGATTGGCACTGTTCAACTGGGCAGGGATCGGGAAAGCAGCCTCGTTGGCGATCGATGATCGGTCACCGGGATACCCTCACCCACGATGGACGCGGTGTATGTTACTGCGTAACAGAGGTAAGCGTTACGATTTGCTGAGTTTGAAACCCTTCTTGACCTGTACGCTGGCGTCTTTCACCGTTCAACAGAATTAATACATCCGGTATACCATCAATATACGATAATGTACGACCTGACAGGGTTTCAGCGTGACTTGCTGTATGTCATCGCTGGATTAGACGAACCGCACGGCCTGGCCATCAAGGAGGAACTGGAAGAGTATTACGAAAAAGAAATTCACCACGGGCGACTCTATCCGAATCTTGATACACTCGTTGAGAAGGGGCTTGTCGAAAAAGGTGAGAAGGACCGCCGCACAAATATTTACACGTTGACCCGCCGCGGAACCCGAGAAATCGCAGCGCGGCGGGACTGGGAAAAACAATACGTCGAAACAACCGAAACCAACGATCAATCAACAGCAAGCGGAGAATGAACGAGATCCGATAGGGACCTGCTCGGCGGTTACCCGGTCTACCTGAGACTGAGCGAGAGTAAGCGGGACGACGGAAAATGGGCTCTACTGACAGTATATTAGACCCTACTACCACCGAAATCGACTCAATCAGGCATTAGATGGCCGCACGCCCGCCGAGGAGGTGCTGAACTATACAGTGCCAGATACAGGAAAATACCTACGGTTGATAGAATCGTTGAGACGCCGATTGCTCGCCTCTTAGAACAAATACAGTGATTTTGGAACGTTATTCCTGTTGTTCTATTTCTAGCCAGATTCCACAAATGGCGAGTTACAGACTTAGATTTGCTTATAGAACGTTTCCGCACGGCTTGGTACATTTCTACTATATCATCGATTGTTTTCCGACTGGAAGTTCAGATTTTCGCATGTTAGAACGCTGTAAAAGCGAATAAACGTACCAAAACCGATTCTGGAAACGTCTTTGCGGCGATGCCTATCGACAAATCATCCCCATACATGTCCCCTTCACTTCGCTTTCTAGTTGGTGTGATTGATGGTGTTGTGTCGGTGTGCGGGATTCCGTGTATTTCATCTTGTGTCAGCGATGATTTTTGCAATAGTGGCACTTGTTCGCGCTACGACGAGTTTGACTTGAGTCGCTATGCTGGCTGTTTTGGGTTAAACGTTGCCGACGATTTTGTCTAGGTATCGGTTTTGTTCCGGATCTACGGTTGAGCGGGACAGGGACCGGTAGGTTTTGAGTTGGTCAATGAACTGGCCGATGACGCCTTCGTTTTCTAGTTTGGTTTCCCAAGTACTCGGGCTGTAGTCCTCTGTATTTGCGTCGGGGAATGAGTCGAAGTCGAAGTAGCTCGGGTGGTCTAAGTGCTGCATGATGGTCGATAGGTGCTCCGGGTTCGGGGTGACGAGTGTGCTTTCGATGCCGTCAATATCGGTGAATGCGGTGAGTTTCTCGACACACCGGTGTGCTCGTGAGGGGGAATTTGATTTCGTTTCTACCTCTGCGACGTACTTTGGGGTTGTGTCGTCAAAGCCGATGACGTCGATGCGTGTTGAGAGGAGATTGCTTTCTTGGAGGGGTTGCTCGTATGGAGTTGAGCGGAGTCGCCAGAGGTCGTGGTATCGCACGACTCGTGAGACGTCTGATTTTGTTGCGAGCCACGCGGCGGTCTGGTCGATCCCTTTTCTGTGGAGTGATTTTTCGCGTGTAGTCTTTTCGCCGTAGCCATCGTTCGAGGTGTTCTCGATTCCCAACAAATTGCGTTTGTCAGCAGGGACGGTGTAGAGGACGCGTAGGCCTTCTTCGTGGCGTTCTAACCAGTTACTGTCTTTTAATTTGTCTTCATTTACGTTGAGGGTTGTCCCATCGGCTTGCTGACGGAGGTGACGCATGCTCTCGGTGAGAGAGAAGTCGGCTATTTTGCGTTCCATCACAAGTCCGACTCGTGTGAGGAAGACCAGTTCATCTCGTGTCAGTTCCACGGATTCGGTGTTTACGAGTGGGTGGACGTCGTGGATGGATGAGATCGTTGCTTGGGCTTGTGCTGTGGTTCGTTGCGCGTGTCTGAGTGCTTGACCGTAGTCTGTACTGGTTGCCTGCCAAGCCTGTTCGGGTACTTGTTGTGGAACGACCTGTCGGTGTCCGTCGGAGTTTCTGATCCATTCGCGTTCAACGCCGGATCGCCGTAGATTGGTTTGGAGTCGGAGGTAGCTGTCCCAGACGTCTGGTCCATCGTCGTTGCGCGGGTAGATCGGTGTGACTGGTGGTGCGGGTATTTCACACAGGAGTTGTGACGCGTCTCCCTCACGGTACAGTTTGATTTGATTGCTCTCGGCGTTCGCTAATGCTTTGATCAGCGTGGTTCGAGAGTGGATATCGTTTCCTGGCCGGCGAGGTGGTGGGAAATACGTTTTTACGTGGGTGAAGAGCGTCTCAACCGAGAGTGGGTCGCCAAAGGTTAGCGTTGGTGATGCTCGGATGCAGTCGACAACAGTGATGAGGCGTTTGTCCTCGATTTGAAGCGGTTTCTCGGTGTACGTATCACGTTGCCATTCCCGTTGTGGATTGTCGGATTCGCTGGCGTAATAGGGGGTGTAGACTGGATTGTTGGTTCGAAACCGGTCGAATATGACGTCCTCTGCATTAGGGGTTTCAGTTACCAGTTGGTTGCGGTCGCGGGTATTCAGAGTGTTGTACGCGGTATGGACTAGCCTGGCCCAGCTGTGCGAAGCATATTCTGCTAGTTTGAAGCGGAAGACTTCGCGTGGGATCGTGAGCCCGCCGTTGCTGATGGTCAGGGGAGGGAGTTGATCGGTGCGGGATGGGACGAGTTTCGAGATGAATGGGAGGAGTTGGCAGCATCGTGAGAGATGATCTCCGTCGATCCACACCGAGGAATCAGTCACTTGGGCCCGGTCCTGGTACTGTCGGTGAACTGCTTCAGGGTCACTGTCGGCATAGGTTCTGAATGAGGCTTGATTTGCCGTGTCAGGTGGATTGCGAGTGAGGAGTACGGACGCGATTTCTGCCTGGAGTTGCGGCGGGAGTTCGGTTTCAAACAACCACGTGATCGTCGCGACGTAGTACCTCCGCGCTCGGAAGGAGAATCTCGTTAATCCGGGATGTTTCTCTAACGAGTTTCGAAGCATTCGGGCTTCTGCACTCCCATCTGGTTCCCGCTTCTCATAGTCTGTTCCGGCGAACGGATCCGCCCAGTGAGTTCGCAACGCCGTTAGTGCAGCGAACGACGCTAATTCCCTGATTTGCTCGACTCCCGATGGCTGCGTCGGCTCGATGTTGAGTTGCCTGTGAGCCGCCTTCAGGTACTGTTCAAAGCCGTGCCGGCGAGAAAGCGTAGCATCGGGTTCACCGGAGAAGAACCGCGTCAGAACTGTTGTTGGGCAGTCTAATGGGAGGAGAGCTACACGGGCAGCATCTCGCTGATTGGTACGCGGCTTCATCGATTGCTCACTTGTCAGTCCATAGTTCCAGTTCTGGGAACACGTTCACCGGGTCAATGACGTCATCGATGAGTTGTTTCCTGGAGACGAAGCGGAGTTTATTCTTTCCCAAGGCGTGCTTGGAGAACTCCTCGTTAATTGCAGGAATGCTCTGCTGACGAGAGTAATACTCGGCAACGTCATCAACTGGAGCCGCGTCACCGGGAAACCAACCTTGTGAGTCGGCAGCTGCGATGAACTCAGTAATCGCTTCTCGCGTCGAGAAGACGGCCATGACCGCCGCATCAATGTGACTGGCACGAGAGATTTGCTCTTGGATTTCAATGGCGGATTCATCATCGATGACGAACCCGACGACAGCCAGTCTCGGGTGGTGTTGCTCAGCGAACCCGGCGACATCGAACATCAATACCGGTCCCTCCGGCGGGTCCGAATCGGAGGACCGAAGTGAGAAGCGTGATTCGGCTTGCTCTCCGACCGATGTGCCCATGGCGTGGGGCGCACAGACCCAATCGATCCCGGGGTGGGTCGTAAGCCAGTCTCGGCTTTGGGCAACGACAGTATTGTGCGCTGTCCCTTCGTCAAAAATGACGGTCGAAAGGAAGTCTCCTTCCGCTACGCTCCGCTGTGTTGTCCACTGCCAACGCGACCAATTCGGCAAAATCTTCGACTGTTGGGCGAATTCGTCGGTCGTCCTGTAGACTTGCGCTCGGTAGACTCGCTCCGTCTGGATCAGGTCTGATGTTTCGATCCGCTCATCGGTAACGTCTCCCTGGAATCGACCGGTTGTCCTACAGAATTCCTGGATTTCGGTCGGTGTCGCTTCACTCGTTGGGATGGCGGACGGATAGCCGGGTAGTACCTGACACTGCTGCAAGAATACGAGGTACGTGAACAACTGGAAGGCACGCGACTGAAACGGATTGCCAGACAGGTGGTCGGCGATCACGTCACTTACCGTGGCTAGAATATCAGACTGGTCCGCCGTCTGGATCGCCGCGTCGACATCGGTGAGCAACTCTCGCACTTCGGGATACAGTTGCGGCGGATAGACAAATCCCGCGTGCGAGTCAGTTGTACCGGTGACCGAAGATTGGCGTTCTCGTTTGAGTCGGTCTTCCGGGTGGCAATTATCCACTAGTTCCTTCGTCGCCGACTCGTACCCGCACACGCGGCACTGCCACGTCTCTCCACGCCTTTGGGCACGGCCATAATCATCAAACGTACACTGATCATTATCATCTGGTTTCTCTATCATTGCTCGTTCCGTACCAAACACTAACCCCCGATTTCGTAAAAATGATTGCCGGGAATAGCTGCGTTAAGGCGTGTATAGCCGATTCACAGCACGGTCGACTGATTCACAGCACGACCGTATTGTCGATTTCAGGAACTTGTCCAGTCTGACGAGCGACTAACTCAAGGTTCCCTGAGTTCGTGCCGGTTTCACCGCCACGGATGTCTTCTGGCACTGAATGTGGTATCTTGCTCGCAGAGCCCATTCAGTGTTGCCAGTCACCTTCCTTTCGAGCAAACAAAGCTTGCGCTGTCCCGTGATTTCGGAGAGTTCATTGTTCAATTTGGGGTCCTCGTGAGCTGGCACGCGCTCCGATCTGCGGTTCAACCGCGTAACTCACTGGTCAACGTAATAGATTTCTACAACGGAACCTACGAAATTCGGGCACGGTATGCCCTTCGAGAAAACCAGAAATAAGCAGCAAACGCCTTCTACCCACCAGGAATAGGGGTTTGGAGAGCCGTCAAAGCCAGAGGTACAAAAGAGAACCTACCTTACCAATGAATGATGTCCAGGCGTGGCGACGACTCGCTCCGGTTCCTGCTGGTTCCGGCGAGTCGCAACTGTCTGGACCAACCGGTACTCAGCGATGCGTGTGTTGATATCCGGAGGCGATTTTTTTCTAGTGAGGTTTTTCGAGACTGTCTCTACACGAGAATAGCCCGGTCACAAGAAAGTGGAATCCGGAGGCGGGTCGCCGATCTGGTTGGAAGTACCACAACTAGAACTGATTGTGATCGCAACTACACTACTACTAGCACTTGTCGCTTCAACAAGTACGTATCAGCTGATCAGCCAAGAGTTAGTCAATCCGACAAGGGGTTTCCTGACCCGGATCCCGATGGGTGACAGTTGTCGCGAGCAACTCGGATGGAATGTGTCTGCGGAGTTGTGGGCACGATTCGAAGACCGGGTCGCTTCCGAGTGGGGTGCGACGTCTCCGTACACCGGTATCCAGATAGAACAGTCGTGGCGCGAGTATCATTCTGACGGCGGCAGACATCCACTCGAAGAGGTCTCAGAAGAAATTGTCGTAGCCACTGGTCGTGCTCCGAGCGACGTTAGAGAAAAAAGTCTCCGCACGGGGATCAATGTCGAAGCCGAGACAACAACCGTGTGGGTCCGAGTCCATGAAGACATCAAGGGAGAAATGGCAGCGTTCGCAAACGCTTCTCATGTTCCGAAGCGCGCTGTTCTCCGAGCGGTTCTGACTTGGTACTTGGATGGGGGGCGAGACGCGCGAGTTTTAGAGAAATTGGAAGGCGTTGTTGATGATATTGAAACAGCGTTCGAATCACTCCGAGAAGACAGTGCTACGCTCAATAAAACTGAGCGTACAACCCGCGCTATCGCTGCTCACCTAGGAGATGCCTTTAACGAGGATGCCCTTGCTTCCGCGATTGATGCGGAGACATCCGGCAGTGACTACTACCACACCGAGTATCCCCCTCGCGTCATTGAACTCAAGGATGTAAAACGTCTGTCGCAGGAAGATGAGCCAGATGTATTCTTACCACCCGAAAAATGGCAGAGCAGGAAAGCAGGCGAAATCATTAGAGCACTTGGTCGGAACCAGGGTCTCGATGTTGCGGGTCCATTCACCAAACAAGACTACGTCGAAGCCGCCGATAAAGCAGGATTTGATCCGAATGTTCAGTCTGATGAGATTAATGAAATTCTTGATCGTATCCTGGATCGGCTAAATTTCCGCTGGAACGAGGATTCTGAACAATTTGAACCAATAACTGATGGAGACGATGAGCTATCCACCAACGGAAATTCCACTAGTGCTTCGACTGTCGACTGATAATATGCTATTCTAGGAATAAACTGGTTTGACCGGCACTATTCTCGCCCACAGGATCGACACAGAGAGTGCAAAGCAACTGAGTAGCGAAGTAGAGCGGCGTAATTCGGTTGGTCTAGCGGTAGCCTCGGTCTTGGAGAAACTCGAATCGGTCGTGGTGATTACCGATGATTCCGCTGGTGGTGAGGTCTGACCCGGTGTAGCGTTCCAATACGTCAGGGTCCGAAATAATCGCTCCGTAATAATGGTCGAATGCCCTAGTGACATCGACAAGTTTCTCGCCATCAAGGGTACACCACGCATGCTCAATTCCGCCATGGTTGAGATCGCTCATGACTGCAAATCCCTCAGTGTACGTGAACCGGGTATTATATTGCCACATCTTCAGCGCGTTCGCAAAACATTCTTTATTGGATGGCATTGTAGCTTGGACGGCCTTTTCGATGAGAGTCCGTTCCTCGTCTGTCACGGCTTCGGACAGTGCGACGCGACGTCCAGCAATTGTGACGTGCTTAATGTCCTGTTTCGACACGCCTTGTCCGCAGTCGGAAACATACCGGTGCATCGGTGAACTTTCTCGCGATTCCTCAACATACTTGGAAGCTGGGTTCACTGTTGGTCTCTATTTGGATGAGGGTAGATTAATTTCATTGCTGACTCGCCGCTGACTTCGAGAACGCGACTCTGGATGATGTTCATTCATGGTCCTAAAGTTTCGCCGAAAGCCAGGGAACCGATTTCATGGTGAGTCGCCTCATGATCGCTCCCGCGGAGCAAGCCGGTACCCCGATGCTCATCTTTTGTGCAGATTTTCGATGATGGGAAAAAGTCACAGCTTGCTGAGGTTTTTCCGTAATTAGAGAAAACACACCGTGTTCGACATGCTATCCGAACACGACCAGTCTGGCCCGACAACACCAGACGACAATATCAGTCGATTCGAAGTCACTCCGAAACAGTCCGGATCTAACCCGACTATTACCCGAGCTGGAAACTCAGCGTACCAGGCACACGGCGAATCAATTGATTTGGTGCAGCATTATCATCCCGGTGCCGCACTGTTTTATTCGGTGCCGATGGCAGCGCGGGAGGAATTGCTGACTGCACCGCTTACCGCTGACGTCCATGATGTGACGACTCGCCTCGAATCAATCGCCGAGGCCTTGGGAGACTGGCTTGCACACGACGCGCCCGAGTCAATTCGAGAGACAGTTCGAACGTGGAGCGACAACCACAACCTCGATAACCCATTCCTCACCGCCCCCCGGTACGCTGCGTTGCAATTCCTCCTAAAAACAACGCTTTATGCGACGTATACCCGTCGGAACGACCTGCCGATCCTGAATGGTGATGTTCGAGACGCGCTCACAACGGCTGCGAACAAAACTGGCAACCACGCGTTTGAGGCGTCACCTCTTGATACACTCGTGTGGCACAGCCCCGGCGACGTGGTGGCTGAACTCTGCTGGTGGCGATGTGGACTGACGACAGCTGCTGCCCCGGCCGACGACATCGGCGAACTCTTTGAGGAACTCGTACCAGCTACGGCACGCGGGTCTGCCGGGCAGTTCCGTACCCCTCCCCACATCAGCGAAATCATGCGGGAACTGGCGACTCGCAACAGGGACGATGTTCTCGACGCTGGGATCGGAGCTGCCGCCCTGTCAGTCTCGCGCAACCAGTCACGATCGAGCCAGACCTACGGCGTCGAAGAGAGCCGGATCGGATTCCTCATGGCAGTGACCTCGCTTGCGCTCACAGACCAGCCAGGTGTCGTCCATCAGGCTGATTTCTTCGATATCGGACCAGCCACACTCGGAATGGAGCCCGACGCCGCAATTCGGATGGGGCGCCATACCGGTGAGGTCGATATCCTGCCGGGAAGCGTTGATGCTGCTCTCGGGAATCCACCGTATGTCGCTAATAGAGATCTCGACCGTGACAGCAGTCACTACCGCCAGCACCTCCATGCGTTCGGGGATGCTGGCGAGTCACCGTACGTCGATGGTGACAAGCGAATTTCCGGGCGAAGCGACCTATTCGTCTACTTCGTCACACACGCCACGCAGTTCCTCGCCGAAGGCGGTCGACTCGTCTACCTCCTCCCGAGAAAGTGGCTGGAGACCAAGTATGGGGAGACGCTCCAGACGTTCGTCTTTGACCACTACCAAGTGACCGCTATCATCGAATTCGAAGACACCGTCTTCGACGACGTGCAGGTTGACGCAGTTATCCTCGTCGCCGACCGTTGCACTGACGCGATGGCGCGGAAGAATACGGCCACGAGATTCATCACTATAACCAGCGAGATGGATCCGGCACGCATTCCCGACATCGTCGGGGCTGACTCCACAGATACTCCCGGACCCGACGACGGCAGCACGGCCACCGCTAGTCGTGGCAATGGGATTCAGATCGTCACTGTTCAGCAGTCACACCTCGCCGACCACGACGAAACTGACGGGCCACTCACGCAGTACTTCCGAATACCAGCACCACTCCAGTCGCTGAAACAAAACGAGAGACTGGTGCCGCTTGAAACGCTCGCTACCGTAACGTACGGGCACAAAACCGGGAACAACGACTTCTTCCTGCTCGATGCCGCCGATCTGGATAGATGGCCATTAGCTGATCGCTTCTACCGACCGGCGGTACATGACCTCGGAAACGTACCCGGTTATCGCCTCAGAACACACGATACCGACACTTACATCCTTGATATCCATTCCTACGTGAGGTCACTCGATGAGGATCACCGCAACGACGTCTCCTCACGCTCGCGCCCACAGCAGGTGAAAGCCGCGCTCGCACAACACGGGCACGATGCGCTCCTCGCATACATCAAGGAATGGGAGGCATCTCATCCTGAGAATCTGACGCAACCAGACGATGTCTGGTTTGACGTGGGATCGGTAGACGCACCAGAACTCGTCCACCCTTACCGGGTTCACGAGCAGTTCCGCGTCCTCAGGAACACCGGCGAAGTAGTCCCGGATAACTGTGCGAATGGCCTTGATGTGAATGCGGACGTAGACACCGGCGTACTGCTCGGATACCTCAACTCAACCGTCCATGCCGCGTTCCTCGAACTCTGGTGCCAGTCAGAAGGCGGTGGTTCGCTCGAAGTGATGACGCGCTCACTTCAACAGGTCCCGGTCGCTGACGTGCGAGCATTCACTGACACTGACCGGAACGCAATTCTCACTGCCTTTGACGCGCTCACACAAGGAAGAGAAAACGCGCAGACACAGTTGGACGAGGCTGTCCTGAACGCGATCGGTGCCGATATCAACGTCGCCACACTGCAAGAACTGGCCCAATCACTCACAGCCGATCGACTCCCGAACACGTGAACCAGTTCGGAACCCCAATACGCGCCACAGATGACGGCTTCAGAGCGATATAGATCCTTTGCCCTCTGGTGATTACCGAGATTCCATTGTAACTTGGGTCTTGACTGCACTCTGGCCCGCGCACCAGACGGCGTTCTATTTGTCTTCACCAGCCACCCGCATTCACTGTATTTCTACAATGCAACATCTGAAATCACAGTAAGGAACCGCAGTCTTACCGAATCGACAATCGATGATACAGCAGTTGCACCGCCCCAAATACCCGTTTGAACTTCCGTTGAAGGCACACCCTTTACCCAAATCATCTCATAGTCTGTTTGCTGGTCGGATATGACAGGCCCGATGGTAGACTTCGCATCTGGTCGGACCACATCATTCACTGTTCCAACCAGTGGGCGAAGTCAAGCAGTTGCTGTCCTCCGACTAGTCATCATCAACAGAGTGAAACCAAATGACGAACACAAACACCGAAACTAGCACCGTCGTCTCCGGCGAATCTGATGACCAGCCGTCCAAGAACAATTGGTCGACTGAGTCCTCACTGACAATCGAGGAATTCACGCGTCGGTACTTGGACGCAAAGAGCCGCGATGATGTCGTCCAGATCGCCTTCCGTGAACGTGATTTCAAATCAGAGCACCTCAACATTGTCGCGAACACGCCTGAGGCCAGCGTTAGCAAACCTGCTGTCATCACTGACAACGACACGGTCACAATTGCTGGCCGTGAATACCGTTTCTCGCTTCGGCAAGAGCCGAACGGTCCCTGGAGTGCCAACCGAATCGTTCTCTACGCAGACGACTGGAAAGGAAGCGACGAAGTCTCCGTGACTTCCGGGGCCCAAGAAGCACGTGCCCGTGTCAACACCGACCAAGAAACTGCTGCATCAACTGCGTTCGACGCGAACGCCGATGAGATCATCTACCATCTTGATCTCCCCCCGGAGGCCGAGGAGGCCATCAAAGATCTCGACGGGGAAGAAGTGAGCGACCAGTGTACCATGTGTGGTAGTCCAGCTGTATGGTTTACGTCGGAACAGCAGAAGGACTCTGCATTTGCGTTAGAGAACGGGCGATTATCGCGGTACTGGTGTGACGAGTGCATCCCTGAGGCGTTCGTTGAATGCTGGAAGGCACGCCCTTGGACATCCGCCGAGCAACTCGAGGAGTACACTCCACCCACGACCTCGGACGACGAAACCGATATCAGTGGACTGCGCTCGCAACAGGACACGATGACGCTTGCCTGCCATCTGGACTTACAGCGTGATTCGAGCGATGTCACGGAGGTGTTGAATCACTTCGAGGTATCCCGAGAAGCTGCGACGTGTAATGACTGTGAAGCGCAGGCAGACTGGTACTACGCGGAAATATTTGACATCCTCCGCGTACATGACTTCGACGCTGCACGCGAGAATTCACTGCTTTGTAATGACTGCATCGACCCGGCCGTTGTCAAGATGTGGTGTCGGTGGCCGTGGACACCGAGTGAAGACTTAGAGCACCGGGATGAAATCGGGCTTTCAGACGCCGGTTGAACTACCGGCTAATCTCTCTCCCGCGTGCGGGCAGGCCTTTAAAAATGAGGGGTGGTTTAACCCATGTGCCGATGACAAACGATCATCTACTCATCAAGACGCGGAACAGTACACTCCCCGAAGACTCGGAGACGAAAAAACAAGCCCTGCAAGCCATCAAAACCGCCATCGCAAACGCGTGTATTGACTTCGACATCCACCCGGATTCAGTCACTGTCTACGACGGCCCCATCTACTCACAGGTCGACCTCTCATGTCCAGATTGTAGAGGTAGCTTGACGCTCCGGAACTTCCAACCCGGCCGGTCAAATGGCGCTGATGCAACAGCAGAATGTCAATGCGGATTCAGCGGCCGGGCAGTCTACCGAGTAATCGATATCGAACGAAACACCGACGTCAGCACCGCAGAAGCAATGCTCAACACAGGGAGTTCCGTCGCGGATGGAGTGCCTGTCCAATACACTCCCTACGATAACACCGACCATCACATCCTCTAAACGAAAGGCAGCGCGAGTTCCCCGCCCCACCGTGGGCGGGGGTGAAGCGCGTCACTCTGGCGCGTGTTCCGTCTCTTCGATATACCGCTCAACCACTTCCTCCGACACTGCTCCCGTCGTTCCCACGTAGTACCCAACCTTCCAGAATCCGCCGCCCCAGAAGTACGACTCTTGGATCTCGGGATACCGCTCCAGCAAGCGCTTCCCTGAATACGACTTGAACTGCCGAGCGATGTCAGCCGGACTGTGCTTCGGGTCACACTGGACGAACAGGTGAACGTGGTCGTCTGCAATCTCCAGCGCCAGAATCTCGTGACCGAAGTGGTCAGCAGTCTCACCAAACAACTCTCGCACATCGTCTTCCACTACACCAAGAACCGGGTGGCGGTACTTGGGACACCAGACAAAATGATACTTACAGGAACTAACCGAATGTGCATGACTTCGGTACTCCTCTATCCCTAATCCCTACATTTATGACAGTCTGAAACGATTATCAAAGCATGGGTGAAGAAGTCACGAAGACGATCCAGACGCGCCTTCACGTAGCGTCTGGTGAGCGGTCGTGGCTTCACGACGCCCGCCTCGCCTCACGTGAGATCTTCAACGCCACCATCCGCCTCACACAACAAGGATACACGCGCACCGAGATCCAGAAGGAGGTTGACCGCGACGACTTCCTGCGGAACAACAAGTGCGCGGTCGTCGGCAAAGCCCTCCAAACATGGGACTCCTACCAATCACTCAAAGACTGGTGGGACGAACAGGATGACCCTGATGGCGGTAAACCGACGCCGCCGAGTACGGACAAGAAGGGTGCGTACCCGCTCGTGATGGCGCACACGGAAGGCTACCGCCTCACCGTAGACGACGACACGAACCGCGTCCAAGTCCGCATCAGCCCAAAACCCTACAAGAAGGTGAAGGGCCATCTGCGCGGCGAGCCGGACGCGATGGACGAACTTCGAGACGCAACCACGTCGGACGAGGTGGATGTGGGGCAGGCCGAACTCCTGTACCGCGATGGCGTGTACTATCTACACGTCACGGTCACACGCGAGTTCGACGTGCCCGAACCCGATACCGCCGACACGTTGGTTGGTGTGGACATTAACGAGCGCAACGTCGCTCTCACCGCCCTCGACCGCGAGACAATGCGGACGAAGGGCACGCTCGTCCTCGACTACGGACGAGTCAAACAGGAACGCCAACGCTACCACACCATCACCACACGCTGTCAGGAACACGGCAAGACGAGCATCCACCAGAAACTCGGTGACAAGGAAGAACGGTTCACCGAGTGGGTGTTACATCGACTTTCCCGTGCTGTCGTAGAGTTCGCAGAACAGTTCTCGAACTCGGTCATCGTGTTCGAGGATATGAGCGATATCCGCGACGAAATCAACTACGGGACGTACATGAACCGCCGTTTGCACAAACTGCCGTTCCACAAGTTCGAGAAATTCGTCTCGTACAAGGCGACGTGGCGAGAGATTCCCACGGATACCGTGGATGCGTACTACAACTCGAAGACGTGTTCGTGCTGTGGCGAGCGTGGGTATCGGCAGGGACGGCGGTTCCGCTGTACGAACGACAAGTGTGACGTGGTACAAGACCACGCCGACCGGAATGCGTCGGTGAACCTCGCGTGGCGCGAAAAGGCGAAACTCGACGGTAACACGACGAATTACCGGACTCACAAAACCCAACCACAAGTTCGGTTGGTGCGTCTGTCCGGGTCGGGGCGCGTAAGCCGCCCAACCTCATCCCGCTCGCTCGCCGAGCAGGGAGTGCTAGCGCACGGCTGAGGGAATTACAAAAGCCTCGGGCCACCGCGCCCGAGGTTGTTTACACTGAGGCGACATCGTCAGGCACGAGTCGGTACAGCGTCGTATTGACATCCTCCTCCGCGTATAATAGTCAAGATAACTTCTGAAAGTTAAGGAATTTCTCACACCACTTCTTGGCGTAGCTTACTCTCTGGGTTACTTGTTCAAACACATCTTTGACGAGTTCGTGAAATTCGTCCTCGTCGCCGACAATAATGGGCGACATCGTCCATTTCAGCTGTTTCCAGACTTGTTCGATTGGGTTGAGATGGGGCGACCCTGACGGGAGAAAAATGAGGTCGATTCCGAGTTGATGGGCACGCTTGCGCGTGTATTCACAGATATGTGATCCGTGCTTGTCCAAGACGAGCAGAATCCGCTGCCCCGGATTCTGCTCGCGGACCGACTCTAAGACGCCGCAAATCTTCTCTTTCTCCTCTGTTTCAGTCCAGTTGACCAGACTTTCTCCGTTCAATGCGTAGAATCCAACCGCTGAGTCTTCTGTCTTGACGAGCGGCCGTTCGATGTGCGGATCATCGACGTACCACACTCGCCGCGAATTATCGTACGGCTGCGGTTGTGACGCATCGGAAAAGCCGACGACCGTACCGCCATCAGTACAGATATCGTCGTCGACAACCCATCCATCCTCTTGATCACCTTCCTCTTTGTTGTGGGGTTCGTCGTCAGTCTCGTCGAGCGCGTCAGCGACGCGCTCGTCGAGTATGTCCTCTGGATTCTCCGGCCGATTTGGTCGTTTTGGACGTGGTTTAGCGTACGATAAGCCAAGATCTCGGAGAAACTTCCCGAGGTAATCCGGATGATACTCGACGCCAAACTCCTCGGCCAGCAGGTGCTGTATCTCCTGTGATTTCCATGGTTGGCCTGCTTCGAGAAGCGTGAGGAGTTCTTCTTGTTCGTCTTCGTCGAGTTTCGGGGGGCGACCGCCCCCGAAACTCGGCATCAATTCTTCGAGTCCACCTTCATTCCATGCATCCGCCCATCGGCCGCCGGTCGCTGCCGACCGTGCTTCCCGGTCGGCAGCTTCCGCAATCGTATCGCCCTGGTAGAGATTCTTCACGAACCCAAGCCGTCGAATTCTGTGTTTGTCTTCGGCGTCGCGGAGAAGCTCATCAAGCTTCTCCTCTGAGAGGTGACGCTTGATCTCTTTGCGTCGCTCGCGCCCCATTGTCAGTACTTCGTACCAACCCTACAAAAGATTCCTCACTCATTAAACGCGGAGGAATCCCGAGCGGTGGAAGTTTCAGGTTCGCAGTCCAAGCAGTGGACTACCAGACCTTTCGGGCGCGGGTAGTCCCACAGTATCGGACTGGTGGACTGCTGGCGGTGCCAAGCCGCCGGTACCCCTATCCTTGACCGTGTACGGCGTCCCGGTGTTGTTTTTGCCAGCGGGACGCCAGCAAGCGTCAGCGGAATCGGGGGTACCTTCTGGCTCGCTTTCAGCAGTCGGCACACGCCCACACTCTGGTGGAATGTGGCGTTCACCGACTGGTGTTTCGGATACTGCCTCGTTGTGCGGGCGGACAGGCCGCCTCCGAAAGACGGTTCGGAACCCGCTCTGTTCCGACCGATTCCCACCTGCTGATAGGCCTGTCTGGCACTTAAGCGCCGGTATTCTGAAACTCAAGCAAGGCTATAGAACATGGATACTCTCCAAAGTGACGGCGCGTATCCACGGCGTGAACGCCGTGGTATTGCGCCTGTTCCGCGTATAAACGCAGCAGTCGTAGCTACAAGACAGTTTGTCAGGGACTACGAGGTAAACCGTGGTGCTTAGTTCAGGCCAGGGACTGGTCCGCCTTCGTCTGCGAGAATATGAGTGTGGGTGTAGCGGACGTATTTTATTGTCCCCTCGGGGATGTCGTACCGTTCGGCGACGTCGGCTAGGGTTTCATCCTCAGCCTGATCAGCCATCGCATCAATTGCTCGCTGTTGCGTTTCGGTGAGTTCATCATACTCGTTCTTTCTCCAACCATCGAGGAGGTTTTGCACAACTGAGATATCAATGTCGTATCCGAGCGTGTCAGTGAGTTCTGAGTGGACTTCGACTGGCGTAGGGTTATCTAACGCTTTCTGTGTTGCAATTATTTTCTGCCCTGTCTCGCTCCAATAATCCGGGACCGCATTGGTGTCATAGGGAAAGTTGTCCGAGGATGGTGTCGATTGATCTGATTCTTCCTGGTCCATCGGTGATGTGGCTGATTGAGAGCCAGTGTTCCGTGTATCCGAGTTCACTCCCGTTGTGGCTCCCGAGTTGCTGCTCTCTTGTGGATTTGAGGACCGCTTGTTTGATCCTCCATAGAAATCTGGCGAGGCGGTGAATGGATTCTGATCTGTAGGATCAAACTGGTAGGAGTGAGGTTCCATTTCATCAGTCACATCATCAGAGATCTGTGCGTTATCAGTCGGGTGATCTTCGTTTGTTGGGACGGCCTCGATATGCGTTCGGACGGTGTCTCGAACAACGCTGTATGAGTATTCGACTCCTTCACTGTCAGCTATCTCATGTATTTCAACGTAGTTCTTATCGGAGTTGTTATACGCTATTTTGAGGATTATCTGCTTGCCTAACGGCTCGTCATTGGTAATGTCAGGCAGTGTTGTCTCTGGAAGGCTCACTTTGTTCTTGTTCTTGTATGAATGTGTCTCTCCCTGACTACCAAGAACGTCAACCTCGATCGAATACCCATCAACTCCGTTGTGTTCACCGTGGTCTGCTAATGTGATGTGAGACCGGACTTGGCGCTCAGTTGGAGCACTATACCTACAGGAATCGTATGGACAGAGGTACTCATCTGCCTTATTTTCGTGACTCGTGTTCCGGGGACCTGATCGGGACGTGTTGGTCATGTGTGTGGATAGTTATTTTACGTATATATACTTTCTCCCGCTATATCCAAATATTCCATTGGAATTTCCCGATTTAAGGCCGGAAATTAAACACGGTCTTTTAAATCCATTCGGGTGGGTCTCCACACCGGTACAAATATTGAATCCCCGTACAGGGGGCCTGTACCGTATTCACGGAAGCAACAAGATCGCTGTACACCGGCAATTCAAAATCCCCACTCCACAAGCTTTTAAATCAACTCGGGCTCAACCAAACAATACAGCCAGCCACCGACCCCGCACGAGACCTTATCGTAAACCATCATCTCAGCGAACATACCAGAGTATATATTCCCGACTCGGATGTCCTTCATCTCTTTCGGGCATCACTCGGCACAACACGATGTGACCTATTCGAACAGGTCGTCGAGCGTACGGTCGCCTTCGTCATCCTCGTTCAATGCGCTCGGATCAGTCGGTGCAGCGTCCGCGTAGAATGTCTGCTCTCGTAGTTCGGAAAGGGAAGCTGTCTCCGCGGGGTCGTCTGATTGGTCTGGCTCATCGTATTCGAGTGCCTCGCTGACCGATGCTGGAAGCGTCGGTCGCGGGGCGTCTTCGTGCCGCTGGACTGTCTCCGTTTTGTGAGTCGCGTCGTGAGCGGCACGCATGATCGGGAGGCCGCGAAGATAGTTGTACTCCGCAAGGAGGTTGACGCCGAACGCCGTGAGGCCCCAGAAATCAGCCGGGATATCCCTGATTTCAGCATTCGGTTCGTGATGGTATTGCGTGAGAATCTCGTGGCTAGCCAGGTCCTCTAGTTGCTCGCTGATGGTTGACCGGCTCTTCGGGATGTAGTAGTCGCACTCGGTGACGGACACGAGATGCTCGGGGTGACCGAGGATCACTTGCAGGATGTTGTGCCGCGTCTCCTGAGAGAGATACCGCTGCACGGTTCGCTGAGTTTCGTACGGTGTCGCATCATCCACATCGAAAACCTGCTCGATGCTGGGTCTCCTTCCAGGAGCAGTCTGGTCTGACGGGGCGTGCGGATGACTCATCGTAAGCGGAACTACTGGAGCGAGCGCGGTAAATGTTTCGGGTAAACCAAGACGGTTATTACCGATACTACCGACACGGTCGGAACGTTCATTATCCGACGTTGTGTACTGGTCGCGCACCAATGAGTGCGGGCGACGACGACCATCGTCGACGGGTACACGCGGCGCTACAACGAACCCTGGCAGGAACCACGCTCCCGAGCGAAGACTACACAGCCATCAGAACATGGGTGAACGAAGAACTGCCGCAACTCCAGGCAGCCGGGTACACCTCGTACATCGTCTTCGGAAGTTACCGCCGCAACTACCATCAGTCGCTCAGGATCGCGCAGTACGAACTAGCCAAACCAACGACCACCACCGCAATCGTACTCGGCGACACACCTACCCTCGGCCTCACGATCGGTCAGGGACGCACTGATCCACTGGAGTTCGAACTCAAATTCCACCTCTTGACGGAATTCGCCGACCACAACGTCGCCATCTACGAGAAGGATTCCGGCGGCGAAGCCGTCGAACTCGGACTCCTCCGGCACGACCACTGCTTCGCCCAAACGGTCATTCTCCCACGAGACTACTACGGAGTGGGACGAAGCACATTCGACACGAAAGACGAAGTGCTGGCAGTGGCACGCCACATCGCATTCGCAGACGACTTGGACGACAGCCAGAAGAAAACGGAACTCCGCGGCCTCATCGCAATCGCCCGCGACAATGGAATCCAGATAACGGAACACGAACTCACGGAGCTTCTCGATCAAGAGTTTACTAATAGAGACACAGATGGACCGTCGTACAGCTGGGTGCATCTTGCCCTGTTCCGCCGATTCGAAGAAGCGGATCGATGCCGCACATGGCACACAGAAGTAGATCTTCGAGAAGTAGTTGCAAGTATAGCCCGTGAATTGCCGAATCGATGGGAGTTAGATATCGGTCGCGACTAGGTCCTCACACTACTCGTGTCCATAGTTGGTTCTCGATCTCGCAATCCGGTGTAGAGAAGCTGTGTCGGCATATTCGCGCTCCTGCCGAGCGCTCACCCTGATCCAGTGGGATGACAGAATTTGTCCGTACGTCATACTTGGAGAGTGCGTGACGACCAGAAATACCGGCGTTAAAGGCATTCAATCCTGTTCCGCCACCCATGACCGGAAATACCAACGATGAATGGACATGGACGACCTGGACCACCCCGCGAGAACGAGTAAAAGCATGGGCTCTCACAGACGGCGCACCGAGGTCAGCGGACGGAATCGCTTTTGAAACACGCGTTCACGCGGACCGGACGCGAGACATCCTCTCGGACCTCGTCGCGGAGGGTATAGTGACGCGCGTCGAGCGCGACGATATAGTCAGATACGGGCCGGACCGCGACCACATGGATCGCGAGGCCAATCAGTTACTTGTTGACAATGACGGCATTGAGGACCTCTACGAACGCCGCGACAGCATGGTTCAACGTCTCGACGAGGTCCAAGACCCCGTCGTCGAACGCCTCACAACCTACCACCTAAAGATACTCGACCTGGCGTTAAAGACCGAAGAAGCCGAGAATAAATCCGGATAATTGTCGAGGCTCACTTATTTACCGCAGCGGCAGTCACGTCGACCTAATGACAGACCCAGAAGAGCTACCACAAACAACGGACGACGATCGACCACCTGCTGACACCGACCACCCGGCCTCGAACTCGGCCGTCCACATCCCCGTCGAACAGTATCGAACTCGCATTCAAAACCGGTTCCTCAACCACATCGAACCCACCGAGGACGGATGTTGGGAGTGGACCGCCTCCCTATTCGACACCGGATACGGTCAATTCAGAGACGGCGACACGATGCGGGAAGCACACCGCGTCGCCTACCGCTTGTTCGCGCTGGACGACATTACGGACGACGAGCTCGTCCGACACAAGTGCCCGCAGGACTCCCTATCGTGCTGCAACCCGGCGCACCTGACGACAGGCACGCACCGCGACAACTGGCTGGACGCGGTCGAGGACGGCGACATCGACCTTCGGTTCACGCCTGCGGAGATCCGCGAGATTCGGCGGCGTTACCAGCGGGAAGACCTGTCGCAAGGTGAACTCGGAGAGGAATTCGATGTGTCTCAGGTTCAAATCGGTCGGATCGTCAGGCGGGAAGATTACGACTTTGTCGAGGAGTACGTGTTTAGCCCCGTCTGATTTCGTCACTGTCTCGTAGGTGGTGGCCTGTGACAGATACATGGTCTGTCAGCAG
>ENA-ORCO01000339-ORCO01000339.1-marine-metagenome-genome-assembly--contig:-NODE-339-length-26255-cov-3.866682_pt1 | contig 26255 bp, 29 predicted proteins | sample MGYA00248633_ERZ508508 | MGnify/ENA primary metagenome ERZ508508 (study PRJEB26179, sample SAMN06268845) | marine metagenome | isolation source: A23 P1 aerobic enrichment on pine of planktonic cells taken...
ACCCACGACCCCACTCCACCCGCCGAACCGTGCCGAAACAGTCACGTCGACCCGGGTATACCATGCAGCTATGGATGGGCGGTTCGACCGCCGAGAGCACGCCAGTGAAAACCGATCGACGGCGGGCCGATCCACCGCAGTGCTCGCGGGTCGGTAATTTTAAGTAATTCCCGTCCCGAGTACCAGTTGACGCTTCGCTTGGAGGGCCGAAGCGTCAGCGGGGACCAATTCAGGGCGGCAAGCGATCGCGTGGGCTTTTCCCCACGCTCTCGCTTTCCATTCCTTTCGACGCTACACCGCAAGCGTGAGCTTCGTCGTATTCGGTCGGCCCAGCCCTGTACTGACTATCGAATCGTAGCGGCTGCTGGAGACCGTAGCGGCCGCTGGAGACTGGCTTCCGGAGTGGCCCTGCTGTCAGCGCGGCTCGGTCGATCGCTGCATCGGTCGGTCGATCTCAGCTGATCGAGAGAGAGTCGTCGCCCGCGTCGGCTCGTTCCGCGGCGTCTTCGGGCCACTCGAGTTCGAGTTCCAGTCCGATCTCGCCGACGCCGTCGGCCGGCCCCTCGCGTTCGACCTTGACCTCGAACTCGACTCGTGGCGGGACGTCGACCGAAACCGAATCCCCGCCGCGCTCGAACGTGACGTCGCCGCCCTGGTCGGGGCGGTCGGCGACGGCACGGAGATACTCCGCGACTTCACTGCGTGACTGGTGTCGTTCGTCGGCGAAGATGACTTCTTCTGACATACTCGCTATTGGGTCCCCGAGCGGATAAACCTCGTCCCCGTCAGCGACGCGAAGCGGACGGGGTGCCGCTCCCAGCGGCACGCAACAGGCCAGGACCCCGACCGCGACGTGAAAACGCACGAATACGATGGGATCCCGATTCACATCAACGGGGTTATCAATCGGAGACGGGCCAACTCACGGCGATTCGGGGACGTCTGTGTAGAGTGGCCGCACATCAGTCGACATATTTATGCGTATCCGACAGTAACTACCACACGGACATTACCGATGTACGACCTGACAGGATTTCAGCGGGACCTGCTGTACACTATCGCGGGGAAAGAGGAGCCACACGGTCTCGCCATCAAGGAGGAACTCGAGGAGTACTACGAGAAGGAGATCCACCACGGCCGACTGTATCCGAACCTCGACACGCTCGTCGACAAGGGCCTCGTCGAGAAGGGACAGCGCGACAGGCGGACGAACTTCTACAGTCTGACCCGGCGAGGCCGTCGCGAGATCGAGGCTCGCCGCGAGTGGGAAGAGCAGTACGTCGACCTGTAGCCCGGCCTTCGCATCCTGTCCATTTCGCCCGTTCTGAGCCGTCAGGCCGCCCGGTCCCGCTGGGTCTCGTCACTTCTCTCCGTCGGTCGTTTCTCTCCGTCGGTCGCCGTTCTCAGTTCGCCGGCCGCTCACTCGCGGTCGGGCGCCGACCGGTGTGGCTCGCCTGGTTGTCCCTCCGGAGCGTCGGTCGTCCGGTCGGAGTCGTCGGTTCTCGCGTCGCTCCCGTCGGATTCGTCGCGGAGCGAGCGCTCGACGGCCGCGACGGACGTCGGCAGGTACGGCGGGTCGATGCCGCCTGGGCGGTCGGGTCTGGGGTCGACAAGTTCCGGAAGGACGATGGCGGCGAAGTGTGTGACGAAGACGAGGATCATCGGCGCGAGGAAGAGGCCGTACCAGCCGAAGAGTAGCGGGCCGAGGATGTAGGCGAACATCAGGCTCCCTGTGTGGAGCGACCCGCCGGTGACGAACGGGCGGACGAAGAAATCGGGGACGACGTCGACCACGACGAACGAGACGGCGGCGAACAGCGCGACGAAGCCAAAGCCAGTGCCCTCGGTGTAGGCCACGGATCCCAGATAGATCGTCACGGGGACGTAGACGAGTTTCATCCCGACGACGGGGATGAGGCTGGCGAAACCGGCGAGCAGGCCCACGAGGGCGGCGTAGGGGATCGCGACGGCGTCGGGGGCGACGAGGTTGAGCACGCTGTAGCTGATGGCGCCGACGGTGCCGGTGACGACGGCGTTGAGGATGTTGCCGGCGAATATCTTCTCCAGGCTCGTGTCGACGGCGCGGGCGTACTCCTCGAGGACGCCGCCGTCGGCGTCGAGCCTGCGGAACCACGCGGCAAGCAGGTGGTCGTCCCGGAGGAGGTAGAAGGCGACGGCGAACATCACGAACAGGTGGAGCAGCCCCGTCCCGATCAGCCCGAGGTAGGCGGTCAGTTCCGAGAGAACCGTGCCGAGGACGTCGGTACCTCCGGCCCGGTCGATCAGGGAAGCCGGATCCTCGACGGCCTGGGAGGCGTCGAGATAGGGGCCGACGAGGGCGGAGAGCTCACCGAACTCGGTGCCGTCGGCGAACGCCTGGAACTCCTGGAGCGCGATGGCGGTCGCGTAGAAGAGGAGGAGAACGCCGGGGAGCGCGAGCGCGAGGAGCGCGAGCGCGGCCGACAGAGAGGGCTGTCCCACGCGGCGACGGATGTGGCCGTGTACCCGCCGCGTCGAGTAGTAGATGAACAGCGCGAACACGAACGTCCCCACGAACGAGTACAGCACCCAGACGACGCCCAGCGCGAGGACCGCCCCCGCGGCGATCCAGGCCGCTCGCCCCCAGTCGATGTCCGACTCGAAGACCACCATTACTCCCGGTATACAGCGGTGGTGGTAAAAATGAACCCCCGAGCGGCCTGTGGTAGAGGATGGAACTCGGGTACTGACGACGATTTAACAGGACAGAGGGGCAAGTTCGACGGGTGTTCCCCGTCGCGCAGTTCGACGCCGTCGCGCTCGACACCGACGTGACGAGACTCGCCCTGGCAGGCGCGCTCGGTCTCTTTCTCGGGCTGGAGCGGGAGTGGTCACAAAAGTCCGCGGGGATCCGGACGTTCTCCCTGATCAGCCTGCTCGGTGCGGTCTTTACCGTCCTCGGCCGGGAGTCGCTCGTGGTCGTCGGCGGCGTGCTGGTCATCGTGCAGGGCATCCTCATCGCCGTCCAGGGGATGCTCGACCCCGAGACAGACGGCCTCTCGCTGACGACGTCGGTGTCGATGCTCGTCGCCTACGGCGTCGGGGCGCTGGTCGCGGCGGGCTACGTCATCGAGGCGGTGACCGTCACCGCGCTGTCGTCGCTGTTGCTCGTGCTCAAGCGGGAACTCCACAGTTTCGCGTGGGGGCTGAGTCGGGAAGAACTCCGGTCGGCGACGGAGTTCGCCATCATCGCGTTCGTCGTCTACCCGCTGCTCCCCGCGCGGAGCTACGACCTCGGAACGGCCGCCCTCTCTGTGACGGTCGAGCCACGGGTCATCTGGCTGATGGTCGTGACCGTCGCGGCCATCGGCATCGTCAACTACGCCGTCGTCCAGACCTACGGCGGCCGTGGTATCGCCGTCACCGGCTTCTTCGGCGGGTTGGCCTCTTCGACGGCCGTCGTCGGCGCGATGCTCGACCACGTCCGACAGAACCCGCGGGCCCGGACGTACGCCGTCGCGGCCATCCTGCTAGCCGACGCCGCGATGGCCGCTCGCAATCTCGTCATCGCCGTCCTGTTCACGATCGAATCGGGGCTGCTCGCGGGCGCGCTCGTCCCGCTCGGAACGGTAATCGTCGGCAGCGTCGTCATCGCGGCGGTGACCGCCGACTGGTCGGAGAACCTCGAGATGGACCTCGAGAGCCCGTTCTCGCTGCGGAACGTCCTCGGGTTCGGCGGCCTGTTCCTGCTCGTCGTCGTCGCTGGCGGGTTCGCGGCGGCGCTCTTCGGCGAGGTCGGCTTCTACCTGACGGCCGTCCTCACGGGACTGGTCTCCAGCGCGGGCGCGACCACCTCGGCGGTCATTCTCTACCGCGGCGGCGGGCTCTCGGCCGACGCCGCCGTCCTCGCCATCCTGCTCGCCACGGCGTCGAGCATCGTCATCAAGGCGGGACTGACCTTCGCCAGCCCGGATCGGGAGTTCGCGACGCGCGTCGCCGCGACCAGCGCCGTCCTGCTCGTCGTCTCCGCTGTCGTCACCGTTGCCGTGACCGTCTGACCGGTCCGCGCCGCGAGACTCGGCGGAAGTGACCGAACGATCGATAGCGGCCGAAAACCGCGTGCAGTGTCCGGGTTCGGCGGCGAATCGCTTTTATCATGCAAAACCGTGATAGACGTATGGACAGGGACACGGCGGAGCCGTCGGTGTCGTCGCTGCCCGGTCAGCGAGCGCGCGAGTGGGTCGACTATCACCACGAGCGGGCGGCCCCGAGCACGTACGTCTTCGAGTTCGTCTGGGACCACACGGCGCCCGCCGAGGGGCCCTTTTGCACCGACGTGGACGGGAACGTCCTCATGGACATGACCGGTCACGTCGCCGCCGCGCCGCTGGGGTACAACAACCCGAAACTCACCGAGCGGCTGGCCGAGTTCGACCTGCCCGACCCCGCGAAGATCGCCGGGCAGGACTTCTACGTCGCCAGCGGCCCGCTCGACGACCACGAGTACCCCGCGCCCGCGGACCTGATGGAGCGACTGACCGACCGGAGCGCCCACTACGGCATGGACACGGTCTTCCTCTCGAACAGCGGCGCCGAGGCCGTCGAGAACGCCATCAAGATCTGTTACGACCACACGGAGGGCCAGCACGCGGTCACCTTCGAGGGGGCGTTCCACGGCCGGACGCTGGGCGCGCTCTCACTCAACCGCTCGAAGTCGGTCTATCGCCGGGATTTCCCGCAGATCTCCGGCGTTCACGAGGTGCCCTTTTGCGATGACCGGGCCTGTGACGCCGACACCTGTTCCTGTGGCTTCTTCGCGGGCGACGGCTCCCAGCTCCGGCGGATGATCCGGCCCGAGCGGGGGTTCGTCGACCCGGAGAACCTGGCCTACGTCATACTCGAACCCGTCCAGGGTGAGGGCGGGTATCGGTTCCCGAGCGACGCGTTCATGTCGGAGGTCGCAGCGCTCTGTGACGAGCACGACCTGCTGCTGGTCGCCGACGAGATTCAGTCCGGCGTCGGGCGGTCGGGGGAGTTCTGGGCGTCGGACCACTACCCGATCGAACCGGACGTCATCGCGAGCGCGAAAGGCCTCCGGGTCGGCGCGACGATCGGTCGCTCGGACGTGTTCCCGGAGGAGCGGAGTCGGCTCTCGTCGACATGGGGCGCCGGCGACATCGTCGCCTCGTGCCAGGGCGCGCTCACCCTCGACGTCATCGACGACTACGACCTGATGGACAACGCCGTCGTCACGGGCCGACAGTTCCAGGAGTCGGTCCGGGACGCCGACCCCGAGCCGGTCGTGGACGTGCGCGGGAAGGGGCTGTTGCTGGCGGTCGAGTTCGACACGGAGGAGCGCCGGGACGCGGTGCAGCAGGCGGCGTTCAAACGGGGGCTGTTGTTGCTCGGGTGCGGCGAGAAGACGATTCGGGTCCTGCCGCCGCTGGACGTGACCGAGCGGGAAATCTTTCTCGCTGTCGACCTGTTGACCGACGCCATCGCGGAGGCGGCCTGAGCGGGATAGTGGCGGGGCGGTGGCGGGGCGGTGGCGGTGGTGGGGCGGTGACGGTTGCGGTGGCGGGGCGGTGACGGTTGCGGTGGCGGTGACGGTTGCGGTGGCGGTGCGGTGGCCGGGAGCGCGTGCCGGCGCGAATGCGCCGGTCGCGTGACTCGGGGACAGGCAGGTTCGCCGTACGCATCCGCGCCGCAGGCGCGGTTCACCGGTCGCAAGGGAGCGTAGCGACTGCGCCGGCCGGCCTTTTTGGTCCAGCTTTTTCGAGGATGGTGCCCGCAGGCGCGCCCTGCGCGCCGAGGACACCGGACGCTGAAAAAGGTGGTCTCTAGAACTGGTATCTTCTGTCGTCGGGGTCGCCGGACTGCGGGAACTGGTCGGCGCCGGTCATCTCGTCGAAGGTCATGCCGGAGAGGTACTCGTCGTTTTCACCTACAACATTGGAGAATACTTAGGACTAAGTGGGTGGCCTGTATTTGCAACTACATGGGGTTTCAGACGCAAGAGTTCAAGCGCGAACTAGAGAAGGTAGATGAGGAACGGGACGCTTTCGTGAATCCAGATGACGCGGACGAGATTATCCACATGGCACGGGCGTACCACGATGAGATAATGCTAGTTTCCCCACCGGACGGCGAGCAAACGAACGCGTCAAGCACGCTTGAAAACTATGTGCAGAAATGCCGCCGTCTGGCGTGCGAAGTGGACTTGATGGATACGACGGAAATGGAATTGAAGGAACTGCTACAGCAGTTCAAAGACGGCGATCACGAACGGGTAAAGGACAGTGGCCTTACGAACGGCAGTGTTCGGTTGTATTCGCTCGCCTTGCGGAAGTTCTACCGAGTCCACACCGATGCAGGCATAGATCCAGAGGAAATCCCCGTTCCGACACAGGAAGAGTCCGCCGTCGACCCGGAGGATATGCTGACTCGTGACGAGATACAGGATCTTCGGTCGGCGGCGCGAAACAACCGGGATCTGGCCCTGTTTGATTTCATGCTCTACACCGGCCAGCGTGCGAGCGCAACCAGAACCCTCCAAATCAAGCACCTGAAAATAGAAGACGAGCAGTTCCAATTGAACAGTGAGGAAGAGGGGTTGAAGGGGGCCGACGAAAACGGGAAGTGGCGGGATCTTCTGCTCTCGGCAGCGTCAATCAGACAGTGGCTTGAAACCGGCCACCCGGACCCGGACAACCCTGACGCCTACGTGTTCTGTCCACTGCCGAGTTTCGCTAACGGTGGCCCGTTTTCCGAGGACAGGAATCTCACGGACGAAGAGATTGCTACGACCCAAATGGGTGAATCGAGTGTCTATCAGGTCTTGGAGCGGATGAAAGAGCGGACGGACATAGATAAGCCACTCAACCCCCACGCGCTCCGGCACAACTTCGTGACGATCTCTCTCCGTCGCGGCGTGCCAGAGAGTGCTATCAAACATCAACTCGGCCATGCGCCCGATAGCCGAGTCATGGAATCAACTTATGCACACCTCAAGGACAGCGACCATATTCGAGAGGCGCGGGAAGCCTTTGACTTGGAAACGGAAGACGTGAAAAGCGAACTGACGCCGGAAGTGTGCCCACAGTGCGGGACGAACCCACCGGAGAACGCCCGTCTCTGTCATATCTGTGGCTTGGAATTTACCCCGGACGCGAAGGAAAAATCCCAAGAAGCCGACGACAAGGTGCGCGAATCCTACCAAGATGTGGACGGGATGGATACGGTCGAGAAGATACAGTTGGTTGACGACATTCTTGACGATCCCGAAGTGAAGGACATGATGATCGAGCGGAAAGAAGAGGGCGGATAGCGCCGGATCTATCCTTCCGACTTGTGAATGAAGTCGGAACCGAATCCCACACAGACAGGGCTATATCTCTCCTATCGCCCCTGGCGACCCTCTCTTATGTTCCGACTTGTCCTAACAAACAACCATGCGCCTCGAAGGGACCGCGAAAGCGGGCACATACAAAGTCTGGATGAACGACGACGAATTAGAACAACTCCGTCGAGTGGCGGCCAGCCACAGAGACGACTTGATTATTCAGTTGGGTGGCTATGTCGGCCTTCGGGCCTTCGAGATCCCACAAATCAAGCCCAAGCATATCAAGCGGACAGCGGACGGCCAACACTACCACCTGCGGGTTCCGGAAGGCAAAGACACCAAGAACGGGAACGGTGAGCCACGAGACGCCTATCTGCCGAAGGACGTTGAGCGGGACCTACACCGCTATCAGAACGCCGAGGACATAGCACCCGACGAACGGATTATCTCACTCACCCCGCGGGCTGTGCGGGCCGTTGTAGAGCGCACAGCGGGGCGTGCATCGGAAGAGACGGGAGAGAGTGACTTTCATCATGTGAGCAGCCACGACCTCCGCAGACGGTTCGCACAGCGGTTGCTTGTAGACGAGAGCATGAACCCGAGAGTGGTCATGGCGGTTGGTGGGTGGAGTAGTTTCCAGGCGATTGAACCCTATCTAAACGCACCCACGGCGGACGTTGTGAACCAAGCCTTCGCGGATGCTGGCCTATCATAGCCCCGCAAATCCGCCCTGGCCACCGCTTTATATGCTAGTTTCTGCCGTAGTTCCGGCAAGAGAATGTCCGGAAATCCCAGTGAGACACCCGACGAGCGGACACGTCCGGGCCTTGAGGACCAAACCAGAACGCGAGAGCGACAGCGGCAGGACACGGACCAACGACCGACACGCGAACTAACCCAACCGGAGCGCGGCGAGCGGGTGAGAGAACAAATCGCGGCACAGGCGGGTGAAGACTTCGATCCCGAAGACGTTGCCCTTCGTCCGGGTAGAGCGGGCGCTGTCCGTGGCGAACTTGAAGAGGCTGCTATCAGACGCGAAACCGCAGAGGATGTGACCGAAGGCACGCCCTTTGACGAATCCGATGTTAGCTTTGAGGAAATTGAAGAGGGTATCCAGGCGGGCATTTCTGAAGAGGCACGGCGTCGAGAAGCGGCGGCACAACTCTCCGAAGAGATTGGCGAAGACATTGCCCGCGAAGATATTGAACTGACCGACACGGGTGCGGCCCTTTCGGATGAAGCGCAACGCCGCGAGGGACTTGAAGACTTGCAGGGTGCGACGGCGATCAATCTGACGGGTGAGGATCTGGTTTTGGAAGACGGCAGTGTTGGACTCTCTGAGCAAGCAGAACAAGCCGAGCGACGGGCGCAGATTCAACAGGCGATTGAAGACGCGGCAGGGGACTTTGAGCGATTCAGTGTTGAGGATTTAGAGGTTCGCACGGAAGACGGTGAGCAGATAATCGCACCGGAAGAGAGTGCGATTGAACGGGAGCGACAAGAGGCACGTCAAGCAGCCTTGGAGAGTGCCGCGTCCGAGTTTGAATCATTCACTGTTGAAGACCTTGAAATAGGCACGGAAGACGGTGAGCGGATAGTAGAACCCGTGTCGGATGCTGTGCAACGCGAGCGCCAGGAACAGTTAGAACAGGTAGCCAGTGAATCGGATCGGTTCTCTGTTCAAGATTTGGAAGTGTCCGATGGACAGATTCAGCCCACGGAAGAGGCGCTGTCGCGTGAGCGTGGGGAAATCCGCGCAGAGACGTTTTCACAACTCCAAGAGGCCACCGATACGGACATTTCTCAAGACGATATTGAGTTCACAGAGAGCGGGGTTGAACTGTCCGATGAGATCCGCAGACAGGAAGCCTTAGACGATCTGCAGAGTGAGACGGATATTCAACTCACGACAGAGGATATTGCCATTACAGAGTCCGGTGCGACCATTACGGAACAAGCCCAACGGCGTGAAGCGGCAGCAGAGTTCGGCAGTGGCGTTGACACGGGCGATATTGTGATTGAAGACGGGCGAGCGACGGTTTCGGAGTTTGCACAGGAACAGATAGCCGCCGATGAACTAACCTCAGAGATTCGCAATCAGATTAGCCAAGACGTTTTCGGTGAAATCGGGAGTGGCCCGAATGAGTTTGCCCTATCAACGGCAGACATTCGGCGGACTGGAAGCGGGTTTGCGTTAACCGAATCCGGGCGGGAAGCGGTCGAACAAGCGCAACTTGAGACGGCAGTTGACAAACTGGATGCTGAAACGCCCTATAATCAAGTTACCAGAGACGACGTAACCGTAAGAGACGGCAGTATCCAACTGAATGAGGAAACGCAACTCCAGATTACGAACACATTCAGAGGCGACGACGCGCTTGAAATGAGCGAGGTGCGGTTCACTGACGAGGGCATTCAACTCACCGAAGGCGCACAAGTCGACCGCTTTGAAGAGGCTATCGGGCAGGATATCACGCAAGACCAGGCGCGGTTTGACCAAGGGCAACTTGACGTTGAAGAGACGGAACGGGCGCTTGCAGCCCAACAGTTTGAAGCGCAAATCCGCGAACAGGGCTTTGACATTTCGGGTGTGTCTGCCTCTGACGTTGAACGCCAAGATGGGCAGTTTGTGCTTGGTAATGCTGTTCAAGAGCAAATTGAGGAAGCGCGAATTGAACCCACGGACGTAGGTGATGTGAGTCCGGCAGTCGCAGAACAACTACAGACGGGCGCGGTCGGACTCACAACTGAATTTGACGTAACCACAGAACTGACGCCAAGCGATAGACGGGAACTCGCGGCGGACCGGTTCAATCAACGGTTAGACACTGGCGTTCGCATTGATGAAACGGCGGTTGAACTGACGGGACAGGGGCCACGACTCCGCGAGGGTGTCGTTGAGGGGATTGAAGCGGAACAGCGGGCGGAAGCACTCCAGACACAATTTGAACTACGCGATGAACGCGTGGCGGCTGAATTGAGCGCGGAAACCGGCCTGGATATCGGCCCCGGCGCGGTCGACGTTGACGGTGGCGAAGTATCCATCTCAGAAGAGGCACGCCAGGGGATCCAGTTCCAACGACAGGCGGACCAACTGCAGCGGGAATTTGAGCGCGCACAGACGCTTGAGAACGTCGCCACCGCGCAGGGCGTGGACTTGGACACAGAGTTCGGAAGCGGCACAGAAACGTCTCAGCGCCTTGCACGGGACGCTCAGATTGAACAGGCGATTGTAGAACAGTCCAGCATAGATGAAAGCCAAATCGAAGTGGCGCGTGGCGAGACGTTCATCACCGATCCGGGGCTTCGGGAACGGATAGAATTGGGCAGGCGAATCGGGCAACTCCAAGCCACGCAAGGGGTTGATGCGACCACCGAATTTGGTAGTGGTACTGTGGGCGGTCTTGGCCCCGCGAGCGAACGGTTAGAAGATGTAGCCTTACAGGTGGCGATTGAAAATCAGGGCGTGACCACAGAGGATGTGCAAGTCACGCCTGCAGGCGACCGGTTTGACATCCGCATTGAGCAAGACAATCAGGGCGGTGGCCAATTCGGAAACATTGAACAGACGCAACTCGGTCGGGATGTGCTTGGTACGCTTGAAGGCTACAGCCAAGACGTCCGGGCCGGTGTCGGCGCAGTTGCGGACGTAACTGCAAGTGGCGCGGAAGAGATTGCTGAGTTTGTAGACCCAACGCAGGGCATTGACCGCTCCGATGAACGTGGTATCGTTGGCGATGTGGTGGCCGCTGGTGGCCGCGGTGCTGGAACAGTGGTTGACCCGTTTGGTGCGACGGCGGGATTGATCCGAACTGGCGATTACATCGGTGCTGGATTAGAGGCAGGTGCGGAAGGCCGGTTCGGGGATCTCGCAGAGGTTGAAGGCGACGTAATTGAGTCGTTCCGAACGAACGAACCGGTGGATATTGACTTTGCGGAGGGTGGGTTTATCGGTGCGAGTGAGCGCGCAGGGTCACAACTCGCCGCAGAAGGTGTGAGTGCCATTCAAGAGCGACCGGTTCGGACCGGTGCGTTCCTGGCCGGATCGCTTGTCGGAACGGCGGGGGGAACCTTAGCAGCGTCTCGGATCTCTGGTACTGCAGGGCGGGCCGTCCCCTTCGCGTTCCAACCGGGCGAGGAAATCCTAACTAGAGGTGCGACGGCCACCCTTGGCCGAACCGCGAGAGGCCAGCGCGCCCTTGACAGCATCGGCGGGCAACTCGACCCCGAGAATATCGCGCTCTATGCAGGTGGCCGGGCGAGAGACGCGATAGCCCCCCGGCTTAGAGCGGGCACGAGAACTGACGCAGAGACGAACCTCGGGGTTGTGGATCGTCTGCCAAGCCTCGACATAGATACGGACGGCGCACCGCGACGGTTCGGGTTTGATAACCGCGGGCAGTTGGATCTTGGCCAGCTTCGGCGGGGCACGGAAACCGAAGTTGAAACGGGCGAAAGCGAACCCATCCAACTTGAAGAGGTGATCGAGACGGAACCGGAGCCTGTGCGTCCGGCAGAAGAGCGGACGGATGTGACCGGGTTTGAACGCCGCCGATCACAGCGAATCCAGCGTGAAAGCGAACAAGAGCGGTTCGACCCGGAGCGTGGAGATACGTTGATGGAACGGCGGGCACAGCAACGCCGGGCAGAGAGGCAAACCGAAGCGGAACAAGAGCGGACGCGCCAGGCGATGGAACCACAGGTTCGCCGGGCAGAGGTTGAACTACCAGGCCGGGAAGACACGGAACTGGCCGACCTCACCGAACAGGCACAGGAACAACTCGTAACCCAAGAGGTTGACCGGTTGGAACGCGCACAAGAGTCCACAGTTGGGGATGTGCGGACGGGACTCGACTCAGATCTTGAACAGGGGCTAGAGACTGAATTAGGGCAGGAACTACAGACAGAAACCGACCTCACGCAAGAGGTAACGCAGGAATTAGAACAGCGTCAAGAACAGGCTACACGCACGCTCTTGGACACGGAAGTGGAGACGCGCCAGCGGACGCGTACCGAACCGTTCACCCAAGAGTTTGAGCGGGAAACAACGGACACACTCACCGAGTTGGAACAGCGGACAGAACCAATACCTGAGATAGAGGCGCGCACCGACACCGAACAACGGACTGAAACGCGCCCAGAGCTTCGGTCATTTGCTGGCTTCGAAACCGAAACCGAAACCGAATCCGAACTAGAAGCTGAGTTTGAGACGGAATCTGAAGTTGAGTCGGAAGTGTTCACGCCCGACTTTAGAGACTTTGAAGAGGAAGCCAGTGATGACCTCTTCGGGGTTAGTGATGACCAATTCGATACCGGGATCGCAACTGTTGACGAGCTTACGGAAGATGTGGGACTGGATGACGACGAACTACTGTAGGGGTTTGGACGGTGCAAAGTGGGTTGCACCGGGTCGGGGCTAAATCGGTGTCTGAAAGTTTTGGAATCGCCACAGAGAGACGGTGTGAACAATCCTGAGCTTTTGTCCAAGTTGCGGACTGAATGCGAAGTCATGGGACCGTCACTCAAGGAGATGAATTGGAAACAGCACCTCACGGCTATCGGGATCGCAGGGTTCCTTTTCATCGGTCAATTGGCGTCCGGGAACTTAGGTGAGAGTGTATCAGGATCTGGCGTAGCCGGAGTGGTTGGGTTTCTCGCTGGGGTGTTGATAGTCAGTTATGGTTTGGTCTACGTCTTCGGGGAAGAGCCAGATGGGGGAAATGAGGATTGAGGTAGATGGGTCAATGTGGGCGGTCTAACATCGCCCTGGCCACGGGTGTATTCATTACCCCCACGCCCTACACCAAGACAGCCACCAAGCAACGTCCATTCGTTGCCGCTCCGCTTCCCCAGCGGGTGGCGGTGGTTGATGACCACGGGGACACCTTGCCGGGTTTGTGTGGTTTCACGACTCTCTAGCTAGTGCGCGGGTTGGATTGACCGACAAAAAATCTGATTTTGAGCGTGTATCTAAGTACGTTACACGGCACTATATGGGATCTTCCTTCCTTCCGCCCTGGTTCACCCCACACAAAATCCACAGAGAACTATTCTCCGTTCACAATTTGGGAGACACGCTTTCGGGATATGTCGAACACCTTTGCTAGTTCCTTCTGCGTAAGATCGGTGGTCCGATATCGTTCCCGGATGAGACGGTCGCGTTGTTCGTTGCTGATATCAGACGGCACGTCTTCCTCTTCATCCTCTCCTTCGCCCACCCAATCGTGGCCACGGGTTTTTGCCAGTTGCTTCAGGCGTTCGAGTTCCTGGTAATCTGGATCGTCGTGGGGGATACGATCCCAATCAAAATCCTCGCAGGCGGGCGTCTTTTCCGATGGATTGCGAAGATTATAGTCCTGAATGTGGACCTTGTGGTAGGTCCCGAGTGGCCCCTGCGGATTGTCTGGATGCTTGCGAATGAGCAACCACCCGTCTATCATGGGGTAGACCCGCGGATCCAGCATTGAGAAGATTTGAGCGGTAATGATGAACGTGAATTGCTTGTCCCGGTTCGCCAGGATCGCGGACATAGCGTCAATGCCCTCTTGAACCATTGCGCGGCGGGCGTCAAGACCGACAGTTCCCGGCGCACCCTGAGCCTCGTCCCACACAATCGTTGACCGTGGCTCTATCTCAGGGACAATATCATAGGCAAGCTCACCCGCGTCGAGCGTGGCCTTCCGCTCCGCGTTGAACCCCTCGTCAGTAAGGTCCGTCTTTTGAGCCAAATCTGTTGTGAGCGTGGTCTTGCCTGTGCCAGAGACGGGCGTCTTAGACGACGCTGTGATGCAAATCACAAAGTCGTTCGGTTCGCCCTCCTTGACCGCCCTAGACCAGTCCTTGTGTAACTCAGACTCTTCCCAAGACCCGTCCCCCTCGTCACCCCCTTCCAACTCTTCCGAACGGGGCACATCACCACTCCGCGTGAGTGTGGCTTTCTCTTGTGTCTCCGAACGATTCCGGCGCTTGACCTTGATGTTAGAGTCCTTGGCGTTGATACGGTCACGCAGGCGGCCACTCATGGTTTAGTACTCAGATTTGGGTCGGGTGTCGGGTGTCTGTGGCATCAGTCCGATCTCATCGGCAGCGACCATGATGGATTCAGACGTATCGCGCAGGATCGGCCAGTCGAAAACAATGGGAACGGTCTTCTCAACCCGTGTGCTGTCTAATTCACTTTTCTTTTCCGTGATTGTCTCTGTCGCGTCTTCCCAGGTCCGGATCGCGTCAAGACCTTTGACCATCTCCCCACGGTGATAGTTGTAGGATTCGAGGTTGTCCCACGACGGGATGTTTTTGCGGTTCCAAGAGAGCGAATGATACCCCGTCTCAATACCATACTGCAGTCGCTGTTTTGCACTTTCAAGATCCCTCCGGGTTTCCTGTGCCTGTTTTGACCGACTCATATGCCGGATTTCCTGCAGTTCGTTGCGGGCTTCAAGGATCGTCTCAAGCGGCTGCTGTAGTTTGAGGCGGATACGACCGTCACCTGGCGTTGGGTTACTCATTCACAGCACCTCCTCGTCATCAAGCATCAATTCGTCATCGTCGCACATTCCAGGTTCACAGTCACAGGCGCGTTCGCGCTCTTTCTTGCTATCTTCGTTCATTTTCCGGTTCCGCGCCTTGATTTTATCAATAACAGTTTCAATCATTGTTTTTCCATTGACCGCAGGCGTTATTCCCACAGTACGCCTCGCACAACTCCCGCGCGGCTTCCGCCCGCGTGAGATCGTCCGGGTCGATCCCGAGTTCGCGGGCGACGACTGATTCAGCTTGTTCCCACGCGCGCCGATCCGATTCGCGGCGAAGTTGGACGTTGAGCAGTTGGCTCATGCCTCATCACCCATGATTTGCTCTTGTTCATCCCTGAATGTGTTTTTGAAACGTCCCGAAACCGTTTCGGCCGGGTTGAGCCAGATAGCTACGAGATACAGGGCATAGCAGAGGGCCGCGAATCCCGCTATTGCCTGGGGGAGAACCGAAGGAACCGATACCACTAAGCCAGCTATGACGACGAAAGCGAGAGTGGAGAGAGCCAGGTTCCCGCCTTGGTGCATCCAGTCCCGGAAAATTTCGAGGTTTCGTTGAGCATCCGAAGAGGACCCATAAATATCGGCAAACACCCGGAACCGGGCTTCAGCAAAGGCACTACCGAATACGCCGTGCCCGTCAGACCACGGGTCGCGGCCCTTCAGATACCAAAACAGAGTCGTGCCGTGTTTCTCAGAGTCAACTTCACCCTCACGTTTGAGCTTCATGAGTCGTTGGCGAGTGGTATCAACAGTGATCTCCAAGCCGTCGCCAGCGGCTTGAACCTCCTCTGTCGTTAGCGCCTTTCGATCCACATCGGATTTGTCAAATTGGGCCAGGATATCTTCATCCTCGGCCTTCTTGAAGTGTTCGCCCCGAGGCATTAATTCACTATACTATGTCTAGCTTAATTAAACTGTCGCCTGAGTAAAAGCGAAAGTGAGTTTTGTCGAGTTAGCGCCTCTCTTTTACATTCCGTCTTAGAAATAGCATATAAGGCAACAGGTTGAATGGTGAAGTGAAGAACGCCGCTGCGGCTACGTGACGATTGAGTTGGCCGGGGAGAACGCCCCCAACCAGGGCCTTACACACTCTGGTTCTTGGTGCGCTCCCCCCATATACGTAGCGTTTGAGAATGTGGCCGGTCGCGGCGCGTTCGGCGGCAGGCTCCTACACATGACGACGAACGCACACCGCTCCCGGCCTACCGGGAGCAACGACGCGAGTGGTCTTACAACCACCGAAGAGTATCAATTCGCAAATTCAGTGGTCACTGTCGAACGCGGCCCTGTTGGGGCTATCGCCCGCGTTGAAACCGGGTTCGCTCGGTACTACGCTGGCCCGCTCCCGCAGGAAACGCTCGAAGCGCTAGCGGAGGTGGCGACTAATGGCAACTGAGGGGCACGCCGCGACCCGCGGGATTGCAAACAAGATTGAACCGGCACGGCAAAGCGCCCCCGAAGGCGTTTGCGCCCTCAAGATCCTCTCGGTTGCGCACGCCGCCCACGAACGCGATTGTGATCCAGCCGAGGTTTGGGCGGAGGTGTCGGAATAATGGCGGCCCGACGAGAGTTCATAGACGACCGGGATCTGTCCGGTGAGGACAACGATCCCCCCAACCACGGGAAAGCGACTCACGGCAAAGGTGCGTTCCTGCAGTGGTTGGCGCGGATCGACGGTGCGCCGGACGATCCGGGTGACGACGAGATACAGGACTGGTATCAAGAGTGGCGCGAACGGCGCGACGACAGCGAACAGGCCGATCTCGGGCGGTGGTCCCGATGAGCGGGAAGCGAGCGGATTTCCCTTGCCCAAGTTGCGACAGCAGTCGCGTGTTCCACGTCGAGGACACGGACGGGACTTACCGCTGCCAGTCTTGCGGCGAGCGGACCCACGATAAGATCGGCAAGAACGTTGATGTGCTGCAAGACTTGGCCGATAGCGATTTGCCCGTCTCACAGGTGGCCGAGACGTTGTTAGGCGGTGATTCGGCATGAAGCCGCGCGACCGGGACCTGTGGCGGGAGAGTAGCCCGTCGACCGGGTGGCGACAGATCCAGCGAATCATGCACGCCAAGGGCGGGGTGAACCACCGATGAGCGGGCCACCCATGAACGGGGACCTCGAAGAGTGCCTTGAGTGCGGACGGACGCTCACCTCGCGCACCGCGAAATTGTCCGATTCAGGTTGTGTGTTCTGCCGAGGTGAAGACGAATGATCCCGGACACGCTGACCGACAGGGATCAATGGGTGTGCTGGACCACAGAGAGACGAGACGGCAAGCCGACGAAAATCCCGGTTGACCCGCACAGTGGGAAGTTCGCTAGTAGCACCGACGCGGATACGTGGGCCACGCTCGAACAGGCGCAGGCGTATCATGACGACAGTCCAAAGTCGGACGGCGTTGGGTTCGTCTTCGAGGCGGACGGGATAGTTGCCGGTGTTGATCTTGACGACTGCAGGGATCCCGACACTGGCGAGATAGACGAGTGGGCGCGAGACGTTGTGAACCGCCTGGATTCCTTCACAGAGGTTTCGCCGTCCGGGACAGGGCTACACATCTACGTCTTGGGATTCCTACCGGACGGCGGGAACCGTAGCGACGTTGGCGACGGTGAGATTGAGATGTACGACCAAGGCCGGTTTTTCACCGTCACCGGAAATCACCTCGACGTGACGCCCGCAACTGTGAACCAACGGAATGACGCTCTCTCTACAGTCCACAGTGACTATGTGGCCGACGATAGCAGTGAGTCCGACACCAACGCCGAACCCGAACCGAACGACATAGAGGCGGGTGAGCTAGTCGAGAAGGCCAAGAACGCCGACGATAGCGGGAAGTTTGAACGCCTCTGGCGTGGCGATACGTCCGGTTATCCGAGCCACAGTGAGGCGCGTATGGCTCTCCTGTGCAAACTGGCCTTTTGGACCGGAGGGGACAAGCAACGCATGGATTCCCTCTATCGGGACTCTGGGCTATACCCTCACCCGGACAAACCCGGAAAATGGGATCGCGTTGGCGACGACGAGATTCAATCGGCTATCGGCAAGACCGGAGAATATTACGAACCGGGAAGGGCTACAGACGGCGGTACGACGACGGCGGACAGCAACACGGTCGTGGCACAGCCGGAAACGACAGAAGACCCGGACTTGGACGGTCAGGAATATGACCTCAACGCTGCAGAATTAATCGCACTTCTTGGGTACGATACTGATGATACGTCGCTCAAGGATATACCCACACATGAGTTGGCCAACGGTATCGAGGAAATGCTTAGATCTCGCAGTGACGTGAATCTACATTTGTTAGATACCGTTGACAACAAAGACCAACCAATCTATGCGATGGACGATGAGTCGAAAGTGTGGATACAAACGGGCAAGCGTCGCCTAGGGCAACACTGCCGCAAAATACTCGGTTTCCAGAACCGCAAGAAGATTCAGAACGAACTGGAAAACGCGGTTCGGTCGAACCCGTCCGGGTACTGGCTCAAAGAGCGCGACAAGTTGGGTATTGAAGTTGGGTATCTTCCCGTCAAAAATGGCGTGTTGAACTTGGAAACACGCGAACTACGGGGCGCACGCCCTGACGACTATCTACTAGGCCGGTTGCCCGTCGAGTACGACCCGGATGCGGGTATAGAGGGCACGCGATTTGAGGAGTTCCTTCTACAGTCGGTAAAAGCCGACGACCGCGAAAAACTCCAAGAATACGCGGGCTACACGCTGTTGAAGAACGCTCAACCCTACAAGAAGGCGCTCTTCCTTATCGGGCCTACGGACAGCGGTAAAGGAACGTTCCTGAAAACGCTTGAGTCGATCTTAGGTGAAGAGAACTACGCCAGTGAAACGCTCTATGACCTTGTGAACACCCGATGGGGAACGCACAGTATCTACGGCACAATGGCGAACGTCAGCAACGAAGTCTCCCCCGAAGGCATCAGTAACGTCGGGCAGTTCAAGATGCTCACGGGAGGGGAGGACAAGGTGCCAGCAGAAGACAAAGGCGTGAGCAAATACCGGTTCTCGGTCACGCAAAAGTTTCTCTTCGCCACAAACGAGTTTCCCGAAGTTGAGAACGCCGACGAGGCATTCTTCAATCGGTTACTCTTCGTTGAGTTCCCCAACTCGTTCAGCGACGACAAAGACGAAAATCTGAAAGACGACCTTCGGAACGAACAGACTGCTATCCTAAACTGGATGCTTGACGGCCTTGACCGACTCCGCGAGAAGGGCGATTTCACGAACGAGCGACGCATCGACGACAAAAGGAACATCACCAAGGCGTTCGGGTCGCCCATCGAACAGTTCACTCACAACGCGCTTGAGGTGACGAATATTAGCGAACACGTCGTCCACAAGAAGGAGCTGTATGCCGCATTCACGAGGTTCTGTGATTGGTTGAACGCAGACACGCCGACGCAGACGAAGTTCACGCGGACACTGAAAGAACAGAGCGGCATTAGCGACGGACAGAGTACGCGTGTCGGGGACGGCACGACAGACGTATTCAAGGGCGTCAAGTTAGAGAAACAGTTCTTCAAGACGATCCAGGCCGACCTGCCGGATCACAGTTACGGTGAGGGTGACGGCGGGCAAACCAACCTCGGCGGTCACTAATTCACTTTCTCGCGATTCGCGGCTTTGAAAATCTATTCAGGAAGGCCATTTTCCACATAAACCCCTACCCATGGGTATTTATACCCCCTCCAGATAGCCGCCAAAACCCACAGACGGCAGCGGGTTCAGTGGGTTAAGTGGTTTTACTCAACTTACGCGCGCTTCCTGTGTGCGCTCACGCAAGTTGCGCGTGAAAGTCGGCGGAAAGTACTGAACCCACTGAACCCCCGTGTGACCACGCAACCGCGACTCTCTTTCACTTCTTTGCCCTTTTCGAGGGTGCGCCCGGATACGTCAGCGTTGATTTTCTCTGCTGCTTTCTCGCGGGCGCGTTCCGGTGAATCGCTCTGGGAAACATTTCCCACAGCGTCACTATCTTCTTTAGACTTGCCTGGTGCTGTTTCACCGTGTGCCTTCCTCTCTTTCGCCCGCTCTTCCTCTATCGCTAGCATTTCCTCAAACTCATTCACTATCTGCCCCGGTGTCTTCTCTCGCTGGCGGTTTGGTTAACCAAAATCAAGTGAACTTGAATCGATTTTCGTTAACGAAAAAAACATCCGCTCGTACAGTGATTAGCTCTCGTCGCCACTCTCTCTTTCTACCCTGGCGTCTTCTCGCTTTGGCGGTTGAACAGGGACAGGGGGCTTAGAATTGGTAACGCCGGTCGTCCGGATCGTCGGTGCCCGCACCCATGCTCGCGTTCTGTTGTTCGTAAGTATCCATCGTCATGCCCATAAGATACTCGTCGTAGGTGACGTCGAACTCGCTGCGGAGGTGGAAATCGAGGGTGCCGGACTCGACGGTGGTCTGGAAGAGCAGGTGGACGGCACGCCGGAGGAGTTCGTCGGTGTCCTCGGGGTCGAAAGCGGCGTCGAGCATGGCGAGTTCGTTGCGGGTCTCGCGGTCGAGCGTGACGGTCGCGTCCTCGTCGAGGTCGCCGTAGGCGACCTGGACGTCGTCGGTGAGGTCGTCGAGGCTCATACCGGGAGGTGGCGGGGCGGTCGCAAACACCTTACGCTCCGGGCGGCAGGGCTGTCGCTCGCTCGGTGGCAGTCGTCAGGGATGGATCTCGGCGGACGGAGTGTGGCCGGTACTCCCCCGGTACCGGGTCACTCCGGGTCGTAGACTTCCACGACCGTCGGCGTGATGACGAACGGGCGTCCCCACAGAGAGATCTCGACAGTACACTCGCCGTTCTCGGACTGCGAGCGAGCGACCGAGAGGAGGCGATTGAGCGCGTCGACGTCGAGATAGTCGTACAGCAGCGGCCCGCGACTGTCGAGGTCGACGTCGGCATCGTCTGCCGCGCGGAGGACTGCGTCGCTCGGTAACTCGTCGTCACGGATCCTCGTGCGGACCCGCGGCGTCTCGGCACTGTAGTCACCACTCTCGCCCATGTACGCGTACCTCTTGATCCCCTGCCTACCTAAATGTGGAGGCTACTCAACTGGAATTAAATCCGATCAACCGGGCTTTGCCCCGAGCGAACCGCTGCCGTCCGCTGGTTCGCGAGTCCAGTCGCGGACCGGTCCCGAACCGGTCGACGCGGGTCGCCGGTCGAGTGGCGGGGAAGGAGTGGTCGATTCACCGGACCGACCGGCGGGCGACGCGGACGTTCTGGACGGCCTCGCGGAGCGCGTCGGTCGCCCGCTCCTGGGGGAGTTCGTACTCGATGACCGGCGGTGTCTCGGGGTCGGCGTGGTCGTCGAGCAGTCCAAGGACGGTGGCCAGGTCCAGCTGTCCCGCGCCGGGGACGTCTTCGATCTCCGCGTCCGAAGTGTCCTTGAGATGGGCGGCAACGATCCTGTCGCCGAACTCGCGGACCACGTCCTCGGGAGTGACCGCTTCGACGAGGAAGTGGCCGGTGTCGACACAGAGGCCGAGCCGGGGGTCGTCGTGGCGCGCGAGCACCTCGCGGACGTCGGCCATCGTGGAGAAGACGTCCGAGAGGTCATCGTGGTGGACCGAGGAGTAGTTGTGGATAGCGACGTCGACGCCGAATTCGACGGCGAGGTCGGTCAGTTCCTCGGTGATCGCGTCGGCGGTGGGCGGGTAGTTGACGGTGACGTAGTCGGCGCCGAGGCGATCGGCGAAGGCGACGTGGTCGCGGGCTGCCGCGGGACCGTCGAGGTCGACGACGCCGTAGCCACAGACCGAGACGCCGGCCTCGTCGAGCGCGTCGAGGCCCGCGGCGACCGTCGCGTCGTCGTGGTCGGGCGAGAGGTGGTGCCCCCAGAGTTCGAGGTGTGTCACGTCCGTCGTCGCCAGTTCGTCGAGCAGGTCCGCGAGCGAGAAGTCCCGGAAGACGACGCTCTGGACGCCGACGGCGAAGTCGCGAGTCATGCAGTGGCCGACGGTCAGGGGGCGCAAAAGCGTTTGGTCGGTCGGCGTCTCAGTCTCGCACTCGCCGCAGCGACCGGTAGGGGAACGCCGTTCCGCTGCCAGCGGGCTTATCCCGGTCGTGGCCGACTCCGTTCCATGGACGTTTGTCTCATCGGCGGGACGGGGCTGATATCGACGGGGATCGCGCGCCAGGCGGTGGCGGCCGGTCACGACGTGACCGCGTTCCACCGCGGCGAAACCGACGCCGACCTCCCCGAGGACGTCACACACGTCTACGGCGACCGCAACGACGAGGCCGACCTCGAACGGGTCGCCGAGGAGGTCGACCCCGACGTCGTCGTCGACATGGTGTGTTTCGACCCCGAACAGGCCGAGCAGGCCGTCGCGGCCTTCTCCGGCGTCGAGCAGTACGTCTTCTGCTCGACGGTCGACGTGTACCACCGGCCGCTGGACGCCAACCCGGCCACGGAGGACGCCCCCCGCGACCCGCCGGTCAGCGACTACGGCGAAAACAAGGCCGCCTGCGAGGACATCTTCATGGACGCCGACGGCGACGCCTTCCGGACGACCGTGATCCGCCCGTGGAGCACCTACGGCGAGGGCGGGCCGGTCATCCACACGATGGGGTGGGGAACCTACTACCTCGACCGGATCCGCGAGGGCAAACCGGTGATCGTCCACGGTGACGGCGCGACGCTGTGGGGCCCGTGTCACCGCGACGACGTGGCCGGCGCGTTCGTCGGCGCGCTCGGCAACGCCGAGGCCTACGGTGAGGCCTACCACGTCACCACCGAGGAGGTCATCTCCTGGAACCAGTACCACGAGTACGTCGCCGATGCGATGGACGCACCCGACCCGGAACTCGTTTCCATCCCGACCGAGCAACTGGTGGCGGTCGCGCCCGACCGGACCGACCCGCTGCTCGACCACTTCCAGTTCTCGACGGTGTTCGACAACTCGAAGGCCAGACGCGACCTGGGCTTCGAGTACACGGTATCCTTCCGCGAGGGCGTCGAGCGCACCATCGACTGGCTCGAGACGAACGACGAAATCGACGACTGGGACAGCGAAAACGACGACGAGATCATCGCCGCGTGGCGCGAGGCCACCGACGACTTCGCGGACGCGGTCGGGGAGTGAGACGCGCCGCCCCGTGGGCGGGAGCGAGCGTCGGTCAGTCGTCGGCGACGACGCGCCACGTGGTCGCGCTGGAGTAGCCCCACTTCTCGACGGTGAGGGTCTCGGTGGCCTCGTCGACTTCGGGGAGGAGCGCGCCGACCTCGCTGGCGGACATCTCGAGGTCGTCGGCGATGAACTTGCTCTTGACGTACTGCTCGCCATCGGTGGCCCGCTCGCGGAGGTAGCGTTCGAGGCGCTCGCGCCGCGAGTCCGCGGTGACGCTCGTCTCGCTCATTCTCCGTCCTCCGTCTCCGCGGGGTCGTAGCCGTGGCCGACGACCAGCGCGAGTGCGTTCGCGACGACGATGGCCCCGATCGTCGGGACACCGAGGTCGGTTACCGTCGACGCGGCGAGTAGCGGCAGGTACGTGAAGGGGAGGGCGACTGACGTCCAGAAGGCGGCGCCTTCGACGGCGGTGGCCGCCGTGCTGGAGACGCGATGCAGCGACCGGGAGGGCGAATGTGTCCGCACGCTCATCCTGTTTCTACCTTCGGCCGTATCTGTCAAAAGGGTACATAACGATCAAACGCGCGTTTGAGTCTCGATCACGCCGGTTAGACCCGACTGTCGCTGCCGTCGGTGTTGTCCGCCTCGCCGTCGGTGTTGTCCGTTTCGGCAGCGTCGCCGGTGTCGTCCGCGTCGCCGTCGGTGGCGGCCGCGTCGCCGTCGGTGGCGGCCGCGTCGCCGTCGGTGCTGTCCGTTTCGGCAGTGTCCTCGTCGCCCTCCTCGGTGGCGCTCTTGCGAACCAGCAGGGACTCGTGGCCACACTCCGGGCAGTCCTCGCGGTCGGTGTAGACCAGCGTCTCGCACTCGGGACACTTCGCGCGCGCTCGCTCTTGGGAGTGGGATTCGGCCTGCTGTTTGAACGTCTCGACCTTCCGGCCGATGTCCTCGAACAGCCCCATCTCAGCGTCCCCCCGACGGTCGGGCCGGTCGCGACTGCGTCCGTTTCGGGACCATACGAACCGGTTGCGTGGACGGGGAGAAAAACGCTCGGGTCGGTTCACGGAGCGTCGCTCAGGCGTTTGTCCGATACAGGTCGCCGTCCGCGTCGTAGCGCGCCTCGAAGACCCGGTCGAACTGTTCGTCCGACAGCGACACGTCCACGGCTGCGAGGTTCTCGTCGAGCTGGTCGACAGTGCGCGCGCCGATGATGGGGACACAGGTGAAGTCGGGCTGGTCCATCAGCCACCGGAGCGCGACCTGCGCCGGCGTGGCGTCGACCTCGTCGGCCACCGCGCGCACCGCGTCGAGGACGTGCCAGCCCCGCTCGGAGACGTAGTACTCTTCGAACATCGGGTCGAGGTCGGCGCGGGTGTCTTCGGGCGCGTCGAGGTCGTAGGTGCCGTCGCCGACGCGCTCGTACTTGCCGGTGAGAAAGCCGCCCGCGAGCGGCGAGTAGGGACAGACCGCGACGTCCTGGTCGGCACAGACCGCGAGGTACTCCGAGACGTCCTCGTAATAGGCGGCGTGAAAGAGCGGCTGCGTGACAGTGAAGGCCTCGTAGTTGTCGACGTCGGCCTTCCAGAGCCCCTTCGTCAGTTTCCACGCGTCGGCCGTCGAGAGACCGATGTGGTGGACTTTCCCCTCGCTGACGAGGTCGTCGAGCGTTCGCAGCGTGCGTTCGACTGGGGTGTCGTCGTCGAAGCGGTGCAGGTAGAGGATATCGAGGTACTCCGTGTCGAGTCGGTCGAGCGAGCCCTCGACCTCGGCGCGGACGTTCTTGCGCGAGAGGTTCTCCTGGAACCGGGAGACCTGCGACCAGAAACACTTCGAGGCGACGACGAAGTCCTCGCGGTCGCGCTCGGCGAGCCACTCGCCGATCCACCGCTCGCTCTTGCCCCCGCCGTAGCCGTTGGCGGTGTCGATGAAGTTGCCGCCCCGATCCGCGAACGCGTCCAGCAGTTCGTGGGCGTCCGCGCGGTCGGTCTCGACCACGCCGTCGCTCTCTTTCCCGAAGCGCCACGTGCCCAGACAGACCGACGAAACCGACAGTCCCGTCGAACCGAGTCGTCGATACTCCATACCGGCGGTGTGGGCCGGGCGGCGCATAGAAGTTTGCAGTCCGGACGCGCTCGCTGGTTCCGTCCGGTCCGGCTTACGGTGGCGGACCGGGCCGCGTTCGCCGCGGCGGGTACCACGCACCCCGGCCGGCCCAGCAGTGACATTCAATAGCGTGGATCCCGTATAGACACCATGGTAAACAAAGGTGAGAGAGTGCCGGCGACGGAGACCGAGTGGCGGGAGACGCTCACCGACGACCAGTACGAGATTCTCCGCGAGGCCGGGACCGAGCGACCGTTCTCGTCCGCGCTCCTGGACGTCGACGAGGACGGAACGTTTCGCTGTGCAGGCTGTGGGACCGTCCTGTTCTCGACCGACGAGAAGTTCGACTCCGGGACGGGGTGGCCGAGCTTCTGGGAACCCGCCGACGAGGCGAGCGTGGCGACCGAGCCCGACCACGGGTTGCTGGGGACCCGGACGGAGGTCCTGTGTGCGACCTGCGACGGCCACCTCGGCCACGTCTTCGAGGACGGACCCGACCCGACGGGGTTGCGCTACTGCATCAACGGCGACGCGCTCACGTTCGAGCCAACCGAGGAGTGACTCGGTGATGCGACCATGACCGACCCGGACCGGATCGCCGCGTACGACGCGGCCGCGCCACCGCCCGACGAGACCGAGACCGCAACGTTCGCGCTGGGCTGTTTCTGGGGCCCGGACGCCACCTTCGGCGCGCTCGATGGCGTCGTCAGGACGCGCGTCGGCTACGCCGGCGGGGCGACCGACGCGCCGACCTATCACGACCTGGGCGACCACAGCGAAGCCGTCCAGGTCGACTACGACCCCGAGCGGTTCTCGTTCGGGGAGGTCGTCGATTTCGCCATCGAGAACCACAGCGTGCGGACCCAGCCCCGCGACCGCCAGTACCAGCACGTGCTCTTCTACGAGTCGCCCGAGCAACGGGCGGTGATCGAAAAGCGACTGGACGCGCTGGCGGTCGACGAAGTGCGGACGCGCGTCGAAGCGCTCGACGCGTTCCACCCGGCCGAGAGCTACCACCAGAAGTACCACCTCCGGAGCAAACGCGCGATACTTTCGGATTTCGAGGAGGCGGGGTACGACGCGACAGCGATCCGGGAGTCGCCCGCCGCCGCGAAACTCAACGCCGAAGCGGGCGGCTACGACCGGTCGGACGGCACCGGCCGCCTCGACCCGCTCGAAGCTCGCGCCACACTCACGGAGCGGGAACACGA
>ENA-ORCO01000343-ORCO01000343.1-marine-metagenome-genome-assembly--contig:-NODE-343-length-25957-cov-5.312906_pt1 | contig 25957 bp, 24 predicted proteins | sample MGYA00248633_ERZ508508 | MGnify/ENA primary metagenome ERZ508508 (study PRJEB26179, sample SAMN06268845) | marine metagenome | isolation source: A23 P1 aerobic enrichment on pine of planktonic cells taken...
GGGCTCGGTGAGGTGGAGGTCGGCGCCGTCGCGCTCGAACCGGTCGTCGCCCTCGACGCGCACCTCGATGAGCAGGTCGCCGTCGCGCGCGCCGGGCTCGCCGGGCGCGCCCTCGCCTTCCATCCGCAGCGTCTGGCCGTCCTGGATCCCGGCGGGCACGTCCACCGTCAGCGTGGCCTCCTCGCGGGTGATTCCCGACCCGTCACAGACGGCGCAGTCCTCGGAGTACAGTTCACCGTCGCCCTCACAGCGCGGGCACGTTCCGGTCTGTTGGACGCGTCCCAGCGGCGTCTGCTGCACTTGGGTCACCTGTCCGCGACCCTGACACTCCTGACAGGTCTCGGCGTCGGCCTCCGGCGGATGGCCTGCCCCATCACAGACCTCACACTCCTCGGGTCGTTCGACCGTGAACTGCTTTTCGGCCCCGTCGTAGGCCTCCTCTAAGTCGATCTCGAGTTCGGTTCGAAGGTCTCGGCCTTTCCGCGGCCGACGGCGACCGCGGCCGCCACCACCGCCGCCGAAGACCTGTTCGAAGAGGTCGCCGAGACCGCCACCGCCCATACCTCCGCCACCCATGCCGCCCATGCCACCGAACGGGCCGCCGCCCATGCCGCCGGCACCGCCCGCATCGCTGGCGTCGAAGCCGTGTTTCTCGGCCTGTTCGTAGCGGTCGTGGCCCATTTGATCGTACGCCTGACGCTTTTCCTCATCGGTCAGGACTTGCTTTGCCTTCTGGATCTTCTTGAACTTCTCCTCGGCGTCAGGGTCGTCGCTGACGTCGGGATGGTACTCGGTGGCCTTCGTCCGATACGCCTGTTTGATCTCCTCGGCAGACGCGTCGGGGCTCACGCCGAGAACGTCGTAGAAGTCCTCGCTCATTCGTTGTTCCACCGATAGTCGGTTGAGACACTTGAAACGACCGTTCCCGCGAGCGGCGGTCTATCGTAACACCGTAGTTACACACTGATCGCACAGCCCTCGTTCGATCAGGTGTACACGGACGGTCAGTGGCTAGGATAGAATACGGCAGAGTGGTGTTACGGAACCGCCGGCGAGCCGTTGGCAGGAATCCGGGCTGCCGTCACGAATCACCAGTACGGCCGCAGGCAGAGGCATGATCGCGACGAACCCGACTAATGGAGCCCGTCTTATTCGTCGTCTTCGTCCTCGTCGAAGCTGACGTCCTCGAAGTCGGCGTCGACGAACTCCTCGTCCTCGTCACCGGCAGCGCCCGCACCAGCGTCGGGGCCGGGGTTCGGGCCGCCGCCCATGCCTGCACCGCCAGCGCCTGCGCCTGCGCCTGCTGCGCCGCCAGCAGCGCCGCCAGCAGCGCCGCCAGCACCCGCAGCACCGGCTTCCTGGTAGATCTGCTTGCCGATCTCCTGCAGCTCCTCGCTCAGTTCTTCGGTCGCCGCCTCGATCGCTTCGGCGTCGGCATCGCCGTCGTCGATCGTCGCTTCCAAGTCTTCGATCGAAGCCTCGATATCAGCACGAAGATCGTCGTCGACCTGCTCGTCGTTTTCCTCGAGCAGCGTCTCGGCGCGTTGAATCGTGGCTTCGGCAGTGTTGCGAGCCTCGATACGCTGGCGCTTTTGCTGGTCTTCTTCGGCGTGTTGCTCGGCTTCGCGTTGCATCTTCTCGATCTCGGCGTCGGAGAGACCGGCACCGCCCTCGATGGTGATCTCCTCGGTCGTCCCGCTGCCTTGGTCCTCCGCCGAGACGTTGACGATGCCGTTCTCATCGATCGAGAAGGTGACTTCGATCTTCGGCGTTCCCGCGGGGGCTGGCGGGATGCCAGTCAGGTGGAACTCGCCGAGCAGTTCGTTCTCCTCGGCGAGTTCACGCTCGCCCTGGAAGACCCGGACCTGAACCGTGGTCTGGTTGTCCGCCGCGGTGGTGAAGATCTTCGACTCCTCGGTCGGGATCGTGGTGTTCTTCTCGATGAGCCGCTCGAAGAGGCCGCCCTTGACCTCGACGCCGAGGCTGAGCGGGGTCACGTCGAGCAGGACGATGTCGTCCACGTCGCCGCTGAGGACGCCGCCCTGGATGGCCGCGCCGAGCGAGACCGCCTCGTCGGGGTTGACGTTCTTCTTGGGCTCCTGGCCGGTCATCTCCTCGACGCGCTCCTGGACCTGCGGCATCCGGGTCGAGCCGCCGACGAGGATGACCTCGTCGATGTCGTCCGCGCCGTAGCCGGCGTCGTCGAGCGCCTGCTCCGTCGGGCCGACCGTCCGCTCGATGAGGTCCTCGGTCAGCGACTCGAACTTCGCGCGGGTGAGCTTCTCCTCGAGGTCGAGGGGCCCGTCGTCGGTCGTCGTGATGAACGGCAGGTCGATGCGCGTCTCCTTGCGGTTCGAGAGCTCGATCTTCGCCTCCTCGGCGGCCTCGGTGAGTCGCTGGAGCGCCTGGCGGTCGTCGCGCAGGTCGATGCCGTGCTCGTCGTGGAACTGCTCGGCGAGGTAGTCGATGATGGCGTGGTCCCAGTCGTCGCCACCGAGGTCGTTGTCACCGTTCGTGGCGACGACCTCGTAGACGCCGCCGCCCAGATCGAGGATGGAGACGTCGAAGGTCCCGCCGCCGAGGTCGTAGACGAGGACGGTCTGGTCGGACTCGTCGTCCAGACCGTAGGCCATCGCGGCCGCGGTCGGCTCGTTGACGATGCGTTCGACATCGAAGCCGGCGATCTCGCCGGCGTCCTTCGTGGCCTGGCGCTGGCGGTCGTTGAAGTACGCCGGCACCGTGATCACGGCCTTCTCGACGTCGTCGCCGAGGTACTCCTCGGCGTCCCGTTTGATCTTCTGGAGGATCATCGCCGAGACCTGCTCTGGAGTGTACTCCTCCCCGTCCAGTTCCACCGAGTAGTCGTCCTCGCCCATGTGGCGCTTGATGGACTGGATGGTCTCGTCGGGGTTCTTGACCGCCTGGTTCTTCGCGGGCTTGCCGACGAGACGCTCGCCGTCGTCGAACGCGACGACCGAGGGTGTCGTCCGCTCGCCCTCCGAGTTGACGATGATCTCGGGGTCGCCTCCTTCCATGACCGCGAACGCACTGTTCGTGGTCCCGAGGTCGATTCCGAGAATCTTGTTGCTCGCCATCTTACCCGTCTATACCCGATTGTGCCGGTTAAAAGTTGCTAGACGCGACCGACGCCGACCTCCACCAGACGCCCGCAAACGGCCGATCTGTGGCTGGGACGCCGCGGTCGACCGGTGCCTATAAATCCGACCGCAATACGACCGCAATACCGCCGAGCGACCAATCCAGAGACAGGTTCGCGGCCGCCGGAGCTACTCGCCGGAGCCGTCGCTGACGGTGACCTGCGCCTCGCGGATCACCTTGTCGGCCATCTCGTAGCCGGGGCGGTGGACCTCTGCGATGGCGCCCTCGGGCTGGTCCGAGTCGACGCGGACGAGCACCTCGTGGCGGTGGGGATTCACGTCCTCGCCCGGTTCGGGTTCGACCACGTCGACGTTCTCGGCGTCGAGCACGTCGTCGAACGACCGCAGCGTCGACTCGACGCCGCCGCGGATGTCGGCGTCCTCGTCCTGTTCGAGCGCGCGCTGCAGGTTGTCCCGCACGTCGAGCAGGCGAGTGACGAGGTCCTCGGTCGCCCGTTGCTTCTCCTCCTCGCGCCGTTTCTCCATCCGTTTTTTGAAGTTCTGGAACTCCGCCTGTTTGCGCTTGAGCTTGTCGGTCAGGTCGTCGAGTTCCTCCTCGCGCGCCTCCAGCTGGTCCTCCAGGCCGTCGACGCGCGTCCGCAGCGCCGCGAGCTCGTGGGCGACCGACTCGGGGTCGGACTCCGCGACGCGGTCGATAAGCTCCTCGTCGACGGCGTCCTCGACGCTGGCTTCGCCGTCGACCGTCGGGTCGGGTCCGTCCGCCTCGTCTCCCGCCCGGTCGGCGTCGATGACCTCGTCGGGCTGGACGGGCTCGTCGGTCGCGTCCCCCTCCTGTGCGGTCGCGCCTGGCTGCTCGTCTGCGGCCTCAGCGGGGTCGGACGCGTCCTGCTCGCTCATACCCGTAGGCAGTCGCCGCGGCGACAAAAGGGTTGAGAATCCGACCGACGACGGGGGTCGCGAGCGCGGAGCGACCGCCCAGACACCGACCGGTCGGGGCCCGCACCGCTTATCTTCCGTGGGAGAATACCCCCGGGCAGTGACCGTCCGGCTCGGCTTCGAGGAAGGCACGATCCGGATCACCGCCAGCGGCGCGCTCGACGACCTGCCGTTCGTCGAACGGGACGACCGCTCGAAGACCCGCCGAGCGCCCGCCCACCGCTACGTCGACCTCCTCGCCGCGCTCGACGACCGAGGGGTCGACTACGACGACCGCGTGTTCGACCTGCCGGGCCTCGACCTGACCTCGGCGTACGAACTCCGCGAGTACCAGCGGGTCGCCCTCGACGACTGGCTGGGCGCCGACCGCCGAGGCGTGCTCGAACTCCCGACGGGGAGCGGCAAGACCGTCGTCGGCATCGCCGCGATGGAGGCGCTCGACACGCCGACGCTCGTCGTCGTGCCGACCATCGACCTGCTCGAACAGTGGCGCCGCGAACTCGAACGCGAGTTCGACCGCGAGGTGGGGCAACTTGGCGGCGGCGAGCAGCGACTCGCGGACCTGACGGTGTCGACCTACGACTCGGCGTACCTCCGGGCGGACGAACTCGGCGACCGGTTCGGCCTCGTCGTCTTCGACGAGGTCCACCACCTCGGCGGCGAGGGGTACCGCGACATCGCCCGGCTGCTCGCCGCGCCCGCTCGCATGGGCCTGACGGCCACCTTCGAGCGCCCGGACGGCGCCCACGAGGTCGTCGCGGAGCTGGTCGGACCGCTCGTCCATCGGGTCGCCGTCGACGAACTCGCCGGCGACCACCTGGCCGACTACGACATCAAGCGGCTGGAAGTGTCCCTGACCCCGGACGAACGGGAGGTGTACGAGCGCCACCAGGAGACGTTCACCGACTACCTCGCAACGTCGGGCATCCAGATGCGGTCGGGCAGCGACTACCAGGAACTCGTCAAGCGCTCGGGTAGCGACCCCCGGGCACGCGAGGCGCTGCTGGCCAAACAGCGCGCCCGCGAGGTGATGATGAACGCCGACGAGAAGGTCCGGCGCCTCGGATCCCTGCTCGGGCGCCACCGGGCGGACCGCGTCATCGTCTTCACCGCCCACACCGACCTCGTCTATCGGCTCTCCGAGCGCTTTCTGATCCCCGCCATCACCCACGAGACGGGCGCGAGCGAGCGCCGCGACATCCTGGGGCGGTTCCGGTCGGGGGAGTACTCGCGGGTCGTCACGGCGAACGTCCTCGACGAGGGGGTCGACGTGCCCGACGCGAACGTGGCCGTGATCCTCTCGGGAAGCGGGAGCGAGCGGGAGTTCACCCAGCGGCTCGGCCGAATTTTGCGCCCGAAGGCCGATGGCGATCGGGCGCTGCTCTACGAGATCGTGACCGAGGAGACGGCCGAAGAACGGGTCGCGCGACGGCGCCGCTAACGACCCACTCGGTCCGACAAACGGCCAATTTATGGCCCATATGGGCCACATACGGCCCGTCTACTTGCGGACCAGTGCCCCGTCCGACGGAGGGTTTAGCACGGGCGCGCCCGAAGGGCGGACATGAGTTCTGCAGGCCCCCAGGGGCTCCAGGCCGTCCCCGAAGCGCTCCAGGACCGCGAGTCCTGGCTCGACCCGTTCGACTGGTACCGCCGCATGCGCGAGGAGGCGCCGGTGAGATACGACCCCGGGCGCCGGACGTGGGACGTGTTCCGGTACGAGGACGTCAAGCGCGCGCTGGACGACGACGAGACCTTCTCGGTCGACCCGCGCGAGGCCGACGACTTCGAGGAACCGGAGCAGCCGGGAGCGGGGTTCATCCTCGACACGATGCTGTTCGAGGACCCGCCCCGACACGGCGAACTCCGGGGCGTCGTCGACGACTGGTTCCAGCCGCGGACGCTCGCCGACCGCGAGCCCCACTTCCGGGAGCTGGCGGGCGAGTTGCTCGACGACGCCGTCGACGACGCCGGGGAGCTGGACGTGGTCGCCGATCTGGCGTACCCGTTCCCGGTGACGGTCATCGCCCAGTTGCTCGGCATCCCGCCGTCGGACCGCGACCGGTTCAAGACGTGGTCCGACACGCTCGTCGCGGCCGCGAGCGACGACGAGGGCGCCGACGAGTTCACCGAGCGCCAGCAGCAGAGCCAGATGGAGATGGCCCAGTACTTCCTCGAAGCGATCGAAGACCGCCGCGAGAACCCCCGCGACGACCTGCTGACGGTCATCGCCACGGAGGAGTCAGACACGGGCGGGCGCCTCTCTCACGAGGAGGCGCTGGGAATGTGCATCCTGTTGCTCGTCGCCGGCAACATCACCACGACGAACCTGATCGCCAACGCGGTGCGGTCGTTCGCCGAGGCCGACGCCGACCTCTTCGAGGAGTTGCGCGGCGACGAGCGCGCGCTCTCGAGCGCCATCGAGGAGGTGTTGCGATACCGCTCGCCGGTCCAGGCGATGAGCCGCGTGGCGGCCGAAGACGTTCGGATGGGGGGCGAGACCATCGAGGCGGGCGACCGGGTCGTCGTCTGGCTCGGCTCCGCCAACCGGGACGAGCGCCGGTTCGACGACGCCGACACGTTCGACCCCGACCGGTCGCCCAACCAGCACCTCGGGTTCGGCCACGGCACCCACTACTGTCTCGGCGCGCCGCTGGCGCGCCTCGAAGCCGAGGTCGGACTGTCGGAACTGCTCGACCGCGTCGAAAACGTGCGACTCGCGGACGCCACCCTCCGGCCGACCCGGAGTTCGTTCGTCTACGGCGTCGAGTCGCTCCCGATCCGGTACGACGAGCGAGCGTGAGTCGAACGGCCCCAGCGGGCCGCGCGGTCGCACGAACGCGAAGGGCGTCTACGGCGAGCCGAGGCGACACGGCGACAGCTCACTCGCTCGGGTCCGGGGTCGACTCGGGCGTCTCGCTCGGCGTGTCGGTCGGCGTCGCGGACGGAGTCGGGTCCGGATTCGAGCCGGAGGCGGTCGCTTCCGTCGTGTTCGAGTCGGAGGCGGTCGACATCGGGGTCCGGGTTTCGCGGTCGGTCGCGGTCGACCGGTCTTCGGGATAGGGCGTCACCGTCCCCTCCGGGATCGGCGTGTCGGGCGGCCCGGGTTCGAAGGTCGGGTCGAAGTCCGTCATCCGGCTTTCGGCGATCGGGAAGCGGAACACGTACTGTCGGCTCGCGTTTCGCTGGAGGACGACGTGGCGCGACGAGGAGAACGTCTTGTCGCCGGCTTTCACGGTGACGGTCATCACGGCTTCGTGGGCGACGGCGGCGCGGTTGCGAACGAGTAGTACGACGACCAGGTCGCCGTCCTCGTCGGCCCGGAACGTCCGCGCCGGGACGACGAACCGTTGCTGGTCCGGCGTGGGCTCGGCGTCACTCGCTCCGTCTGTCTCACCACCGTCCGCGTCGTTCCCGTTCCCATCGCCGGGCGTGCTGATCCCCGCTGGCGGGTCGGGAGCCACCGCCGGCACCTCCCGGTTGGCCGCACAGCCCGCGCCCGCCGCCGCCGTCAGGGCGGCCAGCCCGCGCAGGACCGTCCGTCGTTGCATACCACTCTCCCGGGTGCGATCCGGTAAGAATCTTCCCGTCACGGGCGGCGCGTACCCCGGACCGGCGCACTCCCGACGCGCTTATTCCGGTCGCCGGCCGAGTCGCGGGTGTGCTGACGAAGGACCTGTTGCGCGTCTCGCGGGCCGGCGGCGACTTCCACCCCCAGTTCGCCGGGGAGGCTCAGCGAGACCTCGCCGCCCGCGTCCTCGGCGTCTACCAGGGCCACGTCGACCACGCGCGGGCGGAACTCGAGGACGCGCTGACCGACCTCGAGCGCGACGCCGAGGACTTCAAACTCGTCCGCGGGCTCGCCAAACTGCTGGACCGGGAGGCCCGCTTCGAGGTCCGCGCGCCCGTCGAGCCCCGACGCGCCCGCGAGGCCGCCTTCGCCGCGAGCGAGGCCGTCGGCGTCGTCACCGCCGACGAGCGCGAGCGGGCGCTCGCGCGGGCCGCCGACCGCCTCGACGCGGCTCCCGACGACGTGGCCGACGCGCTCTACGCCGACCTCGACGACCGGCAGGTCCTCGCCGCGGTCGACCCGCGCTGGGACCCAGCGGAGCTGGTGGCCCAGTACAACCTCTCGCTCGCCCAGACCGCGCTGTTCGACGCGACCGAGGTCCGCGTCCGCTCGTCCGACCCGAAGGCGCTCGTCTCGGCCGTCAAGCGCCTGCGGCTGATGTACGAAGTGCGGAACACCGACGCCGGCCGCGAGGTCGTCGTCACCGGGCCCGACGCCCTCTTCCGGGCGACGCGTCGCTACGGCACCCGCTTCGCCCGACTGCTACGCACCGTCGCGACGGCCGAAGAGTGGACCCTGACCGCCACCGTCGACGACCGCGGCACCGAGCGGGAGATGACGCTGACCGACGCCGACGTGTCGGTCCCCGGCGTCGAGCCCGTGACGGAGGTGAGCTACGACAGCGGCGTCGAGGCCGACTTCGCGACCCGCTTCGAATCCCTCGGGCTGGACTGGGACCTCGTGCGCGAGCCCGAGCCCCTCGAAGCGGGCGCCAGCGTCGCCATCCCCGACTTCGCCTTCGACTACCGTCACGCCGACTTCCGCGTGTTCTTCGAGATCATGGGGTTCTGGACGCCCGAGTACGTCGAGAAGAAGCTCGCCCAGTTGGACGCCATCGACGACGTGGAGATACTCGTCGCGGTCGACGAGAGCCTCGGCGCCGGCGAAGCGATCGAGGCCCGCGACCACCGCGCGATCCCCTACTCCGGGACCGTCCGCGTCAAGGACGTGCGCGACGCGCTCCGGCGCTACGAGGACGACCTCGTCGCCGAGAGCGCGGCCGCCCTGCCCGACGAACTGGTCCCCGACGCGGACGTGGTGACCATCGAGTCGCTGGCCGCCGACCGCGGCGTCAGCGAGAGCGCCGTCGAGGGCAAGTCTTTCCCCGACCACGAGCGGGTCGGCCGGACGCTCGTTCGACCCGCGGTGCTGGCGGAACTCGCCGACCGGATCGAGGCCGGCCTGGCCCTGAGCGAGGCCGAGGCGGTCCTCGACGACTACGGTCTCGACGACGCCAGCGCGGCGCTGTCGGCGCTGGGCTACCGCGTCGAGTGGGAAGGACTGGGCGGCGGGACCGTCCGCGAGCGCGAGGGGTGAACCGAACGACGACCGCTCGTCCGCTCAGCAGGACTGCCCGGCTTTCACTCCGGTGAAAGAGACCGTCTTCGTTCGTTCGGCGACCACGGCACCGCCCTGGGAGACCTGGACCACCGCGTCGACGAACTCCCGGGGCGCCCACGACCCCTCGCGGACGGTGCTGAACGGGACTCGCACCGTCGTCCGCGAGTCGGGGGCGACCGAGACGGTCCGGCCCGTCGTCTCGGCGAACAGCGACGCGCGGACGGTGACGCCGACGCCCCAGAACTGCGGGTTCTCCAGACCGGCGCTCGGGCGGCTCACCGTCACCGCGACCGACGCGCTCCTGACGACCACGTCCTCGCAATTTGCCGTGGCGTTCGTCGGCGTCGCCGGCGTGACCGTCACGTTCTCGACGACGACGCCCCCGTTCCCGTAGGTCGCCGCGACGAGGACGGCGGCGGCCGCGAGCACCGCCGCGACCGCGAGGACGGCGAACGCGACACGTGCCAGCGACATATCCCTACGATTCTCGGTGTCCGTGATAAGCGTTCGCGTGGTCCGACGGCGAGGGAGAATCGAGTACCGACTACAGCTCCCGCCGTCGGCCCTTCGGGACCTGCGAGCGGAGTTCCCCGTGGACGTAGAGCCCGACGCCGACGGGTTCCGGTTCGCCGGCCACGTCTGTCGTGACGATCAGGTAGCCCCAGTCGCCGTCCCAGTCGAGGTCCTGGTCGTCGCCGGCGACGAAGGTGGCGGCCGCCTCGCGCGAGAGGTGGACGACACAGTCGCCGGCGGCGTCGCCGAACCGCTGGACAGCCTCCAGCGTCGGCTTCCAGTGCTCGCGGCGGGTCCGCAGGAAGGCGAGCCCCAGCCCCTCGATCGCGACCGGCGACGCCACGTCGTCGGCGAACGCCCAGATCTTGCCCGAGCCGCGCTCCCAGAACGTGTGGCCGTCGAACGTCTCCGGCGGGATTCCGAACCGCTCGTCCCACCACTCGAGCACTTCCCGGCGCGTCGGTCGTCCCTCCACGACGCGCTCGTCGGCCGTCGCGGGCAGGCGGTCGAACCGCGTCCCGTCGTTTTCGGGCGGCGCGTCGCCGGCGTCGTTCTCGGGACTCATTCGGCGGTCACCTCCAGTTTCGCGCAGAAGAACCCGCCCGTGTCGTTGTGGTGGGGGTAGATGCGCCTGGCTTTCCGAACGGACTCGTCGAACGATTCGCCCTGCCACTCGGTGACGCCGGTGGCCGACTCCAGGGGCAGGTCGAACTCGACCAGCTCACAGGCCTCCTCGGCCAGCGCGTGGTCGAGGACGGCCTCGTTCTCCTCGGGCGCGAACGTACAGGTGGAGTAGACGACGGTGCCCCCCTCCCTCGTCGTCTGGATCGCCCGGCGGAGCACGCCCTTCTGGACGCCGGAGATACCGTGGACGTGGTCGAGCTCCCAGTCGTCCAGCGCGTCGGGGTTCTTCCGGATGGTCCCCTCGCAGGAACATGGCACGTCGACGAGCGCGCGGTCGTAGGGCGCGCCTTCGGTGCCCTCGTCGGCATCGGGCGCTCGGAAGGGTTTGAGCGAGTGGTTACGGGCGTCCTCGTGGGTGACGGCGACGTTCGTGGCGCCGGCGCGCTCGGCGTTCGACCGCAGGGCGGAGATCCGCCCGAGGTTGTTGTCGGTGGCGACCAGGAGGCCGGTGTCGTCCATCAGGGCGGCGAGCTGCGTGGTCTTGCTGCCCGGGGCGGCGCAGGCGTCCCAGACGCGCTCGCCGGGCTGGGGGTCGAGCACCGCGGCGGGAACCGCCGAGACCTCCTCCTGGCCGTGGATCCAGCCGAGCACGTACGGCCAGTTGGTCCCCGGCTGGTCCTCGGGGAGAGCGAACAGGCCGTCGTGCCACCCGACTGGTTCGTGGGCGATGTCGGCCTCTTCCAGGGCGGCGCGGGCCCGTTCGACGGTCGTCTTCAGCGTGTTGACGCGGACGACCGACGGGAGCGGGCGCTCGCACGCCGCGCGGAAGGCGTCGAAATCGTCGACGAGCGACTCGTAGCGCTCCAGTACGTCCATTGGCGCCCACTTCGCTGTCGCCCGTGTTAACCCCCTCGGCTCGGGCCCGACGCGGCCGGTCGAGACCGCGACCGGTCCCGAAGCGGGCCCGTCCCCGGTCGGTTTTAAGCCGCTGGCAGCCGGGGTGACGGTATGGCGCAGATCGACGTACACCGCGAGGACATCGAACTCGACGCGCCGACGCTGATCGAGGGGCTACCCGGCGTCGGCCTCGTCGGCAAGATCGCCGCGGACCACCTCGTGGACGCGCTCGACATGACCTACTACGCCTCGTGTCACTGCGAGGGCCTCCCCGAGGTCGCCGTCTTCGGCGAGGGCGACCCGACCTACGACCCGCCGGTCAGGCTCTACGCCGACGAACAGCGCGACCTGCTCGCGCTCCAGAGCGACGTGCCGGTCTCGCCGAGCGTCGCCGACGACTTCGCGACCTGCCTGACTGGCTGGCTGGCCGAACGCGACGCGACGGCGCTGTACGTCTCCGGACTCCCCGCCGAGAAGGAGGGGGTCCCGAGTCTCTACGGCGTCGCCAGCGGCGAGGCGGCCAGACTGCTGGACGCCCACGACATCGCGCCGCCCGCCGAGAGCGGCGTCATCAGCGGTCCGACCGGCGCGCTGCTGTACGAGGCCGAACGGAGCGACCTCGACGCCCTCGGCCTGGTCGCCGAGGCCAACCGGAACTTCCCGGACCCCGAGGCCGCGCGGGTCGTCCTCCTCGACGGCGTCGGCCCGATCGCGGACGTCGACGTGAGCACCGAGAACCTCGTCGAACAGGCCGAGGAGATCAGCAAGGCGCGCGAGAACCTCGCCAAGCGGATGCAAGAAGCGCAGGACGAGAGCTCGAAGGCCCAGCCGATGGGCATGTACCAGTAGCGCTCCGATGAGCGTCGCGACCGCCGCGGGGACGTTCGGCGTCGGCGTCGTCTTCGGGCTGGCGCTGGCGGCCCCACCCGGCCCCATGAACGCCGTCATCGCCGAAGAGAGCGTCCTCCGCGGGTGGCTGGCCGGCTTCACCGCCGGCCTGGGCGCGATGACCGCCGACGCCGTCTTCTTCGCCCTGTCGCTGGCGGGCGTCGTCGCCTTCCTGCAGGGCGCCGAGACCCTGCGGGCTGCGATGGTCGGCGCCGGCGGCCTGCTGATGCTGTACTTCGCCGTCGGCGCGCTGGGTGAGGCCCGCGCGGGCTTCCGCTCCGAGGACGCGGGCCCGGACGCCGACGACGCCGACGCCCGCGGGTTCACGAAGGCGTTCGTCCTCGCGCTGACCAACCCCTACCAGATCCTGTTCTGGCTGACCGTGGGCGTCGGCCTGCTCGAACCGGGGACCGTCGACGTCCTATCGTACCTGCCGGTCGTCGGCGAGGGGCTGACCGGCGCGCTCGTCGTCCGGACGGGGAGCCCGGCGCTGCTCGGTGGCCTGTTCGGCGGCATCGTCGTCTGGATCACGGGGTTCCCGGCGACGCTCGTCAGCGTCGGTCGCCGGGTCGACGCGTTCGCGCCCGCCACCGCGGTCGCCTCCGCGCTGGTGCTGGCGGGCTTCGGCGTCACCTTCTGCTGGACGGCGGCGCGGACGCTGGTCGGCCTGTGAGCGTCGGTCCGACCCGAGACCGCGCGCAGACCGCGGACGGGGTCGACCTCCGGTCGGTCAGTCTCGGTGGTCGGCCGGTCCGGGCGCGTCCCCGGGTTCGACGTCTGCGACCTCGGATTCGAGCCACTCCTTGAACCACTTGACGCGCTTGAGGCGGCGGTGACAGATGCTCTCGGCGGTGTCGCTGCGGACGCGTTCGCGGGCGTCGACGCCCCGTTCGAGGACGCGCCCGACCATCTCGGCGGCGTCGATGTGCGTGCGGGACTCGTAGCCCATCCGCAACAGCATCAGCGCCGTGCCGTTGGCGCCGACCTTGTCGAGCAGGTCCGCCTCGATGAGACACTGGGTCTCCAGGGGCAGGTCGGTCAGCTCGCCCTGGTAGGAGTGGTCGCGGACGGCGGCACAGACCTCGTCGACGAACGACGCGGGGTAGTCGCCGTGGGTGGTGAGGTACTCGCGGGCGACGCGGGCGCCCTCCTCGGCGTGGAGGTCCTGGTCGACCTCCAGTTTCGCGATGTCGTGGAAGAGGGCGGCGACGCGGGTCACGTCGACGTTGGCGCCCTCGGCCTCGGCGATCTCCGCGGAGAGTTCGACCACGTTGAGGATGTGGTTGAACCGGTACTCCGCGGAGTGCCAGGGGTACCACCGCATGCGGCCGCCGTCGTCCTCGCTCTCGACGCTCGCGGCCAGGTAGTCGTGAACGAAGGCCTCCATCTCCGCGAACGCCTCGGCCGAGACGGGCGACTCCCTAATTTCGACGCCCACGGCGCCACCTCCAAGAGATACGTGCGTCAGTCATCTTACGAATAGAAAGGCGCGTTCGACTCTTAGGCGTTACGACACCCGTGGCCCGCCGGTTTCGACCCCGCTGAGCGCGCCGCGAGAGGGCGTCTCCGACCGTGTGAGGACGTTCCACGGTCGACGGATGCGGGCCCAATCAGTCGATCCCGCTGCGGAACGGACGCGGGCCACGCCGACCCGCCCGTCGATCTCGACGCGCGTCCAGCGTCCCCGCCGAGCGGTTGGCGTGTCGGAACCCGATCGACCGTGTGGCGTGGTTTTATCGTGATGCGTGCCAACGTTTGACGTATGAACGTACGCACCGCACAGCGGGGGGACCGACCGGCGATCCGTGACGTGGCGCGGCGGTCGCTGCAGGCGTCGTACTCGCTGAGCCCGGAGGCGATCACCGGCGCGGTCTCGGAGTGGTACGACGAGGCGGCGCTGGACGAGGCGACGGACGACGAGGACCGGCACCTGCTCGTCGCCGACCGGGAGGGACAGGTCGTCGGCTTCGCCGAGAGCGAGCTGTCCGGCGAGGACGCGACGCTGCTGTGGCTCCACGTCGACCCCGCCTATCGGGGCAACGGGGTCGGCACGGCGCTGTTCGAGGAGACCCGCGAGCGACTGACGGAGGCCGGCGCCGACCGGATGGTCGGCCGCGTCCTCGCCGACAACATCGACGGCAACGGCTTCTACGAGGCCCAGGGCTTCGAACAGGTCGACGAGGCCGACCTGGAGATCGCCGGTCACCACCACGTCGAGAACGTCTGGGCGGAGTCCGGCGACGACGGCCTGCAGGCGATCAAGAGCGCCGACGGCGCGACCGTCTACGTCGACGAGACCGACTGGGACGACGGCTCCGCCGCGAAGTTCTACACCGTCTACAGCGACGAGGCGGGAGCCGACCACTACGGCTACTTCTGCAGCAACTGCAACCGCCTCGCCAACGCCATGGACGCGATGGGCCGCATCGAGTGCGACAACTGCGGCAACGCCCGCAAACCGACCCGGTGGGACGCCGCGTATCTCTGAGCGGCCCGTCGGCGTCCGAACGAACCGCAGTGGCGCGCGCTGTCGCCGTTCCCGAGCGATGCGAGGCCGGCCGGTGAGAGGTTTCGATGCTAACGGCGAGCAACGCGGCCCGTGAGCGACCGGCTCGAGGGCGTTCGGCGCGCTCCGTCACGTGGGGCCACTTGCACTCGCCGAGGACGGACCGGAGAAGAGACACCGAGGTCGACCCAGGCCGGGAGACTCAAGGACCGCGGGCGGGAGGTGGGAGACGATGGAGACGAGTCATCGGGTCGTCGTGGGGGACGCGCGCGAACTCGCCACGCTGGCCGACGACAGCGTCGACCTGGTCGTGACCTCGCCGCCGTACCCGATGATCGAGATGTGGGACGAGACCTTCGGCGCGCTCGACCCCGCCGTCGGGGACGCGTTAGCCGACGGCGACGGTCAGCGGGCCTTCGAGGCGATGCACGGCGTCCTCGACGAGGTGTGGGCCGAACTGGAGCGGGTCCTCGTCGACGGGGGGGTCGCCTGCGTCAACGTCGGCGACGCCACGCGCACCGTCGACGGGAGCTTCCGCGTCTACCCCAACCACGCGCGCGTGCTCGAGGCCTTCCGGTCGCTCGGGTTCGACCCGCTGCCGGACGTGCTCTGGCGCAAACCCACCAACAGCGCGGCGAAGTTCATGGGGTCGGGGATGGTGCCGCCCAACGCCTACGTCACGCTCGAACACGAGTACGTCCTCGTGTTCCGCAACGGCGGCGACTCCCGGTCGTTCGAGCCCGGCGCCGAGCGCCGCTACGAGGCCGCGTACTTCTGGGAGGAGCGCAACCGCTGGTTCTCCGACGTGTGGACCGACGTGACCGGCGACCGCCAGGCGCTCGACCACGACGAACTGCGCGAGCGCTCCGCCGCGTTCCCCTTCGAGATCCCCTACCGCCTCGTCAACATGTACTCCGCCTACGGCGACACCGTCCTCGACCCCTTCTGGGGCACCGGCACCACCTCCCTCGCCGCCCTCGTCGCCGGCCGCGACTCCGTCGGCTACGAGCGCGAACCCGCATTCGCCGAGGTGTTCGACGACGCGGTGAGCGAGGCGCCCGCCCTCTCCCGGTCGGTCGTCGACGAACGCCTCGCCCGCCACCGCGAGTTCGTCGCCGACGTTCGAGCCGAGGGCGACGAACTCGGCTACGACGCCGTCCACTACGACTTCCCCGTTCGCACCAAACAGGAACGGGAGATCCGCTTCTACGAAGTCGACTCCGTCGAGTCGGCCGACGAGGGGTACCGGGCGACTCACGAACCGGTTTGAGAGGGCGCAGTCGAGTCGCTGCGGCTGGCCGTCCAAAACAGTATCGAGAGTGAGTGTAGTCCCGAGCGGTGTGACCTTCCGGAGTCCGGATCTCGACAGCGAGGTGACACGATGGAGCGGATCTCACTCCACGGTGTCGCCACTTCGGTGTTGGGCCGGCACCTGCATACCTCTGAGATCGGAGAGGTTCTCGTAATCGGAGTCCGGATGTGTCCACTACCAGAACGCGTCCCCGATGTATGGATCCTCACGGCCGGCGATCTCCCCGAGTACAGGCTGGCTGAGTCCGGTGAACGAGTACCCCCGTCGTCGTAGCACAATCTGACGCTGTCGCACTGCCCGGTCTCTCCTGTCACTACGGCTTTCCGCGGGTCGTCCTCCGGGCCTCACTGCTCTTCCGCGCCTTCCGGGGTCAATCCGCTCTGAACATCGCCTCGTCGAACAGCAGCTCGCCACCCTTACGGGCGACGCCACGCTCAGTCGGCGAATTGAGCGGTGCGGGTTTGGGCTCCATGCTCTTCCACTCGATCGGCAGAGTGTCGGCGGCTAGCCTCGTCTTCGCACAGTGGGGCGGTGTCCTCGCCGACCGCGTTCGCTACGGTCGCGTTCCTCCGTCGATGACAGCGCCGCCTCACAGCATCGACTTCCCTCGCTGCGGGATGATCCGATTCGGTGCAGTCGCCTTCCGGATGTCGCCGCGGTCGAACCGAAACACCAGCATCTCACTCGCCCAGAACAGATCGATTCCGTGCTGTTCAGCTGTTTCCGGCACGTCGGTCACCTTGGCGCCGCGGCCGCCAACATGCCGGACTAGTCGTCGATCCACTCAGCAGCTGAAAGAACGGGCTTGCTGCAGACAGCGCGCATATCGGTCACGCGACGGAACCGACGACGGTCAGCGAAGCAGTCAGGGTTTCAACTCTCTCCTCCGTGTCGGCCCTTCCGGAACCGTTCTGTCCACCTGGGTACGGACCATCGGAACAGGCCGACACCGACGAGCCCCAGCGCCGGGCCCGTCGCCGCGAGCAGTGCCAGCAGGCCGGGTGACGGCTCGGCCACGAAGCCGACTACGAGGACCGGGACCAGCGGGATAGCGGCACCCCCCGCGAACGCTACGAATCGGGCCGTATCGAACAGAAACGCGTTGGGGTCGAGCCCGGTCAGGGCGACGGTCAGCCCGAACAGGTAGACGGAGAGCCCGACCAACAACACGCCCCCTGCGACGGCTACCGTGGCCCGCTCTCCCCAGATCCCGACGGCGAGGAGGTAATATCCGATCACCGTCGGCAGGCCCAGCGCGAGAAAGGATCGGAACTTGGCTTCGAATACGGCCGCCGTGGCGATGGGATGGTGGCGGTACGCGTCGAGGTCGTCGAACTGGGTCACCCAGTTGTAGGTGGTGAACGATGACAGTCCGAGCACGACCCCAAACGTCAACCCGGTCGATGGCTCGAGGCCCGTGATAGTCCCCGCTAACTCGACGAGGCCCGCTGTGACCGCGAACAAAACGCCCCCGGAGAAGGCCACCTTCCAGACCCCGCCGCTCGACCGGGAGACGTCGATTAGCGACTTGGCCACCAGTCCGTCGGGGTCGTACCTGAGCCGGCGCTGCCACCGCAAGAAGGCTGGACCGGTCGTCCGCGAGGTCGGCTCGCCGGTCGGGTCGAAGGCAGCGAGGCCGGCCGCGGCGAGTCCGAGCGTCGCAAGGATCCCGACCGCCGGCGCGACGCCACCGGTGCCGCGGTAGAACCCGTAGGGCAACCAGTCGAGGAGGTCGATACCGATCGCCCACGCGAGACCCACCAGGCCGGCACCCACGAGCAGTGTCGCCGTCCCCGCCCGCCCCCGTGTTCGTGCCGAAATAGCGGCGAACGTGACGACGAGGCCCACCACGAAGGTTCCCGTGAGAGTCAGCCACAACAGTGGCAGCCGGGCGAGGTCACCAGCCGCGGCGGCCGCTGGGGCGTAGGCGGCGGCCAGCGGACCGAGGAAGAGCACGGCGTAGTAGGCAACGTCTTTGACCAGGAACGTGGCGAGCAGTCGGCGCTTGGAGAGGGGCAGGGTCCTGGCAGAATAGACCACGAGGCTCAGGTCGCCGAGGAGATCGCGCATCTCGTCGCGACCAACCAGGCCAGCCGAGCCGGTGTAGAGGCCGAATGCGAACACGAGGAGGTGTAGCCAGAGCGCAATGGTGTCCGGGGCTGTACCCGTGAATACGAGTAGCCAGACCGTGCCGGCGCTCGCGAGGGCAATGAAGACGGGAAACGCCGCGAACCGCCGACTCCCGAACAGGGTCGAGTGGAGCCGCCATTCTTCGCGGATCATGACAGGTAGGAGCGTCGCTGTGACTCCCCTGTCGGCGCTCATACGGTCGCACCCCCCTCGACATCGGCCATGAAGGTGTCGAGGAGAGACTCGCCGTCGGCAAGCGAACCGGGCTTGCGCTCGGCGACCAGACGGCCCTCCCGGACGACGCCGACGTGGCTGCACAGCCGCTCGGCCACCTCGATGTGGTGAGTCGACAGGAAGACCGCATTGCCCTCCTCAACGTAGCCCTCGAGGTAGCGCTTGACCTGCTCTTGGACGATAGGATCCAGGTTCACGAGGGGCTCGTCGATGAACACGACCGCTGGCTCGTGAAGGAACGTCGCGGTGAGCATTACTTTCTGTTGCTGCCCCCGCGAGAGGTCCGTATTGAGTGTGTCGAGCTTCTCGGCGAAGTCGAGCCGGTCGGTCCACGTATCGATCCGTTCGACCAACACCTCCCTGTCGAGACCTCTGACGGTACCGACGAAGTGGCACTGTCTAGTTCTGGATTTCCTCCGCTGGCGTTCGTCCATCGAGCGCCTGGTTTGGTCGTTCGTGGTTGTAGTGGTGTCTGAAGCGTCGGAGCCACTGTTTCGCGCTCCGCTGACTGCCCCGCCAGAATGAGTGGAAGCGGTCGATCCGCATTGTCACCGTTTGGAACCATTTTTCGATGTGGTTCCGGATCTGGTAGTCGAGCCGACCGCTCAGTTCGTGACGAGCGAGGGCAGTCAGATAGCCGCCAGCATCGACGAGAAACTCTGTGTCGGCAACATCGTGTTTCTCGGTGAGCCGATGCAGGAACGCCGCCGCGGGGTCGGTTCCGCGGCGGCTGAACACGTCAACTTCTAAGAGTAGTTTCGAGTCTGTGTCGGTTGCGGCGTAGAGCCACTTTTTCTCGCCGTCTACCTTGATTTGTTTCTCGTCAACCGCGACCCGCGACGGCGTTGCCGTCGGCGGGTCGCTCTGGTCCTCAGACAGCGTATGAACCCAATTCCAGACCGCGCCGTGAGAGCGATCGACACCCAGCAGGTCTAAGATGGTGACCGTCTCCCTGATCGACAGCCCCGCCGCGTGGAGACGGACCCCAAATCGCCGGACGGGTGTCGGGGTGCGCTCGTTCTCCCAAACGTCTTGACTGTCCTCGTCCAACGTCTCACTGAGGAGGTCTGCGAGTTGCATGGACACTTCTCGCTACGGCCTCCTCGCTTCTCAATCCCTCAACTAGACAGTGCCGACGAAGTCGAAGTACTCACGAGGTGTCAAGAAGCTCGGCGGCGACACCTGTTCCGGTAGGATGCCGACGTGTCTACGAACTTCGACGGGCTCGACCGCTGGGTCGACCCCCAGAACCTCCGCCTTGCCAGCGTCGGGGACGATCTGGCCGGTAAGCAGTTGGATGGTAGTCGTCTTGCCCGCCCCGTTGGGCCCCAACAGGCCGAAGAGTTCCCCGGGGTCGACGGTCAGTGAGAGGCCGTCGAGTGCGCGGACTTCTCCAAAATCCTTCGAGATATCGTCGGCCCGTATGGCGGTCATCGTACCGATACCCTCCGTGGGGCAACGTAGCGCCCCTGTTCCGTCGCCAGGTCGGGGTCGGGCCCCTCACGGCGCTCCATCGCGCTCTTGACGAGCCGCGCTCGCTGCGCGAGCGCTTCGGCGCTTCCGTAATTGCTCTGCACTGCCGACCGAACGTTTGGTCGGCATGTATGCTTTTCGGCGCTGACTCGACGGTCGGCGTATGCTCCGAGTCACGTGGAGAGCAATGATTGCTATCCGGCCTACATTCGTTGAAACGGATAGAATAGAGCGGAGAGCGCTCCGAACCTCTGCATAATCCGGTCGTATCAATCGATCACAGACTGGTCGACGAGTTCGTACGCCTCTTTACGGATCGCTTCCAGGTCGGTGTCATCTGTCGTCGTTCGGCGGAGGAGGCCCCCAAGTAACATTGTATAGAGCACATCCGCTGTCCGTTCAGCATCGATTTCCCGTATCCGGTCCTGTTCCATTCCATCTTCGATAGCCCTCGTGAAAACGTCTCGAAATGCTTGATCGATAGTACTGATTCGGTCCCGATACGCCTCCTCGTGGATTGCCTGGACTCGGATTTCCATGAACGTCCGGAGCGGGTCTCCCGGGCCGATGTCGGTATCGTTCGGTAGCTCGTCCCCCGTTCGATTCGACATTTCGTCTGATAATCGACCGAGCACCATACGGTCGATCATCCCATGGAGTCGATCGATCGGATCCGATATTTGTACCTGGCCGATCCGTTCCCCCATTTTGTCAAGGACGCATTCGTAGAAGGAGAGCATGAGAGCGTCCTTGTCTTCGAAGTGATGATACACTGTCGCCTTACTTAGACCAGCAACGTCAGCGACCAGTTGGATTGAGACGCTTCCGTACCCCTCGTTTTTTGTTATTTTATAAACCGCTCGCAATATCTTATTACGTCCGCTCTGCGGTTCGTCCTCGAAAAGTTCGTCAAATTCCATATGACCGAATGGTCGTTCGGGACCCATTTCAGCGTATCGCTCAGTGGGTTCCAGCACCGTCCGTAGACGGCACAGTCGATGGGGTTGAGGAATTGTTAAGTACCAACCGTACGTTCGTTAGGTAAAGACGTCTCAGCGCAACCAGACAGAGAACCGGTCCCCAGCATATCGTTGGAACTCGGAATGATACGTGAAAGTGAGTGCCTGTCCGTGATAGAGAGTCGAGCGACGTACGTCGCCTTTTTAGCTCTCGGGCTCGCGGTCCTCTTCGCTGAATATAACGGGACGGCCGTCGATACTGATCGCTGTCGTACTCGGTTCTCGGGAAGCGCAGAACGAACACTGAACCCCACCCCCTGTCACTCCACTTCGGGTTCATCGCCAACTCCACCACCGGTGGTCGATACATGAGCCGGATCAGCCGCTACAAGCTCCTCACTGTGGGGGTCGCTGTCAGCGTCGTAGGATGCTACCTGCTCTCGACGACGGACGCGAACGACTCGCCGACAGGCCTGTGGATCACGGCAGGGGTCGTCGCGACGGGGGTCGCCTTCGCCTCCCTTCCGCAGCTACTCGCCCCGCTGGTGGCGCCCGTTCGCGACCTGACGCCGCGCGAGCGCTCGCGCCTCGACCTGCCGCCGGGCGAACCGGTGAAGGTGTTGACGGTCGACGGGCACGCGAACGCATTCGCCGCCGGCGTGCTCCCTGGGATCCGCGCCGTTTTCGTGACGACGGGGTTACTCAGCCATCTCACGGCCGCGGAAGTGCGGGCGATCGTCGCCCACGAGCGTGGGCACCATCGGCGACGACACGTCACGTTGCGACTCGGCTCGGTAGTGCTGTTCGTCGCCCCGTGGCTCGTCGCGACGGCGACAGGCGTGCCGGGCGGGTTCCACGCGGGCCTGCTCGCGCTCGTCCCGGCGGTCCTCCTGATCTGTTGGCTCGGACGCTGGACCGAGTACGACGCCGACGCGTACGCTGCCCGGCGGGTCGGCGGGCCTCCCCTTGCCAGCGCGCTCGAACGAATCCATACTGACACCCGGCCGTCGACGAGGCGCAGGCGACTGATGGCGCTCATCTCGACGCATCCACCTGTCGACCGTCGGCTGGCGAAGCTCTCCGGTGGGGTGGATGGAGCATCGGGCGCGGTCAGGGACGACGACGGACGCTCTGTGCTCACGTCGCTCGTCGCAAGTCTCGCGGCTGGGGTGCTGACCGCGTTCGCGAGGCGGCCAGGCGTGCCACGGTTCACGAATGCGCGTTCCCTCTGGGAGAACGCCTTCGATGCGATGACCCACGCGGTAAAGATGGTCGGTACGGCGTTCATCCGGTGGCGCGGAACGGTGGTCTATGAGGCGTCGACGCCCTACCAGTCGCTTCACGTCGTCGACCGTGGGAACGTCCGACGGCTCTTCCTCGACGGGGACGCCCACAGCGCGATGGATCTCGACGACCCGCACAGGCACGTCTTCGATTACACGCGGTACTTCCACCTGCCGTTCCTGTTCCACGGGGACGTAGAGAACGTGTTGTTCGTCGGCGGTGGCGGATGCACCGGTCCGAAGCGGTTCCTCGCGGACTACGACGTCACGGTCGACGTGATCGAATACGACCCCGACGTCGTCGACACGGCGCGGAGGTTCTTCGACGTCGAGCCGTCCGACAGACTCACCGTACATGTCGGGGACGGTCGACAATTCCTCCGGGAGACCGATCGCACGTACGACCTGATCGTCCTCGACGCCTTCGAGGCGAGCAGGGTGCCGTCTCGACTCGCGACGGTCGAGTTCCTGCAGCTGACGCGCGATACCCTCTCGGACGAGGGCATGCTGTTCGCCAACCTCGTCTCGGCGCCGAACGGGCCGTTGTCCGGGTTCTACCGTGCCGAGTCCGAGACGATGGCCCGTGTGTTCCCCCGCGTGTACAGTTTCCCGACCGCCGGCGGCTTCCTCCCCCAGAACATAGAGGTCGTCGCAACGATGAACGACGAGCTGGTCACGCCAGCTGATCTTCGTCGACGCAACGAACGCGGGGACGCCGGCATCGACCTCTCCGGGGAGCTCGACGCCTATCGACACGTCTCTCCGACCGATGGCGGGCAGGTACTCCGGGACGACGACCTGCCGGTCCGGCGGTCGTGAACCCGCCCCCTCGAACGCTGCCAGGACCCTCGTTGCCAGCCTGCTGTTCGACCGCGCGTCACCACTTCGAGACAACTCAACGGCAGCCCGTCTCTCCGGGTCCCGGAAATCTGACGACGGATATCTATTCGGCACGCCCGAACGGAATTCGCTGATCCCCGTTACGTTCCGACCGACGACCGAACTGCGGCGAGAAGCCGCCGCTCTGGGACGAGACTGTCGTCAGGGGATGCCACACAGTCGCTGTTGCGCGCAGCGCTGAAGGATTCGAACCTCGGAAGTCATAGTCCCGAGCGGATTCGAACCGCTGTCAGTGGCTGTCTCCGGGGATCTGACGGTTTTCAGAACCCCTCCAAAGGCCACTATGATTGGCCACTACACCACGGGACTTCACGAATGGCTATACGACGGTCGCATAATAGCGTTACTCTTGCAGGTCTAGACGCTCCGACGCGCGCCGGCTCAGGCGGGCGAACGGGACGGACAGGTCGGTCCCGGACCGGTCAGTCGTCGGCCGCGGCGGGGGCTTCGAGCAGGCCGCACACGTCGTTCTCGGGGTCGAAGCAGTCGGGACAGGCGGGGTCGCGGTCGATGATGGTGTCCAGTCGGTCGGCGACGGTCTCGTCGATGACGCTCTCGAGTTGGCGGGCCTCGCCGCGGAAGTCCTCGACTTCGAGGACCTCGACGAGGAAGCGCTCGATGATGCAGTAGTTCTGGAGGGCGTCGCGGGCGCGGACGATGCCCTCGTCGGACAGCGAGACGCCCTTGTACTTCTCGTGTTCGGCCAGGCCGTTGTCTTCGAGCTTGCCGATCATCTCGTTGGCGCTGGCGGGGCTCACGTCGAGTCGGTCGGCGAGGTCGCCGGTCGACGCGGGGCCGTCCTCGATCTGCTGGATCAGGTAGATGGCTTTCAGGTACTGGTCGGCCGTGTTCACTGGGATCCCTCCGGTTGCGCCGGGACGAGACGGCGCGTCGTTCCGCGGGCGTTCATCGTCGCTCCTCCATGAGTTCGGTCACTTCCTCGACGCCGTCGGCCTCCTCCTCGCGGATGGCCGCGAGCGTGGCGAGCAGCCGTTCGCGGTCGATACCGAACCGCACGTCGGAGGCCTCGACGGCGTCGATGAGGTCGTCGTAGAACTTGTAGGCGGTCTCCTCGTTGCACAGCTGGTCGTAGAGGACGCCGTCGAAGTCCTCGTCGGCCTCGTACTGAGCCTCGACGAGCGTCTCGATCTCCTCGAAGGGGACCGTGTCGGCGTCGAGTTCGTCGATGAGGTCTTCCAGCCGGTCGCGGTGGTCGGCCGACTCCTCGGCGGCGTCCTCGAGCATCGCCCGGACGTCGTCCGGCAGGCCCGCGGCCGCGTCGCTCGCGTGCTTGGACGCCCGCGCTTCGACGACCTCCTCGAGGACGACGCCGATCTGTAGCAGGCGGGCCAACTGGTGGTCCGACCCGACCGGGACGGTGAGACTCACCGCCGACCCTCCCGGCGGTCGTCGCCCGTCGCTCGATTCATAGACGCTCCTCGGGTAGGCGGGGACGTAAGTCCTTCCCTCGGCGTCGCGGCGGACACCCGCCCGAGGGAGGCGATCACGGTCGCTCGCCGGCGCTATCTGTTCGACCGACGTTCCCGGTTTCGGGCGCCGTCGTCGGCGTTCTCGGAGCGCCCGCCGGCGGTCCACCTGAGCGCGAGGATGTAGAGTCCGACGACGGCGACGCCGACCGCGACGCCGAGAATCGAGTCCGTCACGAGGTGGAGATGGCCCGTGTGCAGCGGGACGGCCGACGCGACCGTGAGCGCAAGGAGTTGCAGTGGACGCATACTCTGGTGTGCAACACGCCACCACAGTACTTAAACGACGGGCGCGTTTTCGCGACCTGGGAACGGGGGGCGAACGCGGCCATGAAGTGCCAGAAACGAGGGGAACGTTACGGGGTGAGCCGCCGGGAGAGCAGATATCTCCCGGGATCTTCGCTCGCTCCGCTCACTCAGTCAGACGCCGTCAGAGCGAAGCTCTGACGAGCCTTACGTCGTGAATCGGAGATTCACTCCGTAAGACGCTCGACGATCAGCTCGTCCATGTCCTCGCGGAGCTCGTCGACCGCGACCTCTTCGAGGACGGGCACGAAGAAGCCCTCGACGAGCATGTCCTTCGCGCGTTTCTCGTCGACGCCGCGGGAGGTCATGTAGAACAGCTCCTCGGCGTCGACCTGGCCGACCGTCGCCGAGTGGCTGGCCTCGGTGTCGTGGTTGTTGATGATCAGCTTCGGCGAGGCGTCGGCCTCCGAATCGTCGCTGAGCATCAGCGTGTTCTCGCGCTGGTAGGAGCTGGTGTCCCACGCGTCACGGCCCACGTTCTGGACGCCCTCGTAGACCGAGCGGGCGTCGTCGTCGAGGACGCCGCGGGTCACGAGGTCGGCCGTGGTGTGCTCGTGCTCGTGCCAGACGCGGCTGTTGATGTCGAAGTGCTGGTCGTCGTGGCCGAAGAAGGCGCCGACGATCTGCGACTCGGAGCCCTCGCCCAGGAGCCGGGTCTCGACGCTGGACTTCGTGAGCCGGGAACCGATGTTGCCCTCGATCCAGTCGACACTGCCGTGGTCGGCGGCGTGGCCGCGCTTGACCTGGAAGTTGTACGTGTCCTCGGCGAGGTTCTGCAGCGCGCCGTACTGGACGCTCGCGTTCTCGCCGGCGACGACTTCGACGACGCCCGAGTAGTACTGGTCGCCCTCGACGTTCTCGCCCGTCGTCTGTCGCTCGAGGATCGTCGCGGAGGCGGACTCCTCGGCGACGACGAGCGTGTAGTTGAACAGCGACCGGCTGTTCATCGTCGTCCGGATCTTCACGTCCTCGGCGGCGACGCCCTCGGGGATGTAGACGAGCGTCCCGGCCGAAAAGAGGGCCGTCGACAGCGCCGTCAGGAAGTCCCGCTGGGGATCGACGACGCTGCCGAAGTGCTCCTCGATCAGGTCGCCGTGCTCGGCGAGCGCTTCGTCCCACGCCAGCACGTCGGCGCCCTCGGCCTCGACGCGGTCTTTCTCCTGGGCCCACTCGAGCGGGTCCACGAGCGACTCGTAGTC
>ENA-ORCO01000344-ORCO01000344.1-marine-metagenome-genome-assembly--contig:-NODE-344-length-25941-cov-4.400325_pt1 | contig 25941 bp, 32 predicted proteins | sample MGYA00248633_ERZ508508 | MGnify/ENA primary metagenome ERZ508508 (study PRJEB26179, sample SAMN06268845) | marine metagenome | isolation source: A23 P1 aerobic enrichment on pine of planktonic cells taken...
TCGCCGCGATCGTGCCCGTGATCGCGCTCATCTCGGGTGCGAGCATTCGGAAAAAGCTGGCATCCGAGGGGGGGACGCTACCAAGGGATATCGTCTCCAGTAAATTCACTGAGGCGAAGAGCGTCATCAGTGCCCAAACTCGCCTATACGTTGAGGCAGGACGAGTGGACGACGGACCCGATCTCCCTGCTCCCCTCGTTGATGGCATCAGCGTGGAGGCAGGACAGGTGGACGACGAACGGTTAGAAGACGGGATCCCGGAACTTCAGATGAAATTGAATAGAAGCTCGTCGGCGACCATCGCTGAGGAAGGTCAAGGAGTTGCTCCATCGCAAACCTGCGTCGCTACTGACGGGGGTGTGCCGGTTGATGTCGGCGAAGACGCAGAGGATGAGATGTCCCGTCTCCGGGAGGTGAAGGATCTCGTGCGCTTCCTGACGCAAGACACGCGCTACAAGATCCTCGTCGACATCGTCGGGCATCCCGAGGGAATGCCATCACTCGAGGAGCTAGCGTACACGAATCCCTCGAAGAGTAAGAGTACGATTAAGGAGCATCTCGACAAACTCCAAGACGCAGGGGTCGTGAAGAAGGTCAGCTTGCCGAAGGGAGAGCAACAGCGTGACCTGCCCAACACGTTCTACCGGATGACCCGGGAAGGATACGATTTCCTCATGCACCACGACCTGATTCCGGCAGAACGGGCCCAATTGCGCGAACACTACGACCGTATCGAGAAGACAGAAAGGATTCAAGCGTACGAGGCCGCTCCTCGTCCTACCCCAACGGGATCCAAACAGCAAACGGAATCCGAAGAGCCACCAGTCGTCCAGTTGGTGAAAGAATACCAAGCTAAGGACGAGGTGACGGCGGAAGACGAAGAAAAGAAAGAATCCACGTCAAAGGAGGTAGAAACCAAAGAAGAGAGTGATGAACAGTACGTTCCTGTTTCGAAACTCCGAGAAGCCTTTACTGAAGTGGTTGAACACTTCGAAGCTGAAGAAGACGAAGAGAATACAGTGGTTATCGGAACCGAAGATGACAAAGCCGAAAACGGCGAAGATGAACGACAAACCGCTGAACCTTCCTCCTCGTCAGGCTCTTAACTCCTGACGAATGAGCGCTCCTATTCTTTGTAGGTGAAAAAAAGATGACGCGCAGTGAGGAGTCGCCTCACTGACGGTGAGAGAGAACTATATGAAGCCAGAGACCACGTCGCGAACAGCCTGCCAAACAGACATCTCGTCCGCGTCGTCCTCCAGAGCCTCTGGATGCGATGCTTCCTCCGTCGGCAGAGAGACTGTGAGTTCTGAGATGGCCCCGAAAGCGCCTCTATCTCCAGTACCCCGTAGTCCATCAAGTCCACCGGAACACCTCGGACATCGCTCTTCAGGATATTCCTCAGGAATCGAACGCTGGTCAGCATCCAAGAGATTAGTGCTACCAGTATCCCATTCCCAAGTTGGTGCGTACTCGTCCTCGGCAAGGCCTGTCAGATAGCCATAGAGAGCGTATCCAGCTCGAGCTGCTGGATAACGGTTTACAGCCAACACCGAGGGCTGTTCCGTCTCCTGAAGATTAAGTCCATATTCCAGTTCGTCCGGATCGCGGTCTTGCACTCGGACGGCCTCTCGGTCAACGAGACCTTGGCAATCGCGACAGGCCCACGGTGGGCCAGTTAGGGCGAACGTAGTCTCGATTCCGTACACTTCGCCGCCCTCAGCGTTCACGTTCGATCCTGCATCGAACACTGGACGAAGATACCGCTGTCCTGCTTCGGAGATGATTTCTCGACTCGTCGTGTGGTCAGTTGCAGCGACGAGAACATCCGCTTGCAAAGTAGCGTTCATGGCACGCTCTGTTTCGATTGGGTACGGAACAGGCCGGACATCGATATCCGGATCAACACCGCGGACGTAGTCAGCCGCGACCTCAACCTTCGGTCGTCCGGCCTCCGAGATGGATGAGGCAGCTACAGCTGGTGGTAGATCAGTGTCCTCCGGAGTTGCACTCTCGGGGCCGGCGTCCTGAGACCTCGCGTATGGTATCCGGCTAAGATTCGATTTCTCGACTACGTCCGGATCGATAATGCTGAGTGTCCCGATTCCCTCGTTGGCGAGATCTTCGATAAGGAGTGATCCGATGCCGCCCGCACCGACGACGGCAACATGACTGTCACGCAATCGTGCGTTGCCATCAGTGCCAGTGACGAGGGCCTGTCGAGCATGGGATGACTCCGATGTGTGATCGCGTTCGGGAAGGCGTGTGTTTGCGGTTCTATCGCGGCGAAGACTCTGTTTGCCTATAATGACTATTTCGTCAATCGGCACGCAGGCGTCCAACCCGTGTTCGCTGATCGTAACCTCGTTTGCCGGCCAGACGCGACCTGCAATTTCTTCCTGTGAGACCTGTAGACTTCCGTGTGGACCTTTGCCATCGTTCGCAAGAGGCTCGAACAGACCAGGTTCGGTGGCATCGTCTCGCCAGCTGTAGCCAGCACGTTCGAAGCCCGGATGGCTGTGCGCAATAAGAATCGCGTGTGGGTCACAGTACCTATTCGTAGAAGTCGAAGCGAGCGCGATGTTTCGGAGAGTGCCAGCTCCGAGATTGACGACTCCGGGGCCTTGATCCAAATACTCCGTGGGAGAGATGAGATTCACTTCGGTGATGAGGAACTCAAGGACATCTTCTCCCTGATCGGTGTACTGGTGTATACCGGCGTAGAGCGAGGCAGCATATTCGTCACCGTCGCCTTGGAGAAGAAACTCGCGGAGATCATTGTAATCGCTCTCCAAGATCCGGACGACAGTTCGATCAGGGTTGTTGGACGAAGATGGAGGCATAAATCAGTCCTCCTGCCGGAACCTCATCGCCACTAGAACCTCAAGATACCACCTGAGATCGTGTTCGTAGGGCTGCCACTCGAAGTCGTCCTTAACCTGCTTTGGATGGTAGGACAGGGATAGCCAGTTTGGGATTCGATTGGGTTTCGCGTTTCGGAGTTGTTCACCGTTGGAGAGGGTTAGATCTTCGTCGACATGAATCCAATCCGGCGGTTTGTTCGGATAGCCGTCGGGTACCCGGATCATCACGTCCGTCGTGTCCTTGTTGTACTCGTCGCTTGGAATCGGCCAGTCCCGAACGATGACGTGGGTGAATTTCTCAGACTTCTGGTCGGCGTCTTCGTCAACATCAACCGTATAGTCACTGCGAAGGTCTTCGACCTCTTGTTCGACGACCCCGTTCACTCTGCAGCCTCCAGATCGTGAGAGCAGCCGTACGGATTCTCGTGGTTGTAGGCAGTGAAGACGTTCCCGTCCAAGAGAAGGTCAAGTTCTTTGTCGGCTGGAATGAACTCGTCACTCCCTGGCGAGTCGTCGTCGTGCTTCCAGTACAGGACTTCCTCATTAGGTGTGTGTCCAGGGACCTCCTCTAGAATTTCCTGAGGGGTAATGTACCGAGAAGACACGGAGAACGGTTTACTGATCACGACGAACGGACTCCACGACGCACTGATGTCTTCAAGATGTTCTTCCAGCGTGTAGACCTCATCCTGAAGATCATCGAGAGCCTCGGCGACATCCGCGTCGTCGAACCCTACTTCATCTTGAAGATTGTCTACCTCTTCTCGGAGTTCACTGGCCTGCTCCTCAGCTGCTTCAAGACGTGCAGGATCCTCGTGATCTTGGGCGTCATCAACGAGATCCTCAATATCTTCCTTGAGTTGTTCGATAACCTCGAACCGCTCGTAGTCACCAACGCGATCTTCTGCTGTTTCGATGAAATCTTCAACTGCGTTGACGACATCTTCGAGGGTTTCGTAGTCGGGCTGTGCATCTGTCGTACCGCTTTCGATCGGTGTGGATGTGTCAGACATCGGTTTTCACTGCTCGAGGGGTACTCGAACTTGCCTATCGAGCGGGATAGCTAGAGCTGCGAAAGCCAGCTCACATCGAACTGACGATGCGGTTGCTCTCTTAGCTCAGGCTATCCCCACGAGGGGCAACGCCTGCTGGCGCAGCCGCTCTTCTCGCGGTAGTTTTGATCTGCCCACACCTACCGTCGCAAAGCGACGGTGTGCAATCCTTGATGCGCGGCGAGGGTCATCACGGACCCATCAAATACACTATTCGCAAGGAACTTAAATTCTTTCCTCGAAAATTAGCTGAGAAAATCGCATGACGGCAGTGGGGAAAGCCCATAGAAATTCTTCTCATATTTGCTTATAAATGAATAGGGGTCAAAATGACTACTACATTACTGATACATTAGTATCTCAGACTATTCTAGAACCCTGTTTGTAGACAATAACCCCTAGGGTTAGACCCCCAATACTAGTCTAGAAGAAGCATATATTTTATATCGTAGAGGGTACTAGGGATGAGCGCAATCCTTGATGCGCGGCGAGGAAGAGTCCTTCTCTCGCCGCCAACTCACGTAGGTGAGTGATAAGTATCGAAGTCGTAAGACGATGATTGGGAGCACCAATAGAAGATAATCAACCAGCAAGGAGGCGAATTTTTCGACTTTTGCGAGAGCCAATAGAGCCTGATGGAGCTGAAACAACGAGGTCACCTGGATCAGCGTGAGTAATGGGAAGTCGAACGGCGCTAGAAGCTAGAACTGCCGTCCGATATTGATCACGTTGTACAGCGCCCAAGCGACGACCCCGAGAATCAACAGATTCTCGCCGAGATCGGGACGCACCCCGGCCATGAGGAACATGGCACCGACGACTATCAGCAGCTGGATGCCGGAATCGGGCACGAGATTAGCGATGGACATAGACTCACCTCCTGTTGTCCGATGGGTGTTCAGAACGCAGCCAGTGACGACGGTGCGCTCGACCAGCCGAAAGGCTTAGTCTAGCCCAGTTCGTACACCGCCGGCACGGGTCGCGTCATAACACCCGTAACGGGTTCCGCGATCGGGTTGTTTCCCAGCCGAGCTAGTCCTGGCAGACCTCCTCGGCCGGGAAATACCCGGTCGGGGATCGATTCTCTCGGAGCCGAGTGCCGATCACTGGATAGCCTCGGCGCGCGGTGTTACCTGCTTATCTTAGTCTCGTTCCCGGGGTGAATAAATCCTATTTCTAGGTCAATCATGATTCAAGGGAGGTTAACCGTAATCCGAAAAAGACTGTTTTACAGACAAGTATAATACAGTACGGTCAACCTAGGTTCGGCAGAGTGACGCCAGAACCTGCGGCCCAGAAAGTGAGCGACGAGGAACTTATTGAGGCGGTCCAAAGGGAGTGTCTCACTCGCGGCGTTCCAGTTGTGCCAACCCGACAGGTTGCGAAGGCTGAGGGAGTCAATATCCAACAGCAACAGGTCTCACGACGGCTAGAGTCTCTAGCTGACGATCAGCGTATTAATTCGATTTCAGTTGGCCGGGGAGCGGTATATTGGGTTCCCGAAGACGGACGGGAGGCAAAAGGCCAAGTTGATTTTTCCTTTGTAGACTGGGATACGATCAATCCTGATCCAGAAGAGATTCCCGAGGAAATTCTTGAAGAGCATCCGAATTTTCACGACCCAAGTTATTGGGAAGAAGTAGAAGAAAGTGCTAATAGTACAATAGGTGTGGCAGGACTAGCGGCAATAGCCGGGGTCATACTACTCATTCTGGTCAATATCGACCTGCCATTTATTGAATTCAGCCCAGAGCTACGGGCAGCCGGACAAGTAGCCGTAGGAGGAGGGTTCGTCTTCATCGCAATCGGGTTTGGACTGCTCGGTCTCGCCAAACTCGGGCAAAGGATAGAGGTTCGAAATGTACTGCCAGATTCAATCGAACCCCTGTTCCAACGTGGAAGCGACTCTGAGGAAGATCAAACAGAATGACTTCAGTCAAGGAGTGCCGCGAAAGCTGGATTATCGGGAGTGTCCCGCTGGCCGTCAGCCGTAACAGCACCAGGCGATTCTGACTCCCAATCAAGATCTGCCAGATAGACGGGCACCTGCTCGTCACGCCCATCCTCACGCTCTCGCGGCGCCGGGTGCTCGAGCGCCTACGACTGTCTTCCAACCACCAGACTAGATCACATCGTCCGGCCAGCATTCGTCGCACATCTCAATATCAGCACCGTCGACGAAATCTTGTCTTCCGCCGCTCTTCTGCACTCGGTCATTAGAAAACAGAGTACCCTCCAGACGGAGCCCACATTCGGTAGCCGAGTAGGAATGTCCACTCTCGTCATATTCGGAGATGATGGCGTGGCATACATCTTCGATGACAGCGGAGATATGGCCGTCAAGCTCAGGGTCAAATTCAGGCGGATCGACGGTCACACAGCAGTATCGAATGTGCGCTCGTAAATAGATTCAGTACTCACAGATTCTGCAATCGTACGATCCAGATCCCTCTCGATCACGAGGACGGAACAACGGGCCATTCCTTCTGCTCGGGAGCAGAGGGAAGCTATCACCATCGATATGTTTTGATTCACGATGACCTCCCCGGGGGGTTGACTTCATTATACTCTATTTACGCGTGTGCGTAATCGGCTGAAGAATCGAAGAGAGAAATTCTCGCCACTATCGCAGAGAGACGACCCGTACTCCGGAGAATCTGAGCTTTTTCAGTCGAGAACGGTCAGAATGATAGAGATATACATTATCCGGTAGTTGTGGGCGCTCGAAGTATAGAGCGGCCACGATAGCCGCCGCTGTTCGAATACTACTCGATCAGTGATCCAGCTGAGAAATCGGATACAGTGCCTATCCGGTACTAGCCGCTTCGTCCCAAGTGACGCCGTCGACAGCGGTTAGACGCCCGAAGCAAGAGGGGTTCGAACAGAGCGAAAATCGTCGAGTTTTCACGGCCAGTCGCAGTCGTGCTCGCATGTAATCGTCCGGGTCGTTCGAAATGTTGCTCCCGGGATCTTCGTTACAGACGCACGCAGGAAGAGGTTGAGCTGAATCGGCTGGATCCGGATCGGGGTACCGATGCAGTGCTGTTGAGACGGTGCTACGGCCACGAAGTCCATACGCCGGAAGACTCTGAACAGGAATCGGAATCGTCTCGCGCATCAGTCTGCCTCTTCAAGAACTGCGCGTTCACCCGCACTCAGTTCGTCTTCACTTGGTTTCGGGTCAGGGATCTCGGCCGGTTCATCCGGGAGATGGATTTCGATGATTCGCTCGTCAGGATCGTACTCGAGGAACACCATGGGATCGTCGTGCACCAGGTGCGTTTCCGAGAGGGTGGCATCCTCGACCTCCTTAGCGATGAGATTGGATGCCTCCATGATCCGTCCCGGGATGGTGATTGCATAATTTTCGTTCCGATCGAGCAGTTTCACGCAATCTCTCATCGGTACTCACCCTGACCAGCACTTGTAACGAGTCGCATGTACGCTGGCATGGGATTACCTGCGAGTGGAAGGGCCATGAAGACGGAATACTGTACGAGGTTCCAAGGGGATCTCTTGGAAACTCATGTCTTAACAGCCATCAAGTGAGTTCCACCCTGAATTGGAGGTAATGGCACAGCCATCCACAGAACTGTTCGCCGATACCAGATCCGTACAAGCAGCGAACGGCAGCTACACCGTCACTATTCCCCGTGAGATCGTCGAACGGTACGACATCGAGGCTGGTGACGACATCCTCTGGTACGACGATGCCGAGAGTGAGGAACCCCGTTTCCTTCCTCCGAACGCTCGGGAGTCATAGCGTCTGAGTTCTGATTTGCTCTGTTACCCCACAGATTGATTTTTGATGCGACTCGTGGGGTAACCATGACAGAGAGCCCTGAGAGACCAACAACACCAGAGCTACCGCAATATGTTCTCGATCCTCTAGAACGGCAGTCGCCTGAGCGGCTGGAAGCAATTGCCGCCTATGCAGAGGCTTTAGCCGACTGGAAGCGGTCACAGCGCGAAGAAGAGGTGACTGCAACACGTGCGGCCGAGGAAGTCGACGAGGAGGCCATCGAAGACCTCGAGGAGCGTGGCTTCGAAACAGATCCGGAAGCCTACGAGGACGTGCCGTCGAAGGCGTACATCACCGTCAAAGAGACGAAGCCCGGATATCACTACTACTACTGGCAGTGGCGTGAGGGCGACAGCTGGGCGAACGAGTACATTGGTCCAGTCACGTCGGAGAATGATTCGTAGATCATCATCGGTTACAAGCCACGCGACAAGTTCGTGTCCAAACGACCATGGCCCTATGGGCCATGGTCATTCCAAGTAGCGAATTAAATCAGGGGTTCGACGACAATATGCTCTTGAACCAGCCGCGGACTCTTCGAACGGCCGTCGGTGTCGTAGGTGACGATGCTGTGCTCGGCAAGAGCTTGGAGGTCGCGACTGACCTGCGCCTTATCGCGATCGAGGCGGCGGGCAAGGGCCCGAACTGAGTCGACATCCTCGCGGCTGAGCAGGTCGACGATCTCGTAGCGTTTGGGAGTGAGCACCTCTTGTGCTGTCTCCAAGCTCAGAACCTGAACGTCCTCCATACCCCCGCGGGCGAGGGCCCGGGCCATTTCTGAACGTCGGTCGACACGATCCTCCTCGCTGGCAGGTTGGAATTGAATGCTCGACATACTATTTCTCTCTTACTGTTGTGTAGACACCACAACGTCATAAGTATTGTCCTATGCGCGCTTGAACACCTATTCAGAGAGTGTTTCTCACCACAACGGTCAGAATCAAAACATTTAACTTCGTGGAAATGTAATGTCTAGATGAGGAGCGCGCGCTTTGCTTCTCATATTGTAAGAATGTGAATATGTCTCAGGGTGATTTCAGCTACGCGTACGAGGTGACGACGTTTCGCGGACGGAAGTACAGCATCGGGGCCCGACTGGATCCCAGCATCAACAACGTAGAGTCGTTTGCCATTCTCCTCTACTTCCAGTTGGCAGACGGGACACGCGTCGAAGTGGCGAAAGTCGATGATTCGCCTCACGAGGAGGACGACATCCACATCGACCGCTATTACCGAGAGGTGGGGGCCGAGGTCAAAGACTTCGACATCGACATCGAGGCCTGGACGGACGCGGAGGACTACCTCAAGGAGAATGGGCAACGGTTCGCGCGACTCTACTACGAGAACCACGGCATGGAGGTGAGAGCAGACGGCGCAAACGCCTGATTGCGTCCTCGTTACGATACGGTCGCCCAACGAGGGGATAACTTTGAATGTAGGAGTCTCTAAATAGAATCCTACATTCAAAGGGGTAGCAGTCGTATTCGGTTTTAAGCAGAGACTCAGTCGATGGCCTCCTCTGAAGATTCCAACATTCGCGCGAAAGTCTGGCTCGAGCCAGATCAGGTCGAAAAGCTCCGGACGGCGTGTTACGACGACGGGTTCGCCGCCTACCTCCAACAGCGCAACGAGACGATCATCGGACTCATGTACGACACCGGGCTACGAGTCGGGGAACTCGTCCAGGTCGACGTCGACATGCTCCGGGACGGGAACAGCGATCTCTACCTCCCGGGTCACATCCAGAAGGACTACCCGAACGACAACAGTCCGAGTGCAGTGACAATCGATCTCGCCGACGAAGTGACGCGACTTCTGAGCTCGTATCTCACGAACCGCTGGAAAGACACCGAGGCGCTCTTCCCCAGCCGGAAAGCCGACCGGATCACGACGCAGGGCGTGCGCTACATGCTCGGTGATGTCGCCGAAGCGGCTGGCGTCGAGCCCTGGAAAGTCGACGGATCGCGAGGAGACCCCGGTGATGTGACTCCCCACGCTCTCAGACACAGCGTCGCCTACCGGATGTTGAATGCCGAGGAAGGAAACACGCTCTACGATGTCCGGAACCGTCTACGGCACCGGAGCATCCAGACGACAGAGCGGGTCTACGATCATTTCCGCCGGGTCTGACCTTCCGAAAGCATCGACCCCTTGGATGGTATCAGTAAACCGTATATCGGTATACAAAATCGGATATGAGAGTTTAGAGAGCTAAGATATCTTTACCGAAGAGAGTCGACCAGAGCATCGACAGCCTCCTCGAGGACATCCTCGGTGAGCCGTCCCTGCCAGAAGTCGATGTCATCGGGACTGATCGACTGAACCCCCCACGGAACGATTCGGCTTTGCTCGGGTGTTCCTCCCCGAATCCAATCCTCCGCCGCTACGTCGACGAGGCCCTCCATCCACGACTTCGTCGTCAGCGTGAGCGCGATGTACTGCTCACCGTGGAACGGCTTCCCCTCGTGGTTCGAAACGATCAACCACGGACGGGCAGCCTCCTCTCCTTTGAACGGGTCGGCACCGTAGACGACATCCCCCGGCTGAAAGATGGGGTGTGATTCGTCCTCGTCCTCAGTCTCCGTCACTCCACGTCCTCCGCTTCAGGATGCGAACTCTCGGGAGCGTGCGCTCGCCAAGCGTCCTTGTCCTCTTCTCCCAGTTGTTCGTTGAACAGAGTAGTGGCCCGCTCGTACCCGCTGTAATCCTCCAACCGCTCCTCGTCGTCGGTGACGGCCCAGTAGGTTGCCTTGTGTTCGACGAGCTCGCGATCCTTGAGCCGGGAAAGCGCGGTACTGATCGCCCCCTCATCGAGGCCGGTCTGGGAGGCAATCTCCCGGGCCTTGAACGCGCGATCGGCGTAGGCAACTAGGAAGCCAAGTACCTGGTCAGGGATCGAAACGTCGTCGAGTTCGGCCTCACTCGCGTTCTCAAACGTTTCGCGGTCGATGGACATCGTGGTAGAGAATACTGTTCCCAGCGATAAGAGTGTTAGCAGTGAAAATGCTGAAAATTTGGAGGTGTAGAGAACACCGCTGTTACAGTCACTTTAGTCTAAGACATCTATGAGAGCTAATCTAGTTTAGATATCTAAGATATCTTCGACATCTTTGCCAGTGAGTCCGGCCTCAACGACAGCAGGATAGTAGTCCCGGTTTTTCTCCAATGCTTCGCCGTGCTCACGCTTGTAACGGGCGTTCAGTTCGTCGAATCGGATATCGAGATCTTGCCGGACTTCCTCCGGGAGATACATCAGAACGCTCGGTCGATCTTTCACTGACTTCTCGGATTCAGTCGATTGTGCTGTCTGTGATGTCATAATTGTCTTAGATGTATTATTGGTCTTATCTGTCTTAGACTTCGTATCCTGTTCATCGGCGGCATCACTCTCGTCTGCCTGATCCGATTCGAAGCGCTTGGATAGGCGCTGCTCGACATCACGCCCACGGTCGTTCCGATCAGACATTGGTCTCCTCCTGGAGTTCCTCGAGATCTGTCGCCAGTTCCAGCAGCGCTCCAGTCTGGTCGCAGTCCTCGTCGTGAGCGAAGATTGAGACGCCGTTGTTGAACGCGCGCTTGATTGCGGCCCGACTGCGGACTTCGACGATCGGGATACGTTCTCCGAAGGTATCCTCGAACCACTCCAACATCCCCTTCTGCTCGTTGTCGAGCGGGTAGTCGACGTTGGAGACGACGAGCCCGACTTCCTGAATTCGCGTCTCGTAGTTCTCCTCGAGAGTGTCGATCTGTTTGAACAGGAGGTCGAGTGCCCGGATGCTGGTGTCCTCCGCCTCGGCAGGGATCAACACATGGCGGCAAGCGAGCAGTGCATTGTCGGTCAGAATTCCCAGCGATGGAGGACAGTCAACGACGACGTAGTCGTAGATGTCGGCATCCTCCAGAAGCATCGACAGGCGTTCCCGCCCCCGCATGGACGAGACGAGCTCCTGCTCCAGATTGAACATATCAATATTCGCGGGGAGGACATCGAACTCTTCGTGATGAACGACCAGCTCGTCGACGGCGTGGTTCGCCGGGTCGAGAAGTGCATCGTAGAGCGACGGCGGCTCCGCGGTGTAGGCGTCGTCGAATCCGACCCCGCTGGTCAGATACCCCTGCGGGTCGAGGTCGACAAGGAGAACCTCGTGGTCACGATCGGCGAGGGCCCCCGCCACGTTGATCGCGACTGTGGTCTTGCCGACACCCCCTTTCTGATTTGTCACAGCGAGTTTTGTGGTCATAGCACTCTATGCTGGTTGTGCTGTCTAAGACATCATAATGTTACGTCAGACGGATAGCGTACCAGTCCAATAAGAGACGACAAAAATCAGATATCGAACCAGTTTATTCACTAACTGTCGGCGAATCAGGATCCTCAAGATCGGGAAGATTGCGGAGAATAAAGAGTAGTCCGAGAACGAGGCCGATGATCGTGCCTGGCGGAGCGATGTACTGACCGGAGATAGGGTCGACTACGAGCACTCCTTTTACTCCCCAAAGAATGCCAGTAAAAGTCGCCCATCCGAGTAGTACGGCACAGAATGCTACAGTTCGTTTAGCCGACGGGGGGTAATGCTTCAATTTATCCGAAGCAGCAGCGGCTGCGTGTTCGACGCGGAGACGGGCTCGTGTCCAAGCACTGATCGGGTCGCTCGCCGCGTTTGCTTCGTGTGTCACGTCATCGCCGTATGCATCAAGCATCTCCTGCGCCTCTTCCTCCAGAGGATTCGGAAGGTGTTCGTACTTATGACGTGCGACACCCCCTTGAGGCGTAATCTTTCGAACCGAAATGAGCTCAGAAGAACCTCGAATCTCCGAGTATGTAGAAGGTTCAGGATCGGTATCGAAGGGTCCGTTAGTTGGTTTTCCAAGGGCACGAGACATTTTGTACCATAGTTCTTTGAAGCCCGAGCTAACGTAGTACTGGGCGGTACTGAGATACTTCCACCCCATGAGAGTCTTGAGTATCTCAGGACCGAAACCCTCGAGCGTAATCCAGTAGTTAGCTGCCGACGCGCGAAGTGATTGAGGCATCATCTCGTCGGAATCGATTTCTTCAGTCAGCTCTGCAAGGCGTGTAACCCGACGTCGAACAGTCTCGTCGGTCATATCGAGAGTCCCCTGCCGTTGAAGAAAGAGTTCGATAATATCCCGACCACGTTCTTGTAGTACTGGGATTTTTCGGTTGCCTGCTGCTGATTTTGGTGACCAGTATTCAGAGTAGAAATCCTCAGCAGTCACATCATCGTCATCAGCGTTTCGGGCACGTGCTTTTGCGAGCTCCCGGCAATGACTGCAAACAGGAGCATCGTGGGCACGCTCACAGTCCTTACGCGCAGGAACTTCGATCGCGATGATCTCTCCGTCAGAATTGCGCACTACATCACGTTTGTCGAAGTGAAGAGCAAATCCGAGTCGAAACCCCAGATATCCCAAGAAGTAGATCAGAAAGGCAATCGTGACACTCGCCTCCTGAAGATCGTCACGAAGCGCTGCCTCATCAAGTCGAGCTGCTGTCTCAAAGAGCCGGTCTAATTCAACCGGAGTGAAAGAATTGTCTGCCGCGGTCCCTCTGGACATAGCCTGATTTCTTCTGATTCACATAAATATCCTGTCCGTGTTTCGAGCAGGGGAATAGTTCCCACAAGTATCAGAAATTATATGTCCAAAACACCGATTCAGGCTATCTTGAGCCGATTTTCTATGATGGGATCCTGAAGAGAGTCTCACGAAATAGAATTCACATCCTCAGCGTTGCCTGAGTTTCGTCAGCACTAGGCGGGAGTGGTCCAATCTGAATGCTGGCTGTTTTAGAGAATTCTGTCGTATCTATAGCATCAAAATGTGCTTGGACGATAGGGACCATTCGGTCAACTGGTCCTCCAGAAGCTTTCTCGGACTGGGCTGTCAGTGCTGCGGCAGTCGTGTAGTCGTCAAGATCCTCCCTGATCGCGACAAGAGCTTCATCGATGGTATCAGGGGTACCCGGCGTCGGAACGGGCGTCCAGAACGGTGACCACCACGGGATCAGTTGAGATATCCAGTGCCCCTCGTCGTCCTGGTCGAGGAAGCCAATCGCAGTGAGGAGCTCACGATGGCGGTCGTAGGAGCGCTGGGAGACGCCAGCTTCGTCGACGAGTTGGCTTGTGCAAAGCGGGTCGGTCGCCGCGAGGATCGTCTGGAAGAGACGACGAGTTGACGGCGGGAGCGTCGGAACGAGACGGTCCGCTGGCAGTTGTGCGAGACCGTGTTCCAGATCCGCGACCCCAAGGGTCTCGCCATCGTGAGTGGCTGCCGCGAGGTGCAGACAGACAGTCGCGACGTCGTACGGGCTCGCCCCTCGATCGTCGGTGGCCAGTACGGACTGGAGGACGTGGGTGAGTTCCCGGAGCTCCGAACTCGCCTGGAAGCCCTTGCGTTCCAGATGGGTCTCAAGAACGGCCCGGATGCCGGCGTAGGTGTTCGCCACATGGACTGGGACCGAGAGCCCGAACGTTTCCTCGTTCCCTTGGGCAACCGATTCGCGGACGTCGTCGTCTGCAGCCTCGAGCGCACCGCGGAGATCGGGCTGGAGCGTGGACGCGTCAGGGCCGACGATGACCCAGTCGGCGACCAGATCGGCAAGCGGCTCGGTGGGATCGAACTCCACGCTCATCCGGCGTTTGAGTTTGGGTTCGCGATCTTCGATCAGGTTCCGATAGGCGTTGTGAGTACCGTACCCAGCCGATTTCGGAATCGTATGTCGGAAGAACTGGGTGAAGTTGCGAAGCCGCTGTGAGTTACGCCGAAGCTGGTCGACATCCGGGAGCCGCATAGTGATCTGGAGGTCGAGGCCGGCGGCAGCGTAGAGATGCGTCGCCGTCGCGAACAGGCCGTGGGCGTCTTTGAAGAGTTCCGTTCTGGCTTCGGTGTCGCCATCTTCCAGCTCACCCAGTCGACGGAGGACCCCATCGCGTACGTATTGGAGCCGATCGCGAAGACCCGTCCACGTCTCCTGCTCTTCACCGAGCCACCCGACCTGCGAAGCGTATCGAAGCACGTCCTCGACGGCATCGTCAAACGCACCGTCGTATGCCTCCTGGAGATCATCACCGAGGGCCTGTCTGTTCAGGAGCCGCGCCCACGCTTTGTCGCTGAGTAAGATCGACGAGAGACGTACCAAGGTAGCCAGCGGCCCGCCCCACTGGACGACCGCGATCGTAGTGTCGTCGAAACAGGAGAGGTAGCCGACCCGGCCGTCGTCAAACGCGTCGATCTCGTGGTCAACGAGTGTGACCCCTTGCTCGCGGACTGGCGCCGTCAACCGGGTGTGCATACCCCAGCTGTCCATCACACCCCTGGGTTCTGGCCCGCTGAGCCACTGCACGTAGTCGGCGCTGTCACCGATCTTACCGGTCGCGGTGAGCCACGCCTCCGGTGTGGGGGGAGAACCATCGCCGTCGGCGGGGTCAGCGGGGGGTGGGGAGGACGAGTCCTCGGCGCGATACACTGTACTTGTGAGATCCTGTCGGGGGGCGCTAAGACGGGAGGAAGTCTCCATGAGTGCGACCTGTTCGGGGTGGCGGACATCGTAGTCCTCGGTTATCAACGGGGAGAGCGCGTCGCCTAGGGGCGTCAACGTAGCCGTGTGGAACGTACCGGACCGGTCGATGTCGACGAAACCCGCAGCCTCGAGGCGACCGAGGTACGCGCTGATACTGCCGGACGCGAGGTCGACGTCGGGGTCGTCGGCGAGAGTGCGTGCCTGGCGCGGCTCAGCGTCGCGTAGCGCGGCGACGATCCGAAGATGCCCATCGCCCGGGGTGAACTGCTGGGCGGCCTCGTAGGCGGCGTGGGGCGTCCCTGTGTCGTCTTCGTCACTCGCGTCTGGCCGGAACCCATCCTCGGGTTCAGTAAGGTGTGCCTCCGCCCACTCGGAGTGATCTCGGAGGGTCCGTTCGGCCGCTTGCGAGCAACACACTACCCGGACATCGAAGACAGTCGCGAGGTGGGAAAGAATCCTCAGGGCACGCTCCCGAGTCGACTTCGGGGCCTCCTGCCACGAAGCAGGGTCGAGCGTGAGCGTGATCGGGATGATCCGGTCATTCTGAGCATGGAGTCTGAGTGGGCCAGCCACGAGCGCGTCCAGCCCGCTGTTGAGCGGGTCTTGCCCGGTGCCAATGGTAGTGAGTGCTTCGCGGCGGTCGTCGTTCTGTGCGTCGCTAGTAGCCGCGTCAGCGCGAGCGTGTGTCGCGAGGAGTGTGAAGTACTGCTGGGCGGCGGCGATCGGCTCCTGGTGGTCACCAGTAGTGACGGCTATCGGGACGCCACAGGCCTCGGCGAGAGCGGCGGCGTCGGAGCTGTCGTGTTCGTCGGCGATCTTCCGCGCGAGGTCGGCGGTGCGAGGAAGCAGCTGCGCCCAGAGGTCAGGGAGCCAGTCGCTCACTTGCGGGCCAACGCGGGTGAGTTGGATGGCGTCGACGCGGGCCTGTCCCGGGCGGGCGAGAGTGACCGATGCCTCGCCGAGGTCGACATCGAAGACGTCCAGGTCGACTTCCTCTGTGACGGCGTCGGCGTAGCGCTGGTCGTTCCTGTCGAGAACGGCCTCGGCTTCTGCTTCGAGCCAACGGTCGCGACGGTCGAGATAGGCCTCAGCGGCAGTTTCGAAGCGCTGGGACTTCTGTTCGAGGTACGCGTCGGCGAGTGTCTCGAACTGCTGGCGGTGCTCGTCCAGCTGTGCCTCGGCTTTGGTGCCGAACAGGGCCTCCTGCTGGTCGAAGTAGTCGGAGACCTGCTCCTCGAGGGCACCGTAGTCATCGACGGCCGCGTAGCGATCTGATTCGCCGGCCCGATCGGCGAGGATGCGTGCCCGGAGTTCGCGAGCGACGTCGAGGTCGTCGGTCTGAGCGTGGGGACGAAGACGGTCAGCCTGCCAGACGGCGCCGCAACTGGCGCACTGCACCTGATCGTGAGTGTCGAGGTTCTCGACGAGCCAGTGGCTCTGACAGCGCCGACAGCCGACGACGGCGTATCGCGGCTCGGAGTGGGGGCGAGCATCGCTCTCGGGGGAACCAGTAGTTTCGTCGTCCATCAGGGGGCGGACGCCGACCTTGCGCGCTGACGGCTCGACAGGCCGTCGTACCCACGGGTACTCTCGTCCCCCTCATTACGCCGACAGACGGCGCTGACGCTACGCGTAGCTCGCGATGAGGGGCAAACGTTTTGTCCATGGGTTGCGGAAGAAGGGATACGGATCAGCCATCCTATCCCGTACCCCAGTCCGAAGTGGGATTCGGACTGGGGTTCTTCCCCAACGCTGTGAGCGGTTAGCTTATCTTGTGCCTTTCCCGAACAGTCTTCCTGCCTCGTCTTAAAATGCCCGCCGGCGTCAGACGTTTTGCTCGCCGAAAATGTTTCTAGAATATAACACACGGCGGCGGGGAAGGGTGGTCGGGACCGAGATGCGATCATCCCTCTACCTCGTACTCTGTGAGATGCCGCTGACGGATATCGAACAGCGCGATAGCCGTTCGACGCTGTCGCGGGGTCATCACCGCGAGTTCCTCCGCCGACCACGCGCCGGTCGCGTCGGCGCGGAGCTGGGAACCCGTCATCACGCATCCTGCTCCTCGAGGAGTTCCCGAACTGCCGTGCGGATGAGCTCGCTCTTGCTCGCGAACTCACCCTCGTCGACGAGGCGCTGAACATCGGCACGGAGATCGCCCGGCATCCGCACCGTTTCGCGACGCATCCGGGCGTCGTCGGAGCGGTCGGTGGTGCTCACCGCCGATCACCCCCTTCAGTGGCATCGGAGAGACGGCGCACCCCGACCCGGATCGCCCCGTGACCAGCATCGGTCGGCGCGTAGCCGTTGGTGCGGCCGTCGATCTCCGTCTTCGCAACCAGATCACGCTCCGCCAGCTCGTCGAGGTTCTGGTAGAGTCGGCTGTGGTGAACGAGCTCGCCGTACCAGCTGGAGAGGCGCTCCTGTATCGCGCGACCGTGCGGCGGCTCCGAATCGGTCGCGAGCGTCGCGACTGCCACGAGGCAATCCCGCTGGAAGGCGGTCAGGTCGTGCCACACCGTGGGTTCGACGACGGCAGACCCGCCGTCGGAGCGCAACGAATCGTCTTCGGGGTCGTTGTTACCCCACGTTTGGGACGGTTGATCCGATTCGTGGGGTAACGGGGCGTGCTCGTCGTCCGCGACCGGCGTCGGCGTATCGGCTTCGACCTCGCGCCACGCCTGGACGAGGTCGTCCATCCAGTCGTCGCCGATGTCGCGGGCCCACGAACACGCATCGGCAGCGATGCTGACGGCCTCCCGGTCGAGCGTGACATGGCCGGCGGGCTGGAGTTGCGTTCGAACCGCTCGGTGCCGGGCTTCGCGGTCGGTGACGACCCGCGCGGCGAAGTGCGCGGCACGCACGTCGAGGACGGTTAGTGTGCGCTCGCGAGCGTCGGTGGTGAGCGCGAGGGTCAACTCGTCGGGATCGGGGCGGACGACGATGCGGACTGGCGCGGTGTCGTCGACGATCATCGCGAACGTCCTCCAGCGGGAACTCTCGGCAGTCGTCGACGACTGGTCGAGTGGTCGATCGGCTCTGCTTCCGGCCGGACGGGGGCTTTATTCCCCGCGTCGTGCGTACTAGGCATGCGGTTTGGCTTCCAGACCGCACGACGGACCCGTGCTGATCCCACGGGCCCGTTTTTCCACGGACCGCTGGCCCGTCGCTTGGTCTGTCAGACACAATCCATCCCTCATTAATAAAGGTAGCCCCATATGGACTTAGTTTAACGCCATATAGGATCGATCTATCAGTATACAGAGACGTTAAATCGTGCGTCTTTGATGTACGGTTGATGAAACCGCGACCGTCGTGGGCGAGCAAGTACGACGAACCTATTTTGGAATTCTTAGCAGATTCCGATGCAGCCCTCCCCCCAGCGGTCGTACAGTTCAATCTGGAATGGAAGGACATCGTTTCTCCCGCATACTCTACAGTGAAACGTCGGATGCGGAAACTTGCTGAAGAGGAACTACTGGAGAAGGTAAATCCAGATGCAGGATACTACGCCATCACCGAGAAAGGACGTGCATACCTACAAGGAGAGCTGGACGCATCCGAACTTGAGTGAGATGCCTGCTAGACTCCAGACACACAACATCTACTGCGATCGCCGCGTCATAAGATCAGAATAGTATAATTCAGGAGATTCACCGCAGCACCAGTAGAAATCTTGTAGAGATTCGATATATCGCTGTGAATCGTGATTTTCAACCCTCTTCCTGAAAACTAGAATTATATCAGCTGGCAGAATAATTACGTACTGTCCTGAACGAAGCCGATCCAACGTACCCTATCGCTGACGTAGAGAGCATTTTCGAAACGGTTCCCAGCCTCGCTCCCGTTGAAGGAGTGGCTCGACCGGCTCACAACCGATGGCTCGGACGATCTGTACGCGGGGCCGCCTCCAGTTTCCAAGAGATACACGACTATATCTATTCGACCGGGGGAAACTATACAACTGACTGCCACAAGTATCAGCTGATCATTTTCAGACGTGCTGTGAGTGCGCTTCGGTCACTTGGAATCCTTATTGAGGAGTATGCATACGACGCGGCATACGGGCGAATACGGTATCTAATGGAGGCGTACCTGCTCCTCAAAGCCCTAAACAGAAACCAAGATCATGCCGCCGAATTGCTGGACAAAACCCGGTACGAGATCCGGGCCAGAGGCACGCCGGTCAGTCCGGAAACACGCCTACAAGAAGAAAATAAGTTAGGCGATCTTCTCGAAAAGCAACGCAGCACTCTTGCAGGAGAGGAGAAGAGACTCTACGATCATCTCAGCAATCGGGCGATGCACCCACACACGATGTCTGGCGCCCAAGTCCCGGGGAGATACAGCTCAACAGTGGAGAAGGACTGCCTACAATTTGGGAATTTCTTCGCGTTCGGTATCGCTGCACAACTAATTCGAACCTTTGAAACAACGGATGGTAGTCGTGCGATTCGCCTCTCCCTTGAGCCAGTTATCGTCGATATTTGGACGGTCGTTGATGCGGCGATTCCCCGACTACTCAAAGACGAGTTGGATCTATGGGAACCAAGTCGGTTTGGATAATAAGTACAGTGAGTGGATTTAATCCACTGCTAGTCTGCACCCGCCGTACAGCTCAGAACTCGCTGTCTTCGGGCCACCAGACAACCGCCTGCGTACCCACTTCTTTCTGCACGGCCCCTCGCTCATATAGTTCATCAAGCGTGGCTTCAGCTGTTTCAATATCCACATCAAAGGCGTCGGAGACTTCGTCCGCTGTTAATATTATATTCTCATGGCCTCGCATCCAGCGGAGGAGATCCTCATGTGAAAGGGGGAATGTAGATTGAGTAGACTTGGTTCTGACAGCACCAGATATACCCAAAACGACAGGAATGATTCCCAGAAGGATGAAAGCAGGAGCGGCTGTCCAGAAATTCACGGACATCATTAACTCACTCACCAATTCAACCACGGGATCTTTTGATGACACTGGGTTAACCACATCTAATAGCGGCCAAATAACTTCCGCGAGAACTCCGGATGTAATCAGAGATACGGAGATACGGATGGAGAAGATATTGAATACTGGATCCCACTCTCGAATCGAACGGAAGAACTCGTAAAGAAGCGGGGAAGAGTCTCGACGACCCTCTGGGTCGTCTTCGTCTGGAGACTCCCCTGAATCCATCTTATTATCCAATACGTTTGGCTAGGATAAAAGTCTCTAGGCCGCTAATCCAATCTTTCCACGGCACTCGTAGGAATATCCCTCCGCAAGAGCAGATACATCGTTGTCGAGACGGCTATCCCCCACAGAAACCCGGCTGCGTGCGCAAATACATTCGTAAACTGCCCGTCCTCAACGAGTGCCTCGGCCTGCGGGAACAACCCCAAAACTAGTACGGCCAGCACAACACCGACCAGCGCGACCACGACCGCCGCGATTCCCACTCGCTCAACATCCGCGCGTTCGTCGAGGACAATGTCGTGCTGGAAGAGGTACGATCCGAACACGAGCGCGATGCCAAGGAGAACCAGTCCGGTCACTGAGAGCCGAAGGCCACCCGCATAGCGGAGGTCGATCAACTGCATCAACAGGAGGAATAGGGACAACCCGACGGCCCACGCCAGATCCTTGTTGAACTTCAACCGGATGAATCGATACAGTGCGACCAGCAGCATCCCACCGAAGCCGGCAACGACGCCGGAAAACCCCCGGGAAACGGGGCTCGAAGCGGGATACTGCCACGAGAAGATGGCGTAGCTCGTCAGGTTCGTCATGATGGGGACGATGAGCAGAACCGCGAGGGTGGTTCGCCGGAACCATCGGAATCCGTCGCTGTAGAGGCAGAGCGCGTAGGCGTACACGATCGTGAGCGCGTAGCCCAATAGATTCCCGTAGAGGTGGAGGTTCGACGTGTGGACGAAGGCTGCGGTGAAGAGGGTGTAACCTCGAAATCGAGTGTGATCGAAAACGAGCGCCTCTTTGAGAGTTGGCGGTGCGAGGAAGTGGATCGCAGCGAGGAGCGCAGCGATCGCGACGAGGCCGATGAGGTCCTGGAGAGAGGAAGGTATCTCGGAGTCAGCCTCGAGGCGCATCGTGTCGGTGGTCACGTGGAAGTGGGAAGAATCGTTCGCTGACAGGAGGCGATTACATTCAGTTCAGTGACTCATACGGGACTCTCAACCGAAAATCAACAGAAAGTGTTCAGTCCTCGTACTCCTCTACCAGATCCCATTCCAGCTGTGCCAACTTCTTAGCTGGGGCGCTGTCCTTGTTGATCTGATAGAGGGGGCTACCACCGACTTTCCGGGTCCTCTCAACGACACCCAGCTGCTGGAGGTCGTCGATATGATCGTATACCGTGGTTCGACTTACGCCGGCTAGTTCGGCAATCCGGCTAACATTGACGTCACGGGACTCGCTGAGCAATGCCGCGAGGATTTTCGTTTTGGGATGATTGCCGAACAGATCAGTGAGAGCACTGTGCTCGGCGTACGGGCTGGCTTCTTCGTTCTGGTTCGTGGTTGCTGACATTGTAACGTTACCACTGTTGGGTTAGCGAGCCACGAGCCAGTGGCCTATCGGGATAGACCAGAGCTCTGTGGCATTCGTTCACCCCGGATTATTCCCTTTAGGGAATAATCCGGGCTTGTTCTTTCGACACTAGTAACAACCATATGGAGAAACATAAGTGTTGTGTTGGAGTGACAGCAAACGAGTTTTGACTGCCAGATTGGAAAACTTCAGACATCGACATGGTTCATCTACAGTTACCAATCTGTTCAGCAAGGACAACACTTAAGTTGTTCCAGTGCTTATAGATACACAACTAAGTGAGAAATACAGAATGAGCGAATGGAACACATCGCATCTCGAAATTCTGGCGAAGATGGTGCGAGTTCCAGTCTTCGGAGACCACCATAAGCAACGTGACACGATCAAAGGTTGGGTCGACGTGGATGGAGACGTCTTCGAGGAAGCGATGGACGACCTCACTACGAAACCTGAAGCGCCGGTACATGAAACGGCAAAAGGGACGGTACAACTTACCAGCGTACACGAAGCGAAAGAATTCATTCGGAAACACGACGAAGACGACGAATATAGCTGGTATCTGTAGGAAGGCAGAGCGTCGGCGAAAGGATCCAGAACCGATCTTGGGGACACTCTTCTACTAATCGAACGGGCTGTCGAGTACTCTTCCAACACCGGGATAGATAACAGAGAAAAAATACAGCCCAAATCTCTGCCGTTCAGCGTCTTTTCAGTTCTACTTTCACCGAGGTCGTGAAAGTTTTTATACTGTTCCTCCCGAACGAGGAGCCACCGCGCCACCGAACGCGGACAACCGACGCCCGCTGGAACCCACACCAAGTAGCACTCGTGGATTGCTGGCGGGCCAACCCCAGACAGCCATGAGTACCAACAGCGACCTACCACGATCCGACGACCGCGCGGTCGCCGTGCGGCTGCGCGACCGAGACCAGTGTCAGGCCTGTAAACGCACCGCCGCCGAGGTCGGGAGCCTCGAGGTTCATCGAATCGTCCCGCACGAGGAAACGGTGAACCAACTCTCGAACTACGTCCTGCTGTGCCAGCGGTGCCACAACGCCGCTCACACCGACGAGGGCCCAGATGGCGAGTGAGAACTATCCCGCCGACTGGGACGACCGCCGCCAGCAGGTACTCGACCAGCACATGAATCGCTGTGTCAACTGCCGCCGAGCCGATAGCTCGCTCCAGATCCATCACGTCGTGCCGGTACAGCAGGGCGGAAGCCACCATGTGTCGAATCTGGTCCCGCTCTGCTCGGCCTGCCACGAGGCAGCCCACGGGGATCGGATGGCTCCTCGAGTGCGGTGGTACACGAACGGCGAACTCTCCAGCGCCGAGTTCGGCGAACACGTGAGCCTCTGGAAGCGGATGCGTGATCGGCTGGGTGTGCCGCGATACGATCCGGACGACGAGTCGATCTACGTGCCTGTAGGTGACGTCGACGAAATTGTGGAGCAGCTAAACGCCTGAGCGGCAGAGAGCTGTCGCTCACCCGTGTAGAGTTGGTTGGGGTTTCCGGCGGACAGGCCGGAACCCACACCAAGTAGCGGCTGTATTTCCAGCCGCCAAGGTCATAAATATTGGCAGGAAGGCTGGAACTGCATTCGATCTATACATCCCCTATATCTAGTGGCCCTAAGGGCCACTAGATGGGAGGCCTTCTCAGAAGTAGCGGACTACCCCGTAGTTCCTGTAATATTGATCGGATTTGATCACTTGCAAGACCTCGTTTAGGCTGCATTCAGATACCGATTAGCGGGGAATCCAGCTTGAGAAACTACACTACGAGCTTTGCGACGGACCTTTCGATTGGCTGGCCGTTCATCGTACTCTTGAATGTAGTCTTTGATATACTGAGCCACCTCGTCAACAGCATCCGCGTTAGCGCAATCTGCGACGTTCAGAAGAGTTGTTTGATACCCCATCTCCGCCATTGGATATCCCTGGCGACTCTCAAGCTGGTCATCGTTAACCTGCTGTATCTCATAGAGGTGTCCCTTGATCCGGAGTTCAAGATCTCGATCTCGTAAATCAGGTCTCATACGAGATAAATCTCCCACAAGGAGTATCGCTCGAAAAGGGTTCGACCCCGGTCTCCGTTGCCAGCGATCCGCCACTTTCTGGACTGGTGTATTCCTATACTGGCCATGATAGCAATCCCCTGATTGCTGGTTACCGCAGGTTCCGGGACTCACCGGTAAAAGTTTATCCCTGAAACGGGGATAGACTATATTGAGGACGCGGGGGTGGTGGTTAGCGTAACGCGCCACCGCTCCCGGTCAGGGTCGTGAGGTAGTGGCTCACAGCCCGTTGACGTCCGGTCTTCGTTATATCTCTTCGCTCAGGTACTGGTATACGATTGTATCGTCAATTTGCTCGATGAGAGTACGATAAGGATCTCTCGTGGTTGGAGAGCGATCCTGAGGGATTCGCTTGCCAGTGAGCCATGCGATGACTCGAGACCGAAGATCTTCCTCTCGAACAGGATCAAATACCGGAAGACGGTACACTGGTTCTGGTTGAGGACCCGGATCAAGCCAAGACCGATCAAATTCGGAAACCTGCTCAGGCAAAGTGTTCGAGCTTCCGTGTTGAATTTGATCGCGAAGATAACCCGCAATGTAGTCGGCAGTATTGTTTTGCGGATAAGTTCGGTCAGCGTCCTGAAGGAAGGTTAGATAAACGGGGCAGATGTTTCGTTGAAAACCATCGTCGAAGTGTCCGGGAACCAAGCTTCGGAGAGCATCAAAATAGTCGGAATAAACATCATATTGTCCATCGTGCAGAAGAGCGGTGTTACCGCAACCATGAGAGACATCACCGCTCCGAAGCCCGTTAGTGATACTCTTTTTCGCGGCCATTGTCGCCGCTGCTGCTTTAATACGATTTGGAGGGTTATCAGGGCAAGTGATGGCAGCCCAAGTGATGCTTGATTCTCCCAACTTTGACAACAGGGACTCTACTCGCTCTACACGCTCATCTCGATCCAACTCGCCATATCGAACAATAGAGGATGATTTATGTCGGAACGGTTGTAGTTCGCTTTCAACGAGTGCCCGGACAAGATCAATATCATCATCCCGAGTACACCGCACTGCAACGATAACGAAACTCTCTGAATCGGCGGACTCGTCGACGCCAACAAGATTGTCGATATTGATTCGGGTACTTTCAGCATCAACGACAGCAATAGAACGAAGAGGAGAACTCATCAGTCTATGAGTTGTTTCTTGAGACGGTCAAATTTCTTACGCCATATGGCAACTCATCCCTAGCGAGCCGCGAGTCCGGTACGTTCGAAGTGTGGACGAAGGTTAAGAAGAAGTGGGGATAGTACGGAATGCGGTGTGATCGAAGATGAGCGCATCTTTGAGAGCGGGTAGAGCGAGGAGGGGGATCGCGACGAGGCCGACGAGATCCTAGAGAGTGGAGTATATCTTGGAGTCAGCTCAAGGAGCATCGTGCCGGTGGTCACGTGGGATAGGAAAGAATGTTCGGCTTAGCTAATTCGAACACTCTTAGATGTGGAATACTCGCTGTCCGGAATAGAAGACACTATAGTATCGTTAGCGACACCCAGATGAGCTGATTGATAAGAAAGAGAAGAAAGAGACCCCATACCGCTGGATCGTGTGCAAGTTCTCGAATCGCCTCAATAACCGTTGGGTCGAGGAGTTCTTCATCTTCGTTTCTGCTCCCGGTGGTTATTACCACGTCGTCGCTGTCATTCACCTCGATTTTTAGCCTTTCATCACTGATATCTTTCTTTAAATCTGCCTTCAGCGCCTCGTATTCTTCCGGAGAGTAGGAGCGAGGGGCAGATCTCCCCTCTTTATGAGATGAGTCCTGAGTATTCTCTGTCGTCGATTCTTGTCCGGTCATCTCAGATTTGGGTTGGCACTGCATAACAAAAGTTCTTTCGGGCAAGACCGAATCGGTATAGAACGTCATGCGCACCGATTCGGTCTTGGCCGAAAGTATTTACTGCTTCAATGTTAACACAGGCATGGAGAAACATGACTCGAACCGAATCAAACAGCAAGGGCACGATAGTCGGCATCGCCGCGATCGTGCCCGTGATCGCGCTCATCTCGGGTGCGAGCATTCGGAAAAAGCTGGCATCCGAGGGGGGGACG
>ENA-ORCO01000346-ORCO01000346.1-marine-metagenome-genome-assembly--contig:-NODE-346-length-25920-cov-6.870487_pt1 | contig 25920 bp, 24 predicted proteins | sample MGYA00248633_ERZ508508 | MGnify/ENA primary metagenome ERZ508508 (study PRJEB26179, sample SAMN06268845) | marine metagenome | isolation source: A23 P1 aerobic enrichment on pine of planktonic cells taken...
CCTCGCGGCGGTGGTCGGGATGCGCGGCGTCGCCGGCCTGACGATGTCCGTCGCCAGGATCCTGGTGTTCGTCTTCCTGGTACTGGCCGTGGTCTCGCTGCTCCTGTAACCGTGACGGACTGGCGCGCCGTCCTGTCAGGCTTCGCGGTGATCGTCGTGCTGGGGCTCCTTGGCGCCGTCGTGCCGGGGGTCGGGCAGCTGATCGCGGGGCTCGTCGGTGGCTTCGTCGCCGGCTACCTCGCTGGCGGCGGCCTGGGGCGCGGTCTCTGGCACGGCCTCCTGGCGGGGGCCTTCGGCGGGATCCTTGTCGGGATCGCGCTGTTCCTGCTGTTCACCGTCGTCGGCGTCGCTCTCGGGCCCATGGAGGGGGTCCTCGGGGGACTCGTCGGTGCGGGCGCACTCGCCGTCGCCGTCGCGGTCGCGCTGCTCGCGGCGGTCGACAGCGCGATCGGCGGGGCCATCGGTGGCCTGGTCGGCTGAGACCGAGATGGCCCGCCGGTCGGAGCGCTTTTTACGTCGGCCGTTGCCCCACCGGTAGCTCCTATGCCTCGCAGACGCCAGGTCCTGCAGTCACTGGGCGCCGGGACAGCGACCGTCCTCGGCGGCTGTCTCGCCACGGCGCCACGCGCCACCCACGCCTTCGACCCGCTTGCCGAAACTGACCTCCAGGAGCACGCGAGCGCACAGCTCCAGGGCGGGCTCCGGAACCGCGGCTACGTCGAGACGACCATTCCGCGTGCCGTCACCCGCGACTGGTCGCTGCCGGTCAACCGCGGCGACCACACGGCCGCGAAGGCCAGTCCGGTCCCGACGCCCGACGGCGACGTGATCATCGGCGCAACCGCCGACGTGGTCGGGGAACCGGTTCTCACCCGGAACGTCGAGGACTTCGAGCGGTTGGGCGTCCCCGTCGAGACGTACTGAGCGGTCAGACCGGTCCGATCGCCCTCACGTCCGCCGTTCCAGCGCCACCTGGACGGGGTCGGCGGGATGGACGGTGGAGCCGACGGCGACCCCGATGTCGTCGGGCGCGCCGACGATCCGACACCGCTTCGCGACGGTCGCGAGCGCCAGTTGCAGCTCCATGCGCGCGAAGCGCATCCCGATGCAGTGACGGGGGCCGCCGCCGAAGGGGAAGTAGGCGTACTCCGGGCGATCGCCCGGCGGCTCGGTGACGTCGTCCCAGCGGCTCGGGTCGAACTCCGTGGGGTCGTCCCACCAGCGCTCGTCGGTGTGGACGTGGAACTGCGGCAGGGTGAGGAACGTGCCCGCCGGGATGCGGTAGCCGTCGACGGTGACCGGCTCGTCGGTCTCACGGAAGACCGCCGACGCGGGCGGATACCGACGCAGCGTCTCCCGGACGACCTGCTCGGTGTAAGTCAGGTCGGGCAGGTCCGCGAGCGTCGCGCACGCGCCGTCGAGGACGGCGTCGACCTCCGCGCGGAGGCGCCGAGCGACGCCGGGGTTCCGGCCGAGTTCGGCGAGCGTCCAGGTTAGCGCGGTCGCGGTCGTCTCGTGACCGGCGAACAGGAAGGTGACCAGCTGGCTCCTGATCTCCGCCTCGTCCAGCTCGCCGTCGCTCCGCATGTCGACGAGCAGCGACAGCAGGTCCTCGCGGTCGGAGCCGGGCTCGCGGTCGGCGAGCAGGTCCGCGACGACGCCGTCGAGGCGGTCGATCCCCCGCTCGTAGCGGCGGTTCGACGGGGTGGGAAGCCACTGGGGGATGTCCATGGCGACGGGGTTCTGACTGGTGCGTTCGAGGATGGCCTCGGCGCCGGCTCGCACCGCCTCGCGGTACTCGTCGGTGTCGATCCCGAACAGCGTCTTCCCGAGCACGCGGAGGGTGTACGTCGAGGTCGCCTCGCCCAGGTCGACGGCGTCGGCGGCGGCCCACTCGTCGGCCGCGGCGGCCGCGTAGGTCGCCATCGTGTCGGCGTAGGTCTCGATCCGCTCGCGGTAGAACAGCGGCTGGAGTCCCGTGCGCTGGCGGTGCCACTGCTCGCCGTCCGAGAGGAGCAGCCCGTCGGCGAGCACGTCCGCGCCGCTCGCCGCGGCCCCGGGCTTGTCGAAGCGGTCGAAGTCGTCGACGAGCACCTGTTCGATACCGTCGGGGTGGAGGACCGTCGCCATGTCGTAGCTGCCCAGCGAGAACCGCACCACGTCGCCGTGACTCGCGATGTCATCGTAGAGGGCGTAGGGGTCGCGAGCGAACGCGACGGCGCTCCCGATCACCGGGACGCCCGAGCGCTTCGGTGCGAGCGGCGCGTCCTGCGTCGTCTGACTCATACCCGATCCTCGGCGCGCCGGGCCGTTCGGCGTTGCCACGGGGATACTGGGCGATTTAAGTGCGCCGGTGGAGCCGAACGGTCGCGAGGGGCCGGTGGCGGCGGCCGGGGCCGGCGTGGCCGACACCGCGCACATCCCAACGTACTTGCCGCTCACGGCGGTGGATCCGGGCGATGACAGAGCGCGCCGACACCGGTCCCGACGCCTCGCGCGTCTCCGAGCGGGTTCGAGCGGTCGAGCCACAGGGGATCCGAGAGATGTTCGACCTGGCCGCCGAGCGGGACAGCGACCTCGTCCACCTGGAGTTCGGCGAACCGGACTTCGACACGCCCGAGCACGTCGTCAGGGCGGCGGCCGAGGCCGCGAGGGATGGCCGGACGAACTACACCGCCAACGCCGGTATCGCCGAACTCAGGACCGCAGTGGCCGACGCCCTCGCTCGCGACGGCGGACCGCGACCCGACCCGGAGTCGGCGGTCGTCGTCACGACCGGCGGCGTCGAAGCGCTGCATCTGGCGATCCACGCGGTCGCCGACCCCGGCGACGAAGTCGTGGTCCCGACGCCGGCGTGGCCCAACCCCATCTCACAGGCGAAGCTCGCCGACGCCACTCCCGTCGAAGTGCCGATGCCCGCCGAGGAGGGGTTCGCGCCCGACCCCGACCGGATCGTCGACGCGATAGGGCCCGACACCGCCGCGGTCCTGCTCACCTCGCCGTCGAACCCGACGGGCCGGGTGGTCCCGGAGCGGGCGGTCGAACGCGTCGTCACCGCGGCGGCCGACCACGGCGCGTACGTCCTCGCCGACGAGGTGTACCGCGAGTTGACCCACGCGGAGCGACCGCCCCGAACCGCGGCCGTCGCCGACCGCCTCGACCGCTCCGAGTGGGTGCTCACCGTCGGTTCCGTCTCGAAGGCCTACGCGATGACCGGCTGGCGGGTCGGCTGGCTCGCCGGGCCGGGGGACGTGGTCGGTCAGGTGACGAAGATCCGCGAGCACACGACCTCCTGCGTCAACACTCCGGCCCAGTACGCCGCGCTCGCGGCGCTGACCGGCCCGCGCGAGCCCGTCGAGCGGATGCGCGAGGCCTTCGCCGACCGCCGCGAGTACGTCCTCGACCGCGTCGGCGATATCGACGGCGTCTCGGTCGCCCCGCCCGAGGGCGCCTTCTACGCGTTCGTCGACGTGAGCGCGCTACCCGGGTCCGACGCGGAGATCGCGACGCGACTGCTCACCGACCACGGCGTCGTGACCGCACCGGGGTCGGCGTTCGGCGCCGGCGGCGCGGGCCACCTCAGGCTGAGCTTCGCGAACGGCCTCGACAGGCTGGAGACGGGGCTGGACCGCTTCGAGGCGATGGTCGCTGCCGACGCGGAAACACCGAATCACCGGCGGACGAACAGTGATGATCCGCGTGAACACGACCACTCTTGAGTGTGAGTCCCGATAGCTCGACACGGGGACGAGAGATTCCGACACGTAGTCAGCCCCGTGTCGCCTCGCTCCCCGTTCGTGACGGAGCGACCGGACTGCGACGCTGAGAAGGGAGTGCCCGTCGCCCGGACACCATCGATGGCGTTTAATTGCGATGCCGACACAGTTCCCGCTATGGACCCGGAGGACAACAGACGGGGGTGGGCCGACCGGTCGGAGGAGTACTCTCCGGAGTACTACGCCGAGATCGGCCCCAACGAGGTCAGCGAAACGCTCGCCGACGCCTTCGACTACTACCTCGACGACGGAGCGGCGATCCTCGAGGTCGGCTGCGGTTCCGGCCGTCACCTCGCCTATCTGCGCGACCGCGGCTTCGAGAACCTCGCCGGGATCGACATCAACCCCGACTCCTTCGACGTGATGGCCGAGCGCTACCCCGAACTCGCGGAGACGGGCACCTTCCTGACCGGCGCGGTCGAAGACGTCCTGCCGGAGTACGACGACGGCGCCTTCGACGCCGTCTACTCCGTCGAGACGCTCCAGCACATCCACCCCGACGACGAGTGGGTCTTCGAGGAACTGACGCGGGTCACCGACGACTTGCTGGTCACCGCCGAAAACGAGGGCAACAGTCCCGAGCGCGGCCGCGGCGAGGCGGAGGTGAGCCGCGTCGACGGCGAGTTCCCGCTGTATCACCGCAACTGGAAGGCCGTGTTCACCGACCTGGGCTCCGCGCAGTTGCTCTGCGAGCCGACCAGCCGCGACACGATCCGCGTGTTCCGCGTGCTGTGACGGACCCGCAGTCGGTGGCCGCGTTCGAACGGGGTCGTGACGGGCGTCCGCCGTGGATCCCTCACCCGGGTACACAAGGATTAATCGTTCCGCTACGGTATTGTTCGATATTATGGGCGTATCCGGGTTTACGACAGCGTTCGGTGCCGGTCTCGCACAGTACACCGTGCCGGTCGTCGGTGTCGAGCTGGGCCAGCCGCAGGTCACTGCGATCGGTATCGGTCTGATTCTGGTGTTGCTCATGGGGTCGGGCTTCTTCTCGTCGTCGGAGATCGCGCTGTTCTCGCTGCCGACCCACCAGATCGACGCGATGGTCGAGGAGGGCAAACGCGGCGCGCAGGCGGTCAAGTCGCTCAAGGAGGACCCCCACCGCCTGCTCGTGACGATCCTCGTCGGAAACAACATGGTCAACATCACGATGTCCTCGGTCTCGACGACGCTCGTCGGCTTCTATTTCGACCCGGGCACGGCGGTGCTCGTCTCGTCGCTCGGCATCACGTCGATGGTCCTGATCTTCGGCGAGAGCGCGCCCAAGTCCTACGCCGTCGAGAACACCGAACTGCACGCGCGGCGCGTCGCCAGAGGGTTGAAGATCGTCGAGAAAGTGCTGTGGCCGCTCATCACCCTGTTCTACTACCTGACGAGCGTCGTCAACAAGATCACCGGCGGCAGCGCGTCCATCGAGGAGACCTACGTCACTCGCGAGGAGATCCGGAACATGGTCAAGACGGGCGAGCGCGAGGGCGTCCTCGACGAGGACGAACGACAGATGATCCAGCGTACACTCCGGTTCACGAACGCGACCGCCAAGGAGGTGATGACGCCCCGTCTCGACATGGTGACCATCCCCGAGGACGCGACCGTCGAGGCGGCCCTCAGGAAATGCATCGAGTCGGGACACGCTCGCCTGCCGGTCTACGAGGGGTCGCTGGACAACGTGACCGGCGTGTTCGACATCCGCGAGCTCCGCGAATCAGACTACGACACGTTCGCCGACCTCGAAGTGGCGGACGCGATCAGCCCGACGCTCCACGTCCCCGAGTCGAAGAACGTCGACGACCTCCTCTCGGAGATGCGCGAGAACCGGATGCACATGGTCGTCGTCATCGACGAGTTCGGCGCCACCGAGGGGCTCATCACGATGGAGGACATGACCGAGGAGATCGTCGGCGAGATCCTGGTCGGCGACGAGGACCACCCCATCGAGTTCTCCGACGACGACACCGTCGTCGTGGACGGCTCGGTCAACATCGAAGAGGTCAACGAGGCGCTCGACATCGTGCTCCCGGAGGGCGAAGAGTTCGAGAGCATCGCGGGGTTCCTGTTCAACCGCGCGGGCCGCCTCGTCGAGCAAGGCGAGGCGTTCGACTACGAGAACGTGACGCTCCGGGCCGAACAGGTCGAGGACACCCGCATCCAGACGGTCCGGGTGACTGTCGACCGCGACACGCCCGACCCCGTCGAAGCGGAGGATACGCCGGGCGGCGAGGGCGAAACCGACTGACCGGCGTCACCGAACGGTCGCGCGCTCGGTGTCAGTCCCGTCGTGGCCGCTACGGATTCAACGTGCGCGGGGGCGGCCCACCGGGCCCGACCGGGCCCGTGACTCTAACAGAACTCGGGACTGGTCGCCTCACTGCACGAGCGCTGGACTAGATTCACCCGACGCGGATTCAGCGCCCGTAAACGCCTCGGATTCGACGGAGAAGCCAGTGCAGGAGCGGAGACTGGGACTCTCGATGCATCGGTGACGGAGTTCGTCTGACCGCCCGGATTAGCTCCCCTGTTCCGCCATCTCGAACTCGAACTCGAACCGTGCGCCGCCATCTGTTCCCTCAGTCACCGTCAGCTCCCAGCCGTGAGCTTCCACGATTCGTTTCACGATCGTCAACCCGAAACCAGTGCCACCACGGGCCGACGAATGGCCCGGTTCGAGCACGTCTTCCCGCTCGTCCGCCGGGATTCCCGGCCCATCGTCTTCGACGTAGATTCCCTGCTCGCCGTGACGGCCGACACGAACGGTCACGTCGGAGCCACCGTGTTCGACGGCGTCGTCGGCCTGTGGCCGACTGCTCGCGGAGCCATGCTCCACGCTGTTCCGGAACAGGTTCTCGAACACGTGCTGTAATCGGTCGGGGTCGCACTGGAACGTCATCTCGTCGACGATCTCGATGGTCGCGTCGCCCGTGTCTACTGTGGCCCAGCACTTCCCGACGAGGTCGGTCAAACTGATCGGCTCCGTTTCGCTTATCGTGTCGCCCTGGCGAGCGAGCGTCAACGTGTCCTCGACGATCGCTTCCATCCGATCGAGCGCTCGCAGGAGCGGATCGAGATGCTCGCTCTCCGCTTGATCGGCGAGGAGCGCCGCACGACCCTGTGCGACGTTGAGCGGGTTTCGCAGATCGTGGGAAATAACACTCGCAAACTCGTCGAGTCGCTCGTTTTGCTGACGTAACTGTCGCTCCCGTTCGACGCGATCGGTGACGTTCCGAGTGACCCCGATGAGGCGGGTTATCTCGTCATCGGTGACGACCGGCGCGATCTTCGTGTGCCAGAAGCGCGCCCTCTCCCCGACCCGCAGCTCCTCCTGGTAGGAAATCGGCTCACCAGCGTTGACACAGCGGTGGTAGTTCGCTTCGAGGTCCGCCCCCTGCTCGTCACCGAACACGTCTCGCGGCGTCCGACCTCGCACTTCCTCGGTCGTAATCCCAGTTTGTCGCTCGTAGGACGGACTGAGCCGTTCGAATTCGAATGTGACATCGTCATCGCCTGCCCCTGTAACGTCGATAAGAAAGATCGCGTCCTCCACGTTGTTCAGAAGGGCTTCGTACTCTTCGGCGAGTTCCTGAACTTCGTTCTGATACTCTTTTCGGTCGGTGACATCTCGGCTGCTGAGGAGGATCCCATCGATGAGGCCGTCGTCGAGTCGGTTCCGCATCGTGGCCTCGATCCAGCGCCACGATCCGTCAGCGTGCTGGAATCGGACTTCGACAGTCTCGGATTCGGACGGGTTCGATAGGACGGTCTCGACCGCCTCGGCGTTTCGCTCTCGGTCGTCGGGATGGACGAACTCGTACCCCTCGTGGCCGATCAACTCGTCGGGCTCGTAGCCAAGGATGCGTGTGACGGCCGGACTGACGTAGGTTATCGTCCCGTCGGTATCGACGACTGTCGCGAGGTCGTTCACTTCTTCGACGAGCGTCCGATACCAGGCAGCCCCGTGTGTGTCGTCCGCTTCGGGAGTCGCACCGTCTTCCATTGCCCCTAATACGAACAGTACATAGAAAAAGAGTCCCCACTCCAATAGCGGACCTACGCAGCCAGTACAGTAGTTGAGAGCGATCGTCTCAATGTACAGAGAGTTCGAAAGTTGGACGTCCTGTGATCAGACGAGCGGCCCCTGGCGGTCGGTGCTCACACTGAAGAGAAGTACGACTGGCCGAACCGGAGCAGGTCCCGATCAAATTCGTCTGGGTCGTCGATCCGAAAGTGGAAGAGTCGATTTCGCATATCACCGATCTCAAGCACTAGCTCGCGAATCACGTCCTGTTGATCGTCGAAGAGCGATTCAAACTCCTCCCAGTGAATAGAGATGAACTGCGCATAGTGTGCGTAGCTACAATGTTCGACCGACGCTGGCGTCGGAAGTGGATGATCGTCGTCGAACGTCTCGGCCAACTGCTCGGACAGCGAATCACCAAACACTCGTGTGAAGAGCGCGCGCAACTGCATCTCGATCGACTCGATCAGCAAAAACGGCTCGAGCATCTGTTTCAGCCGCGTCAGAAGATCGTAATCAGTCAGGATACGCCACTCATCGTCTCGGTTGACCACGATATACGTGTACTCCGCGAGTGCATCGAATATCGCGAGAAGGTTCTCGTCCTCGCTGATCGTGTGCGCATCTTCAACCGCCGCCCCGACCGAGATATCGTCCAGCGTCTTGTGACCGACATCCAGTTGCTGGAACGACAGCAAGGTTCGGACGACCGATCTGTACGTGACGATTCCGACTAGCTCACCGTCACGTTCGACGCCAACCTGCGTGTAGCTGTTCTCGAACATCCGACGGAGTGCCGATTCGAGCTCGAGATCGTATTCGACGGTCTGCAGTTGGTTTGTAACCGGTAGATCTCCGATCGTATACATCGATAACTGTAGAGTTGGTCTGCGGGCAACTATGTGTTTCCGTACGTATCCAAGCTCTTGCTGTGCACATTCTTCTGCAGTCCCTGTCCTGTGGTATCGATGGGAAATCGAGAGCGACTACAGGGCACTCGACCGGTTCGTGGCCGCAACTACGTCGAAGGATTTCGAGTTGCGATTCTTCTCCTTCGCGGTTGCCTGCGTGACCGACGCGATCCGGTGAGCCGTCGATCTACTCGTGCAGGCCGAACAGAAGGCGAGTACGACCATTCACCGATCGTGGTGGCGGATAATACGCTGACGCTGCAGAGAGAAACGAGAACAGGGTGGTAACATCCTCAGTGTAGGTTAACGTGACTTCCGACGGCAACACTACCGGAAGTCGGCGGGATTCGACGATTGTGTTAGTATCCCGGCGAGAACGCCCGTCTGGAGAGCAGTATGAAGCAGTGTTCTCTCTTCGATTCGACCGAAAGCACATTACTGCACCGGCATACCCGCTGTAGTCTCAATTGCCACATTTTTCGCAGATAGGGGAGCTACAACCGAGAATAGCGTCATACCCCAATTTAACCTATGATTTCACCAGTGAAATAAAGACGACCAGTAACACTTACCAGATAATGTTAGTATACAAACCACATTACTAGAAAAATAACCAGGGATCGCGATAGCTGCTGCTCAAGAATCAGCAAGCCGAAGAATTAACTCCGCGATCTACCCGACCTCGCGGAGGTACGAGCCCAACGCTCGGACGAAGGTTCTGAAGCCGACCTCTGGCGGTGAGCGAATTTCTCTGTCTTTCCCCACCTTGATGAGATAGTCCGTCAGCCGCCAGAGGTTATAGAGCAACGTCGTCAGTACGAAGTTGGTGAACCGAACGCGATAGTCCATCGAGGAGGTTCGGGGCAGCAGCGCCTCGATGGACTTGTACTGGTTCTCGATGTCCCATCGGCGGCTGTATTGATTCACGACAGCATTGATCTCGTCTGGGGCGACATGATCTCGGTTCGTCACGTAGACACCGTAATTCCCGTCGACGTCGTCATCGTTGACTGGCGCGTAAATGTATTCTGCTGTGTGGTGATCTTCATCGTCTAACTCCATCGAAACATCGTGTTTGACGCCAGCGTCAACCCCGTCGGTCGTCTTGATATCCTTGATAGAATCCAGTTCGCGCGTATATTTTGGAACTGGTGAGAGATACGTCAGCCCTCGGTCCTCGACAGCAGCATAGACCTCTTTGCTGTAGAAGCCGCGGTCAAACATGACCGCGTCTAGGTCAACGTATTGCTGCGCGCTATCCAACAGTCGTCTAACAAGGCTTGCTTTCGAATAGGAGGGGGCATCGTCTTCCTCCCAATTGGAATTCTCTTTGACTGGCTCAACACCCAAGATGATCGGAACGTTGCCACCAGCTAGCGTGATAGTGGCGTACTTGAAGCCGCGCTTGTACTCGCCATCTTTCTTGTAGCCACTCGCCATTCGCGGGAAGGTCGTATTGACAACCCCCCGTTGCTTGTCTTCCCAAGGTGAGGTCCAGATTCGCTCAAATGTGATGTCGATAGCAGCAACCGTCTCCCGGTCATCGAAGGGGGATTCTCCTTGAATCGAGTTGATGATGTTCTCTGTTGCACTATCGAACGCACCCATCAACTCGTCACGGATTCGGTCGATTGCTGGCATTCGATCATCATCGTGAAGTTCGTCAATCGTGAGCTGGGCATCCTCGTCGGAGGGCGTCGCGAACTGCTTGAGAACGCGAAGAATCGTCGACCCGTCGGCAGTCAGCTCATCGTCGGTGAGCCAACCGTATTCTCCCTCAGAATGGGCACTCCCCTTGTGTTCACAGATACGCGCGACCATATCGAGAATGGCCTCGTCGTCGTAGGTCCTGTTCAGTGCCCGCCCACTCTCAAATTCAGGAAAAGCGTGTTTTCGCGCGAGTCGGATCGTCTTGGTGGTCTTCTGTTTCGTATATTCGGCCTCGCTCTCGTCTTCGTCGGCCTCCTCTCCTGGATCACTGGGAACAACCGCATCGGGAATAATCCCGTGTTCACTGGCTTCGAGCGCGATCCCGGTCGCAGCAGATTCTATGATTCGTCGCGTATCAGGGCTGAACCTCTCCCAAATGTTCGATATCGTCTGTTGGCGCGGTGGACTCTCCAGACCGAATGCTTTGAGAAGCGAAGGCCGGTTCTCTAATCGGCTAGCTAACTCACTTTGGGACAACTCCCGAATTTCCTTGTATAGAAATGCTCGGGCCATCGCGTCCGTCGTGTGGTCTGAGCGTCCCTCTTTGCGACGGTCTGTGAGTAAAGACACTGGAATCGAGACGCGCTCCAAGACTCTCCAGAGGTGATCTGCTTCCTCACAGACGGCGTTGGCGCTTATCACGATTGCTTGCGACGCCGCCGGAGAGTCTGTGGAAGCCATACAGTCAGTTACCTAATTTCACTTTAGTTCAAATCAAAAATCTCGGAGTGTCGTTTCCGAATATTCTGGATGAAACAAGGGGTGACGGAAACAAAAGGGGTATAGCATCAGCTGATGTGCGCATAGATTGGATAGAAAAATAGGTCCACTTCAAGAATTGATTTGAATCAATAATAGGTTGGGACTATAACTCACCCCGCCAGTTATTCTGCGATAATGGGGTTTGACGAGATAGACGAGTTTCTTCGAAAGAAGGGTGCTGTTGAGGTTCTCGTCGAAATCGGTTTTGGGAGTGCCACGTACCAGGATATCAACGACGCGGTACTGGCGAGTTCGTCTACAGTATCGAACCGCTTGAACGAAGCAGTCGAAATTGGATTGATTGAAGTAACATATAGACCGACGGATTACGGAACCCAGAAGCGATATTCTTTGACCGACTCTGGGACACGAATCTTCGATTGGGTGTTGGATATCGACCTCGCGAAGAAAATTCGCGAACTTCGTCGAGCTCAGCGCGACCGTGATAACAAAATGGACCGGCTACTCGATTTCGTCAATCGAGATCTGACGCTTCGAAAGGAACACACCAATCCACACAGCGAAACAAAACAAGAACTAGAACAGCTGTCCGAACAGAATTATGATGAGGTGAGAAAAGAAGAACCCCGCGAGAGCCGGGAACAGAGGCGACATGAGAAGCTCCACGGGGATCTCATTGGCGAAGGGGAAGACGATGAGAACTCGTCGTCCGGCCAGAACAGTGAGGACTCATAGTTCGGCCATAGTTGAGGCTGATTACGACTGGTCCGGCGGGTTCAAGTTCTTCATTCGGAAATCGGACTGGGGGACATACTCGCCAGCTAGACGCGCGATCGAGCGCGTGCGTCTGATATCTGCGAGATTGTGACAGAGTAGTGCTTCCCAGTCGCCGTTCTCGAAGGCGTCGACGGCCTCGCTACTCTCGTCGAATGGATCGCACGTCTCACCACCGATGAGCTGATTGTAGACACCGACGAGATCGCGAACGTCATCGGTATTGAACCGGTCGACGATATCGACCATATCTGCGTAGGCCATCTCAGGGAACGGCCAGTCAACGCCGTGGCTCACACAGGCCGTCCGAAGGAACGGGAGGTCGAAACCCCCATTCCACGTCTCTCCATTGAACGCGGTGAGATAGTGCCTATCCCCGTCGAGACGATCGGCCCCGATCTCACAAAGCGCCTCCAGAAGATCGTGCTCACTTGCACAGACAGCCAGATCGAGATGCTGCCCGGAATGCGCCTCCATCGCTCGGTCGAGGGCAGTCTGGTCGACATGCCGGCCATCCGTGTTCACAATCAAAACCTCGCCGAGTTGATGTGCAAGACCAGCAACGGTGATGACTGAGTCGGAGTCAAATCCGCTCGTTTCGATGTCGAATGCGACAGGTTTCAAATCGCCCATGATTCCAGGTATTCGAGTGGGAACATAGGATTGATCGGGTGATTTCCGAAACAACTGATGACATATTTTCAGTGGACCGCTCGCTGAATTGCCTGCTCAGGACGGAGTGCTTAGTTATCTTTGGTTACTCGGCAGCTCTAATGAGATCCACGTCTTTAGGCTAACCTAAAAATAGTAAGAGTGAAGGGGTTTTAGGCTGTCCTAAATATCATGGGGCGAGAAGACCATAACGAAGAACCGACGCGCAGAGACTACATGAAGTACGGCGGCGCGGTTGTGGGAGGTGGGTTGCTCGCTGGGTGCCGCGGGCAGGCAGATTCAGGGTCCAGCGGCACAGCAGAACCAACCGAGACAGAGACGCCGACTGAATCCGAGACAGCTACGGAGACGGATACCTCCTACGAGGCGTGCATTGAACCTGTCGGCTGCCTCTCGTTCGAGAAAGTCCCGGAAACCTACATCGTCAACAACGGCGAGTGGGCTGACATGGCCTTCGCGCTCGGACAGCGCGACGGCTTCCTGACGGCAACGAACATGATTCCTGGGTTTATGTTCGAGCCGTTCGGCCTGGACGTGCCGCCGGAGTCGGAAACCTCGACGCTGTCGGCGACGAACTGGGACAAAGAAGCGTTCTACGAGCAGGATCCGGATATCATTCTGATGGACCCGAACTACCTGCACAAGACGGGGTGGGACGACACCTGGGGTCAGGAAGACACTGCCGAGATCCGTGAGAACGTCGCGCCCTTTTTCGGGAACAACATCCTGCGTCGCCGGGAGTGGCACGATTACAAGCTCTACTCGCTGTACGAGGCCTTCGAGCGACTGGCGGACCTGTTCCAGGAGCGTGAGCGCTACGAGGCGCTCGCCGAGGTCCACGCGTTGGTCCAAGAAGAGGTTCAGTCCCGACTCCCGTCTGCCGACGAGCGACCAGAGATCGGCCTCGTCAACAGTGCATCCAGCCCGAACGAAGGGACATTCTACCCGATGGATCCGGGAGTCGAAGGCGTCGAGATGAAACCGTATCGCGACCTCGGCGTTGAGGGGGCCTTCTCATCGGACCTCGTTGAGGCCGGGACCATCGACTACGAGCAACTCCTAGAAGTCGACCCGGAAATCCTCGTCTTCCACTGGGGGATCGGGACGACCGGCGAGACAGACAGTTTCTCCGCGACGGCGTTCCGCGAGCAGTACGTTGCACCCCTCGAAGCAGACTCAGTGGGGAGCCAACTCACCGCCGTCCAAGAGGGCAACGTGTATCCGGGCGCGTTCGGATCGCAAGGCCCGTTGGTGAACCTCCTCCAGACCGAGATGGTCGCCCAGCAACTGTATCCCAACGAGTTCGGGACGTTCGACGCCGAACGGTTCCCCGAGATCTCCGAAGACCACCGACTGTTCGACCGCCAGCGCGTCGCGGACATCATCAACGGAGACATCTAATCCGCTCGCCGTTACCTACCTCACCTGTACTGAGTATACCGCGGCGAACAAAGTGGACCGGGACTTCACCAGACACAAATGCAACGAGCGTCCAAATTTTTCACTCATGTTTTTTAGCTTGCCGGTCAGCGTACTACTGACCAGTTAGTCCCTTCTGTATTATGGTGAAACCGGGTATAACAAAATAAGCGGTTCACTCCTTTTCCTTGCCATTTTAACCAACACGACGAACTGTCCCCACAGACTGTTGGTTAACGCTGTACTGACCAGCGTGGGGGTCGTGAGAGTGTATGTGAGGCGCTGCATCAGAACTAGCAGGAACGAGAGTCTTCAGTTAGGTCTGGGGGCTATACGAACGCCCTTTCGTATTCCCTGATGCAAGGACGAGGTTGTACTGTTCCAACTTCGACAGGTAGTTCCGCATCGTTCGCCGGGTCTTCGGTGAGTCGACTTCCGAGCAGTATCGTTCGTAGAGGTCTCCCCCGCTGATATCTCCACTGTCAGTGATGATATCGTAGAGCGTCTGCTGATGGTCAGTGAGCTTCTCCGTCGTCTTCTGTCGGATTTCCGAATTCGCTTCCGGAACTGCCTCGTGAATGAGTTCAGCGGTGATCTGTTCGCACTCTCGCTGGGATGCCATCCTGGTCGCGTTGCGAAGGATTCCGATAGCAGCACGGGCATCGCCGGCAGCGTGGTCGGCGATCAACTCCATCTCGCTCTGTGCGAGCGCATCTGGTCGGAGCCCCCAACGCGCCCGGTCCTCGAGAATCGATACCAGCTCGGTCAGATCGTAATTGTTGAATCGAATCCGTGGGCAGTTCTGAAGGCGGCTGTATAGCCGTTCATCAAGCGAACTGAACACGTCCTCCTCGCGGTTCGCAATCAGGACCATGGTGAGGTGGGGGATCCGCTGGAGGTCGTAGAGGACCTTCTTGTCGTGGAGCTGGTCGACTTCGTCGAAGATCACCACGTAATGAGGACCGTCGTATTGCCGAAGCCGTTCCAGTAGCTCGTCTTTCGGGGTGGACTGGCGGTGAATATCCCACGTTTCGTTGATGCCGTCGAGAATCCGGTAGAGCGTCTTGAATCGGCTGTAATCCTCCCAGCAGTTCACGTACTGGTAGTTGAGATCGACGACGTTCTCGCGCAATTGCGTGACGGTGTATTTGGCGATGCAGGTCTTGCCCACGCCAGACGGTCCGTACAGGAACGACGGCTCAGGGCGGCCTTCGGTCATGATTGGACGCAGCGTGTCTGAAAGATGGCTCACCTCGGCGGATCGGTGTTTCACCTCCTGGGGGATGAACTCGGGTTGCAACACGCGAGCGTTGGTAATCATACGTAACGATTCGGAAACCAGTTGGATAAACGGAAGGGTGTCGTTTCCGAATTTCCGAGATCGATTCTTGAGCACCACCTCAGCGGCCGCAGAACAAATATATCAGACTTCTTTTGATTTGTAGATATTCAGCTACCGAAGCTCTGCAATTGCCAAAGCCGCCGAAATGGTATAGCACTACCTGGTTTATAAATTCGAATGCGGGTTCTCCAGAGCCCAGGGTGCCAAAATCAGACGATTAGCAGTTCCTCGCAGGTACTGTGTCTTAGTGCGAAAAGACACAGTACGTATTAGTGGGTGGCCACCGTCCCCCGATCCGAACCGATGACGAGTAGCGAGATCGAGGGTTCTGACGCCGAGACCGACATCGAGACCGCGATCGATGCGCGACTCGCCAGCCTCGACTCGGGGAACTACCGGGCGAACAACGAACTCGTCCTCGCCACGTTCGCGGAGTATCTGGAGCACCAGCGGGGTGTGACGAGTCTCGAGGAGTTAGACGTCCTCGACTGTCGCCGATACGCCCAGTGGCTCCGGGAGCGCGTCCGTGACGGCGAGGACGGGCTCTCGGCAGCGTCCGCGCACGCGAACGGCCCGTACTTCACTATCGTCCGAGCATTTCTCGGCTGGTGTGTCGACGACGAACGCCTCGACGCGAATCCAGCCCGCCCAAACCGGGTGAAACGGGAACTTCCCGAACACCACGGGGACCACGACCGACAGTTCTGGTCCGCCGAGGCACGTGACGCGCTCCTCGGGTTCGCGAACGAACGCGCACACGCCGCGCTCGATGAATCAGCCGACGATCGAGAGCGGGCTTTCCGTGACCGGGCGATCGTGACGATGCTCGCGCTCACCGGCGCCCGCGGCGCGGAGCTGTTCAGCGACCCTCGGGACGACCACCGCAACGGGCTTCGCTGGCGCGATGTCGACCTCGATAGAGGCGTCGCCGAGGTGTTCGGAAAGACGCGCGAACACCAGCCCATCCCCCTGACCGACCCGGTCGCGAAGTGCCTGGAGCGCTACCGAACTGTCCTCGATCCCGCGACTGAAGACTGGCCAGTGTTCCCGACGCGTCACCATCCGTCACTCGCCCGGGCCGTCGAGAACGGGCTCTCAGACCTCGGCTGGGACGAGAGCGACATCGACTCGGCACTGGACGGGTCGTCGTCGATGGAACTGCTCCGAGAGCAAGGGATCGCTCCGCCAGCACTCTCGAAGAACGGCGCTCGGTCTCTGATGAGGCGACTCTGTGAGACTGCTGAGATCGACATCGACGGCGAGTATCTGAAACCGCACGGCGGACGGAGAGGGTTCGGCAGTGAGCTCTACGCCCACGACGCCGAGTTGGCACAGGAAACACTTCGACACGAGTCGATCGAGACCACACACGAGTCCTATCGCGAACAGAACGTCATCGACCGACGCGAGCGCCTGGAGACAGTACTCGACGAGTGAAAATATCATTCTACGGTATCACAGCGTGTCCTAAAAGAACTCTGAAATCAGCTAGCGTCGGCCGTTTGCAGTGTTCGGTACGGCGGTCACCCCGACGGTCGGTACGGCATCGTCACCGACGCTCTCGGAAATCCGGCGCGAGACGGCGAGGGTGGCGTCCACTTCCGATCGACACCCCCCGACGTTCTCCGGATCCCCGGCACCGCGCGACGTGAGGTACCGGATACCGATGGAGTCCTTTCAGCGAACGACGTACTCTGCCGTCCCGGTCGTTTGCCGACCGAGTGCACGTACCCGGAAGCGGCCAGCGGTCCCTGGACGCAAAAATGTCGGACTTCATTATATAGTTTTATTAGCACATATTCGGGTCCGGGTCGCCCGAGTCGCGATCTGGAGGGAGATCGTTCGAGACCGCTTTCCGGATGTGGCGGACTGCCGGTTCAGGAGTGGGTGAGGTTGACTTCGACGACGTTGGCGGTCCTGAGGACCAACTCCGGGACCGCTTCGGTGAATCGGTCGCCGCGCATCCTGCTTTTCGGTCCGGAGATGCTGACGGCGGCGATGCCGCGACCGTCGTCGTCCGTTATCGGCGCCGCGACGCAGCGCATTCCCTTGACCCGCTCGGCGTCGTCGTACGCGTACCCCCGTTCGCGGATCGCCGCGAGCTGTTCGAACAGTTCGTCGCGGTCGGTGACCGTGTTCTCGGTCACTTGGGGGAGCCCGCGTCGGTCCAGAATCGCGTCCACCTCCTCGGTGGGCCGCTGCGCCATGATCGACTTCCCGAGCGCCGTCGTCTGGAGTGGGACGCGCATCCCGGCGTGGGTGTCGAGCTGAACCGCCTCCGAGCCACAGGCCTTGTAGAGGAACACCCCCAGCCCGTGTTCCTCGACGAGGAAGTTCGCGTGTTCGCCGGTCTCTTCCGCCAGGTCTTCGACCTCCGGCCGAGCGATCTCGAAGGCCTTCTTCCTGGCGCGCGCGTGTTCGCCCAGCTGCAGGAAACGCGTGCTCACGTGGAACGTGCTCCCCTCCTTGATCAGGTACTCCTCCGCTTCGAGCGTCTGGAGGTGGTCGTGGACCGTGCTCGTCGGCTCGTCCAGGTGTCTGGCCACTTCGGAGACGCCGGCGCCGTCGAGTTCGCGGAGCGCTTCGACGATCTCGAAGGATAGCGTCGCCGCGTTGACCCTGCCAGAATTTGCCATACGCCACGATCGAATCTCGCCAGAATAAATCTTTCCGCTATCACCGGATAGTGTTCACCGTCGTCGCGGGCGCTCCGGGCGGTTCGAAATCGTCGGCGAGAAACGACCGATCGACCCAACAGAGCGACGACTGTTCGGCGACGTGCGCGTCGACGCCGATCGGTAGTCACTGACGCCGTCTCGGCCGAACGAGCGCGAGCGGTCCGCGGTCGCGGTGACCGGCGCAACACCTTTCTATCGTGGGACAGTATACCACGCCAATGGAAACCTCCCACCGTGCGGACGACCCAGTGGTTCGGTCGCTCCGGGACCACGTGCTGGAGCCGCTGTCGACGGCGACGGTCGTCGTCGAGCGGGAACGCGCGGAGGTCGAGGCGGAGCGGCGCGCGTTCGCGCGGTTCGGGGAGCGCGTCGCCGGCATCGAGACGGAGACGCCGAGCGCGAGCGAGCCGGGACAGCGACAGATGCTCGTCGACACGGCCTCGAACCGGACCGAACGGCTTCGAAGCGCCTTCCGCGAGTCGGTGATGAGCGTCGACCACTACGAGGAGCGATACGGCGAGTCGCTGGTCGAACACGTCGCGGCCGAGCTCACGGCGGACGTAGCCGCGGGGTTCCGCCGGAACTCGGGCGCCGCGTTCACCGAGTTCTACAAGTCGACCCTGACCGGCGCGGTCGCGACCGCCGTCGACGGGCGGGAACGACTATGCGAACAGCTCGACGAAGAGCGGTCGTCGCTCGAGACGAGTCGGCGAGCCCTCGACGAGCTGGTCGAGACCTGCGGCGGGCCGTGGTCGGAGACCGCGACCGTCGGCGTCGAGACCGAACTCGACGATATCGCGCAGGAACGGCAGGCGCTCGTACAGCGGCGGGACCCCGCCTCGGGGACCGACGGACACGACCTCTGTGACTACGTCTACGGGAACGCCGACTGGACTTACCCCGTGCTGACGGCGATCACGCGGTTCCGGACCGCCGTCGTCTAACCCCTGTTCTCACTGCACGCGTGTCCCGCCTCGGCCTCGCGCCGCGGCCGCCGTTCGACGTGAGACCGGAACCGACGACGGACGCGCTCGGCGCACCGCGCCGTCAGGAGAGCACGTCGGCGCCGTCGATGTCGTAGGCGGCGAGATAGTCGCGTTCGGCGTCGACGAGATCGGCGAACAGCGCCTCGATCTCGGCGGGGTCGATCGTCACGAGCGGTTCGTTGCGGAACGCCAGGAACGCCAGGTCGAGATCGCCCGCGAAGCCGGCCTCGACCAGCGTCTCCTGATTGGTGACGTGGGTCTCGACGAGACTGCGGACCGGCGCCGGGAGGGTGCCCGCGGTCAGCGGCGTCACCGCGTCCTCCGTGAGCAGTGCGTTGGTCTCGACGACGGCCCCCTCCGGGAGGTCGGGACACTGCCCGCGGTTCGGGACGTTGACGTTCGTCTTGACCGCCCCGCGGCCCAGAAGCGCCGTCATCAGGTCGACCATCTCCTCGCCCGGCTCGGTGATCTCGACCGGTCCCTCGCCCGACAGGACCGCCTCGCGCTCGGCCGTGGCCTCGGGCCAGCTCTCGACGCGGTGACTGCTGGGCGTGAGCTTGATACCCCAGCGGTGGACGTCCTCGGGCGCGTCCACGGGGTCGAGATACCACGGCACGAACTCGACGAGGTGCCGGTCACCCGCGGCGGGGAGGACCCCGTAGCGGCGGTACAGATCGAGCGTGACCTCGTGGTTGGTGCCGTAGACGCTCATGTCCGCGACCGCCGGGTCACCCGGCTCGTACTCGGGCGGGTCTCGCGACGCCAGTTCGGCGTCGACGGCCTCGAAGAGGTCCCGGCCCCGCAGGGTCGCCTCGTCGATCCAGGTGAAGTGGTTGACCCCCTTCACCGTCACGTCGACCGCCTCGTAGCCGGCTTCGTCGACGTCAAGGTGCTTCTCGGCGAGGTCGGCCAGCCACTCCTGGACGTGGTACACCTCGTGGCAGATGCCGACGGCGTTGATCTCGGGATACTCCTCGTAGAGGGTGCGAGTGCAGACGGTCATGGGGTTGGTGAAGTTGAACACCCAGGCGTCGGGGCAGTGTTCGCGGACCGCCGCGGCGATCTCCCGGTACTGGGGGATCGACCGGAGCGCGCGGAAGGTCCCGCCGGGCCCGACGGTGTCACCGACCGTCTGATAGATGCCGTAGTCCTCAGGGATGTCGAGGTCGTTGGCGAACGTCTCCGCTGGCGGGTCCTGGGTCGAACAGACCACGAAGTCCGCGCCGTCGAGCGCGGCGTCGAGCGTCTCGACGGCCTCGTAGGTCCAGTCACCCACCGCCGCCTCCTGGCTCTGTATCGTTCGCCCGAGTTCCGCGTTCGTTCGCGCGCTCTCGTGATCCAGGTCGTACAGCCGGACACGGCCCCCGAACGAATCGGTGAGCGCGAGCAGGTGCATCAGTTTCTCCGCCCAGTCGCGGCTCCCGCCGCCGACGAAGCCGATCACGACGGACTCCTCTCGCCGGTGCCGGCTCCCACTGAGGTCGTGCATACTCGCCGGTCGGAATACACCGGGTTAAAACCGATCGTTCGGGCGTCCGATCGGCCCGAAGCGCCCCGCTGACACCAGTGAACCGCCGAACCGCAGGAGCCGGTGAACCGTCAAGCCGGCAGCCACCGGGGCTGAGAGCGTTCCGCCGGACGGGCTCGCCATCCTGAGAGCCACGTCTTCGGGCCGGTCCGGAACCGGTGGGTCCTCAGCCGGAGAACTGGAAGACCGGTTTGCAGGTCTCGCCGCCGAGGAACGCCTCGAAGGCGTTCGAGGGGTCGCTGGTCCCGTAAGAGGTGTCGACGATCGCGTCGACGGGGATCTCGCCGCGCTCCATCAGCCGGAGCGCCTGCTCGAAGTTCGACCAGGTCGAGCCGTAGGAGGTGTTGACGTCGACCTCGCCGCGGACCACCGACGTGAGCGTGACCTCGCTGGCGTCGTTGGGGATCCCGACGACGACGATCTGGCCGCCCTTGCGCACCTGTTCGACGGCGCTCCCGATGCCGGAGTGATGACCGGTCGAGTCGAAGACGACGTCGAACCCCCGCCCGTCTGTCACCGCGTCCGTCCGTTCGTCGAGGCTCTCGGCCTGCACGTCGATCGTCTCGATGCCGAGGTCGTCCAACAGCGGGAGCCGGTACTCGGCGTCCTGGTCGAGCCCGGACACGACGACGTTGGCGCCCAGCGAGTCGGCGACGGTCGCGACGAGCACCCCGATCGGACCCGGCCCCTCGACGAGGACGTCGTCGCCGGGCGTCGTCGTCGACTGGTCGAAGACGGCGCGGGTGGCGATGCTCGTCGGTTCCGTGATCGCGGCGTGGCGGAGCGGGACGGCCTCGGGGACCCCGTGAAGGGCCGACGCGTCGACGGCGACGTACTCCGCGTAGGCTCCGTCGCGGTGCATGCCGGTGATAGAGACGTTCTGACAGACGTTCGGCTGTCCGTTCCGGCACTGGAAACAGTCGCCGCAGGCGTGGATCGGCTCCTCGATTATCCCGTCGCCCGCTCGAATCCCGTCCACGTCCGCACCGACCTCGACGACCTCACCGGAGTACTCGTGTCCCATGATACGCGGGATTTGGACCCACTCGTAGCCGTCGTCGTACTCGTAGGCGTGGGCGTCGCTCCCGCAGACACCGGCCGAATGAACGTGCACGAGCACTTCGTCGGGACCGATCGACGGGCGCTCCCGTTCCTGTAACTCCACCGAACGCGCGCCGGTATGGATGATTGCTTTCATGGTAGCGAGTGTCAGTTTCGCCGGGGCACGATACGCAACAACTTATCGTAGTGGGTAATACTTTTTGATGCACCGCGTTTCGCACCTGACCGTCGTCCGTGGAGTACGGCAGCGGGGTCACGACGCCCCGGCCCGGCGACGCGGCCGACGGCAGTGTGTCCGGTCATAGCGGAAAGACAGGAATAGGGCGTCCGTTCCCGCTCTCGGCCTCCGAACGGCAGTACGTCGAGACACCCGCTGAAGATTACAGACGTATTACTGTAATTATCCGCCGATCCTTCCGGCACTCCCGGAAGCGGTGGCGGGATCGGAGCGCTGACCGCGTGTCCGGTCGAGCCCAGTCGGTACTGTCAGGTGTGGCGGTGGCGAGACTCCGGTAGTGGCGGAAACGTTCCGGGGGCGGCGACGGGCCGGGTAGTCTCTCGCGAGCCTGTTCCCTCGGTTGTCTCGCGCTCCGCTCGAACGGAGCGAGGGGCCGTCAGTCGAGCCCGACGTGTCGGCGGAACGACCGGCCACCGATCCAGGACCGGTCCGCCTCGGACAGCCCCTCGACGTGGCGCAGCCAGTGGAGACTCTCCCCGTAGGTGGCCACGTCGCTCACGTTCGGATAGTCCGACCCCCAGATCACCCGCTCGCGGCCGAACCGGTCGAGGAGCCATCGGACGTGGTCGCGCATGTCCGCGTAGGGGAACGACGCGTTCGAGGCGTGGGGCATCTCCGAGACTTTCACCGCGACGCCGTCGTACTCGGCGAGTTCGGCGAAGCGAGCGAACGTCCCCTCGTCGGTCGGCGTCTCCGGACCGGCGTGGGCGAAGTGGTCGAACAGGTAGGTCAACTCGGGGTAGGCCTCGACGAGTGCGAGCGCCTGGTCGAGTTGGCGGTGGTCACAGAGGATCTGGACGGCCGCGTCCGTCTCGACGGCCGCCTCCCAGAACGCCGTCTCCGCGACCGCGTCGCGCAGCCACGTGGCTCCCGGGTCGAACGTCTCCCACATCCGGTCGTACGGACAGGCCGCCCCGAGACGGACGCCGACGACCCCGTCGACGGCCATGCACTCGCGCAGGTGGTCGGCGGCGCCCTCGGCGAACGGGTCGACCATCACGATCCCGTAGAGGCGGTCGTGCTCGGCCGCTACCGCCCGAGTGTAGTAGTTGTCCGTCCACTCGGGCAACGGGTAGCCGACGACGACCGCCTCGTCGATCCCGGTCCGGTCCATGTCGCCGAGCAACCGTTCTGCCGTGTAGACGGTGTGTACGTCGAACTCGCCGACCGCCGCCAGTAGCGGGCCGTTGACCCACGGGTGGGCGTCGCTCGCCGGCCCCCACGCGTGGGTATGCGTATCGAGCACCATACTCGCTCGACCGGCGGCGCCGTAGTAAAGCTTGTCCGACCGCGGATCGAGAGCGGCGTCACCATTCGATTGGACGACCGGCCGACGAGCGAGAACAGGTAAGAGACCGATCTATACTCGAACGCTGTGATGAGTCGGGTCGCGTCGGCGACGGCGACCGCGGCGACCGCGACGCGAACGCCGGCCCGGACAGACCGTTCGAACGTCGAATGTCACCGTTCTCGAGCGGTACACGGGTCGAACCGGATCAGATCGTCTCGACGACTGCGGGGCGATCCGGCGGGAGACGGCCGAAGATCCACGGTCTGCGATTCATCGGCCACTGCGTCTCTCCGCCGTGTATATCGAGGTTTCACCGCCGGAACGAGCGACGCCGCGTAGACGCCCCCACCGGTTCGAAGGTGTCACGAACGGCCAGACTGTTGTACTATCTCGGTTTCGACCGGTTAGCTGACAACGGCGGTCGCGACTTCGTGTCGGTCGGTTCGTCGGCGAGCGGTGGAGGCCACGGCCGCGAACGCGGGACTGCTTGCACGGCCCAGCGACGCGGTTATCGGCGTTCGAACCGTGCGGAGAGCATGGTTCGACTCCGAACGGTCACGGGAGCGCTCGCAGGGCTCGCGGCCGCGGCGGGCGCCTGGACGCTGTACCAGCGGTCGACGACCGACACGGTGCCGTACACGACGGTCGCCGCGGTCGGCGACGCGGAGCTCCGGCGGTATCCGGCCTCGGTCGCCGTCGAGACGGTCGCGCCCTCCCGGAGCGGCGCGTTCCGTCGGCTGTTCCGGTACATCACGGGCGAAAACGAGGGCGACGCGGAGATCTCGATGACCGCGCCGGTCGAAGTGGCCGACGCCGAGGCCGCGTCCGGGACCGGGTCGGCGTCGAGCGGTCGGAGCGGCGGCCGAACCATCTCGGTGACCGCGCCCGTCGAGGCGGCGACGACGGCGGAGGGCGTCCGCATGGCGTTTTTCCTGCCGGCGGAGTACGACTACGACTCCGCGCCGCGACCGACCGACTCGTCGGTCGAACTGGTGGCGGTCCCCGAGCGGACGCTCGCGGTCCGCCGGTTCCGCTGGCGGCCGACGGACGAGCGGGTCGACCGCGAGGCCGACCGGCTGACGGCGACGCTGGAGCGAGCGGGCGTCGCCACCTCCGGGGAGCCCTTCTTCATGGGCTACGACGGCCCCGGCGCGCTCCCCGTGCTCCGGCGCAACGAGGTCGCCGTCGTCGTCGACGCCGACTAGTCGCGACGGTCGGTCAGTCGCGACGGTCGGCCGGTCCCGCCGCGACAGGGGGACGGAGAAGAGGACTGGACGCGGCGGCGAGAGCGGCAACTACCGGCGCAACGCCGTTAGGGAACTCGACGAGGTCGACGGCCACCGGTGATCTACGGCGCCGGAACGGTGCTCACGGGGCGTACTCGACCGCCGCGATCTGCGCGCGCCAGTAGGAGAGCGGGCCCTCCGGCGTCGTCCACTCGACGGACGCCTCGGTCGGGACCCGGAGTCCGTCGATCCACCGGTATCGCCCGAATCGGCCCGTCCAGGGGGCGTAGTCGTCGGTCTCCTGGCGGTACCGCTCGTCGACGGCCACGCGCTCGACCAGACCCTCCTCGTCGAAGTGGAACACCGCCGCGGCGGTCGACCCGCGGTCTGCCAGCGTCGCGCGGGCGGCCCGTTCGTCGACGGCCGTCCACTCGACGCCGGCGGCGGGCAGCAGCGCCGTCGGGAACCACACCGCCTCGGCGAGGTACCGGAGCAGTTCCCCCTCGTCCAGAGCCGGTCCAGGGTCGGCGGCGGCGACCGGGACCGTCGAGTAGACGAGCGCGCGGAGCGACCCCTCACCGCGTTCGTAGGCGTCGACGACGCGGGCGGGGACCAGCGGCGCCACGTCGACGGTCGCGTCCCAGACGAACCCCGGCGGGTCGACCGCGTAGTGCTGTGTCGCCGTCATGGGTTTCCACGATCCCGACGGGCCGCCGAGCCGGAACTCGCCGCGCTGGTCCAGCCGCGCCGTGCGGACGTGCGACCGCCCCTCGGTCAGGACGGCGCCGAAGTAGCGACGGACCGGCGCCGGCAGGTCGGCGTAGTCGCCGCGTCGAACCTCGTCGGCCGGCGCCTGCGCGACGGACCGAAGCGCGTCGACGCGGCGAGTCGTCGCGCGGTCGAGTCGGACTCGGCCGGCCGCGACGAGGAGCAGCCGCGCGAGGGGGGAGTCCGGCAGTCCTTGGCTGAATCCTCGTGCCGCTGGTCAGAATCTACCTGTTCGGGATCGTGCTGGTCACGCCGGTCTATGTCTACGCGTTTCTCGTTCGCGAGCGCGGCCACGGCCGACCGCGATCGAGCCTCATCGCAGTGGCCACGGTCGTCGTCCTCTTCGAGGTCGGACTCCAGATGCCGCTGTACACGGGCGTGATCCCGATGTTCGTCCTCGAATTCCTCGCCTCGTAGGTCGTCGAACGCCACCTCATCAGGGCGATCGATGAGGGGGAAAACCTCGTAACGACGGTCGCTTAGGAAACCGGTTCGATCCGGACGTCGAGCACCGCCTGGCGTCCGTCGTCGACGGCGGCCACGGCGGCCTTGAGTTCTTCGTCGAGGTCCTCGACGCCGTGGACGGTCGCCGTGTAGGCGTCGACGACGTTTGCAGGCGCCGTCAGGTCCAGCGGCGGGTCGAACTGGCTTTCCGGAACGCCGTCCTCGGCAGTGACCCCGTCCTGGTGTTGCTTCACGGTTGAGGTCTGCACGGCGTTCCAGCCCGCGTTGTTGTACACGACCGTCAGCGTTGGCGCTCCTTGGGCCGCACCGAGCCAGGCGGTCGATGTCGGGTTGCTG
>ENA-ORCO01000347-ORCO01000347.1-marine-metagenome-genome-assembly--contig:-NODE-347-length-25870-cov-4.355290_pt1 | contig 25870 bp, 26 predicted proteins | sample MGYA00248633_ERZ508508 | MGnify/ENA primary metagenome ERZ508508 (study PRJEB26179, sample SAMN06268845) | marine metagenome | isolation source: A23 P1 aerobic enrichment on pine of planktonic cells taken...
GTGATGGGTGTCTTGATGGGTTGGCTAAACAGTTACAGAATCGCCGTGATGCTCTTGTGTATCCCTCTGAGGAGCGGTGTACTGAGCTTCTGCGGGAAGATAACCCGATGCTTCGGCAGGGGGCCGGTGAGCCCGCGCTTGTTGATGTGGATGACGATGTGTTCACCGCCCAGCATCCTTCACGCGCCACGGGACCACTCCAGATCGCTCACGGTGATGTTTGTCGGGCGGTGGGCTACTGCCGCTCGCTGAAGCTCTATCAGACGCCGTCAGATCGCTGGCGCAAGGCTCATGAGGATCGGGCTTTCCGCTGGCTTGTACGGAGTCAGGGTGTTCCCGTTGAGATCCCCGGGGTCTACCGGATCCGGCATGTTCAGAAGGGGCGTTATTCAGGCAGTGAAACAAAGACCCGTCTCCGAACCTGGTTACGTCTTATGCAATCCTGGTACCGGGAAGGGCGTCTGGATCGGCGCAAATAGATTGGAACACTCATCAGGGCTACCTTCACATGATTTTCTGCGTTTTTTCTTTTAACCGCGGTCGGTTTCTCGAGAACTGCGTACGTTCCATTGAGCAGTGTGTACCGGACGCCGGCATTATCGTATTTGATGATGACAGTAATGACCCTGAGACAGTGAAGGTTCTCGACGGCATTGAGCGCAATCACCGGGTCCTGAAGCCGGGTAATGTGTCCACGCATAAGTTGGGTGGTCTCTACGGGAACATGCAGTCGGCGCTTGAATACTGCAGCGAAGAGTCACTGGTGTGTTTTCTGCAGGACGATATGCAGGTGGTTCGGCCCCTTTCCTCAGAGGAGATCAATGGGATCAAAGCCAGATTTGATGCGGATGAATCCCTGGCTTTCATTCAGCCCTGCTTCCTGAAAGGCAGTAATCGCGAGCGCAATGAATCCATCATGACCTATGATGAGGCGGCTGGACTGTATTTCAGAGCACCATCCGGCCAGAGCGCTGGACGCTATTTTTCGGCGGTCTCCGTGACTCGGCCGCAGAGACTTCTGGCAAAAGGCTGGAAGTTCGCACGTTCTGAGCCGGAGAATGATCGTCAGGCGCAACAGCTCTTCGGCCGGATGGGGCACTTGTTCGCCCCCTTCGCCATGTGGTTGCCCGAGGTGCCCGCCTATCGGGGCAAGAAAAAGACATTGGCTCTGCGCATTGCGGAGAAACGCCGTGCGTGCGGCCTGTATCCGTTCCACATCATGTCTTCCGAGGCTGTTGAAGCAATGTACCGCAGGTCAACCGAGGTCTTGCCGGTAGCAGAGGATTTTCTGAGCTGTGAGAGTGACAGTCTCCCCAAGCCTTGGTGCTACTATCCCATGCAGGGGAGTCGCTGGTTGAAAAAGCTCAACACACTTGAGTTGGCTCTGCGCCGAATTCTTTTTAAGGCTCTGCGCACTTAACCGGGGACCTTGGCAGTGGCAAGTCTCGATATTCTAGACATCTAAAAGCTGTTTAAAGTACTGCTTTTAGAACTCTATCCGGGGCAGGCTATCGTTGGTGTCATGTTGCCTGACAGGGTTAGAGTTATAGTCGCTTTAATAGTTTCCTATTTTTTTGATTTTTCGAATCAATTTTTCATGTATCCGAGCGTAAATTCTGCAGATCCGGAAGTTGAGGTTGGTCCTTTCATCGGGGGTTGGCACCTGTTCCGTTTTGGGATTATTTATTTTTTCTTTTTGGATTAAAGCTGTATCTGGAGCCTCTTTTACTCTTTTTATCAGCTCTTTATATGTTTCTTTTAAATGGTTTTTCAGGTTTTCTTCTATCTCGGTATTTCTATTTCTCTTTTCGGGGAGTGCAAAGTTGTACCCTATGAACTTGACGATTTTTTCGTGATTTTCCCATAAAGATTCATAACGGATTGCTAGTACGGGGTAGTCTTGTGGCGACATCCATGACTCGAAGTTGTTTTTAAGCTGGAAATCATCGCTGTTGTATAGGTCTGGCTCGTAATCTTGAAACCAGTTATTCATCCGCCAACTGTTGGTGTCCCAGCGTTTTTTTGTTGATGATACAATAGAGTCTATGGGGTCGCCATAAAGATAAATTACGCGAACGTCGTCAGGTAAACTTTGCGGCGCAGGGCTGTGTGTTTTTAAGAACGGCTTGTCGGGCAAGTCTGATAGGTCACGCACAAATTCACAAACTGGATTCTTGGGTGTCCAGCTTTTTTGGGGGAGTCCTGCAATGGCTCGAAAAAGCATGGTTGAGCCTGCGCGGGGAAAGCTTGCGATAAGTATCCGCATATTCATATCCGTAAAACGTTAATATCGATAGATATCTTAATGAAATTGGTGGGCTATGGGAATAGTTTGAGTAGTTTGTAGGCGGGGCAGTGCCCGCATGGAAGGTTTTAAGATAATGTTGTAGTTGGAGCCTTTATTAGAAAAGGTGGCGTTCTCCGGGCATTATGAGTTGGTCCGAATTTAGGGAAAGGCGTTAATTCTTGATTCATTATTGCCCCAAGAGGCGAATCATAAGCAAGAAGCTTAGGCAGTACAGTTGCCCATTCAAGTTAAGCGTCGCGCCGGTCGCCCTGAAGGCTAGAACTCGTTTTCATTCCTCCGTAGGCAGCTGGTCAATCCCGTGCGGTGTGTAGGTTGTGCCGTCCTTTTCACGAGATACCCTTAGTGACTTGTTTTGCCGTACCAGCTCAGGGTTCTTATAGCCGCGCTTGTGGTCAAGGTGAATGACAATGGCGTTGTAGCGCACATGCTTGGGCTTGATACCAGCATTGACCAGTCGTACCCCGATCTCGCGATCCAGGCCTCCCCATGCCATTTGCTCATCAAAGCCATTCACTTTCAGTATGTCCTCACGCCAGGCAGACGCATTGGATCCTTTAAAGTTGCAATTGGTGGGAGTCAGGCGGTTTAGAATCTTTGCTTGGAGAGGTGTCGCGGTTAGTTTGCTGTTCTTGTAACTGGCTTTTAGCCCATGTTGTCTCAGCCACGGGAGTTCAAAGCAAGCACCTTCCAGAATGTCTTCTTTCGTAATGGCTGCACTGGTTTCCATTGGGAGCTTGTGATAGCCGCCGGACAGGAACCGTCCTGTTTCTGCCTCATGGGCGTGTACCTCCAGAAAGTCTGATCGGGGAATGCAGTCCCCATCGGTGAAGACAAGGTAGGGGGCGCTCGCTTTGAGGATTGCTTTGTTCAGAATCCGGCATTTGCGGAAACCATCGTCTTCCTGCCAGATGTGGTGGAGGGTCATGTTGGTCTCTTCACGCATGCGCCGGATCAGGCTAGCGGTTTCTGGTCCTGACCCGTCGTCGGCTACGATCACCTCGAAGTCTCTATGTCTCTGGACACTGTAGCCCCAGAGTACTTTTTCCAGCCATCGCGGTGAGTTGTAGGTGGTCATTATGACGGAAAGTTTCATGATTTAATGCTTGCGCCAGGGTCAGGAGTCTGTGTTGCTTTCAAGAGGGTCGAGTTTGTAAAGACTGTTCATGCCGTAGTCTTTAACCCGCTGATAACCCCGTTCTTTCAGTCTTTCGGACAGGGGAAGCTCCCAGGCTGTTTCTGAGTTTTCCATCAGTATAAAGCGAGCCAAAAGAGAAGTCGGGGCATGCTCGAGATAAGGCACCAGAGCCTTATCTTCGGCTCCCTCAATATCTATCTTGATACCATCAACTCGAGACAGTTGAAGCTCTTTGAGAATATCGAGTAAAGGCCGACACTGTATTGTCTGGATAGGTCTTTGGGTGTCGTTATCGTTTCCGGGTAGACGTCGGCCTGACCGACGAACCGAGCTCTCTCCAAGGTTTGACTGGTTGATATAAAGCTCCAGTGTTTCGTTTCGGTCTGAAACGCCGCACTGGAGAGTGCATATAGTGGGAGAGACGTCATCTTGGGATAGGTTGGCGTCAATGTTGAATCGTAAACGTTCATAGACGTTGGGGTTTGGTTCGATGGCGACAAGCTGTCCAGTCTTGCCCAGCGCCTTGAGTGCAGTCAGGGAGTAAATGCCTATATTGGCCCCAATATCCACGAATACACCGTCTGAAGGTAAATATGTTTCGATGTATTGTCGTTCCCCAGCATCGAATCGCCACGGTGTGAAAATAAACTTCTTCTCAGAGTAATTGTCGTCGAGAAAACAGCGGAGCCGAATGCCTTGAGCCTCGAGGTCCAAGGGTTTTTCTGCGAATCTGGTGGTCAGCGAACGGATGAGACTGGCCGTATGAGAACTGATTCCTCGAGGTGAGGAGTTCTGTGAAAAACGGATGAGCCGGTCAACCAGTTTAGAAGGGTAGTGCTGACCAAAATGCTCGGGGTCAAGGCGAGGCTGTTCAGTCATCACAACTTATACTCGTTAGCGCTTTTATCTTTTTGGACATAGTCTTGCCCTCGCAAGGTCCAGAGCCCCGCATACGTATTAAAGCTGGTCTGGGCATAGGTCACTGCCATCAGGTAACCCACCGGCCCATCAAGGAATCCAAGCCGTAGTATATAGACCTGAATGAAGGTTGTAATGGCCCTCAGTGTCGGGTAGAGCAGTGTCCGGGTCCGCTTACCTTTCTCCGCTTTCTGTTGGGCGCTCAGCCAGGAGTACTGGGCGCTCTTGGCCAGGGCGTGGCCATAATCGCGGTGGGTGTAATGGGTCAGGCGGCCACGCAGTGTCCTGATGCGGGCACCGTCCGGAAGGAGTATGGCTTCGTGGACCTGGGCACTGGAGAACGCGGAGCCTTCTCGGCGGAACACGCGCAGCGGGGCGCGGGCGCTGCGGCCGAAGTCCAGACGTTTGCCGTAAATGGTCACGGCCCAGCGGAGCTTGAAAGCATCCGAATTGGGTTCCCCGGCAAGCCTGTGGTTGATTTCCCGGGCGAGGTAGGGCGTTATCCGTTCATCGGCATCGATGGACAATACCCATTCCCCTGTTGCCTGTTCCAGGGCCCGTTGTTTCTGGGGGCCGAAGCCGGGCCAGTCAGTGACAGTGATTCTGTCTGTGTATTGCCGGGCAATGGCGACCGTGTCGTCGGTGCTCCCGCTGTCCACAACAATGATTTCGTCCGCGAGGCCCTTCAGGGATTCGAGGCAGGGGCCAATGTTGTCCGCTTCGTTGTAGGTGATCACGGTGGCGCTGAGTCGCTGGCTTCGCGTACGGGTCAGGCTCTCATCGAGAGCCCGGAACAGGAGGTGGGTCACTAAGGTTACGCTCAGCAGGTAGAAGGTGATGTAGATGCCGCGCTCAAGCGTGGCTTCGGTCAGCCCGAAGATCAGGTAGGCAAGCGGGACCATGGCGCCAACCCGAGCCAGTGAAGCGACCCGATCATTCTCATGCCGGGCGTAACGCAGGAACTGGGTGAATGGGATACCGAGCACCAACAGCCAGGAGAGCGCCCCGAGAAGGCCCCGGGTGGCCAGGATCTGGAACAGGTCGTTGTGCGCGTGGTCGAGACAGCAGCGGGCCAGCCCCTGGGGCAGCTCGCCCGCTTCAATGCTGGCCTGTAACGCTTGCGCGTAACCCTGGACGCCCACGCCGGAGAAAGGGGCGCTGGTAAAGAGGGCCAGCGCGTGCTGCCAGACATCGAACCGGTACTGGATGCCCCGGCCATAGTCCCCGTCCAGCACTGCCATAATCCCTTCCCCGAGCCGTGATTCCAGGCCCACGAACAGTCCCAGAATCAGCAGTCCGGCGATGGCCGAGACAATCCGCTGGCGGCGGCCGGCAAAAAGAACCAGAAAGAGAAGCAGGACCGGCAGGACCAGAACGTTGTTCCGGGTGCCGGACAGGTAGGCGGCGGTAAGGCCCAACAGACCGGCGAGCAGTGCCAGCAGGCAGGGCGTATAGTGCCTGTTGCTGAAAAGGGGTCCTGCCAGACCCAGAAGCATCAGGCCACTGAGCAGTGACAGGTTGCCGAAGGGAATGGCGTTGGTGGCCCCATTCGCCCGGTGAATGTCTTCACCCCAGAGCAGGGGCTCTGCCGCGACCAGGCCTGCGAGGGCCGCACACCCCGCCAGCCCCAGAAGGGCCGCTCTTTCCCGTAACCCTGAGTAGGCCAGCGCGACAAGAAGTGGCCAGAAAAGCAGTAGGCGCCCGTGTTTGCCCAGGTTCTTGAAGTCCTCGTACCCGAAACCGTTCAGGGCCCAGGTGGCAAGGCTGACGAGTGCAAAGATCGCCAGGGCAAAGCCGATCAGCTTGATCTCCCGGTCAGCGGGAGGAAGCGCACGGGCGCCGCGCAGCCTGGCCATGACGATGAATCCGAGGCCGGCAAGCGCAACGCCGTAGGTGGCGCCGGAAAGAAGGCTGTCAACGATCAGGGAGCCGGCGATTGCGACGGCAAAGAGGCTGGTAACAGCAAATGCGACCAGAGCATGAAAGGAAAAGGGCAATGTCGACTCCGGTCAGGCGTCTGGCCCCAGCGGGCTCAATTCACGCACTCTCGGCTCTCCGCACTCAGGATGATCCGATGTTTCGAGAAGCACCTTGAATTCATCCCCTGGAGCCCAGTCGCGATCACCCATCTCAGTATGGAATCGGATCTCCCCGGGGAAGAAATCCATCGCCGCGGTATTTTCCTCGAAACTCACCAGTTCCGCAACGCCACGCATTACCGTCCATTCACAGTCAATGTCCGCTTCCGGCTCCGAAGGAGTCTTTTTTTCAGGCTGGACCAGACTGCAGCCAGCCAGCAGCAGTATCAGCGTTGTGAGCAGCAGAACCTGGTGGCGTTTCATGAGCCGGTCGCTCCCTGGGACCCCGATCCTTCCGTGTTGTCCGGCAGGCATGCAATCACCTGCTCACACTGCTTCATCGCGTATTCATGGACGTTCTGCACCAGCCCTTCCTCATCACGGGCGCGCAGCAGGTCGAGCGATTCACGCATGTGATTGAGGTTGTCCTCCAGTACCCTATTGCCCTGGCGCAGGGCCACAAACGCGCAGCGTTTGGCCGAGGGCCAGAGGTCATTGATGGCGGCGGTGATGAAGTAGTTGTTGGCATAGGCCAGCGAGGCCTGGGTGTATTCAATGCCGGTATCCAGGAATTCCATAAGCTGGCCGTTACGGAAGGACTCGCACATGCTTTGGTACAGTGATTCCAACCGCTCCATATCGCCGGTTTCCCACTGGCGGACCAGCTTGCGCCCGGTGTGGCCCAGAAACACACTCATCGCTTCGTACAGGCTGCGTACGAAGTCCTCATCCAGCGTGGTCACAAATGCCCCCTTACGGGGCACGTTGCGCACCAGGTGGCGTTTCTCCAGCATCAGCAGCGCCTCCCTTACGGCGCCATGGCTCACGTCCAGCTCTTTGGCCATGTTGCTTTCATGGATCCGATCGCCTGAACTGAGCTGTTCAAAGGCGATCATGTTCTCAAGGTGACGGGCAACCTGTTCACTCAGGGTTTCGCGGGGTTTGAACGACTGCATTGCCGGAACTCGGGTTCATTTTATGGGAGGATCGTATCATGTCATCGTTGCACAAATCAGCGGTTGTGCAAGTCGGCCCTTGATTTCTCTCAAACTGATCCCAAAGTGGTAACGTAGACCCCAACGAAGGGGCTCGGTTGACTTTGTCGGCACCGAGGGGTCGAGCCCCCAATACTGAAGGCCGTTAAGGAGGAAACACTATGGCTTTTGAACTCCCCAATCTTCCCTATTCCTACAACGCACTCGCGGAAAAGGGGATGTGCCAGGAAACGCTTGAGCTCCACCACGGCAAGCACCACAACACCTATGTCACGACCCTGAACAGTCTGGTCGAGCAGGACAGCAACCTGCAGGGCAAGTCGCTGGAAGAAATCGTCAAGCTCGCCTATGGCCGTGATGACCTGCAGAAAGTATTCAACCAGGCTGGCCAGCACTGGAACCACAACTTCTTCTGGGAAAACATGTCCCCCAACGGTGGCGGTATTCCGGGCAAGCTGGAGCAGAAGCTGGTCGAGGACTTCGGTTCCGTGGATGACTTCAAGGAGCAGTTCAAGACCACCGCTGTCGGCCAGTTCGGTTCCGGCTGGGGCTGGCTCGTGCTGGGCAACGACGGCAAGCTGAAGGTCACCAAGACCCCGAACGCCGTCAACCCGCTGGCAACCGGTGAAGGCAAGGTTCTGCTGGCACTGGACGTCTGGGAGCACAGTTACTATCTGGACTTCCGCAACCGTCGTCCGGACTATGTCATGAACTTCCTGAACAACCTGGCCAATTACGAGTACGCCGAGGAACAGCTCAACAAGGCGTAAACCGGCCCTGGCCGCCCTCTTGTAAGGGCGCGCTTCAACCCCCGCCCGGTGCGTCCGGCCGGGGGTTTTCTGTGTGTGTCAGTGAAGGCTGGCCACCAGCCCTCTGATGCGCTCCTGGATCCATTCAGGGTGCGTGACCGGCGCCCAGTGATTGGCCGCCAGCCGCTTGCAGCTCACCTGCTGGCAGCAACGGGTCATGGCCTCGCACACTGCTGGTGTCGCGAAGGCGTCCTCTTCCAGGATCAGTATCTGGCTGGGCGTTCTGATGCTGCCCGGGCGTGGCGTGGGCGGCGGGCTGAGCGCATTCTGGCGATAGAGCTGGAACGTATGGCGCGTCAGGCGGGTAACCTCATCGCGTGAGCGTGCCAGGTGAGGGTGATCGGCCGGGACGCCACCCATGGTCAGGGCAGCACGGTAAACCGGCGTGCCGACGGTGCTGAACACAGCCTGACCAAGGCCGGGAACGTTCAGTGCCAGCATGTACCAGGAGTGCAGCACCTGGTTCAGTGCCGGTTTGCGGTCGCCACCGCCCTTCAGGATCCCGTTCCGGACCCATTCGGCCGCCGCTCCAAGATGCGGGCCGGAAAGGCTGGTCCAGGATTCGGCACGGCGGCCATAGACCGGGTCGGCAACGAAGCTCCAGCCGATGATCGAGCCCCAGTCGTGGCCCACCAGGTGTGCGGTGCCTTCCCCGCCCTGGGTAGCCGTGATCACCGCATCAATGTCCTCCAGAAGGCAGGGGATCCGGTAGCCTTCGGCACGCGCTGGCGGGGTGCTCTGTCCCGCCCCCCGCATGTCGAAACCGATCACGTGGTAGTCGCTACTCAGTGCCTGCATATGGGGCAGCCAGAGGTCATGGCAGTCGGGGAAGCCGTGCAGGAAGAGGATGGCCGGATTGGCCGGGTCGCCATCCTCCACAATATGGAGTTCTGTCTGGGGGCGTCTGAGAGTCCGTGTTCGCATGGGTCTGACCTGTAGCGGTGATCCGGGTTATGCTTGTCGATCACCCATCATCCGGGAGGCAGGCGCTGTGTCATTGGCTGGATTTTACGAACGACACGTCTTTTCGCCCGTTCTGAAACTGGCCGAGCGGACGCTGGCGGATGTCCGACGGGAGCTGCTCAGCCAGGCGTCGGGGGAAGTGCTGGAGATCGGCATCGGTTCCGGGCTCAGCCTGAGCCATTACGGACCAGCCGTGGAACGGATTGTGGGCCTGGAGCCCTCGGAGGTCCTGCTGGGCGAATGCCAGGAGCGTGTGGCTTCGCGCCATGAGGGGCCACCGGTGGAACTGGTGCAGGCGGGGGCTGAGTCCATGCCCTTTGAGGACAACCGGTTCGATACCGTGGTGGCGTTCCTGGTGTTCTGCACCATCCCGGAGGCGGACCGGGCCGCGCTTGAGATGGTGCGGGTGCTGAAGCCGGGCGGCCGGCTGCTGTTCTTCGAACATGTGGCCGCCCCCGAGCCGGGCTTGGCCCGCTGGCAGCAGCGTCTCAACCCCCTCTGGAGACCGCTTGCCTGTGGCTGCAATATCAACCGGGATACCCGTCGGGTTTTTGAGCGTGCCGGCTTTGATATGAGCGGCGTCGAGGTCCGTCGTCATCCGGATATCCCCCTGCCGTTGGTGCAACCGGTGATTGAAGGGAATACCGGGCTGGCTGTCAGCGGCGAGAGCCCCCGAAGCGGCACGGGTCAAAAGCGCTGACATCAATGGGCGTCGGCTCGGAGTGCATCATCATGCCCAGCAGCTCCGCGCTTCCTGCCGAGAGGGTCCACCCAAAGGTTCCATGGCCCGTATTGAGCCACAGGTTCTGTAAGGGGCCGGCGCCGAGGGCCGGCGGGCCATCAGGCAGCATGGGCCGGAAGCCGGTCCAGGGCTCCGCATGATTGAAATCCGCTGCGCCAGGGAAGCGCTCGTTGATGGCTTCCTGAAGCACCTGCAGTCGTGATTCCGGTATCCGGCGGTTGAAGCCGGCCAGCTCCGCGAAGCCGGTGATCCGCATCCGGTCTCCGAGACGGGTGATGGCAACCTTGTTGTCCAGATCCACGACCGTGGAACGGGGCGCTTTGTCAGGATTGTCCAGCGGCGCCGTTAGAGAGTAGCCCTTGACCGGGTAGACAGGAAGTTTCAGGCCCAGTGGCCGGACAAGGTCCCGCGAGGCGCAGCCGGCACAGACAACGGTCGCATCAGCCGCTTCAAGCCAGCTCCTGTTGCCGTCGGAAACGTGCGCGCCTTCCAGGGCATTACCGTTATGTTCCCACTGTGTCACGCTGGTGCCGAAGAAGAACCGGACACCCGCTTCCCGGCATTGAGCCATGAGCAGTTGTGAAAGGCGATGGCAGTCGCCGGTGCCGTCACCGTTGATCAGAAGGGATGGCTGCAGGTCCCCGGTTGCCGCCAGCGCGGGTTCCTGGCGATTGACTGAGTCGGCGTTCAGCCACTCATGCTCGATGCTCTGTTCCGCCAATGCTCGGGCCTTGGTCTGAAGGCCGGCGTATTCGATCGGATCGCGGCTGATTTCCAGCAGTCCCTCATGATGGCCATCAAAGCCTTCCGGCAGTTCCTCGTCAATCGCGTGGAACGCATTACGGCTGACCTGGCCAAGCTGGAGCATGGCGCGGTTGCTGGCGTCATAGCGGCCGCTCTCCCAAGCGTAGCGCAGCGTCTGGAAGAGAAAGCTGATCGTTCTCGGTGCTGGCGGCATGTGCATCTTCAGCGGGCCCTGCCGACGCACCAGGCCCTTAAGGCCCACGCCGATCAGATCCGGTGCCGCCCAGGGGGAGACGTGGCCGTAGGAGCGCTGGCCGGCATTGGCATAGCTTGTCTCCATGCCCGGGCCCTCGTGCGCTTCCACCACCGTCACTGAATACCCTCTGCGGGCCAGCATCCGGGCGGTGGTTAAACCGACAATGCCGGCGCCGACGACAAGTGCTCTCATGAGGATGGCTCCCGCAGCTGCCAGTCGTTATAGGTGATGGGAGTGGCCCCGTTATCACCTACGACGACCGTGTTGCTCATACCGATTCCGAACTCACCCGGTGCCCGCAGGCACAGGGGCAGGTGGAAGACCATGCCCGACTCGAACGGGGATTCCTCGCCCTCGGCGATGAAGCCGGTCCCCTCGACCCAGCTCGGAGGGAACTGCGCTCCCACGGTGTAGCCGAAGACACCGGAGAAAAAGACCTCGTCCGCAACTTCCGCCAGGACCCGATTGGCGGCTGTTGCCGCGTCTGTAAAGCGCTGCCCCGGACGCATCTCCGAGACCAGCGTGTCGTGAAGACGGTGGCAGACATCGTTGAGCCGTTTCATCCGGTCCGACGCCTGCCCCGCAACGGCTGTACGCATCTGCGGCGCGGTGTAGCGGTGGCGCACGGCTCCGAATTCGAGGAAGACGGATTCGTTCTTCTCGATAACCCGACTCTGATGGTTGAGGTGGATCACGCTGCTGCGTGGCCCGCTGACCACAATGGGCTGCAGGCTCATGAACTCACTGCCGGCGGCCAGCATGGCGCGGGCGCCTTCCGCCGCAATGGTGTTCTCGTCCACGCCCGGTTCGATCACGGCCATGGCGGCCTCCAGGCCGGCCATGGTCATGCGTGCGCTCTCGTGCAGACGTTCCAGCTCTGCTGCTGTCTTGACGCGCCGGACGCGGTCCAGGACGGCGCTGGATTCATGGAAGGCCGTATCGGGCAACTGGGCCCGAAGGGCGTCCAGCACGCCGGGGCGCAGGCCGTTGCCCCACTGGTTGATGCCGATGGCGCGGCAGTCCCGGAGCTGGTCCACCAGGGGGCCGATCACGGACTGGACGGACTCCCACCGGTATCCATCCACCTCGTCCACCAGGGCCGTCGCCGCAGCGGGGCCGGTTTCAATGGAGGGCACCTGGAGGAAGCAGCGCTCCGGGCGGAAGACCAGTGCCGCATGGACCGAGACCTCAAAGGTCCGGTAACCGGTGAGGTAGTTGATCTCGCCTGGATTGGTCACCAGCAGTGCCTCAAGGCCGGCCTCGCGCATGGCGCTGGCCACCCGCTGGCGGCGTGCCCGGAATTCTTCGGCGTCGAAGCTCTGTTCAGTGCCTGCTGCTGTGCTTCGCAGTGCCTCAAGGTACGCGGTGTGATCCATGGCTGGCCTCTGGTAATGTCTGACCTTTACGCAAGTGAAGCAGATTTACCCCGACCCTGTCGTCCAGAATGGAGTCCGTATGAGTACTGATGCAGGAAGTCCGCAACTCAGGCCGTGTCCGCGCAAGCCCAATTGTGTTTCCAGCCAGGGCCGGGGGAAGCAGTACATAGAGCCCCTGCCGGGGGATGAAGGCACATGGGAGCGGCTGCCTGGCGTGCTGGAGGCACTGGGGGGCGTACGGATCGTGGAGCAGACGGCGGAGACCATCCGCGCCGAGGCCCGCACCCGGGTGCTGCGGTTCGTGGACGATCTGGATTTTGTCCGTGACCCGGAGCAGGGCGTGATCCAGGTGCGTTCGGCCTCACGGCTCGGCTATTCGGATTTCGGCGTGAACCGGCGGCGGCTGGAAACCGTGCGCAGTGAGCTGAAGAAGAGGTAGCCATGGCGCACACCTACCAGGACCTCCTCCCGATCGCCGATCGGCTGGCGCCGCTGTTCTACCGCGAAGAAGCGGATGGTGTCGGCATGGACGAACTGGCCGGCATCCTCCAGACGCATCCCCGACTGATGATCATCATGAATCATGGCCCCGTACTCGGCCCAGCGCCCGCACTGGCAGCGCTGGTGCGAAGCATGGTGCGCCACGGCGGAGGTGACAGGGTGCCGTTCGGAGTGACCTGGAGGGGGTTTTACCGGGTGCCCGGTGTCGGTCCTCTGTTGGAGCGCCTGGTGCAGACCTCCGCGGATTCCGGGGTCGAGGATGTTGTTGCCAAGCTGAGCAACGGCACCTTCAATGACTGCTGCATCATGCCGGAAGGCGAATACAGTAATGTCGGCAACGGCATCGACATACAGCCGTTCCGCAGCCAGCGCTTCATAGAAGCGGCTGTGAGGGCGGAGGCGCCGGTACTGCTGCTGGCTCACAGTGGTACTGAAAGGCTGGGGCGGCCGATTCCCATTCCGGCTTCAGCCCGCTTCCTGATAGAGCGTCTGCCCGAACACCTGCGCCGTGCTGTGAACCAGAGTGGTGTGGTGAGCCTGCCCTGGTTGCTGGGCGGGCGCATTCCCAAACTGGGGCTTGCCTGTGAGCTGTATTGGCCGGATCTGTCACCCGGGGATCTGGAGGAATCGGCATCGGCGCAGCAGGTCGCGTTGAATGCGCGCCATGCCCGGGCGCGTCTGCAGCGCCTGGTGAATCATCTGGTGTTGCAGTTCGGCGAGGATTAGTCCGCCATCGTTGAGGCGCGCTCTTCGCGGTGCCGTGCCCGGTAGTGGCCAGGGCTTTCCCCGGTCCAGCGCTTGAAGGCCCGGCTGAAGGCACTCAGCTCCGAGAATCCCAGCAGGAACGCCACCTCCGTAAGGCCGTATTCGCCCTCAGCCACATACTGCAGTGCCCGTTCCCGCCGCACCGTCTCCGCCAGGTTCTGGAAGCTCTCGCCCTCTTTCTTCAGCTTGCGGTAAAGCGTCTGGCGGCTCATGTGCATGGCCGAGGCCACCCGGTCCACGTCCGGTGTGCGCGGAAGCTGTTTCTGGACGATCCGCCGGACCCGTTCCGAAACGGTCTTGCGCGGGCGCAACTGGCGCAGCAGCCGGTTGACGTGTGTGGTCAGGGCAGAATGCACATAGGGGTTGCGGTGGGGCAGCGGCGAATCCAGGTAGCGGGCCGGAAAACACAGGCTGGTCTCACCGGTGCCGAAGGTGACCGGGCACTGGAAGATCCGCTCGTAGTGGGCCCGGTAGCCGGGGTCCTCGTGAGCCAGGCTCAGCTGCTCGATGGCCAGCCTGGGATGGATGAAGTGGCGCGCACGGGTGACCGCAGCGGACAGGGTGCGGTCCATGTCCGGAGTGCAGTACAGCGCCGGGTCGGGCACATGCCAGGTGACCCGTATCCGGTCGCCCTCCCGGGTCTGGTAGAGGTGCACCGCCTCATTCACGAGCCGGTGAAGCCGCATGTATTCCTCCAGCGCGTGTTCAATGGTGTCGCTGTTGAACACGATGTGGCTCATCAACCCCATGCGGTCCGGGTCCACAATCTCACCCAGCCGCAATCCCAGTGCCGGGTCCCCGGTCAGAAGGAGTGCCTCCTGCCACAGCTGATTATGGCTGTACACAGCAACACGGCAGTCGGGATCCTCAAGTTCCTCTGACGAGATCCCAAGAATGCCGTCAATGTGGTCCTGGGAAGCGAATCCCCGGCTGGTCAGGTAGTGGGTGAGAGCAAGAGTGCCGGAAGCGCTCACCGTGGGACTGTCTGTCATCGACTGTTACCACCTGTCAAAAGGTTGAGCGGGTGCGTCAAGCCGGCTCAGGCATTGCGACGTAGGATAATACCTGAAATCCTGACAAACCCAAGGAGTCGCGTCATGGATATGGATACCAACCTCGAAATCTGTGTTCCGCACACTGAAGAAGAAAAAGCCAATCTCAAGGCTCTGTCCGATTATCTGAGCGAGATCCCCGCGTTCAACTGAGGGGTCCGCTCTTACCCCTGACCTGAATAGGTTCTGATGAGGTCCTCACCGCTGCGGTGACGGGCCTTCATTTTTTGTATGCGCTCCAGAATCCCCTCCATGCGCCCCAGGCGGGCCTGGGTCTCCAGGGCACGCATCGTGGCATTGGCCCGGAAGTCGAATTTCAGACCGTAACGGTGCTGTTCCCCTTCAGCGCGCACGTTTGTGACCACCGCAACCAGGCGGTTCTGGTGGAGTTCGCTCCGGTCCAGGCGCAGAGTCAGATCCACCAGTACCTTCTGCCCCATGCGCAGTTTCCGGGACGTGATGATGGCGACCCCCTCGCGTGTGAAATCGGCGGCTTCGACGACTTCTCCACGCCTGAAGCGGCTGCGCCCTGGCTTCAACCGGACTTCCAGTTCCGCGGCGGGGAAACGCTGCAGGTGGCGGCGTTCATCGTGAAGGGGTGCTGCTGTGGCCATGGGGTCAGGTTCCGTTTAGGCTTACACTGCTTGATGTTACGAGTCTAAGCCCGTCGCCCGCTCTTCGCCAGTGGCGGGTGAGCGCTATGGCACGGAGAAACAGCTTTGACAGACACGGTGGAACTCAATGCGGGCGTCAAGGGTGATGGCCCGCCCCTGATACTCATGCATGGCCTCTTCGGCGCCGGCGATACCCTGGGCGGTGTGCGTCGACGCCTGGCGCCGGAATTCGAGGTGCACAGCCTGGACCTGCGCAACCACGGTGAATCACCGCATACACGCAGCATGAGCTACCCCGAAATGGCAGCGGACGTGCTGGCCTACATGGATCGGGCAGGGTTGGAGACAGCCCATCTTCTGGGCCATTCCATGGGCGGCAAGACCGCCATGGAAATGGCACTGATGGCGCCGGAGCGGGTTCGGCGCCTGATCGTTGCCGACATTGCGCCGGTGGCCTATGCGCCCCACCATGACGCCATTCAGGATGCACTTGAGGCGCTGGATCCGGCCGCCGTGAAATCCCGCCGTGAAGCCGATGGGGTGCTGGCGGAATACATCGGTGAGAAAGGCGTGCGGCAGTTTCTGCTGACCAATCTGGTGTCGGCGGACGGCGGGTTCCGGTGGCGGATGAATGTGCCGGGAATCCTGGCCTGCTACGAACAGATCATGGCTGGCCCGACGACGGAGGGCGCCTATGAGGGCCCGACCCTTTTCATTCGCGGTGGCAATTCGGACTATATCCAGAGCCGCCACCAGGACGCTGTTCAGCGCTATTTTCCACGGGCTGAACTGAAGGTGATTCCCGAGGTCGGGCACTGGCTCCACGCGGAAAAACCCGAGCTGTTTGCCCGCATCTGCCAGCGCTTCCTGGCCGAAGACAACTGAAACCAGCAAGTTGGAATAACAATGAAAAAAATCCTGCTCACACTCCTGGTCCTCATTCTGCTGTTCCTTGGTCTCTTTTTCCTTTGGCCTTCTCCAGTGGATTCCGCCGCCTGGGAGCCGCCGGAGGCGCCGGGACTGGAAGGACCAGCGAAACCGAATGAAGCACTGCAGGACGCTGATGTGCTTGCCAAGGGTGAGATCGAAGGCCCGGAGGACACTGAGGTGGATGGCGAGGGCAATGTCTATGGCGGCCTGCAGGATGGGCGGATCATCCGCGTGACACCGGAAGGCGAGGTGGAGACCTTCGCGGATACCGGCGGTCGTCCCCTGGGCATGGAGTTCGACGATGACGGGAACCTGATCGTTGCAGACGCCTGGAAGGGGCTGCTGTCGGTCGCCCCGGATGGCACTGTTGAGGTGCTGACCACTGGATCCGAAGGTACCCCCTTTGCTTTCACCGATGACCTGGCCATTGCCTCGGACGGGCGCATCTACTTCTCGGACGCCAGCAGCCGCTTCCATCAGCCGGACTACCGCCTGGATATGCTCGAGAGCCGCCCGCACGGGCGCCTGCTCCGTTACGACCCGGAGACCGGCGAAACCGAAACACTGATGGACGACCTCCACTTCGCCAACGGGGTGGCGCTGACCGAGGACGAGCGTTCGGTACTGGTCAATGAAACCTGGCGCTACCGCATCCAGCAGTATTGGCTTGAAGGCGGGAAAGCGGGTACCAGTGAGGTTTTTGCCCGGAATCTACCGGGCTTCCCGGATAACCTCTCCGCGGATCACAACGGCATCATCTGGGTGGCCCTGCCGACCAGGCGCAACCCACAGATGGACGCCTTCCACCCGAGTCCCTGGCTCAAGGAGCAGGTGGCCAAGCTGCCGGAATTCCTGCAGCCGAGCCCCGAGCCCTACGGTCTGGTACTGGCTTTCGATCAGCAGGGGAAGATGCTGGGCAGTCTGCATGACCCGACGGGGGAGCGTGTGCAGATGTTAACCTCGGTGAAAGCGCGAGACGGTGCGCTCTATTTTGGTTCACTCTACAATGACCGCATTGGTCGACTGGATTACGATCGGGCGATGAAAGCCCTGAGGGAGCAACCGGATGAGTGACTGGCACTGGCGGATGGCCGATCCGTTCACGATGAACATCAGGGTTTCTGAACAGGACGTGGATCGCCTCGGGCACGCCAACAACACCGTCTATCTGCAGTGGATGGAAGAGATCAGCTGGGCGCACATTGAGTCCGTGGGCCTGACCTGGGAGCTGCAGGAAGAGCTTGGCCGCGCTATGGCGATTGTGCGCACCGAAATTGATTACAAAGCCGCGGCGCTGGCCGATGATGACCTGATCCTTGGAACCTGGCTGACCGAATTCGACGGCAAGCTGCGTTCCGGGCGTCAGTTCCAGCTGGTCCGGCCCAGTGATGGCCGGACGCTGGTGGAAGCGGAGTCCCGCCATGTCTGTATTGATACCGCGACCCAGCGGCCGGCACGGATTCCGGAGCCCATGGCCGAGCTGTTAAAGAAGGCCAGCCACGATCAGTAACCTCCTGGAGGATATGCCATGCGCCAGATCGTCATTCCCGAATTCGGTGATGCCGGCGTCCTTGAACTGCGTGAAGCGGCGCTGCCTCAGCCCGGCGAGGGCCAGGTGCGTGTGCGCGTAGCCAGTGCCGGGGTCAATCCCATCGATTTCAAGACCCGCTCTGGCCAGGGATTCGTGGCCAATGCCATACGTGATCATCTGCCCTGGGTGCCGGGCTTTGAAGTGGCTGGCACCATTGATGCGGTGGGCACCGATGTTGATGGCTGGCAAAAAGGTGACCCGGTTATTGGCATGACCGGATTCCCTCGGGCCGGTGGCGGTTACGCGGAGCAGACCCTGGTGCGGGCCGACGAACTCTGCCGGGCGCCGGAGGGGCTGAAACTGGAAGAAATCGGAGCCGTCCCCCTGGCCGCCCTCACCGCCTGGCAGGGCCTGTTCAGCCATCTTGGGCTTCAGCCCGGCCAGAAGCTTCTGATTCTTGGGGGTGCCGGAGGTGTAGGTCATTTTGCCGTGCAGTTTGCCGCTCAGCATGGGGCTCATGTGGTAACTACGGGCTCCGGTGCCAACGAGGATTTCCTCCACCAGTTGGGCGCTGACGACGTCATCAATTATGAACAGGAAGACGTCCATGACGTCTGCTATGGATTGGACGCCGTCCTCGACCTGGTGGGCGGCGAGGCCGGCAAGGCCGCGCTCAGCACCCTCGGGGAACACGGTAAGCTTGTCACCGTTCCCACTGTGACGGCCCAGGCCATCAAGGACCTTGCCTCCGAGAAAGGCATCCAGGCGGCGGGTTACGTGGTTGAGCCGGATACCGACCAGCTCGAGGAGATCCTGGCACTGCTTAACCGCCGTGACGCGGAACTCCATATCGCCGCCGCCTTCCCCCTCGGTGATGCGGCTGCTGCCCATCGCCGGCAGGAGGATGGGCATGTGCGGGGGAAGCTGGTGTTGCAGCCATAGCCTGGCTTCCCGCTAAAGGGATTCCAGCGCTTTTTTGACGCAGCGGTTGAGAGCGCCAATGGTGGTTTCGAACACCCAGCGGATGAACTGGTAGGTGAGTTTTGTCACCGCTACTGCAGCTTTCCCGGCAAAGACCAGCATGTGGCCCAGAAGGCCTGCTGTCTGTTCAGCGAACTCAGTTGATGCGTCCGCAATTTTCTCCAGTGATTTTGCGAGTCGGTCGTAGAAGGTCAGAGCAGAGCTCATGGTGTTCTGAATGGCAAGTACGGAATAATATCCGGCATCTTTCAGCAGGGTGATCAGTGCAGCGTTTAACTTCTCTGACCAGTAATTCGTGAAAGAGGCTTGGAGCCGGTCTTCATAACGTAGCCGGACGGGTTGATTAAGGAAGCGGGTGGATTGACGCTTTAACGCGCTCCAGTCATCGGCCATAGCCGTATTCCTGTAGCCGGGTGTGCCATTGATTCCCATGGAGTGGGCTGGAAAGCTGATACCTTCGGCGCTATCAAGACGGTATTCGCCAGCTCCTTCTGTTGGAGCATGAATGAACGGCCAAACGGGAACTAATGGAACGGGGTCGGCTCCATGAGTGCAGCGGTAGTGATTATCAATGCGGGCAGTATTGGTCAAAGCGTAGCCATTCAGTCCAACTCTGGGGGCGCCGAAAGTGTAGAGGTTGACTTGGGTTTGGAATCGAGATTTAACCCAGTCCGCTATCAGTGATGCTAGAGCGCCGCCGAGACTGTGCCCCACACAGTGAATGGTGTGTTCGCCCCGAACCTGATCCATACGTGTCCGGAGCCTTTTCTCCATTACAGGACGCATACTTGAGAAAGTTTCTTCGAATCCCGAGTGAACGCTCTGATTATTTGTGCCGGTAGAAATGCCAACGTCGAAGTTAGTCAGGTAATCGGCATCCGTTCTACTGCCTCGTACTGCAATTACTGTGTCCCTGCGGAACCGATTTTGGCCTTCCCCTATAACGGCAAATCCGGATTTCTTGGTATAAAGCCCAAAGAAGCCGCCCGTTTCTCCGATGACGAGGTCCTTCTTGGGTTCAATGTTGAAAGCTTTCCGGAGGCTAGGGTTGATTTCCAGAGCGTAGCTTCCTGTGCGGTCCGGTTTTCGAACTTGGTAAACAGCGTCTGCAAGCTCTGATGCTATCTTCGGTGGGATCGTACTCATATCAAGTCCTTTTGTGAGTTGTCGTCCGTGGTTCAACTATCTGGCCAGCGGCAGATGCCTCTTATGTTGTGAGTGAAGTTGGGGTGTTCCGCCATGGTAAAATGGTGCAGCTTCTCGGGATCGCTTAGGTCGCATTCCATGTGGTTCAGCTTTTCCACGATGACCTTTTCAGGGGTTGTGCTGGTAGTCGTTGTTCGCCACAGGAGGTAGGTCGTCTGACCGTGGTCTGCCGTGATGGACTGGGTGATATGCTCTACGCCGAGCAGTTTACCCGGCTCTCGCGAACGTATTGTTTTCTCTGGAAATGAAAACCGTCCCTCGGAATCAGTTACGGTTTTCTCCATATAGTTTTTGGCGTGCATGAGTTCCCGATAAACTTCGACGTCGGCTATTGGCTCCCCATCCTTAAGAATCCGCCCCTTCACCTCCGGCGAAAGATGCACGTCATAACGTTTGAACCATCCGAACATATCGGCCATGACCTCGCTGGAATACAGAAAGTAGCTGGCAGCCACCAGGAGAAGGGTGAGGGGGAGTAGTCCCGATGAGATGGAGCGATGGTTCGGCATCACTGACCCCTCGCTAGCATCTTGTTAGCGATAGAGAGTTGGGATGGAACCGTTAGGGGCTTGCCGACCATGTCCCTGTCCTGTGGCTGACGTCCTGTCTGGATCGAAAATTTAGGCCACCCCGTTACTGCCCGTCAATACCCCGGGGTTCTGAGAACCATCGGGTCAATGCATTGGGAAAGCGGGCTGTGACCGGTGCCTCATTCACGCGCCAGCGCTCCGGAATGGTTCCCTCGGGGATTGCCGCGACCAGCAGACTCTGGTCGTCCCCACCAAAGGCGGAGCGCAATGAAGGCGGGCGCCGCTGGACATCAATGGGGTGACCGGCAATACGGGCATCGAGCCATTGGCCGTCGGGGAATTGCAGCTTGACCGGCTGGCCTACGGTTGCAAGGTCGATCTGATCGGTGTCCAGATAGAGATGAATGCGTGGCTCCCCCATCGGTTCGATCCGCATCAGCGTAGTGCCGGGGCCGACATTTTCTCCCGCCACCACCTCGATGGCATGGACAGTACCTTTTACGGGGGAATGTATCGTCAACTGTGCGAGCTGCTGTTCAACCAGGGCCCGTTGGCGCTCCAGTCGAGTGGTCAGTGCCTTGGTGTCCATGATCTCCTCGGCACTTGTGCGCTCAAGCGCCGCCAATTCGTTTTCGCGGGCGTCCACCTCGTTTTCAGCTGCCTGGAATTCTCCCTGGGTGGCCACCCCCTGCTGTACGAGCTCAGCCAGTGATTCGACACGGTTCCGGGCCCGTTCGAGTCGCCGTTCCAGTGCTGCTTTCTGGCGGGTCCCGGCGGCGGTCGCCGCGTTGGCGGTGGCGAGCGTATCAAGCGATGCCAGCTTCGCCCGAAGGGCGGGATTGTCCAGTTGGACAAGTTCATCGCCGGGGCTGACCTGGTCGTGTTCTTCGGGGTTAATCCGCATCACCCGTCCGGCTTCCAGGGCGCGGATCTCAGTGATCGGCTGAACGACCTGGCCCGGGGCCTCAATGACCAGTACTTCCCAGCCAATACGCCCCAGGAACCACAGGAAGGGCGTGGCCACCAGCAACAGGATCAGGTACCAGCGTAGCCGGTAGGCAGCCCGTTTGCCTGGCGCGTACAGCACCCGGAGCCCGCCTTCTTCAGTGGGATTGGATTCCTTGCGGCTGGAAAAGCGCACTTTCATGGTTGGTCCTCTTCAGGTATCGCCTGGTAGTTGCGCCAGTCCTGCCATTCAATCCCCGTAATGCCAGAGGTCCCCATCGACTGGCGCCAGTCCCGTTCCATTGATCTGAGCGTTTTCAGGGGGGTACCACGCCAGCTGTTGGCCGATTCCAGGTCCGCCTCGGCGCTCTGGACAATACGGAAGGCCATGTCGGGCCAGTGGGTGGCGATGGCAGTGGCGCGTTCGGTCAGGCTGGCCTGGTTGGTGGTGTAGATCATCAGGGAAACGGACTCAACGCCCATGGCGGAGAGTCGGCACGGGATGCACAGGCCGTCCCGGTCCGGCGCGAACCAACGGTGGTGACTGACCAGGCTGATAGGCCAGGGGCTGGCCTGCTGTGCCATGGCCACCGTTGCCAGCCAGTTCTCCAGGCGTTCATCCGGGACCGGCCAACCGAGCTGCTCCACTTCGAGATCAAGGTGAAGGCCATCGAAGTCCAGGCCGGCAAGGCGCTGGATCAGGTCACGCAGGTTGTGCCGTTTGTCGGGGCGGAGCCAGCTGGGCTCGCCCAGCAGGAGCGTTACATTGAGGTTCCGTGCATGGGCGCTTTCGAGCAGCTGGCGCAGCCGCTGGCTCAGGCCTTGACTGTTCGCAAGCTGCCTGGCGCTGAGTCCCAGGTGGAGCGTATCGAACCCCGCCTCCTCCAGTGCATTCAACTCACCCTGCCGCGATTCCGGGGCCAGTAGCCGGGAGCTGTTCCACACGTACACGGCGCGGGACCAATTCTTCTGGCGTCCAGCCTGGTCGCTTTGAGAAAGCGTTACGGGGTCGCTTTCGCCGCGCGCATCGGCGCCAGGCCAGGGGAGGCCCTGGTGTCCGAGGTAACGCGTATCCGTCTCAGCGTAACCGGCGAGCAGGCGCAGCTGGGTTTCCTCCTGCCAGGTGTTGCGCCAGCTGCGGATGAAGTCGTGCATGGCGTCGGCTGTCTGGACCCGGGCCAGTCGCAGGGCCATGAAGCTCCCTTCCTGGTCGACCTGTGCACGCCCCTGGCGTTCGCTTTCAACGCGGCGACTCAGTTCGACCTGACGCATCTGGTCCCGGGTTTCAGCAAGTGCTTGTTTGTATTGAGCCAGTGCGTCACTGAGATTGCGCTTCAGCCGGTTATGGGTGGCATCCAACTCATACCGGGCGGCGTGGTAGCGTTGGTTTGAGCGGCTGTTCTGTTGATAGCTCCCCAGCGAACGCAGTGGCACCTCGAACCGGAGGCCCGCAACCAGACCGGTTCCCGTGCCCGGGATATCATTCCGCCAATCGAACTGCTGGGCCAGGGTAAAGTCCGCATCAATATCGTGGTACCAGCGATCGCGCCGCACGCGCTGGGCTCCTTCGAGCACACTGCGCTGTTGGGCCATGAGAGGATGCTGACGGAGGGCGGATTGCCAGCGCTCTGTGGCTGCCGGTGAGAGCGGCAGAAGGGCCGATTCCGCCCGGGCGTCGGCCGGCAGTGAGACGCCGCTGAGGCTCTCAAGCCGGTACCTCAGTTCGGCTCCGCGTGCGGCCCGGCGCTGGCAGCTGTCCAGCCGGCGTGACCATCGCTGCTCCAGCAGCATCTGCTCCGAGGTGCGCAGGTCACGGGTACGCGCGCGCTTGCGGACCAGGCTGAGTTCATCGCTCGCCAGGGGTTCGATCGCGCGGCAGAGACGTCTGTATTGCTGGGCTTCCCACCAGTCAATGTAGGTGCTGCGCAGTCGCAGTCGCTGCTCGGTTTCTGCCAGCTCGCGCTGGTGTTTCTGGCGCTCCTCGGCGGTACTGGCCCTGACCAGGGCTTCGGTCCGGTCCCGGAGTGTCCCGAGTAACGGGTATCGCAGGCCCAATTGGGCTCCGTAGCCGGTGTAGGCTACGCGCCCGGCTGTTGGTTCCAGCTCCTGAAAGCGCCCGGCAGTGGCCCCACCGAACAGGGACCAGCCCCGCTCTTCCGAACGTTCCCGCCGTTCCCCGGCGAGGGCTCGTTGTTCGGCCCTGGCAGCTTTCACCTCAGGCCCGGCGTCCATGCGTTCCAGAAGGTTTTCCAGTGACACGGCATTGGCCGGCAGGGCCAGGAGCAGGCCGACTGACAGCAGCAGGAGTCGCACACGGAGTGATCGCATCTCAGAACCTCCTTCCCCGCCGAAGTACCCACCAGGGTGCCATGCTGGTTTCCTCGTGACCGCGCCGGAACATTTCGTTGAGGGTGCAGATCACGCCCCAGCCACGCAGGAAAAACATGAATACCGGGAAGACGGGCAACGCAATGGCGAGCTTAAGGTCGTTCCAGGGGCGCTCGGACACCATCAGAAGGCCGGCCAGGTACAGGATGAGAGTCTGGAGCAGGTAAACCGCGTAAATCAGCACTGCCAGCACCGCAATGACGTTCAGGGGCAGCAGGACCAGCCCGGCCAGCGTGTACCCGACGATCAGGAAGGGCAGTACCAGCTGGAAAAAGAAACCGCTGAAAAGCGTCATCAGAAAGTTGCGCCAGCCCAGGACCCGTGGCGTCATGCTGTGGCGGTGCTTGCGGATGTAGAGGAAGAACAGGTCGCCGTCCCAGCGCAGCCGTTGCATGAAAAAGCCCCGCAGCGTGTCAGGGACATCCGTGTGACCGACAGCGGTTGGTTCAAACGGGATACGCAGCGGGTGGCGCCCGAAATAGCTCTTGATGCGCAGGGTGAGGTCAAGGTCCTCGGCGGTGTGCGTGTCCCAGCCGCCGATATGGCGCAGGAAAGAGGTGCGAAAGGCTCCGAAGGCGCCGGATATGTTATTGACCGTGTTCCATTCCCCGAGGCCTACCCTGGACGTCTGGATTGACAGGAAGTATTCCAGAGACTGCATCACGGTAGCGAGTGAGTGCCAGCTGTTGCGTACACGCAGGCTTCCGGACACAGCGGGGACCGATGGATCCTCGAAGTGGCGCACCATGGCGCCGATCATGGCGTTATCAAAAGAGGTGTCGCCGTCCAGCGCGAAAACGATCTCGCCGGTGGCGTGGCTCAGACCGGCGTTGAGCGACGAAACCCGGCCACCGCGCTGCCACTTGGCGATCGGGCGTAGAAACCGGTTCGGGTAACGCACAGGATCGACCCGGAAGTCGCGCACGGCCTCCATGGTCGCCTCATTGGCGGTGGCACCATCCACCACCGGTATCAGCTCGACCTCCCCGGGATAGAGTTGCTCGCACAGGCTCAGCAGGGTGTTCTGGACATCCCTGCCTTCCGAGTAGCACGTGATGATGCACGACACCCTGGGCCGGTAAAGGCTGGCCCGAGGCGTGGTCATGAGGTTGCGTGTATACCAGCGGATGACACCGGCAAGCACCAACAGGCTCAACGGCAGTTCCAGAAGGACGAAGAACGGGAAGAGCACGAGGAAAAGCCGGGTTAAACCTCCTGCAGCGAGTTCGTTCGGGAATACCGCGAGTGCCTCCAGCATCAGCTGACCTCGCCACCGAGGCGGGCCATCAAAAGGTCGCTGTCTTCCTGGGGAAGCAGGTTTTCCGGCAGAGTGATTCCCACCGTGCGCAGGTCGATGTGAATCCCGTCCTGCTCACGGAAGAGCCGGTTCAGTTCGGTCAGGCGTTCGCGCAACCGGTCCATGCCCTGGCGGTCGGTGTGGGGCAGCAGCAGCCAGAGCAATTCATCCCGTGTCCGGGCGCAGCGATCCGTTTCGCGGATTGTCTCCCGGATGCGGTCAATCAGGCTGTCCAGAAGCGTCGTGCCGCGTTCCTGGCTGAGTGCTTCACCCAGATTGGCAAAGCGCAACAGCACCAGGGAGCCGTGAGCGGTTTCTCCATAGCGTCGGCTCTGCTGGATCTGCCAGTTCAGCAGGTTGGTAAAGGCATTGGCCGAAACCAGGTTCAGGCGCCCGAAGTGGCTCTCGGCCTGAGCTTCCCCGGAGAACCCCTGGCGACAGCGCAACCGGCCCTGCTCGGACAGGCTGTAGGGTCGAACCTCACGGATGCGTAATTCGTCGGGGGTATGGTGCGTGTCGCAGTCCAGGCAGCGCACCTCAACCTCGGCGTCCACGAAAAAGCTCTGGCAGGCCCGGCAGCGGTAATTCTCGAGTGGCCGGTCGTAATCACTGCCAATGTGGCGCAGGCGAGTGAGGCAGTTGGGGCACAGCATCAGGCCCTGCTTGAGGAAATGATCCTGGGGCGCGACGTGACCGCAGGTGAAGCAATGCAGCGATGGTTCCCGGGCGATCTCCAGAGCATGGCAGTCCGGGCAGACATCCACGTAGTTGAGCCGTGCTGAGCCGCAATGGGTGCAGAGGCGTAT
>ENA-ORCO01000349-ORCO01000349.1-marine-metagenome-genome-assembly--contig:-NODE-349-length-25473-cov-3.173492_pt1 | contig 25473 bp, 25 predicted proteins | sample MGYA00248633_ERZ508508 | MGnify/ENA primary metagenome ERZ508508 (study PRJEB26179, sample SAMN06268845) | marine metagenome | isolation source: A23 P1 aerobic enrichment on pine of planktonic cells taken...
ATCAGTCAACAGTGTGCTATGATAGCACAAACCTACATTCAGAACGATACATAATAAAAATACATCATACTCAGTATGTAGTAAATGTGCGCCATCAAGTAACACGGCAAGGAGACACAGCGAACTGGACACCGGCCGGCCCGGATTACCGACGTGTTCTGGCCGTGCGAGGTTTTCTCCATCACGTTTGATTATGCACAGGTGCTGGGATAGGTGGATGACATCACATGTCACAAACTACCGACAGCGCCGACGCGTTCGACACCATCGTGCGTGGAGAGCGCGTCAGTCGGTCCAGTCGCTCGTCTACGCCAACGGGGCGTACACGCCCGATCCGGGTAATCGCCGTCCGGTCGGCCAACTGTACAACGCGAACGACTGGAACGCGCTCAGTCGCGAGGAGAATTACGGGCTGAACATCATTCGCGCCACCGGGAACCCGGGCTACCCGCAGTCCCGGCACCACTTCGGCGCCTTCCAGCCCAAGATGGAGTGATTAGCGCTCGCCGCCCGGATACAGCGTCGCCGTCGCCAGCCGTTTCGGCTGGGGCAGCGGATCGGCCTCGGGGTCGGGTGCGAGCGTCTCCGATTGCGCACCGAACACGTGGACGGTGCCATCCCACCGGATTAGCACCTGTTCGCGCCCCGTGCCGGCGAGGTCTGCGTGGGCCACGTCGCCGTCCTCGGGGAACGTCACGACCGGATTCAGCTGACCGTCGTACAGCGTCGGGTTCGTGTCGCCGCCGCGCCGATACGCGAGGATCAGGTCCCGGTCGGCGGCGTCCCAGCCGGTCATCGGTTCGACGATGGTGAGCCACCCGCCGGGGTCGCGGTCCTCTTCGAGGAGCGTCTCGCCGTCGGCGTCCACGAGGAAGATGCCGTCCTGGCCGCCGCCTCGCCCCGATCCGCGGACGATGCGGTCGAGGCCGGCGTCTTCCTGGACGCCGATCACTTCGTCGCGGGCCTCTTCGTAGACCGCGGTGATCTCCTCGCCCTCATCGCCGCTGATGAGGTCGTGTTTCTGGTGGCCTTTGAGATGCGAGAGGTCGTCTTTCGCCCAGTCCGGGAGCGGATACAGCCCCGGCGTGGTGGCGACTATGTCGGTCATCGACAGTCGCTACGAAATGCCGACGCATAATACTTCCCCTTCCGAGAAATGTCCAATAGTTATTCGGCGCGGACTCGATGTCGCAGCGCGAGGATCGACAGGGTCTCGAACGGGTACGACTCCTCGGCGACCGTCTCCGCGCGCAGGCCGCGGTCGACGGCGTACTCGACCACGTCCGCGAACCCCGTCAGCGAGGAGACGAGCAGGAGGGCGACGCCGTCCGATGCGAGCGCGCGTGGCAGGTCGTCGAGGAACGGCTCGATCAGCTCGCGGCCGGTCCGGCCGCCCGACAGCGCCGTCTCCATCTGGTCGTAGATCCCGAAGATCGTCAACACGACCGGGATGAGCAGTGCCGTCACTGCGAGCGGGAGCGCCTTCGTCACCCACAGAATCGCCGCGAGCGCCATCGTCGCGAGTGCCAGTTGCGCGGCCCTGTCGAGTCCCGCGGGTGTCGGTGCCGTGGCGATGAGCGCGGTCGCGACGACCGCGACGAGAATCGCGATGGAGCGTCGTCGTACCGACGCCTGCGCGCTCCACAGCATCAGAAGTTCACCACCAATGCCTCGATCTGCTGGTCGGTCAGATTCACGCGGTAGGTGTCGAACAACTGTTCGAGGCGGTCGTCGGAGAGACTCCGCGTATCGCTTTCCAGCATCGAAATGTGTGCCTGCATAATGTCGTCGACCTCGGTTTCGACGTCCCGCTGGCTATATCCTGCCGCAACCCGGAGGAGGCGCCACGCCATCGGCGAAATCTCGCGAACGTCTACGTCGTCTCCACCGGCTCCCATCTGTCGATACTGGTAGCCTCTCACGAACTTACATAATTGTTCGTTTTAACTTCGGGCGGTGCGCGGGCCGTCCCCTATGCACGGGGCTTCTCTGTCGGGTGTCTCCCGACGCTCTCTACGGCCGCCCGACCCGCCGACGACGTAGCCAGAGGTAGTACCCGCCGGCCGGAATCGAGAGCACCCAGACAAGCGGCACGAGCACGTTGCAGAGGTGGACGAGGGCCACGGTTCCCCACACGCGCCGGTCGGGCGACCACCCGACGTCGCTCTCGCGGATCCGTCGCGCGTCGAGGAACAACGAGAGACTGAACACCGGGATGAGCACCACGGAAGCGATCAGCGAGAATACGACGGCGAACGGGAGGAACACACCTACCGTGGGGACCGTCTCGTAGACGAACCGTGCGTTCTCCGGCATCCCCATCACTGCGAGCAAGACCGGTGTTGCCACGACGACGACGAGAAACGCCGCGACCGTGAGCGCGACGCCGTAGTACCACCGCGAGATTCGTTCGGGCGCTTCGTGTGCGTCGTCTGGGTCTCCCTCGTCGCGAACGCGGTCGTCTTCGTACCACCCGTCGTCGCTGTAGACGTCCCGTGCGGCACCACTCCCGGCGTCGCGGGATCGGAACCGGCGGAGGAGGTACGCGCTCGCGACGAACACCAGAAGCGGCGAGTCCGCGAGCACCAGCCCGACGATGGGGACCGCGATTCCGAGTCCGCCCCAGATTCGAGGCCGCGGAACCCACGTTTCGGAACTCCGTGCGACCGCTCGCGCATCGAAGTACAGCGCGGCCGCGAATACCGGAATTAACAGTTGACTCACGACGACGAGGACACCGGCGGGGAGCCCGAGGGTCGTCGCCGACCCACTCGACTCGGGCGCCAAGACGAGACCGAGCCATCCGACGACTTCGAGTGCTGGAGGGAGGGCGACGCCGACCCACCAATCTGAGTCGACCATACGCTGCGTGCCGCCGCCACCGCCAGAACCCTTTCGGTCGCAGCGGCGGTCGAACCGTGAGGCTGCGATTCAGCGTGCGCTCTCGGACGGGAGCGCTGCGTGATCACAGCGCGGCCGCTGTTCGAGTGGCGTCGAACAAAAAACCGCTCGACGTGGGACGGTTAGGTGACGGTCACGCGACGTTGAAGCCCTTGTCGCGGAGGAAATCCTCGACGCGACCGGTGTGGTTCCCCTGGAGTTCGATGGAACCGTCCTCGACTGTGCCACCGCAGGCGAACTTCGACTTCAGATCCGAGGACAGACTGTCCATATCTACGTCCTTGGGGTCGAACCCTTCGATGACCGTTACCTCTTTTCCGTAGCGGCGCTCGTCGATGCGGATGGTGATCTCCTGGGACTCTTTTGCGACGTCTTCACAGACGCAAAGCTCCTCAGGGAGTCCGCACGTCGAGCAGACTTCCGACATTACAAATCGAACCTACAGGATGGGGATATTAAACAGTATCGGGAATCCGCCCCGAACGCACAGCCATCGGCGTCCGGTGAGTGTTCGATTCTGCTCGGCCACCCTGCCCCAGCACGCACGGCACATTCACTGGAACCACCGGACGAGCGGCGTCGACGACCGAACCAGTCGGTCGACGGTCGACACCGCTTCGTCGGCCTCGGCCGTACTGACACCGTCGCCGTAGCGTGCGCGCTCGTAGTACTCGCCGACGCGCCGTGCATCTGCGAACCGTCCCTCCAACGGCACCGACTGCAGGTACGAGCGTGGCGTCTCGCCCCGGCGACGTGGCCGGTGCTCGCGTTCGAGCACGCCTTCGAGACGCCGGTACGCCCGAGCGACGTCGGTCTCGGGGTCGCGACGCCGCTGGTACTGGATCGCGAGCAACCGTACGGTCCGGTCCGCTGCACCCGTTCGATGCGCGCCGGCTGTGAGGCCGACGAGCGCGACGGCCCCGACGAGGAGCGTTCGTCCCGATGGTAGGTTCGGCACCGGGATCCCGCCGCCGATCGGCGCCGACGACGTGTCGGTCGGGTCTGCAGTGGCCGCCGACGTCGCGCTCGCGGGCGTCGTCGCCGACACTCCCGCCGGCGTCGATCCGCCGGGGGCGCCAGACACGGCGGGCGTCTGGTTCTCGATGCCCGCTCCCGGCGGCGGCGTCACCGTCTCGTTCGGGCCTGGCAGGTCGATGTTCTCCTCTTCGTTCTGGCGTGCCTCGGTGAGGCGCGTGTTCTCCGCCGTCTCGCGTGGTCCAGACGGTGTAGGATCGAACCGGACCCAGCCGACGTCGGGGAAGTACACCTCGACCCAGGCGTGGGAGTTGAGTCCGCGGACGACGTAGCTGTCGTTCCCGACGTTCTCTCCCGGCGTGTAGCCGGTGACGAACCGTGCGGGGACACCCTGTGAACGTAGCATCACGACCATCGTCGTCGCGTAGTAGGTGCAGTAGCCGGCGTCCATCTCGAACAGGAACGCGTCCGCCGCATCGCCCGACGGCGCGGGGACGCTGAGAGAGTACTCCTTGCTGGATTCGAGATGTTCCTCGATCGCGACCGCCTTCGCGTAGGGCGTCTCCGCGTCGCCGGCGACTGAGTCGGCCCGCTCACGGACCCGCTGGGTCGTGCTCTCGGGCAACTGGAGGTACGTCTCAGTCACCCGGTCGGGATAGTCCGTCCCCGCTCGCCGGAGTCGCTCGCTCGTCGCGTTCGGTACTCTGCTCGTGACCGTGAACGTCTCGCCGGCCTGGAGCGTCCCGCCCGGTCGCACGTTCCCCTGTGGCGTCACGAGCGCGCTCGATCTCACCGGGCCGTTCAGATCGACCGGTCGCCACGCCGCCGGCAGGATCGAGATCGGGTCCTCGGCCGTGACGGTCTGTTCGAGTCGACGGGACGGTCCCGGCGGCCCCCGGAGGCGGCCGTCGTACGGCCGTTCGTTCCCGGTTCGGACCCACCCGCTGCCGGTGTAGCGGTCGTATGCGGCGGTCTGCCAGTACTCCGCGCGCGGGCTCTCGACGGTGAACCGGACCGACGGCGAGAGCCGGATACTCCCGACGATTTCGACGCTGTCGTCGGCGTCGACGAGGCTCGCTTCGACCGTCGGCGCGCCGCGGTCCGGGAGGATCGGTGACCCCGCCGCGCCGGGGACGACCGACAGCGTCGAGGCGGCGACGATCATCGCCGCGAGAAGGACCGTCAACACGTCCGCTTGCCCGACGGCGGTCCCGTGGCGGTCGAACGTGGACGCCGCGAGCAGTCCCGTCGCGCCCACGACGCCGACGAGCGTCGCAACGCCCTCCGCGTCGCCGGTGAGGACGACTAATCCGAGCGCGACGCCGCCGGCGACCGCCGCGGAGACGTAGCGCTTCCGGACCGTGAGGTACCACGAGAGAAAGACGGGGCCGGGAACGACGGCCATCGCCCACACGCCGGCGCCGACGAGCCGCAGGATCGAGAGCCCAGTCAAAAGCGCGACCGTGTCGCTGAGGGCGCGCTCGGGTGTCAACAACTGGATCTGGCTCTGGGGAAGTGTGAGCAGGTACGCCGCCAGACCGAGGCCGAGCAAGAGCGAGGTGACTACGAACGCGACGCGGACACCGACGAAGCGACCGACGACGAGGGCGAACGCGATCGCGCCGGCAACGACGACGGCGAATTCGGTGCTCCCGCCGACGACGTCGGTGACGCGCCAGAGGACGCCCGCGTACGACCACGTCAGCGCCAGGAGGCTCACGACGGCAAGCGCGCGACTGCCGCCGATGTCGCTCACGAACCCCGCTGTCTCGCTCTCGTCCAGGCTGTCGCTCCGGTTTGACTGCGAGCCGCCGAGCGTCGGCGCGTCGCGGTCGACGCCCGAACTCATCCGATCACTCCTCGTTCGGTGGCGGCTGCCGTGTCTCTCGCGTCAGTCGTCAACTCTTCGAGACGATGCTCACGGCCGTCGAATCGGATAGACGCCGAATCCGCGTCGGCGACGACGACGACGTCGGCCTCCCGCGTCGGTACCGGGCCCGCTCCCGCGACAGCGAGGTGGTCGAGTAGCGGTCTGGTCTCCCCGGGTGCCGCCTCGACACGTCCCGACGGCGTCGTGAGCGCGACCGACGCCCCGCCGCGGAGCAGCGACAGGCAGACGGTCGCGGCCGCTTCGGCCATCGTGTCAGCCGCGCCGTCCGCTGCGTCTGCCGGCTCCCCTACAGCAGTCGTCGATTCGCTCGCCGCCGTCCGTTCTGTGTCGGCCCCACCGCCGGACTCGACGCCGGCGACGACGCGCACCTGATCGGGGTCCGCCTCGGCAGTGAACTCCCGAACCATCAGATTGCCGCGCTTCGCCGAGGACTTCCAGTGGACGTCGCGCAGCGCGTCGCCGCGCACGTACTCGCGCAGGTCGTCGAACTCCTCGCGACGGTTCGCGCGCGGCGACTGCGTCAGCGTCCGGAGGTCGGCCCGAATCCCGTCAGCGAGGACGCCGACGGCAGGGAAGACGACGAGCCCGTCCCGCTCGTCGACCGTCGTCGTGCGTTTGACCAGTCCCAACACGTCGGTGACGACGACGCTCACCGGGCCGAGTTCGTGGTCGCCGCGCCGCCGTGGGGTGATGTCGTAGGTGACGTCAGCGTCGGTCGCTCCCGCGACGACAGCCTCGTGTGTCGCGGTCGACGCACCGCCGGCGTCGCCGCTCGAGGCCGCTTGCGCCCCTCCGCTCGCGCCGCTATCGACGCTGGGTGGGAGTCGATCCCGAACCGTCGCCGGGTACGACGAGGGAGCGTCGAGCGTCAACTCGACCGTTCCTGTCACGCCCGGAACGTCGGCGGGGGGGAGCGTCCGCTCGACCTGCGGCGTCGGCGCGCGCCAGACCTGGACGACGGCGGCGACGAGCGCGAGTGCGCCGGGAATCACGACTGCGTCCAGCGCGCGTGCGCCGAATAGCGCCCCGAGCGTGAGCGCGCCGAGAACCACGGTACCGACCGCGTAGCCGCGTCTTGTCGGGCGCATACTCACTCGACGGCGACGTCTTCGAGCGCGCGTTCGACCACCGTCGCGCCGTCGACCTCCGTGTCCGTCCGGACGCGGTGGCTCAACACGGTCGGAGCTTCCATCTGGACGTCGTCGGGTGTGACGTAGCCGCGGCCCTCGAAGACCGCACGGGCCTGTGAGGCGCGGACGAGCGCGAGGGCCCCGCGTGGGCTCGCACCGAGGCGAGCGTGCTCCCGCGTGTAGCCCGCCAGCCGAGAGACGTACGCGCGGACGGGCTCGCGGACTGTGGTCTCTGAGACGGTCTCACGCGCGCGTCGGACGTCCTCGACAGTTGCGACCGGGGCCAGGGATTCGATCGGATGCTCGCCCGTCAGGCGGCCGAGTAACTCGGTCTCCTCGGCTTCGGTGGGATAGCCGAGTCGGATCTTCTTCGTGAAGCGGTCGATCTCGGCGACCGGGAGTTCGTAGGTCCGTCCGGGTTCGACGTCGTTCTGGGTTGCGATGACGGTGAACGGGTCCGGGACGGGGTAGGTCTCCCCGTCGACGGTCACCTGCTGTTCCGCCATCACTTCCAGGAGCGCCGCCTGCGTCTTCGGCGGCGCGCGGTTGATCTCGTCGCCGAGGACGACGTTCGCGAACACCGGTCCCGGCTGAAACTCGAACTCGCGCGTCTTCTCGTTGAACACGCTCACACCGGTCACGTCGGAGGGCAAGAGATCGGGCGTGAACTGCACGCGCTTGAACGAACAGTCGAGCGAGGTCGCCACCGCGCGCGCCAGCATCGTCTTGCCGACGCCCGGCACGTCTTCTAAGAGGAGGTTGCCGCGGGCGAACAGCGCGACGAGGATGTGTTCGATCGCGTCGCGATGGCCGACGATGACGCGCTCGACGTTGTCGACGATACGTGTGGTCAGTTCGGCCGCCTCGTCGACGGCGAGCGGGGTAACCGAATCTGCGTCCGGAGTCGACTCGGGAAGGGCGTCTACGTCGGTCATTGTGGGGGCAGAGAGCGCTGAGCGAGGGCGCGCCGACCGCCACGCGCCCTGTTCACGCTATCACCGGTCCATTGCTCCCCGGTCCACGTAACTTTGCTGGCACAGTGAGATAACAACTACCACGCTATGGTTCGTCCTCTGCGGGGACGTCCGCGTACACCTGTGTCCCGGCGTCGCCCGCCAGCGCGTCCGTCAACTGCTCCGGCGTCGTGACGATGGCTCGCTCGCCGCCACCTTCCACGAACTGGAGACAGGCCTCGACTTTCGGCCGCATACTCCCCGCGCCGAACTCGCCCGCGGCGAGATGCCTGCGGAGTTCGTCGGCTCCGACTCGCCGAAGCGGCCGCTGGTCGTCCTGGCCGTAGTTCACGTAGGCGTACTCGACATCGGTCAGGATGACGAGCGTCTCGGAGCCGAGTTCCGCCGCGAGCAACCGCGACGTGCTGTCTTTGTCGACGACGGCCTCGACGCCGCGCAGGCCGGACTCGCCGCGGACGACCGGGACGCCGCCGCCGCCCGCACACACCACGGAGTTCCCCCGCTCGACGAGCTGTCCGATCTCTTCGGCTTCGACGATTTCGACGGGCTCGGGTGACGGGACGACCCGCCGGAAGGGGCGCTCGCCGTCGGACACGCGCCGCGTCTCGAAGGGTTTCTCCGCCGCCTCAGACTCCGTGTAGAACGGTCCGACGGGCTTCGTCGGCTCTGCGAAGGCGGGATCGTCGCCATCGACGACGACCTGGGTCACGATCGTCATCGAGTCCGTCTCTGCCTCCCGCTCGTTGTCGAGCGCCTGTTGGAGGAGGTAGCCGATCTGCGCCTGCGTCTCGGCCACGAGCACGTCGAGCGGGAGCTGCGGCGTCTCGCTCGCGTGTTCCTGCTGGAGGAGCAGATTGCCGACCTGCGGGCCGTTGCCGTGCGTGAGCACGACGTCGTAGCCGGCGTCGACCGCCGCCGCGATTCGCGCGGCCGTCTGCTCTACGACCGCCAACTGCTGGTCGAGCGTCCACGGGCCGTGCTCGCCGAGGAGGGTGTTCCCGCCCAGTGCGACGACGACGGGGGCGTCGCTCGCGGAAGATTCGGCTGGCATACGACACCCTCCGCCGGCCGCGACCGAAAGCGTTCGCCCGGTCGGTAACTGGCCGGGATTCTATGTACAATCCCGGCGAAGTGTCCTGTATGGCCCCCACACGAGTCCTCATTATGGGTGCGGCCGGACGCGACTTCCACGACTTCAACACGGTCTTCCGCGACGACCCGGAGCACGAAGTCGTTGCGTTCACCCAGACGAGCACCCAGAACGTCGGCGAACTCGACGAACTCCCCGATCGACGCTACCCACCGGAACTGGCCGGCGACCGCTATTCCGACGGGATCCCGATTCATCCCGAGTCGGACTTGGAGCGCGTCGTCGACGAAGCGGACGTCGACACGGTCGTCTTCTCGTACTCGGACGTCTCTCACGAACACGTGATGCACCAGGCGTCGCGAGCGCTCGCAGCCGGTGCCGACTTCCGACTGATCGGCCCCGATCGGATGATGCTCGAAGCCGCTGTCCCGGTCGTCGCCGTCGACGCGGTACGAACCGGCTGTGGCAAGTCACAGACAGCCCGGAAGTTCGCGGATCTGCTGACCGACCGCGGGAGAGACGTCGTCGTCGTCCGAGAGCCGATGCCGTACGGCGACCTCGCGGCCCAGCGCGTCCAGCGCTTCGAGACGCTCGCGGACTTAGACGAGAGCGACGTCACGATCGAAGAGCGCGAGGAGTACGAGAGCCACATCGAACGCGGCCACGTCGTCTACGCCGGCGTCGACTACGCGGCGATCCTCGAACGGGCCGAAGCCGAGGCCGACGTGATCGTCTGGGACGGCGGCAACAACGAACTGCCGTTCTTCGTCCCGGACGTCCACGTCGTCGTGGCCGACCCGCACCGCCCCGGCGCGGAACTTCGATACCACCCGGGCGAGACCAACCTCCGCCTCGCGGACTACGTCCTCATCAACAAGGAGAACACCGCCGACGTCGCGGGCATCCAGGAAGTCGAAGCCAACGTCCGCGAGACGAATCCCGACGCCGAGATCGTCCACGCGAACTCGACGATCACCGCCGACGGCGACGCCATCGCGGGCAAGCGCGCACTCGTCGTCGAGGACGGGCCGACGCTCACCCACGGTGACGCCACCCACGGGGCCGGACTGATCGCCGCACGCAAGTACGGCGCAGCGGAGATCGTCGACCCCGAACCGGCGGCCGTGGGATCGCTCGAACGCGTCTTCGCCGCCTACGACCACCTCGACGCCGTCCTCCCGGCGATGGGGTACAACGACGCACAGATCCGAGACCTGGAGGCGACGATCAGAAACGCCGACCCGGAGGTCGTCGTCTCGGGCACGCCGCACGACCTCGGCCGGGTTCTCGACGTCGACGTGCCGATCGTGCGCGTTCGCTACGAACTCGAAGAGAAGAACGTCACGCTGGACTCGATCCTCGATCGCCACGCCGAGACGCTTGGGCTTTGAATCGCCGGCGCCTCCGGGGCGCGCCACAGGTCCCCGACTCACCACCTCTCCTAAGTATCGAGGCGTCCTCACCACGAGTAACGCGTGAGTGACACATTCATCGACCGGATGCGAGCACGGCTCGAAGGGGTGCAGATCTTCGCCTCCGAACGCACCCGACGGCGCTTTCTACTCCACCTCGCCGTCGCCATCGTCGTGCTCGTCGCGCTCACTCTCCTCGCCCGTCCCCATCTCGCGCTTCTGACCGACGCGCCCGCCCTCCGCGCGTTCATCGCCCAGTACGGCATCTGGGCCCCGCTCGTACTCATCGCGCTGCAGGCCGTGCAAGTCGTCGCCGCACCGGTCCCGGGGCAGATCCTGGCGGTCGTCGCCGGCTACCTTTTCGGCGCGTGGTGGGGGACGCTCTACAATATGGTCGGCATCACGATCGGGAGCACGATCGCGTTCTGGCTCTCCCGGCGGTTCGGCCGGCGGTACGTCGAACGTATGGTTCACGAAGACGCGCTCGCCTCTTTCGATTCGATCAGCGACGACTACGCCCGCCTCGGGCTGTTCGTCCTCTTTTTCATCCCGGGACTCCCCGACGACGTCATCTGCTTCGCCGGCGGCCTGACCAGACTACCCCTGTGGCAACTCGTCGCGCTCGCGATCGTCGGCCGGACGCCGGCGTTCTTCCTCGCGAACGTCGTCGGCGACTTCCTCGGGACCGATCAGTTCGTGGCCGCAGCCGTCCTCACTGCCGTCATTCTCGCCCTGTCGGCGCTCGGATACGCGAACCGCGATCGGATCGTCGGTCTCTTCGAAGACCGGTCCTGACGGTGCCGCCCGCGAGGCCGCCGGACGCGTCGCGGGAGCGCCGTCTTCCCGTCCGCTTTTGGTCTTCGACCGCCGTCCGGTAGGTATGGAAGGCGCGGAGTCCGACGCGAGCGACGGGGCCGGAGAGCACGCCGAGGAGACGGCTGCGGCCGGCACGCCGTCGCAGTCCGACGACGGGTCCGAACGGCGCCCGGAGGGGCCACCACAGAAGATGCTCGACCGTCGGGAGGAACTCACGCCGATGCTCTCGCAGTATCTCGAACTCTGCGAGGCGCACCCCGACGCGATAGTGCTCTTTCAGGTCGGCGACTTTTACGAGGCGTTCTGCGAGGCGGCCGAGACGGTCGCCCGCGTCTGTGAGGTGACGCTGACCAAGCGCGAGGACTCGACGGGAACCTATCCGATGGCGGGCATCCCGATCGACAACGCCGCGTCGTACCTCGAATCGCTCCTCGACGCCGAGTACCGGGTCGCCATCGCCGACCAGGTCGAGGACGCCGAGGAGGCCTCGGGGCTGGTCGACCGCGCGGTGACGAACGTCGTCAGTCCGGGTACTGTCGTCGACGACGAGCTGCTCGACCGCGCGAGCGCGACGTACCTCGGCGCGGTCGTCGGTCTCGGACGCGACGAGGAGCGCGTGGGCGATACGACCGAGGCGGCCGACGCCGAGGCCGCACTCGCGACGCTCGACGTCTCGACGGGCGAGTGTCAGGTGACGAGCGCACCCGCCGACCGAATCGACGACGAACTCGAACGCCTCGCACCCGCCGAACTGCTCGTCGCCCCCGACGCGGGCGTCGAGCCGTCGACGCTCGGCTTCGAGACGATGCGCACCGAACACGACCCCGCCGCGTTCGCCCTCGATCGAGCAGACGAGACGCTCGAAGCGTACGTCGCCGAACCGACGGCCGTCCTCGATTCGTCCACCGAACGGCGCGCCGTGGGTGCGCTCTTAGATTACGCCGAGTACACGCAGGGCGGCGACGGCGCGCTCTCGTACGTCTCGCGCGTCCGCCGCTACGACCTCCGACGCTCGCTCAGACTCGACGCGACGGCGATGCGGAGTCTCGAACTGTTCGACTCGCGGCACCCCGGACGCGGGGAGACGCTGCTCGACGCGCTCGATCGGACCGCGTGCGCGCCCGGCCGCCGAAAACTGGAGTCGTGGCTACGACGGCCGCTGCTCGACCGGGAGCGCATCGAGCGCCGGCACGACGCCGTCGCGGAACTGCTCGACCGGCCGATGGCCAGAGAGACGGTTCGGGACCACCTCGAACAGGTGTACGACCTCGAACGCCTGGCCGCCCGCGTCTCCCGAGAGCGTGCGAACGCCCGCGATCTGCGCTCGCTGCAGACGACTCTCGACGTCGTCCCGGACGTCAAAGCCGCCCTCGAAGACGCCGAATCGGAAGCCCTCCGTGACCTCCGAGGGTCGCTCGACGAACTGGCCGACGTCCGCGACCTGATCGAGCGGGCGATCGAACCCGACCCGCCCCAGGAGATCACGGAGGGTGGCGTCGTCCGCGAGGGCTTCGACGACGAACTCGACGAGATCCGCGCGACCGAGCGGGAGGGCCGCGAGTGGGTCGCTTCCCTGGAGGAGCGCGAGCGCGAGCGGACCGGCATCGACTCCCTGGAGGTCGGCTACAACCAGGTCCACGGCTACTACATCGAGGTGACGAACCCGAACCTCGATCGCGTCCCCGACGACTACACTCGCCGGCAGACGCTGAAGAACGCCGAACGCTTCTACACGCCAGAACTGAAACGCCGCGAGGACGAGATCCTCTCGGCCGCCGAGCGCGCCGACTCCTTAGAGTACGAGGTGTTCTGCGAGGTTCGCTCGCGCGTCGCCGACGAGACCGAGCGGATCCAGGCGCTCGCGGACGCGCTCGCCCGCCTCGACGTGCTGGCGTCGTTCGCGGCCGTCGCCGCCGCCGAGAACTACGTCCGCCCCGAGATGGGTGCGGAGACGCTCCGGATCGACGCCGGGCGACATCCCGTCGTCGAGCGGACCCAAGCGGAGTTCGTCCCGAACGGCGTCGACTTCGCGGACGGTCACGTCGCCGTCATCACCGGCCCGAATATGAGCGGCAAGTCGACGTATATGCGGCAGACGGCACTCATCGCGCTACTCGCGCAGGCCGGGAGTTTCGTTCCGGCGGACGCGGCGATATTGCCCGTCCTCGACCGCATCTTCACCCGGGTCGGCGCCTCCGACGACATCGCCGGCGGGCAGTCGACGTTTATGCGCGAGATGGCCGAACTCACCGACATCCTCCACGACGCCACCGACGATTCGCTCGTACTCCTCGACGAGGTGGGCCGCGGTACCTCTACCGCCGACGGCCTCGCGATTGCCCGCGCGACGACGGAGTTCATCCACGACGAGATCGGCGCGACGACGCTCTTTGCGACACATTACCACGATCTAACTGCGCTCGCGGACCACCTGCCAAACGCGTTCAACCTCCACTTCACGGTGAGCAAAAGCGCGGACAGTGACTCCCCGTCGGACGACGCGAGCGAGTCACCCTCTGAGCCCGACGTGACGTTTCTCCACCGCGTCGCGCGCGGCGCGTCCTCGTCGTCGTACGGCGTCGAGGTGGCGAAACTGGCCGGCGTGCCGGACCGCGTCGTCGCCCGGGCCAGAGAGCACCTCCACGCGTCAGCCGGAGACGATACGGATTCGGAGCCAGCGCACGCACGTCTCCAGCACGACGACGCATCGCACCCGGACGACGGGACTCGCTCGGACTACGAGCCCCACTCGGATGAGCCGACGCCCCCCACGTCGACCCGGGCGACGAACGGCGAATACGACGATCCTGCAGCCGACCGAAACGACACGCTCGCGGCGTACGTCGACGGCCTCGACGCGGCGGGTGACGCCGGCCCCCCGGACGACTCCGACCGCTCGGACGACCCGAACGACGCCGTGCCGACAGACGCCGCGCCGACGGATGCCGAGCGCGCCGTCCTCGACGAACTCCGAGATCTCGACGTCGCCCGAACCACCCCGCTCGAAGCGCTCAACACGCTGGAAGCCCTACGACGGCAACTAGATGAGTGAGGAGCGCCCGGAGTCGCGCGGCGACCCCAACTCGGTCCGTCGACTGGACGACGCGACGGTCGCGAGCGTCGCCGCCGGCGAGGTGATTACCCGCCCGTCGGACGTCGTCGTCGAACTGCTCGAAAACGCGCTCGACGCCGGAGCCTCGCGGATCGACGTCGCGGTCGAGGGAGACGGAACCGACCGGATCCGCGTCCGCGACGACGGCGGCGGAATGAGCCGGCGGGACGCCGAACTCGCGGTCGAGCGGCACACGACGAGCAAACTCGCCTCCGGCGAGTCCCTCTCGGCGGTCGAGACGCTCGGATTCCGCGGCGAAGCGCTCGCAAGTATCGCGACGGTCGCCGCACTCGAAGTAGTGACGAACGACGGCGGGCCACGAGGCACGCGCGTCGTCGCGTCCGACGGGCCCGGCGCGGATCACGTCGAACCCGCTGGCCGCGCCTCGGGAACGACAGTCACCGTCCGCGAACTGTTCGCAGAGACGCCCGCGCGCCGCGAGTCGCTCGCGGCCGCCCAGACCGAGTTCGCGCGCATCAGCGACGCCGTCTCCCGGTACGCGCTCGTCCGCCCGGACGTCGCGATCACGCTGGGACACGACGGCTCGGAGGTGTTCTCGACGGCCGGAACCGGCGAGTTCGCCGACGCGCTACTGGGCGTGTACGACCGGCAGGTCGCCTCGCGAACGACGACGTTCGATGCCGCCCAGCGCGTCGGTTCCGGCCCAGGAGGCGGAGGCGCGGGGCTCACACTCGACGGGGCGCTCGTCCAGCCGTCGATCAGCCGCGCGCGGCGCGATCACGTGTACGTCGCCGTCGACGGGCGCCCCGTCCGCAACGCCCAGTTGCAGCGTGCTGTCGTCGAGGGCTACGGGGAGCTGCTCGCCGACGGCCGCGCGCCAATCGCGGTCGTGTCGCTATCGCTGCCGACGTCGTGGGCGGATCACAACGTCCACCCGCGCAAGCGGCGGGTTCGCCTCCGGTCGGGCGACGAGGTTGCGAACGCGGTCGCGGGCGCTGTCCGTGACGCGCTCTCGACTGCCGACCAGCGGCGCGCGGCCGACCTCTCGATGGACCTCGACGACACGCTGGAACCGCTGTCTGACACCGAATCTGCCTTCGAAGACGTGCGCGTGCTCGGGCAGTTCCGCGATCTCTATCTCCTCTGTGAGTTCGCGGACGAACTGCTCGTCGTCGACCAGCACGCGGCCCACGAGCGGGTGAACTACGAGCGTCTCCGGGCCGCGATCTCGGGCGAGACTCCGACCGCATCGATCGATCCCCCTGAGAGCGTCTCATTGACGCCGGGGCAGTACGCGGCCGTCGAGTCCCACCGTGAGGCGTTGGCCGAACTCGGCTACGACTTCGACGTCTTCGGCGAGACGGCGGTCCGCGTCCGTTCGGTACCGGCACCGATGGGCCGGGCGGCCGCCGCCGAGAGCGCCCGCGACGCCGTCGACGCGCTTCGGCACGGCGAGACGCCGGAGGACGGCCGCGACGCACTGCTAAAAGACCTCGCGTGTCATCCCTCGCTGAAGGCCGGCGACGGACTGAGCGACGCGGAGGCGGCGGCGCTCGTCGATCGACTCGGGTCCTGTGAGAACCCCTACGCCTGCCCGCACGGCCGCCCGACGGTGCTCACGATCGGGGAGGACGCGCTCGTTCGAGGGTTCGGACGACGCGGCACCCGAATGGATTGAGATACCGCGGTCGTCACCGGAGCAGTCGTGTCGAATCTGAGCGAGCCTCGCTGGTGCGGCGACCGGCGACGCTAGTGCGGGATGTCGAAATTCTTTACAACCGCCCTCACGAGGCTTCGGCAGTGCACGTCCGTCCCACCGATCACCCTGAACATCCTCCCCGGGAGCCGATACATCGATGACGTTCCTCGGCTCGATCGGTCGGGAAGCCAGGGCGCTCTGGGACGACGGCAAGGGCCGTTCGCTGGTCGTCATCGCCGGCGGCTGGGGCTTCCTCTTGGGTACGCGGATGATCTACCCGGTTCTCCTGCCGTACTTCCGCGAGACCTTCGGCCTCAGTCTCTCGGTCGCGGGGCTGCTCGTGACGATCCTGTGGCTCGGGTCGGCGATCGGACAGCTCCCCGGCGGTATTCTGGCAGACCGCTACAGCGAACGCCTCGTGATGACGGCCGGTGCCGCTGTCGTCGCAGTCGGCGTCGGGGCGGTCGTCGCCGCACCCACGGCGCTGGCGCTGTTCGCGGCGACCGCGTTCGTCGGCCTGGGCCAGTCGCTGTACCCGATCGCGCGGATCACGATCCTCGCGACTATCTACCCCGACCGGATCGGGAGCGCGCTCGGCGTAACGATGGCGACGGGCGATCTCGGGCAGACCGTTCTGCCGCCGGTCGCGGGCGCCCTGGCCGTCGCCGTCGCCTGGCAGGTGGGGCTCGCGTTTATGATTCCACTGCTCGTCGTTGCGGCCATCGCGCTCTGGGTATTGCTGCCGCGACAGACTGACTCCGACAGCGGTATCGACGAACTCTCCGTCGATACGGCGCGGCACGTGCTCGCCGAAATCCGCGCGAGCAACGTGATGTTCCTCGCGTTCATCCTCTTTCTTTACATTCTCGTCTGGCAGGCGTTCACCGGCCTGTACCCGACGTATCTCGTCGAGGAGAAGGGACTGTCTTCGTCGACGGCCGCGCTTCTCTTCAGCCTCTTTTTCGCCATCGGCGTCCTCGTGAAGCCGGTCGCCGGAGCGGCCTACGACCGGATCGGCCTTCGCCGGTCGCTCGTAATCGTCCTCTCTGGCCCCGTCGTCGGCTTTGCGCTGCTCCCGGTCGTCGACAGCCTCGCCGGACTGGTCGGAATCACGGCGCTCGTGAGCACGATGCTCGGCTCCGGCGCGATCACGCAGTCGTACTTCTCAGACGCGTTCTCGGAGGAGATCCGCGGCACCGGATTGGGTGTGGTCCGTACCACGACCGCGACGCTCGGGGCTGCCGGTCCGGTCCTGTTCGGCGCGATCGCCGACCGCGGCTACTTCGACGAGGGGTACTGGCTCGTCGCCGTCGTGCTCGCGGTCGTGATCCTCCTCACCCTCCGCGTCTCAGAATCGTAGGCGGTGACCGGCCGGGAGCGATACAGGACCGGCCTGCGGCTGTCGGCTCACCAGTCTTTGCAGTCCACACAGACGTGTCGGCCGTCCTGCGACCAGAGTCGGTCGGCGACGTTGCCACAGGCGGGACACTCGACGCCGTCGGGATCCCAGCGGTACGTGGCCGTCGCCGGCTCGACATCGTCGCTGTGAGTTTCGGTGTCGTCGGCGTCGTCGCTGTGTGTTTCGGTGTGGGCCTCGGTCTCGTCGTCGCCTGACTCCGTCTCGGCGCCGCCGTTTTCTGACTCCGTCTCGGGCTCGTCCGCTCCCGATTCCTCTGCGGCGTCGCCGACGAACTCCTCGAGGGACCGGTCCCGCTCCATACGAGTTTCCAGTGGCGGCGTCGGCTTAGCGGTGGCGACTCGCCGCGCGGAGTTCCGCACACACATATACGATGAGGACGAACCCCCGGCTATGGTCTCGGTCATCGACTTCATCGTGCAGTTGGTCACGAGCATCGTCACTCTCGTCAGGACGTTCCTCTTCGAGGTGTTCCTCGGCGTCGATCCGCTCACCGCGGTGCTGTTCCTGTTCGGCGGCGGGTTGACGACCGCAGCGGTGCTGTACTTCACCTACCTCACGCTCGGTGCGCTCGTGAACCAACTCACCGGCCTGGGATCGAGCGCCCGCGAATCGTCGCCCAACCGACCGGCACAATAAGCCGCACCGCGCTTTTGTTTCACTGTACGAGGACCGAGCCGAGCTACTGCGCCTGCTCGAACGCGTCGGCCGCGAGTTCGATCGCCGTCTCGGGATCCGGTCCGAGCGGCGATCCCACGACGATACCGTCCGCGTGATCGAGGAGTGCGCTCATTCGCTGGACGGCGTCCGCGGGTGTGCCGGCGATCGAGAACGCGTCGATCATCGCCGGCGTGACGTGCTCGAAGGCCTCGCCGAACGCGCCCGCACTGATCTGCTCGCCGATCTCTTCGGCCAGCGACGCGTCGATCCCGTGTCTGTCGAGCACCGGTGGTGCCGCTCCGGCGACGATGAACGCGACCGGTGGCCGGGCGGCCTCGCGCGCCGCCTCGGCGTCGTCGTCGACGCTGACGCTGGCGTACGCCAGCAACTCGAAGTCGCCGCGGTGGTCGGGGCGGTCTTTTCTGCCCTCTTCGACCCGGTCGCGCGCCCACACGAGATCGTCCGGGTGTGAGCCGTTGTACAGCAGTCCGTCGGCGTGTTTGCCCGCCATCCGGCACATATGCGGTCCCTCGCCGCCGACGTATACCGGAATATCGCCGGGTACCTCGAAGTTGAGTCCGGCGTCGTGCGCCTCGAACGTTCCGTCGTGGGTGACGCGCTCGCCCGCCCAGAGGTCCTGTGCGACTTTGAACGCCTCCAGCACCGACCGCAGGCCCCGCTCGTCTTCGAGGCCGAGGTTTCGGAGCGTCGAGGGGTCGCCCGGGCCGATCCCGAACGCCGCCCGGCCGTCCGACAGTTCCGCGACGGTGGCGGTCTTCGAAGCGAGCGTCACGGGGTGCAGTTCGTAGGGGTTCGCAATTCCCGGGCCGATCCGCATCGTCTCGGTCTCGCCCGCGAGTCGCGTCAGAGCTGCGAAGGGGTCGCGGTTGTTGTAGTGACACGTCACGAACGCGACGTCGTAGCCGACGGATTCGGCGGTGACGCCCTCGGCGACGACCGCCGAAATCTGCTCGTCGGGCACCAGTTCGATGCCGAGCGTGGGTCCGTCGTCAGCCTCGCTCTCGTCGTGAGGCTCGCTTCCGGCATCGGTCGCGTCGTCACTGAGCATACGACCACCCCCGGACGGCCTGGCGGACGAAGTCGGTCTCGATTTCTCGGAAGTGCGCGTCGCTGCCGCCGTGGTCGCCCCACTCGAAGTCGCGGACGACGACCGCGGGGGTGCCATCGTCGCCCTCACCAGCCACTAGGTTCGCGGCGGCGGCGAGCTCGTCGACGACGTTCTCGACGGTGACGCCGAGCTCGCGCCCGTCGCGGTCGGTCTCGCCGCGCCAGTCGCGGGACGCCGAGAGTCCGGCCCAGCCGATGGCGACGCCGCGCTGGCCGTGCCGAAACGGTCGCCCGCAGGTGTCGGTCACGACCACGCGATCGGCGGGAAGGCCCTCGCGGATCCGTTCTGCGCTCTCTGTGGGGCGCTCCGGGAGCAACAGCAGATCGCCGTCTGGGACGTTCGAGCGGTCGATGCCGGCGTTGACGCCGACGTGGCCGAACCGCGTCTCCGTCAGGAGAAAGGGGGAATCCATCAGGATCTCGACGCTCTCTTCGAGGACGGCCTGTGCGAAGCGCGGGTCCTTCTCCTCGCCGGTGTGCTCGGCGAGCGAGTCTGCGATCTCGCGGGCTCGTGGCCCGGCCGGGAAGTCAGACAGATCGGCGCTTCGCCCCTCCGCCTTCGAGACGATAGTCGAGGCGACGCAGACGACGTCGTCGGGGCGGAGATCGACGCGCTCGCGGATCAGCGCCGCGACGTCGTCGCCTGCCCGTACCTCTGGCAGATCGGGGACAGCGAACAGTTCCATACAGAGTGAGCGTGCGCGGCGGTAAAAAGCGAACAGGTGATGGCTAGCGTCTCCGGTATACGGCCGAGTACCACAGTTTTGCGACGTGTGCGAGTTCGGCGACCAACGGTGTCTCGGTGACCCACCGAAAAGACGTTTCGCCCGGCGTGCGAACTACTGGCAATGGCACACGTAGTCACTTGCTTCCTCAGAAACCGCGGGGAGATACTCCTCACTCGCCGCAGCGACGCGGTCGGGACTTACCGGGGGCGCTGGGCGGGCGTCTCGGGGTACGTCGAGGGCGGCCCGGCCGACGCCGAGCGCGACGCGTACCGGGAACTCCGCGAGGAGGTCGGCCTGACGGACGCCGACCTCGAACTCCTCCGCGCTGGCGACGCACTCGCAGTCGACGACGAGCAGGGCTCGTTCACCGTCCACCCGTTCCTGTTCGAGACCGGGACGCGCGAACTCACGACCAACGAGGAACTCGCCGCCGTCGAGTGGGTCGACCCGGCTGTGATCAGAGACAGATCGACGGTCCCGCGCCTCTGGGAGACCTGGCGGCGAGTCGCCCCCACGGTCGCGGACGTGCGAGACGATCGGACTCACGGCTCGGCGTGGATCGCCGCACGCGCGCTCGAAGTACTCCGCGACGCCGCAACCGAGGCCGACGACTGGGCGGCGGTCGCGGAGGTCGCGCGCAGTCTCCGCGACGCGCGACCGGAGATGTCTGCCGTCCCGAACCGCGTGAATCGCGTCGTCGCCGAGGTGTGGCAGGCCGCGGGCGACGGCACGGCACCCGATCCAGACGCGGTCGCAGACCGGGCGATCGACGCGATCCACGACGCCTTCGAGGCGGACTCCGGCGCGGCGACGACGGCCGCGACCCGCCTTCGCGACGCCGACGCGACGGCGGTGGCGACGCTCTCGCGCTCCGGGACCGTCCGCGAGGCACTTGCGGCCCTGAACCCCCCGACGGTCGTCGTCGCCGAATCGCGCCCCGAATGCGAGGGCGTCGGCGTCGCGGAGTGGGCGGCGGCGGAGACGGACGCCTGGGTGACGCTGACCACGGAGGCCGCGCTCCCGACGGCGCTCGACGACCGCGACGTCGACGCCGTTCTCGTCGGGGCCGACGCGGTGTTCCCGAACGGGGACGTGGTGAACAAGACGGGGACTCGCGTGCTCGCGCTCGCCGCGCGCGACGTCGGCGTTCCCGTCTACGTCGTGGCCGCGCGGGATAAGATCCGGCCGGCTGAAGATGGTGCCGCAACGGTCGACGGCGAGCGCACCCTCACGGAAGTATCGCCCGCAAGCGCCGTCTACGACGGCGACGCCGACGTCGACGTCCACGCGCCGACGTTCGAGGTCGTTCCCGGAACGCTCGTCGACGGCGTCGCCACCGAGGTGGGGCTGCTCGGCGAACCCGACGTACAGGCGGTGGCTGACGCCCACGCGGCGAACGCGGCGTGGGACGCGGAGCACACAGACTGATACTGTCGGACAGCACGAGGGGCGCAGCGAGCGCGGCGAGGAACAACTGCGGCGGCCGGACGGAAGTACGAGAAGCGAGAGGTTCTTCACTCGCGCGCGCCGATCGTCTACCGGTGGCGATGACGAGGGTTACCCCCACTCAGCCCCTTGTGATGACGCCTCTTTACTGAGCCACCGTTTCCGAGACACGCACCCGAGTAGCAACGCCGCTCAGCTGACGAACTTCAGGAGGTCGTCGCGCTTCTGCTCGTGGAACTGCGTCCGGAGCGCCTCGTTCAGCGCGTCGATGTCGCCACGCTTCGCGCTGATCGGCGCGATCGTCTCGCGCCACTGCTTCCAGGGCGGATGCAGACCGAGTCGGTCACAGAGCGCGTCGAGTCGCTCGTCGCGGTCGCCGACCTTGTCCATCTTGTTGACGGCGACGACCGTCGGCACCTCGAGTTCCCACAGGAAGTGAAACAGTTCGACGTCGTGGGGGATCTCGTCGGGGCCGGAGTGCCGGTCGATGATGTCGATGACGCTCTTGCCGTCGACGACGAGCACGGCCGCGAGAATGTCGTCGGCGTTGGACTCGATGTACCGGACGACGTCGGTTTTGATCTGCTCGCGCCGCTCCTCGTCGACGCCGGACATGAAGCCGAATCCGGGCAGATCGGTGAACATGAAGTTCTCCGAGACCCAATCGAAGTGGTTCGGCGACCGCGTCACGCCGGGCTTCTGTCCGGTCGTGATCTTCGAGTGCCCGGTCAACTCCCGCATCAGCGTCGACTTCCCGACGTTCGACCGGCCGACGAGCACGACCTCCTCGCGGTCCGGGCGATCTTCGAACATACGCGAGCGGAGGCCGTCGCCGCGGTTAACGCTGACGCTCACACCCCGAGCCCGGGGTCCCACCCTTCGGACGCGGCGCTACAGCAGTCCTTCCTCGCGAGCCAGCAGCACGCCCTCCAGCGTCGCGTCGTTCGTCGGTTCGGCACGGGCGACGTCGATGGCTTCCTCGACCGGCACTGAGTGGACCGAGAGGAACTCGTTGTCGTCTAGGTCGCGCTCGACCGGCGTGGGGTCGGTCGCGAAGACGAAGCCGCGGCGGTGCCGCAGCACACCCGTCGAACACCAGAAGTCCTGCAGGAGCGCCGTGCTTCCGGCCTCGAAGCCCGTCTCCTCGCGGAGTTCGCGTGCCGCGGCGCTCGTGAACGACTCGCCCGCCTCGACGATCCCCGCGGGCAGTTCCAACTGTGTCTCCCGAATCGTCGGCCGGTACTGTTCGACGAACACCACCGAGCCGTCCTCGACGGCGACGACGACGACGGCCGTGGCGAGTTCGGCCCAGTAGTACCGCTTCGTCGTCCCGTTCGGCTGTTCGACGAGGTCGTAGCCGCCGGTGTACCAGCCCGTCTCGTACTCGGTCTCGGACTCGCGGACGGGCCACTCTGGCTCCGGTAACGGCTCGTGTCTGCGTCCGTCGTCAGTCATCACCCGACAGTCCGGGGGGACGCGGCTTAATCGTGGTTACTCGGGACCGCTCGTGTCGGTATCTGTGTCGCTACCCGTGTCGTTCGTCTCATTGCCTACGTCGATCGCCTCGCCATCTGTGTCTCCCGTCTGGTTCTCGTCGCTGTCGCCCTCGAACTCCGATCGATACAGCCGACTGAACGCCTGCTTGCGGAGCGTCCCGACCGCAGCCTCGCGCTCGTTCTGGAACGTCGCCGCGACGACTGTCTCGGCGAACGGCGCGGTGTGCCAGGCGACGCGGTCGACGTCGTCGCTGCCGAGTGTGATCACTTCGTAGTCGGGATGCTCGTCGACCCACGCGTCGAACTCCGCGCGCGATCCGACGGTGACGGCCAGCCGATCAGCAAACAGGACGTTTCGCGCCCGTTCGACGACCTCGCTCGTCACGCGCTCGCGGTACTCCTCGCGGTCGAACGCCATCGCCTTGGCCGCCTCCCGAACGACCTGCTTCGCGGTCGGGCCGGCCGACTCGAACTCTGCCCGCGCCGCCGCCAGCGACTCCGGCGAGAGGGTTCCTTCGGTCTCCATACGCGTCCGTCGGCCACTCGCGAACAAACGTTTTCGGTCTCGTCAGTTTCCCGGCGCTACTCGTCTTCGGCTTCGCCAGCTACGCCCGTGTCCAGATCGGGGCCGGGTTCGGCCTCCTCTGCTTTTCCGTTTCCCTCCGCGTCCGCGCCGTTCTCCGCGTCCGACTCGATCATCTCGGCGGTCATCTCCCGCGCCGCCGCGAGAACCGAGCGGGCCTCCTCGTCGAGAGAGCCTTGGCCTGCCGCGGCAGTCGCTTCGGGATCGACCGCGCCCGGGCCGGACTGCTCGTGCTGGTGTCCGTGCTGCTGGCCGTGCCGGTGCGTGTGCCCGTCGTGTCCGTGCGCGTGGGCGGTGTCTTCGAACACCTGTTCGTACTCCACGTCGTCAGCCAGTTCGGCAACCTTCGGGGCGAGTTCCGCCTCGCCGTGCTCGGACCACTTGGGGACGTGCTCGTCGAGCCACGTCTCGTGGTCGTCGTTGTTGACCATCGCGGTGAACGCGAGATGGTTCGCGAGGTGGGTCGCATCTTGCTGCGGAACCTCACAGACCGGACAGGCGAAGCCCATACCCGCGGGTACGGCCTCGGAGTACAAGGGCGTGTGGTTCCCGGTCCGGTCGGGCGTCGCCGTCGCGGACTATCCGTCGCTGTCCCGGCTCTGGAGGTCGACGACGAGCAAAAGGGCGTCCTCGCCGTCGGAGTAATACTGTGGAATCCGCCGGGTCGGTTCGAACCCTTCCTCGCGGTACAGCGACCGGGCGACGTCGTTGCTTTCGCGGACTTCGAGTTTCACGACCGCGGCGCCCGCGAGCGAGAGTCCGAACAGCGCCTCTCTGAGAAGCCGGCGACCGACTCCCTCTCCGCGCGCGTCGGGACGGACGGCGAGGTCTTTGACGTGGCCGATGTCGTGGCCGTGATTCGGCATCACGTCGCCGACGACGTAGCCGAGAATCTCCTCGTTGCTTCCGACGGTCTCTGTGGTCCGGACTGCAACCAGAAACGCCGGCGCGTCGAGCACCGACTCGAACGCCGCGTAGGGCCACGGCTCCGAGAAGGACGCGCGCTCGATGCCGAGAACGTCGAGCAGATCGGCGCGGTCGACCGGACGCACCCGAACGTCGGGTGCAACAGTCGATCCGTCCGCACCGGATTCCGTCTCGTCCGTCCGGTTTCCGCGGTTACTCTCGGAGTCGCTCACGCGAGTGGGTTCGACAGTGAGAGGCAAAAATCCGCTGGCTCGGGGTTGGGCGGCTGGAGATGCGGCACGGGCGAGGCGATCGTCGCTCTGCGCCCCAGCGACGCGCCGCTGCGGCTGCTGTGGCTCCGAGTCGATCGCAACGAAAGAAAAATCGCGCTGTCGAGAGCGTCGACGGAGCTGACCCGATCAGTCGTCGGCGGGGGCTGCGCCGCTGCCGTCCTCTTCGTACTGCTCCTTCGTGAGACGGAGCTTGCCGCCGGCTTCGAGGATGCCGCGCTCGCGCTCGGAGGCGTCGAGTTCCGCGGTGGCCTCCCAGTCGTCGTTCACGCGGATGGTGAACTCGGTCTCGCCGGACGCGACGGCCTCGGCGACGTCGGTGACGATCTCGACGTCGTCGCCCTGCTCGATGTCCGCGTAGGTCTCCTCGTCGATGGAGAGCGGGACGATGCCGAAGTTGAACAGGTTCGCCTTGTGGATGCGGGCGAACGACTCGGCGAGAACGGCCTCGATGCCGAGGTACTGCGGACACATCGCCGCGTGCTCGCGCGAGGAGCCCTGGCCGTAGTTCTCGCCCGCGACGAGGACGCCGCCGTCCGCGTCGAGTGCGCGCTGTGCGAACGTGTCGTCGACGCGCGAGAGCGTGAACTCCGAGAGCTTCTCGATGTTCGAGCGGTACTTGAGGATGTCCGACGTGGCGGGGATGATGTGGTCGGTCGTGATGTTGTCCTCCATCTTCAGGAGGGTCTCACCACCGATGTCGGCCCCGAGCGGGTCTTTCAGCGGCACGTCGCCGATGTTCGGGCCCTTGATGAGGTCGTCGTCGACAGCCTCGTCGGGTTCGATGATGTCGGCTTTCGAGCCGTCGTACTTCTCGGGAAGTTCGACACCCGGCGCCTCCAGGCCGCCGAGTTCCTC
>ENA-ORCO01000353-ORCO01000353.1-marine-metagenome-genome-assembly--contig:-NODE-353-length-25157-cov-4.136124_pt1 | contig 25157 bp, 32 predicted proteins | sample MGYA00248633_ERZ508508 | MGnify/ENA primary metagenome ERZ508508 (study PRJEB26179, sample SAMN06268845) | marine metagenome | isolation source: A23 P1 aerobic enrichment on pine of planktonic cells taken...
AAGCCGATTACCGAGAAGCCCCTTGAGGTCCGCATGGGCAAGGGCAAGGGCGCCGTCGAGTACTGGGTTGCTGAAATCCAGCCCGGGAAGATGCTGTATGAGATGGAAGGGGTGGCAGAAGACGTGGCGCGTGACGCATTCAATCTGGCCGCGGCCAAACTGCCGGTACCGACCACCTTTGTGAACAGGACGGTAATGTGATGAAAGCGACAGAATTGCGTGACAAATCGGCAGAGGAACTGAACCAGGAGCTGATGCGGCTGTTCAAGGAACAGTTCAATCTCCGGATGCGCAAAGCGACAGGTCAGCTGAATCAGTCCCACTTGCTGCGTCAGACCAGGCGCGATATTGCGCGTGTTAAAACCGTTATGACTGAGAAAGCAGGTGACTGATATGGCTAATGCAAGTGAAAACGCCAGGACGCTCAACGGCCGCGTGGTCAGCGACAAGATGCAGAAGACGATTGTCGTTATGGTTGAGCGCCGGGAAAAGCATCCGCTCTACGGCAAGTACGTGAAGCGCTCGACGCGTATCAAGGCTCACGACGAAGACAACCAGTGCAGTGTCGGTGATTTTGTAACCATCGCCGAAAGCCGTCCGCTAGCGCGGAACAAGGCTTGGACACTGGTGAACGTGGTTGAGCACGCGTCGAAGGTGTAAGGCGCCAGGACACTGGTTCTTGTCGTAAAGACGAAGTGGTTTCTAGTGGAGACTAACCATGATTCAGACGCAAACCGTACTTGACGTAGCCGATAACAGCGGCGCCCGTCAGGTCATGTGTATCAAGGTCCTGGGTGGCTCGCACCGGCGCTATGCAAGGGTCGGGGATATCATCAAGGTATCCGTCAAGGAGGCGATCCCCAGGGGCCGTGTCAAGAAGGGTCAGGTGCTCAAGGCAGTTGTGGTCCGGACCAAGAGTGGTATCCGGCGCCAGGACGGGTCCCTGATCCGGTTCGACGGCAATGCGGCGGTCCTGCTTAACCCGCAGGAAGCGCCGGTAGGCACCCGAATTTTTGGCCCGGTGACTCGCGAACTTCGGAATGAGAAATTCATGAAGATCATTTCGCTGGCACCCGAGGTTTTGTAGGAACAAGAGGCCGGTTATGAACAAGATCAAGCGAGATGACGAAGTGGTGGTCACCACGGGGAAAGACCGTAACAAGCGTGGCAAGGTGCTGCGGATTGTTGATGGTGGTGAACGGGTCGTTGTGTCCGGGATCAATATGGTCAAGAAGCACACGCGCCCGAATCCCATGGCGGGAACCCAGGGCGGCATCATCGAAAAGGAAGCTCCGATTCATATTTCGAACGTGGCCATCTATAACCCGCAGCAGGCCAAGGCTGATCGTGTCGGGTTTCAGGTGAAGGAAGACGGCACCAAGGTGCGCATCTTCCGGTCCACGCAAGAAGTGATCGATAACCAGTAAGCGGCGGTGGTTACGATGTCCAACATGAGAGACGTGTACAAAGAACAGGTGATCCCGGCGCTGAACGAGCAGTTCGGGTATGCGAACCCGATGCAGGTGCCGCGGATTGAAAAGATCACCCTGAATATGGGCGTTGGCGAGGCTGTAGGCGACAAGAAGCAGCTCGATAACGCTGTCGCTGACCTGCAGATGCTGTCGGGTCAGAAGCCGGTGATCACCAAGGCGCGCAAGTCCGTTGCAGGCTTCAAGATCCGGGAAGGCTTCCCGATCGGCTGTAAGGTGACCCTGCGTGGTGAGCGGATGTGGGATTTCTTTGATCGCCTGGTGCAGATCGCGATTCCGCGGATCCGTGATTTCCGTGGCCTGAGTCCCAAGTCCTTCGACGGGCGCGGCAATTACAGCATGGGCGTGCGGGAACAGATCATTTTCCCGGAAATTGAGTACGACAAGGTCGACAAGGTCCGTGGCCTCGATATCACCATCAGCACGTCCGCTGAGAGTGATGAGGAAGGGCGTGCTCTGCTTTCGGCATTCAATTTTCCGTTCAAACAGTAAGGATCGGACATGGCCAAAATCGGCATGAAAGAGCGCGAACGCAACAGGGAACGCCTGGTCGCCAAATACGGCGAAAAGCGTGAGCGCCTTAAAAAAATGAGTAAGGATCCGAATCTGAGCGACGAAGAACGCTGGGAAGCGCAGATGCAGCTGCAGAAGCTGCCGCGTAACTCCAGCCCGGTGCGTCTTCGCAATCGTTGCCAGGTAACCGGGCGCCCGCATGGTGTCCTCAGGAAATTCCAGCTTTCGCGCATCAAGCTGCGTGAAACCGGAATGCGCGGAGAGGTTCCGGGGCTGCGCAAGGCCAGCTGGTAACCCGCGCGTTGGTAAGCAACAGCATTGTTGCTGCACAACTGAAACGATCAGGAGTCTCATACGAATGAGCATGCAAGATCCGTTGGCGGACATGTTCACGCGCATCCGTAACGGCCAGATGGCCGAGAAGGTGAGTGTGGAAATGCCGTCCTCCAAGATGAAACAGTCCGTTGCCACGGTCCTGCGGGACGAAGGCTTCATCGAGGACTTCAGCGTTGAGGGCGATAAGAAGCCCCGGCTGACCATCAATCTGCGTTATTTCGAAGGCAAGCCCGTCATTGAGAGCATCCAGCGGGCGAGTCGCCCTGGTCTGCGCCAGTATCGCGGCAACAGCGAACTGCCGCGCGTGGCCAATGGTCTGGGCGTCGCCATCGTCTCCACGTCGAAGGGCGTGATGACAGACAGCGCCGCCCGCAAGGCCGGCATTGGTGGCGAAATTATCTGCACCGTATTCTAGGAGGAGTCATGTCCAGGGTTGCGAGTAATCCTGTCGTGCTGCCATCCGGTGTCGAGGTGAATTTCAACGGTCAGGACGTTGAAGTGAAGGGTGCCAAGGGTACGCTTCAGCACAGCATTCACCCGAGTGTCGAAGTGACGCAGGACGACGATAAGCTGCGGTTCGCGCCGCGTAACAATGCGAAGAAAAGCCGTGCACTGGCCGGTACCACCCGGGCACTCCTGAACAACATGGTTGTTGGTGTGACCAATGGCTTCGAGCGCAAACTCGAAATCAATGGTGTCGGTTACCGGGCCCAGGCCCAGGGTGACAGCGTGAATCTTACGCTTGGCTTCAGCCATCCGGTGGAATACAAGTTGCCGGAAGGCGTTACCGCTGAGTCCCCCAAGCCGACCGAACTGGTGCTCAAGGGCATCGATAAGCAGCGTGTCGGCCAGGCTGCAGCAGACATCAGGGCTTTCCGTCCGCCTGAGCCTTATAAGGGCAAGGGTGTCCGCTATGCGGATGAAACGGTAAGGCGTAAAGAGGCCAAGAAGAAATAGGGCAAACAGATGAGCGCGAAGAAAGAATCCAGATTGCGTCGCGCACGTAAAGTGCGCATCAAGATCCGGGAACGTGGCTCCAACCGCCTCTGCGTCCACCGTACACCGCGTCATATGTATGCTCAGGTGACTACGGCGGATGGCAGCCAGGTGCTGGCGGCCGCCTCCACACTGGACAAGGAGTTGCGCCAGGGTGCAACCGGAAACGTGGACGCCGCACGCCAGGTTGGCGAGCTGATCGCGGAACGGGCGAAAAACGCGGGTATCGAAACGGTTGCATTCGACCGGTCCGGTTATCGCTACCACGGTCGCGTCAAAGCGCTTGCCGATGCGGCGCGTGAAGCCGGCCTGCAATTCTAAGAGGTGGAGAAGATGAGCGTGAATGAGCAGAACCAGCCCGAGCTTCAGGAGAAGCTGGTGCAGGTCAATCGGGTGGCCAAAGTGGTCAAGGGTGGCCGCCTTTTCGGTTTCACCGCCCTGACGGTTGTGGGTGATGGCAATGGCCGGGTCGGTTACGGCCGCGGCAAGGCACGTGAGGTGCCGGTAGCGATCCAGAAGGCGATGGACTCCGCGCGTAAGAATATGGTGTCCGTGCCGTTGGATGGCGCTACGTTGCAGTACCCGGTCAAGGCTAACCATGGCGCCTCCAGGGTGTTCATGCAGCCGGCTTCCGAGGGTACCGGCATTATCGCCGGTGGCGCGATGCGTGCCGTTCTGGAAGTTGCCGGTGTACACAACGTATTGGCCAAGTGCTATGGCTCCACCAACCCGATCAACGTGGTACGGGCTACCGTTGAAGGCCTGAAAGCCATGCGGTCGCCGGAAGAAGTGGCGGCTAAGCGTGGTAAAACCGTGGAAGAGATCCTGGATTGACGTTATGGCTAACAAAACGATCAAGGTCACACTGACCCGCAGCCCCATCGGCGCACAGAAGAACCATAAACTCTGTGTCCGTGGACTGGGACTGCGCCGTCTCCACCATTCGGTGGAACTCGAGGACACGCCCGCGGTCCGCGGGATGATCAACCGTGTCAATTACATGGTTCGGGTAGAGGAACAGTAAGATGCAACTGAACGAACTCCGCCCAGGTGACGGCTCCAAGGCCGAGCGCAAGCGTGTTGGTCGTGGCATCGGCAGTGGCCTGGGTAAAACCGGCGGCCGTGGTCACAATGGCCAGAAATCCCGTTCCGGCGGCAGTATCGCGCCCGGGTTCGAGGGTGGTCAGCAACCGATGCGTGGGCGCCTGCCCAAGTTCGGTTTCACCTCCCGTCAGCAGCGTTGGGAGACGGAAATCCGTCTTCACGAGCTGGCCAAAGTCGAGGGTGACACGGCTGATCTGGACGCTCTGAAGAAAGCGGATCTGATCCGTCATGACGTTCGCGAAGCAAAGGTGATCGCCTCCGGTGAGATCTCCCGTGCGGTGACCGTCAAGGGCCTGCGGGTAACCAAAGGCGCCCGTGAAGCGATTACTGCCGCTGGCGGGAAAGTCGAAGACTGAGTCGAGGGCTAAATGGCTAAACAGGGACCGGCATCCGCTAAGGGACAGGGCCTCTCGGAGCTCTACTCGAGGCTCAAGTTCGTTGTGATCGCGATCCTGGTTTATCGGATCGGCGCGCACATCCCGGTCCCGGGCATTAACCCGGATCGGCTGGCGGCAATGTTTGAACAGCAGCAGGGTACCATCCTGGGCATGTTCAACATGTTCTCAGGGGGTGCCCTTGAGCGTATGAGTATCCTGGCGCTGGGCATCATGCCCTACATCTCCGCCGCGATCATCATGCAGCTCATGACGGCGGTCAGTCCGCAGCTGGAGCAGCTCAAGAAAGAAGGCGAATCCGGTCGCAAGAAGATCAGCCAGTACACGCGGTACGGTACCGTTGGCCTGGCGTTCGTGCAGGGGCTGGGGATTTCCGTGGGGCTTGCGTCCCAGGGGGTGACGTTCTCCAGCGGCCTCGACTTCTATTTCATCGCGGTCGTGTCCTTTGTATGTGGTGCCGTTTTCCTGATGTGGCTTGGTGAGCAGATCACTGAGCGTGGCATCGGAAACGGCATCTCGCTGCTGATCTTCGCCGGTATCGTCGCCGGTCTCCCGGGCGCCATCGGTCAGACGCTTGAACAGGCCCGCAGTGGTGAGATGAGTCTGCTGCTGGTCTTCGGTGTCGGTGCCATGGCTATTGCCGTGGTTGGGTTCATCGTGTTCATGGAGCGTGGTCAGCGCCGGATCACGGTGAATTATGCCAAACGCCAGCAGGGACGCCGGGTCTACGCCCAGCAGCAGAGTCATCTGCCGCTGAAGGTGAACATGGCCGGTGTTATTCCGGCGATCTTCGCGTCGTCGATCCTGCTGTTCCCGGCATCACTGGGACAATGGTTTGGCCAGTCCGAAGGCATGGAGTGGCTGGGGGATCTGTCCCAGATCCTGGGGCCTAACCAGCCTCTGTACATCCTGCTGTTTGCGGCTGCAGTGATCTTCTTCTGCTTCTTCTATACAGCACTGATGTATAACCCGCGGGAGGTCGCGGACAACCTCAAGAAGTCCGGCGCCTTCATCCCCGGGATCCGGCCCGGTGAGCAGACCGCGAAGTACATTGACGGGGTGCTCACACGTCTGACGATCTTCGGGGCGCTGTACATTGCAGCAGTGTCGATCATGCCCCAGTTCCTGACGGTATTCGGCAATGTGCCGTTCTATCTCGGGGGTACGTCACTGCTGATCGTCGTAGTGGTGGTGATGGATTTCATGTCACAGGTTCAGGCACATCTGATGTCGCACCAATACGAATCGGTGATGAAGAAGTCCAACCTCAAGAATCACGGACGCAGCGGCATGTTCCGCTGATCAACGGGAGACTGAAATGAAAGTACGTGCATCGGTGAAGAAAATCTGCCGAAACTGCAAAATCATTCGTCGCAATGGCTCGATCCGGGTCATCTGCACCGAGCCCCGTCACAAGCAACGCCAGGGGTGAGGCAGCATCAGGGGGCGGTTGTTGATATCTGCCGATTCAGGCGCTATCATTCCGCACCTTTTGTGACGGTAACGTAAACAGCAAAGCTTTGAATGCGGAGTGAAGTGAATGGCACGTATAGCCGGTGTCAACATACCCGAGAATAAACATGCCGCGGTTTCGTTGACCTATATCTTCGGGATCGGCCATACCACGGCAGGTCAGCTTTGCGACGCGACGGGCATCCCCCGGAACACGAAGGTTGGCGAGCTTTCCGATGAGCAGGTGGACAACCTGCGCACGGAAGTCGGCAAGCTTTCGGTTGAGGGTGACCTGCGTCGTGAGGTTCAGATGAACATCAAGCGGTTGCGGGACCTGGGCTGCTATCGCGGCCTTCGGCATCGCCATGGTCTGCCGGTTCGTGGTCAACGGACCAAGACCAATGCGCGGACCCGCAAGGGCCCCCGTAAACCGATTCGTAAATAACAGGTAGGTAAAAATGGCAAAGCCAGGTACACGTACCCGTAAAAAGGTGAAAAAGTCAGTTGTTGACGGCGTGGCCCATATCCACGCCTCGTTCAACAACACCATCGTGACCCTGTCCGATCGCCAGGGCAACGTCCTTTCCTGGGCGACTGCTGGCGGTTCTGGATTCCGCGGTTCACGAAAGAGTACACCTTTTGCTGCGCAGGTAGCAGCTGAAAGGGCCGGTAACGCGGCCGCTGAATACGGTCTTAAAAACCTGGACGTAATGGTCAAGGGTCCCGGACCCGGCCGGGAATCCGCGGTTCGCGCTCTCAATGCGGTAGGTTTCAAGATCACCAACATCGAGGACGCGACACCCATCCCGCACAATGGCTGTCGTCCGCCGAAAAAGCGCCGCGTGTAATCAAGGAGACAGCGATTTATGGCACGTTACATTGGTCCGAAATGTAAACTGTCTCGCCGCGAGGGGACAGATCTATTCCTGAAGAGCGGGGTCCGGGCGCTCGAAAGCAAGTGCAACGTCGATCAGGCGCCGGGTCAGCATGGCGCACGGCGTACCCGGGTGTCCGAATACGGAACCCAGCTTCGGGAAAAGCAGAAAGTACGCCGTATGTACGGTGTGCTGGAGAAACAGTTCCGGAACTACTATCAGGAAGCAGCTCGCCGCAAGGGTTCAACCGGCGAGAACCTGCTTCAGCTGCTGGAGTGCCGGCTCGACAACGTGGTCTACCGCATGGGTTTTGGCGCCACACGCGCTGAAGCACGGCAGCTGGTTTCCCACAAGGCGCTGCAGGTCAATGGCCGCACCGTCAATGTGGCCTCCTACCAGGTGCAGCCCGGTGATGAGGTCCGCGTACGGGAGAAGGCTCAGAACCAGCTCCGTATCCGCAATGCGCTGGAGCTGGCGAACAGTCGTGCGGCCATCGAGTGGGTCGACGTCGACGCCAACAAGCTCGTCGGAACCTTCCGGTCCCGTCCGGAGCGCAGCGATATCTCTGCGGACATCAACGAGAGCTTGATCGTCGAGCTTTACTCCAAGTAACGCACAGCGAAATAGGGGCGTCCAATGCAGCGTTCAGCTACCGAATTTCTGACTCCTCGCAGCATTAATGTGGAGGAGCAGACCCAAACCCACGCCCGCGTGGTTCTGGAGCCTCTTGAGCGGGGCTTTGGCCACACGCTGGGTAATGCTCTGCGGCGGATCCTGCTGTCTTCCATGCCCGGAAGCGCAGTAACGGAAGCGCAGATCGATGGAGTGCTGCACGAGTACAGCGCCATTGAAGGGGTTCAGGAGGATGTCATTGAGATCCTGCTGAATCTCAAGGCGCTGGCCGTTAAGCTCAATGGTCGCGAGCAGGCCGAACTCTCTCTTTCCAAGAAAGAAGAGGGGCCGGTCACCGCGGCGGATATTCAGCTTGATCATGACGTTGAGATCGTCAATCCGGATCTGGTGATCTGTCACCTGTCCAAGGGCGGTGAGCTCAACATGAAGCTGACGGTAAGCTCCGGCCGAGGGTATGAGCCCGCGGATCAGCGCGAGCAGGACGAGGAAAGTCGGGCCATTGGCCGCCTTCAGATTGACGCGACCTTCAGCCCCGTCCGCCGTGTTTCCTACATGGTTGAGAGTGCCCGTGTTGAGCAGCGGACCGACCTGGATAAGCTGATCATCGATCTGGATACCAACGGTACCATCGATCCGGAGGAAGCGATCCGTCGGGCGGCGACCATCCTGCAGCAGCAGCTGGCAGTGTTCGTCGATCTGGACCAGGAGAAAGAGCCGGAAGAATCGCAGGAAGAAGAAGAAGTTGATCCGATCCTGCTGCGCCCGGTTGATGATCTTGAGCTGACCGTGCGCTCGGCCAACTGCCTGAAGGCGGAGAACATCTACTACATTGGCGATCTGATCCAGCGCACAGAAGTCGAACTGCTGAAGACGCCCAATCTCGGCAAGAAATCACTGACCGAGATCAAGGATGTGCTGGCCTCCCGTGGCCTGTCGCTGGGTATGCGGCTTGAGAACTGGCCGCCGGCGAGTCTGCGCGGTGATGACCGGGTCCTTGGTGGCTGATCGCTGAATCGCTGATTTTGATTTAAGGAATTAGAGCAATGCGTCATCGTAAGAGTGGTCGTAAATTAAACCGCAACAGTTCGCACCGGAAGGCCATGTACCGCAACATGACTGCCTCTCTGGTGGAGCATGAGCTGATCAAGACGACCCTGCCCAAGGCGAAGGAACTTCGCCGTGTGGCGGAGCCGCTGATCACACTCGCCAAGGAGGACTCGGTGGCGAACCGTCGTCAGGCATTCGCGCGGCTGCGCAATGACCAGGCGGTGACCAAGCTGTTTGAAGAGCTCGGTCCGCGGTTCGAGAGTCGTCCCGGTGGTTATCTGCGGATTCTCAAGTGCGGTCTGCGGGCTGGTGACAACGCGCCCATGGCCTATGTTGAGGTCATCGGTCGTCCGGTTGTTGAGTACGTGGAAGACGATGAGGATGATGACGACGAGGACTGAGAGTCTCGTGTCTCCGCCTGAAGTGCTCAGGCGATGCCTCAGAAAAAGCCGGACCCTGTGTCCGGCTTTTTCATGCGCAGTTACTGGCTGCAGGCCTCGGGAAGATAATTGACCAGGTACTGGCCCGTGTGGGAGTCGCGCTCCCTGGCGACCGTTTCAGGGGTGCCTTCCGCTACCAGGCGTCCGCCGCCGTCCCCTCCCTCCGGTCCAAGGTCGACCAGCCAGTCCGCGGTCTTGATGACATCCAGGTTATGTTCGATCACCACTACGGTGTTGCCGTGGTCCCTGAGGGTGTGCAGCACGTCGAGTAGCTGCTGGATATCGTGGAAGTGCAGGCCGGTTGTGGGTTCGTCGAGGATGTACAGTGTGTTGCCCGTGTCCCGCTTGGACAGTTCCCGTGCCAGCTTGACCCGTTGTGCCTCGCCCCCTGACAGGGTTACGGCGTTCTGGCCGAGCTTGACGTAGGACAGACCCACTTCCATCAGTGTCTGGAGGCGCCGGGCCAGGAAGGGAACGGAGTCGAAGAACTCGCGCGCTTCCTCGATGGTCATGGAGAGCACCTCATGGATGGTCTTTCCCTTGTAGGTGATTTCCAGGGTCTCCCGGTTGTAGCGCTGGCCCTGGCAGACATCACAGGGCACGTAGATGTCGGGCAGGAAGTGCATCTCGACCTTGATCTCGCCGTCACCCTGGCACGCCTCGCAGCGCCCACCCTTCACGTTGAAGCTGAATCGGCCCGGTTTGTAGCCGCGCGAGCGGGCCTCCTGGGTTCCCGCAAACAGCTCGCGGATAGGCGTGAACAGTCCGGTATAGGTGGCCGGGTTGGACCGTGGCGTGCGCCCGATGGGGCTCTGGTCAATGTCGATGACACGATCCAGGCTTTCCAGCCCTTCGATGCGTTCGTGGGGCTCCGGTGTGAGTGTTGTAGCATTGTTGAGCTGCCGTGCAGCGGCCGGATAGAGCGTGCTGTTGATCAGCGTGGATTTGCCGGAACCTGATACGCCAGTGACGCAGGTCATCAGCCCCACGGGGATGCGTACCTCGTCGCCCTGGAGGTTGTGGCCGGTAGCGCCCGTTACGGTGATCCAGTGTTCGCCGGGGGCGGTCCGCTGTCGGGGAATGGCGATCCGGCGCTGGCCAGTGAGGTACTGGCCCGTGATGGACTCCGGTTCGGCCGCGATGGCGTCGGCAGTGCCCTCGGCCATGATCCGGCCGCCATGGATGCCGGCACCAGGGCCGATGTCCACAATGTGGTCGGCGGCGCGGATGGCGTCCTCGTCGTGCTCCACCACGATCACGGTGTTGCCCATGTCCCGCAGGCGCTTGAGGGTGCCCAGTAGCCGGTCGTTGTCGCGCTGGTGAAGCCCGATCGAGGGCTCGTCCAGAATGTACATCACCCCCACGAGTCCGGCCCCGATCTGGCTGGCGAGCCGGATCCGCTGTGCCTCCCCTCCGGAGAGGGTATCGGCGCTGCGTTCAAGTGTGAGGTAGCCCAGGCCCACGTTGACCAGGAATTCAAGGCGTTTGCGGATCTCGTTGAGAATGGTCTCGGCGATCTGGCCACGCCAGCCCGGAAGGGTGATGGATTGGGCGTTGTCCAGTGCATGGGCAATGGACAGGCGCGCCATTGCCGGAAGCGTCCAGTCGCCAATGAACACATTGCGGGCCGCCTCATTCAGGCGCGAGCCGCGGCAGTCCGGGCAGGGGCGCGAACTCAGGGAACGGGAAAGCTCGTCGCGTACCGTCTGGGAATCCGTTTCCCGGTAACGCCGTTCCAGGTTGGGAATCACCCCCTCGAAGGGATGCTCTCGGTCCACCGCCTGACCGCGGGAGTTCACATACCGGAAGGTGATCGCTTTATCTCCGGTGCCGCGCAGGACGGTGTGCTGGAACCACTCCGGCAGCTCCTGCCAGGGCGTGTCGAGGTCGCAGCCGTAATGGGAGGCGACGCTTTCGAGCATCTGGAAGTAGTAGACCGAGCGCCGGTCCCAGCCCCGTATCGCACCTTCGGCCAGAGTGAGTTCGGGGTTGCGGATCAGTCGTTGGGGGTCGAAAAACTGGTCAACCCCCAGCCCGTCACAGGTGGGGCAGGCGCCCGCCGGGTTGTTGAATGAGAACGTCCGCGGCTCGGGCGCGCTGATGGAGTAGCCGCACTGGGGGCAGGCATGGCGGGCCGAGAAAACCAGCTCCTCCGCGCCGTCTTCATCCATGGAGGCCACCCGGGCGGTTTCATCCGCCAGCGCCAGTGCGGTCTCGAAGGATTCGGCCAGACGCTGCTGCAGTCCGTCCCGGATCCGGAAGCGGTCCACAACCACCTCAATGCTGTGTTTGCGCTTGGCGTCCAGTGAGGGGAGGTCATCGATGTCGTACACCGTCCCGTCAATACGCAGCCGTATGAACCCCTGGCTGCGCATCTCATCCAGCACCTGCTGGTGTTCGCCCCGGCGCTCGCGGATCAGCGGCGCCAGAATCATCATGCGGCTGCCCTCGGGCAGAGCCAGCACCTGGTCCACCATCTGGCTCACCGTCTGGGCAGCCAGTGGTTCATCGTGCAGCGGGCAGTGCGGTTCGCCGGCGCGCGCGAACAGCAGGCGCAGGTAGTCGTGGATCTCGGTGATGGTGCCAACCGTGGAGCGCGGGTTGTGCGAGGTGGACTTCTGTTCGATGGAAATGGCCGGCGACAGCCCCTCAATATGATCCACATCCGGCTTTTCCATCATGGAAAGGAACTGGCGGGCGTAGGTCGAGAGGGATTCCACGTAGCGCCGCTGCCCCTCCGCGTAAAGAGTATCGAAGGCCAGTGATGATTTGCCGGAGCCGGAGAGCCCCGTGATCACCACGAGCTGATCCCTGGGAATATCCAGATCCACCGATGCCAGATTGTGGGTGCGCGCACCCCGGATACGGATGTGTTTCATGTTGCTCCAGTTGCCGGGCAAAACGACCATTATAGGGCTTAGCGCCACCCCGCCATAGATGGATTGATCTGGATCCATGAGTGAACCGCCGGCGCTGTGCTAAGATGGCGCCGCTTTTCCGGAGGATCCTTGATGAACGCCACTGAAAAACGCGCCATAGCGGCTCTGGCAACGGTCTACGGCTCCCGCATGCTGGGTCTGTTCATGATCCTGCCGGTGTTTGTGCTGTTGGGGCGGGATCTTCAGGGGGCAAGCCCGGCGCTTCTGGGTGTGGCACTGGGCGCCTACGGTCTGTCCCAGGCGCTGCTGCAGATCCCCTTTGGCATTCTTTCAGATCGTTTTGGGCGCAAGCCGCTGATCCAGATAGGGCTTGTGCTGTTTGCCGCCGGCAGTCTGCTGGCGGGGTGGTCGGATTCCATCCAGGGGGTCATTGCCGGGCGCATTCTGCAGGGCTCAGGCGCTATCGCCAGTGTGCTCATGGCGCTGGCCAGTGACCTTACCCGCGAGGAAAACCGCACCAAAGGTATGGCCACCATCGGACTGTCCATTGGTATGGCCTTTGCTTTGTCGCTGGTGCTGGGGCCCATGGTGGGGGATGCCTATGGGCTCACGGGGATTTTCCTGCTGACGGCCGTGCTCGCGGGCATCGGCATGGTGCTGGTCGCAACCATCGTGCCCACGCCTGAGACGCGCACCCATCAGCCGGATGCGCTGCCGGCCCGGGACCAGCTCCGCCAGGTGCTGACATCGGGTCGGCTGTTGCGCCTGGATGGCGGTATCTTCGTCCTGCACCTGACGCTGACCGCCCTGTTCCTGATTGTGCCGCTGACGCTGGAGGAGCTGGGGCTGGGCACCAACCAGCACTGGTGGGTCTATCTTTCGGTGATGGGAACGGGCTTTGTGGCAATGCTGCCGCTGCTGATCATTGGCGAGAAGAAGCGCCGTCTCAAGCAGGTGATGACCGTGGCGGTGGCGCTGCTCGGGGTGGCCGTGGCGCTGATGGGCATCGGCTGGGAGCGGATCGCCGGATTCTGGGGGGTGCTGTTCATCTTTTTCACCGGCTTCAATCTGCTGGAGGCACTGCTGCCCTCGCTGATCAGCAAGGAGGCGCCAGCGGCCGGCAAGGGCTCGGCCATGGGCGTCTATTCCACCAGCCAGTTCATGGGGTCTTTTGTGGGCGGTGCGCTCGGGGGCTGGCTCTCTGGTTTCGCCGGTGCCAGCGGTGTTATTGTTCTCGTTCTGCTGGCCATCGCGGTCTGGCTCGGCCTGGTTGTCACCATGGCGCCGCCACGCTACGCCACCAGTCTGGCGTTGCAGCTCACCGATGAGCACACCCAGGATCCGCGCACCATGCGCGAGGCGTTTCTGGCCATTCCGGGGGTGGATGATGCCGTGGTGCTTGCCGGCAGCGGTGAGGCCTGGCTCAAGGTGGATCGCCAGCAGTTCAGCGAAGAATCCCTGTGGCGTCTTCCCTTTGTGGCGCGGCAGGTCTGAGTAAGGAAGCCACGGGACGGTTTCCGTCAACGCATAACAGCGAATAAAGAGAAAGGAACAGGAGCAGAGCATGGCGAGAGGCGTAAACAAGGTCATCCTGATCGGCAACCTGGGCGCGGATCCCGAGACCCGGTATACCGCCAATGGCAACCCGGTCACCAATCTCAGGCTGGCAACGGACGAGAGCTACAAGGACCGCAACACCGGCCAGATGGTGCCGCGCACGGAATGGCACCGCATCGTCATGTTCGGCAAGATCGCGGAAGTGGCCGGCCAGTACCTGCGCAAGGGGTCCAAGGTCTACATTGAGGGCCGCCTGCAGACCAACAAGTGGCAGGACCAGAGTGGTCAGGACCGTTACACCACCGAGATCATCGTCGACATCAACGGCCAGATGCAGATGCTCGACAGCCGTGGTGGTGACAGTGCCGGCACCGGAGGCGGCGCGCCGGGTGCCGCACAGGGTGGTGCGCCCCAGGGAGGCGGTGGCTACGCGCCCCAGGGTGGTGACCAGAATCAGGGGACCGGCATGCCGGATCCCGTTGACGACTTTGATGACGACATTCCCTTCTAGCAGACTTCTGCCAGCAAGTCCCAGTGCTGTGTTAAAAGACGTGGATAACCATCTGAACAGCGTGAATCTGTTCGGATCCTGAACTATACTCGCGACACGTATTGGCACTCCCATTGTTCCGTGAGAGTGCCCTTCGGAATTTCACGAGCAGCGCAGACGGTCAACTTGCTGGCACTCCGATCCCTCCGACATCCGTTCGCGAAACGTCACTCTTCACTCCGCGTGGGGCTGGAGTTGACCGATGATGCGCTCCATTGGGCCTGCATGCAGGCGGACGGTTCGCTCCAGAGCGGCTCCGCAGGCGCTGGGCAGACACTGGAATCCCTGGTGAATGAACAGGGGGTGGGTGGTGCCCGGGCGCGGGTGGTTCTGGGGCCGGATCAGTATCAGATCTTTCAGGCAGAGCGCCCCAACGTCGAGCCTGGCGAGCTGGCGGACGCCGTTCGCTGGAAGCTCGGGGATCTGCTCGATTATCCCGCCAGTGAAGCCGTTATTGATACCTTTCCGTTTCCCGAGGACGCCTCACGGGACCGTGGGGCATTGATTAACGCCGTCTGTGCCCACCAGGACCGGATACGCTCTATCGTGGAGCGTATCCATGAAGCGGGGCTTGAGCTTGAATGCATTGATATCGCCGAGCTCGCGCTGCGTAACCTTCTGGCCCGTGCCGATCCAGAGGGGCGTGGCGCGGCCCTGGTGCATCTGGGACGGCAGAGTGGTCACGTGATCTTTTGCCGGGGTGAGGTGCTCTACATGGCGCGGCGCCTGGATGTCTCCCAGGCCCAGCTACGGGACGCCACCACCCAGGAGCAGACGGTCCAGGACCTGGCGCTGGAGATCCAGCGGTCGCTGGATTATTACGAAAGTCAGCTGCGACAGATTCCCCCCTCCCGTGTCCAGCTGGCAGGCCACCCGGAAGCGCTGCCGCTTGCCGGGATGCTCAATTCCGAGGTGACCGCTGAAGTGGTGGATCTGGATTGGAGTGCCATGCTCTCAGGCGTGACGCCCGCACCCGGAACCGGGCTTGCTGTTGCCACGCTGCTGGCGGATGACGAGGGAGCGAGATGAAGCAGTCCGTCAACCTGTACACAGAGGCCTTTCAGCCCTCAAGGGAGTGGCTGACCCTGGGCCGGATGCTCAGCCTGGTTGCGGTTGTGCTGCTGGTGGTTGCCGGCATCGGGGGCGCTCTCCGGTATCAGTTGGCCGGTGCTGAAGCCCGGCTGGCGGAGATTGAAGCCCGGGAAGCCGAAAAGCAGCAGTCGGTGGAGACGCTCCAGGAACAGGTGGCCGACCGAAAGAAGGATCCGGCCCTGGAAGAGCAGGTCACACGACTGGAGCAGCGGGTCCGTGATCGCCGCCGCCTGGTTGAGCGTGCGGATTCGGTGGCAAAGGCGAGTAGCGAGGGCTTCACACCCTATCTGGAAGGGCTGGCACGCCAGACACTCGATGGGCTATGGCTCACACGGATCCGGGTGGATCTGATGCGTGATCGTCTGGGGCTGTCAGGTCGTACCACCGATGGCCAGAACGTGCCTGAATATCTGCAGCGATTGCAGAAAGAATCCGTGTTCGAAGGGCGTCGCTTTGCCCGCTTTGGCATTGACCGCCCGGAGGACGGTGGGCCGCTGAGCTTTGATGTGGCTTCAACCCGCGAATCAGCGGAGGAAGACGAATGAAGGACCGTCTCCAGCAGCGCTGGCAGACGCTCGCGGCTGCCTTCCTGGCGCGGGCGCGCCGTGAGCGTGTGCTGATGCTGGTGGCTGCGGCGGCGCTGGTGGCTCTGGGAGCCTGGCAGTTGCTGGTGACACCGGTTCTGGAGGCCCGGAGCCAGGTGGCGGAGCGCATTGCCAGTGCGCAGGAGTCGCTGGAAGGGCTTGCCGCGCAGGAGGAAACGCTTCTGCGCAAGCTGGAAAAGGATCCCAACGAACCGCTGCGTGAACGTATCAGCCAGCTCCAGAGGCGCCTTGACCGTTACGATCAGCAGCTCGAGGAGCTGACGACCGGCCTGATCAGCCCGTCGGAGATGGTGGCGCTGTTACGCCGTATGCTGGCCCGGCATGAGGGGGTGGCCCTGGAGAGTGTCTCCCACAGGGCCCCTCAGCCGGTTGCGGTGGAAGGCCAGGATGACAGTGCGAACAGTGAAAAGGAGGCCAGCCTCTATGCCCACCCGGTGGAAGTCACCGTCAGCGGTGGTTTCCATGATGTGCTGGCGTATCTGCGGGATCTTGAAGGCCTGGATGAGCGTCTGGGGTGGCGGTCACTGGATTATCAGACACAGGACTGGCCGGGAGCGCGGGTCCGGATCCGGTTGCACACACTGAGCCTGCACAGGGAGTGGTTGGGTGTCTGAACGGCTTGTGAGTGGCATCATTGCTGGCCTGCTGATTCTGGTACCGCTGACCTGCGGGGCCAGCAGCGGGGCGTCACTGCCGGACCCAACGCGGCCGTCCTCGGTATCGACACAGGAAAGCAGCGTCTCGCCAGCACGCCGCTTCCAGCTGGACTCAATCCTGGTGGGGGATCAGCGCCGGCGGGCGGTCATCAACGGGATCAGCCTTGCTAAGGGCGGTCAGCTTGGGGATGCCACCCTTGTCCGAATCGGTATGGATCGTGTGCTGATTGAAATTGGCGGACAGCAGTACACTCTTGAACTCGACAGCGCGCCGTCAGTCCGGCGCTAGCAGCAGGTTAACCGTTATGCGAGAGCGTTCCGTCCCATTTCTGATTCCAGCTGTGCTCAGCCTGTTTTTGGCCGGCTGTGCCGGGAATCCGCTGATGCAGACCCAGCAGGCAAGTTCTACGGAAACCACGGAGCGGATCGAAAAAGAACTGGAAAAGGCTGGAGCCAGCAGCGGTGATACGGATGCCGCCCCGGCGCCTGATGAGGTGACGGGCGCCCTGATGCCGGACTTCTCCGGAGCGGGCGGTGCCACTTCCGGCGGGGCGGAGCGCTTCAACGTCAATGCTCAGGGCCTGCCGGCACCCACCTTTTTCCGGAGCCTGGTCGACGGTACGCCTTACAACGTGGTGGTGGATCCAGCTGTGGAGGGCTCCATCACCCTGGATCTCACCCAGGTGACCCTCGAAGAGGTCATGGATGTGGTCTCGGATCTCTATGGTTATGAGATTGCCCTTGAGGGCCGTATCTACCGCATCCGCCAGGCAGGTCTCAGGACCCGTATATTCCAGGTGGACTACCTGGACATCCAGCGCAGCGGCAATTCCGAAACCCAGGTACGGTCGGGGCAGGTGACCGATACGGGCAATGGGGATTCCGGCTCGAACAACGGTGACAGTGGCTCCGGCAATGGCACCGTGGTCGGTACCCGTATCACTACGACCTCCGAGTCGCGCTTCTGGGCGGATCTCAACGAATCCCTGAACCTGATGGTCGGGTCCGATAGTGGCCAGCGTGTCATCACTAATCCTGGTTCGGGGGTGGTTGTGGTCCATGCCCGGCAGGATGAGCTGAAGGTGGTTGAGGATTACCTTCGCCGGATGCAGCTGATCTCCAAGCGCCAGGTGATCCTGGAGGCCCGAATCCTTGAGGTGGCTCTCAACGAGAGTTACCAGCAGGGCATCAACTGGAATGCTGTGGACCAGATGGGCAGCGGCAACAGTCTTCAGGGAAGCCTCAGCAGCATTGCTACCAACACCCAGGGGGGAGGAGCGTTTTCCGCCGCTCTTGAGGTGAACAGTTTCAACAGCTTGATTCAGCTTCTGGGCAGTCAGGGCAATGTGCAGGTGCTGTCCAGTCCGAGGATCTCGACCGTCAATAATGAGAAGGCCGTCATTAAGGTGGGCAGTGACGAGTTCTTCGTGACCGATCTTGATTTTGATGACGATACCACCGCCGGTGGCACAGGGACCTCCAGGTCGACCTCTGTGGATCTGACGCCATTCTTTTCGGGGATTTCTCTGGACGTCACCCCGCAGATCAGTGATGACAACGTCGTCACTCTGCATGTTCATCCCTCTGTGAGCGAGGTGGAAGACCAGGAAAAGCTCATCACCATCGGTGACGAGGACGTGACGCTGCCTCTGGCGCTGAGCACGGTGCGCGAGACAGACAGTGTGGTGCGAGCACGAAGCGGCCAGATCGTGGTGATCGGCGGGCTGATTCAGGATCGGACCGAGGAGACAACCTCAGCGGTGCCCTTCTTCAGTGATATCCCGGTCATTGGTGAACTGTTCAAGCAGCGCAGCTATGAGTCCCGGAAAAGCGAACTGGTGATTCTGCTCAAGCCCATGATCGCCAATGTGGCCCGGTACGGACAGGACGTGGAGGACAGCCGCGAGCGCATCCGGGATCTGCGCCGGATCATGGAATCCACAGAATCCCCGAAGCCAGAACCGGCGGCGGGCGCGACACAAGAGAGGTAGCATGTACGAGGCATTTTTCGGCCTTCGGGATGCCCCCTTTTCACTGACGCCCAATACGCGCTACTTCCTGCGTGCGCCCAGCCACGGGCAGGCGCTGGAACTGCTGCTGGTGGCCCTGCGCCAGAAGGAAGGCTTCATCAAGGTCTCCGGCGAGGTGGGCACCGGCAAGACACTGCTGTGCCGGTTGTTGCTCAATGCCCTGGAAGGGAAATTCACCACCGCCTATCTCCCCAACCCCCAGCTCGGCCCTAAAGAGTTATTTGAGGCCATTGCCGACGAGCTGGGAGTGACGCTCGATGATGCCAGTAACACCCACAGGGCCCTTTCAGCACTGCAGCAATATCTGATCGATAACGCGGCGTCTGCCGGTGCGGCGGTGCTGGTGATCGATGAAGCTCAGTCCATGCCTGTGGAAACCCTGGAGGCGCTGCGCCTGCTGACCAATCTGGAAACAGAGAGCCGTAAGCTCCTGCAGGTGGTTCTGTTCGGGCAGCCTGAGCTGGATGAATTGCTTGCCCGACCGGATCTGCGCCAGCTGAGCCAGCGCATTACCTTTCAGCACCGACTGGAGACGCTGTCGCCGGAGACGGTCGCTGACTATCTGCAGCACAGGCTCGCGCGGGCTGGATGGAACGGTGGACGACTCTTCCAGCCCAGGGCGGTACGCCTGATCAGCCGTGCCTCGGGCGGAACCCCCAGGCTGATCAACATTCTCGCCCACAAGGCCCTGATTGCCGCCTATGGGCGCGGTGAGCGTGAAGTGACCAGCCGTCATGTACGCCAGGCCATCCGCGATACCGATACGGTCGTGCGCCGCCCCGGGGTTCTGGGAGGACTTCTATGAGTCTGCTCAATGACGCCCTCCGGGATCTGGAAAAACGCGAGGGTGCGGACGGCAGTAACGGGGAGTCGGTTCCGGCGGGGCTGGGCGCTGCCAGCTACCGGACGCCTGCCCACTGGGGTTGGATACTGGGTGGCTCGGCACTGCTGCTGGCGGTACTGGCTGGCGCCGGGTTCTGGTGGCTGGGCTCGGATCAGCCGCGATCTGCAGGGAAGGGGGCTGTTCCCGCCATCAACGATGAGCCGGCGCCTGTGATCCGTACCGCGACACTGCCCGCGGAGAAGGGGCGGACCGGTGAGGGTTCCGGGACTGTTGAGCGTAATACCTCCGAGCGGGCAGGAAGCACCGAGCAGGACGGTGACACCAGTGAGCCTCCTGAGACTGTCAGGAAGGTTGAGCCGACCGGAACAACGGAGCCTGCAGCAGAGCCGGAACCGACAGAACAGACAGAAGTGGCGGAACAGGAAAGTGAGCCGGAAGACCCCGTCTCCACTGATGACGTTGCGAATCAGTCGGACCCCGAGCCGGAAACAGCCGCCCCCAGCGTGCGCGAACTGACGCCCGCGGAAAAAGATCGGCGGTTCTCCCGGGAGCTGGAAGCGCTACTGGCGGATGGCCGTGTTGCGCAGGCCGGGGAACGCCTGAATCAGCGAGCCATGCTGGATTCCGATATGCCGCGCTCCCGGGCGGCGATGGCCCGGCATGCTCTGGAGCGTGGAGAGCCAGCCGCCGCGTTGCAGTGGCTGCCGGAGCAGGCCGTGGCCATGTATCCGGAACTGCGGCTGCTCAGGGCGCGTGTGGCGCTTGAGCGCTCGGGCAGAGCCAGTGCCCTTCAGTGGCTGGAATCCGAGCCGCCGGGGCCGGGCACCATGCCGGCCTATCACACCATGATGGCGGCGCTCTATCAGCAGACCGGAGACCATCAGGCGGCCGCCGAGCAGTGGGCGGCGTTGATTGAGACCGATGACGGCAATGCCCGCTGGTGGGCCGGCCTGGGTATTGCCATGGAAAGCCGCGGGCGGGATGAGCAGGCCAGGGCCGCCTATACCCGCGCGCTGTCACTGCCGGATCTGGCGCCACAGCTGCGCCGGTACATCGAGCAACGGCTCGCCGCGGAGCAGGGGTAGAAGTATGTCGGAAACACGCCGCAAGGTCCGCATTGGCGATCTTCTCGTTGAGAACAGCGTCATCACCGAGGAACAGCTCCAGACCGCGTTGGGTGAGCAGAAGCGCACTGGCCGCAAGCTTGGTAAGACGCTCACGGATCTCGGTTATCTGGATGAGGACCAGCTGCTGAATTTCCTTTCGCAGCAGCTCGATATCCCCTTCGTGCAGCTCCGTCACTACAACTTCGATCATGAGCTGGTGAAGAAGCTTCCGGAGGCTCAGGCACGGCGCTTCCGGGCCATTGTGCTGGCAGAGCGCAACGGTGAGCTGCTGGTGGGCATGGCGGACCCCATGGACATCTTCGCCTACGATGAACTGACCCGGATCCTGGACCAGCCCGTGAAGCAGGCCGTGGTGCGGGAGAGCGAACTGCTCAACACCCTGGACCTGGTCTACCGCCGCACGGATGAGATCGCCTCTCTGGCCGAGGAGCTGGAGGACGAGATCGGCGACGAGGCCTTTGATCTGGCCGATCTGGGCAGCGACTCGGATGTGAACGAAGCGCCGGTGGTGCGCCTTCTGCAGACCATCTTCGAGGATGCCATCCAGGCCCGCAGCTCGGACGTCCACATCGAGCCGGACGAGACCGTGATCCGCATCCGTCAGCGCATCGACGGTGTGCTGCAGGAACAGGTCATGAAGGAAAAGCGTATCCACTCCGCGCTGGTGCTGCGCCTCAAGCTCATGGCCGGGCTCAATATCTCCGAGAAACGCATGCCCCAGGATGGGCGCTTCAACATCCGCGTTAAGGGCCGGAGCATCGACGTGCGGGTGTCCACGCTGCCGGTGCAGTACGGCGAATCCGTGGTCATGCGTCTGCTGGACCAGTCCCAGGGCATACTGGATCTGGAGAGCACCGGTATGCCGCCTGGCATCCTGCGGCGGTTCCGCCGGCTCATCCATCGGCCCCATGGCATGATGCTGGTGACCGGGCCCACCGGCTCGGGTAAGACGACCACCCTCTACGGCGCACTGACTGAGCTCAACCAGGCCCAGGTGAAGATCATCACCGCCGAGGATCCGGTGGAATACCGGCTGCCGCGCATCACCCAGGTGCAGGTGAAGAGCCAGATCGGGCTGACCTTTGCCTCGGTACTGCGCTCGGCCCTGCGCCAGGACCCGGACATCATCCTGGTGGGGGAGATGCGCGACCAGGAGACCGTCCAGATCGGTCTGCGCGCCGCCATGACCGGCCACATGGTGCTTTCCACCCTGCACACCAACGACGCCGTCAGCAGTGCCATGCGCCTTCTGGACATGGGCGCGGAACCCTTTCTGGTCTCCAGCTCCATTGCCGGGGTCCTGGCCCAGCGGCTGGTGCGGCGTGTGTGTGAGAACTGCCAGGTTCCCTACACCCCGACGCATCAGGAAAAGATCTGGATTGACCGGATCAGGGGGGAGTGTGGTGACCTGGCGGCGCCTGCGGAAGCGGGGGAGGTGTCGGAGCCTGCCGAACCGGTGGTAACAGAAACCGTTGATGGCGGGGGAGATGATTCCCTGGAGTTGACCCTCTCCGACGAGTTGATGAAGACCGGGGAGACGGCGCCTGACCATACGGGTGGTTCTGGTAGGGATGCTGGCCAGGGCTTTGTTGTGGGCAAGGGCTGCTACCAGTGCAGCAACACAGGTTACCGGGGCCGTATCGGCGTTTACGAGCTTCTGGAATTCAATGAGGCGATGCTGGATGCGTTGCGCCGGGCGGATTATGCTGGCTTTGAGCGGGCCGCACGAGCCATGCCGGATTACGAGAGCCTGGACCACTGCGCCCTGCGATACGCCGAACAGGGGATCACCAGTCTGGATGAGGTCGCCCGGGTCTCCGCCACGCTCGGTGGTGGCACCGCGGATGAGGCGGGAGACTGACCATGCGTTTCGAGTATCGGGGCCGTAACAGCAAGGGTGCCCTGGAACAGGGGGTGCTGGAAGGGGGGTCACGGGACGCCATCGCCGCCGAGCTCCAGCGCCGGGGCATTACGCCAGTCTCCGTGGAGCCGGAGGCGGAAGCCGGCAGCAGCCTGGCTCAGCTGGGGCAGATCGAGCTGTTCCAGCCGAAAGTGAAGCTGGATGACCTGATCGTGTTCTGTCGCCAGATGTACGCGCTCACCAAGGCCGGCATCCCGATCATCCGCACCATGCGCGGGCTGGCCGAGACCAGCAAGGCGCGCGCGCTGAGCCAGGCGCTGGATGACGTGGCGGACCGGCTGGAGACCGGCACCACCATGGCCACCGCCATGCAGGCCAATGACCGTGTTTTCTCCGGACTGTTCGTGGCCATGGTGCACGTGGGGGAGAACACCGGTCAGCTGGACGACGCTTTCTTCCGGCTCTCGCGCATCCTGGAGCTGGAGCGGGAAACACGCCGGCGCATCAAGCAGGCCACCCGTTATCCGATCTTCGTGATCGTCGCGCTGACCGCGGCGATGATCATCATCAACTTCTTCGTGATCCCCCAGTTTATTTCCACCTTTGAGCGCCTGGGGGCGGACCTGCCGTTCATCACCCAGGTGCTGATCATGACCTCCAATTTCATGACCACCTGGTGGCCGGCACTGCTGGGAGGTATGGTGGCCGCCTTCGTGGGGGTACGTCGGTGGATCGCCACAGAGCCCGGGCGCCTGCAGTGGGACCGTTACAAGCTGCGTATTCCCATCATCGGGCCCATTCTGGAGCAGATCGCGCTGAGCCGGTTCTCGCGTAACTTTGCCACGACCCTCGCAGCCGGTATGCCCGTGACCAGCGCGCTTTCCGTGGTAGCGGACGCCAACAGTAACGCCTGGATCGCGCATCACCTGCATGAGATGCGCACCTCGATTGAGCGCGGTGACAGCCTGATGCGCGCCGCCCGTGAAAGCGAGCTGTTCACGCCGCTGATTCTGCAGATGATCTCGGTGGGCGAGGAAACCGGCTCCGTGGATGAGATGCTCATCAACGTGGCGGATTTCTACGATGAGGAAGTGGATTACCAGTTGAACCGGTTGTCTGAATCCATTGAGCCCATATTGCTTGTAGGTGTGGCCATACTGGTTCTGATTCTGGCGCTGGGGGTCTTTCTGCCGGTTTGGGATCTGGGCAGTGCGGCTATCGGATAGCAGAGCAAAGAAAATCAATTCCAATCGAGTATGAGCGCGAGAATGAACACGAATGAACTGGGACACGTAAGAGGGCAACAGAGCGGCTTCACGCTGATCGAGCTGGTGGTGGTGATCGTGATCATCGCCATTCTGGCGGCGACGGTGTTGCCTCGGTTTGCGGAGCTTTCGGAAGAAGCGCATGAGGCGAGTGTACGGGGGACCGCTGGAGCCTTTGGTTCTGCTGTGGCTCTGGTGAAAGCGCAGTGGACCGGCGTTGGTGCGCCCGGCGAGGTGAATGATGGGCTTGAAGGGTTTGGTGCGGACAATGTAAATACCAACGCCGAAGGTTGGCCCGTTTCAGTAACGGATGGGGCTTCATCGAGCAATTGCGTGAACTTGTGGCGCGCATTATTGCAGTCCAATGCACCGACGGTCAGCGCGAGTGATGGTGACGATACTGACTACGTCGCCAGTTCCGGTACGAACAGCTGTACCTATGAGTATCAGAGAGGTGATACGGAGCACACGATTGAATACAACGCCGAGGAAGGGGAGGTTTCAACAAGTTTAAACAATTCCTGACTCGAAATTGCGCGAAATTCAGTCATACTGTTAGTCAAAACATCTAAATCTACATGAAAAGTCTGAAAGGAGTAACTTTCATGCAACGGCAACAACAGGGTTTCACCCTTATCGAACTGGTTATTGTGATTGTTATTCTCGGAATTCTCTCTGCGTTTGCATTGCCGCGATTTGCGGATCTGGGGGGTGACGCTGAAGAGGCTGCCACAGAGGGCGCTAGAGGCTCTGTGAAATCAGCATCAGATATTGTTCATTCCGCTTGGCTTGCCAGGGAAAAGCCTTCAACAGTAGAGCTGGAAGGGGCTACTATCGACATTGTCAACGGCTACCCGACGGCTGATCAGGAGAACGCTACCAATGGTTCCATCGCGGAGGCAGCTCAGATCACAGAAGATTTTACCTTCAATTACGACGATGGCACGGGTGAGGGCCAATTGACCATTACCAGTAGTGAAGGTAATTGTTCGTTCACCTATGAAAATGCTCCTACCGATGGCCAGCCAACGGTTAGCACTGTTAGTTGCTAAATTGGAATCCAGAAGAAATGGCTAAAGGGTTTTATCGATGAATTTGGGAGTTGAATAAATGAACATTAGCAGACAAAAGCAACAAGGCTTCACTCTGATTGAACTGGTCATTGTGATTGTCATTCTCGGTATTCTGTCTGCATTCGCGTTACCGCGGTTTGCTGATCTGGGTGGGGATGCACGGGCAGCATCAATTGAAGGTGCTGCAGGCTCAATAAGATCTGCCTCTGCTATTGTGCATTCGGCCTGTCTTGCCTCTTCAGATTGTGACCAAAGTGCTGCCTCAGGCGAGTCCGTGACGCTGGAAGGCAGTACAAGCGTGAATCTTGCCTATGGCTATCCGGTTTCACACGCTGCT
>ENA-ORCO01000354-ORCO01000354.1-marine-metagenome-genome-assembly--contig:-NODE-354-length-25155-cov-4.163051_pt1 | contig 25155 bp, 20 predicted proteins | sample MGYA00248633_ERZ508508 | MGnify/ENA primary metagenome ERZ508508 (study PRJEB26179, sample SAMN06268845) | marine metagenome | isolation source: A23 P1 aerobic enrichment on pine of planktonic cells taken...
GGGCTGGTCATCACATTGATGACCCGCTACCGCCCGGACCGCAGCCAGTGGGGTAAGCTGGCGGTGGTCAGCCTGTTGTGCATGTCGCTGCTGCACTGGCCACTGTTTGTTGCCGCCTACCGCTTACCGGGCGGGCTGGCCGCACTGCTGGTGGCCTCACAGCCGTTGCTGATCATGGTCATGGGCTGGCTTCTCTTCGGAACCCGGACACCACGGCACGTCGCCGTGGGCGTGTTCATTGGCCTGGGGGGCGTTGCGATGATCCTGATCGCGCCCAGCCGCCTCGCCTGGGACACGGTCGGCATCGCCGCCGCCCTGGTAGCGGCGTTCTCCATGGCCCTGGGCATCCTGCTGGTCAAACGCTGGCAGCTGGCCATCCCCACGCTCGCGTTCACGGGCTGGCAGCTGCTGCTCGGCGGGCTTTTCCTGCTGCCCTTTGCCCTGGCCTTCGAGCTGCCCTTCCAGCAGCTGGAGACCGGCCACCTGGGCGGTTACTTCTACCTGGCAGTGATCGGCACGCTGCTGCCCTACTTCCTGTGGTATCGCGCACTGCGCCACCTCGAGCCGGTGCTGATCACCGCCTTCCTGTTCTTCAGTCCCATCTCCGCCATGCTGCTGGGTTACCTGGTGCTCGACCAGGCCCTGACCGTGGCGCAGATCGCCGGTGCCATCGCCGTATTCGCGGGCATCCTGATCAGTCATTACCAACCCGGCGCCCAGCGCCGTTCCGGGCCTTCCGAAAGGCCCACATCCCAGAGCAATAACAATCCCATCAAGGAGCCATCGGAATGACCCACGCCCAATACCCCAACCTGTTCAAGCCACTGACGATCCGCAACGTCACACTGCGCAACCGGATCATGCAGTCCGCCCATGCCATGGCGTTCAACACGCGCGACGGCATCACCACCGACCGCGACATCCACTACCACGTGGCCCGCGCCAAGGGTGGCATCGGGCTGATGATCACCGGCAACCGGCTGATCCACCCCACCTCCAACACCTTCACCCGCGGTTACCCCTACGGCTACCGCCACGAGATGGTGGAGCGGGACCGCGAACTGACCGACGCCGTTCACCGCCACGGCTCGCACATCTTCGCCCAGCTCAACCACTTCGGTGTCATGGGCGAGACGCACGCCATGGATGACTACCGTGTGCTGTGGTCCTCCTCGAACATCAAGTCGCCGGTGTTCGGCGAGATGGCCAAGGCCATGGAGCGCAGCGACATGGACGAGGTGGTGGAAGGCTGGTGCCGCTCCGCCGAGTACACCAGGGAAGCCGGTTTCGACGGCATCGAGGTGCACCTGGCCCACAGCTATCTGCTGCACCAGTTCCTGTCGCCGGCCTTCAACAAGCGCACCGACGAATACGGCGGTGAACTGGCCAACCGCATGCGCTTCCCGCTGGAGGTTATCCGGGCGGTGCGCGAGCGCGTGGGCAATGACATCATCGTGGGCATCCGCCTGCCGGTGGATGAGATGGTCCCGGGCGGGCTCCAGGCCGATGACTGGATCGAGATCGCACGGATCATCGAGGCCGAGGGCCTGATCGACTACGTCATGACCACCGCCGGGATCTATCAGTCCGCCTCCTACATCATGCCGCCCTACGATGTACCGGACTCCTGGCTGGTGCCACCCATCACCCGCCTGAAAAAGGCCCTGTCACTGCCGGTGTTCGCCGTTTCCGGCATCAGCAATGCCACCGAAGCGGAGCAGATCCTGGAAGATGGCGGTGCCGACATGGTGGCCATGACGCGCGCCCAGATCGCCGACCCGGCGTTCGCGAACAAGACCGAGGCCGGCCGCGAGGACGAGATCTACCACTGCATCCGTTGCAACCAGGGCTGTGTGGCGCGCCTGTTCCATGGCACCTCCATGACCTGCCAGGTCAACCCGGCCACCGGGCGCGAAGCGGTGTTCGGCCCGGAGACCATCCAGATGGCCGGCCGTGCCCAGCACTGGGTAGTGATCGGCGGTGGGCCCGCCGGCATGAAGGCCGCCGAAGGCCTAGCGAGCCGCAACCACAAGGTCACCCTGCTCGAGCGCGAAAACCAGCTGGGTGGCCAGGTGAACCAGATCGTCCAGCTCCCCCGGCGGGACTCCTTCCAGTGGATCGTGAAGGACCTCAAGGCCCAGATCGCGACACTGGGGGTCGACATCAGGACCGGCCACACCGCCACCCTGGATTCCGTGAAGGGCCTGAACCCGGACGGCATCATCGTGGCCACCGGCTCCACTCCGGATCGCAGCGGCTACAGCGACATCAACCCCCTTGTCGCCCAGGTCCCGGGCGCGGACAGCAACCACGTGATCACCGTGGACGAGGTTCTGGGCAAGCCCGACAGCATCGGCAAGCGGGTGCTGATCGTGGATGAGCATGGCACACGCTACTCCGCCGGCATCGCCGAGCTTCTGACCGAACGCGGCCACCAGGTGCATGTGGTCACGCGCTGGAACGCCCTGTTCCACAAGCTGGCCACCACCCTGGACCAGCCGGTGGTGTACGCCAACCTGTTCAAGGCGGGCATGACGCACACCCTCAACAGCTGGGTCGGCGCCATTCACGACAACAGCGTGGACATCTTCAACCTCTACACGGGCGAGACCGAAACGCTGGAAGGCATTGATTCGGTGGTGATGGCAGTACGGCACCTGCCGCTGGAAGACCTGTACTTCGAACTGAAAGCCCAGCTGCCCAACGTCCACCGGGTGGGCGACTGCGTCACGCCCCGGATGACGGACCATGCCATTTTCGAGGGCTTTCTCGCGGGTCGGGAAATCTTCGACAACTGGAAGCGTTACATCGAGCCGGGCTCGCTGGAGCAGTTCAACCCGGAGCAGATGCAGGCCCTTTAACGGGCCTCACAGCTCCTTCAGACGGCGCCACAGCGTCGTCTGACTGATCCCCAGGTACTCGGCGGTCCGGGTCTTATTGCCCCCGAACTGACCGAGCACCTTCAGGATCTCCTCGCGCTCCACCTGGCGCAGGCGCCCTTCCACGGCCACCCCTTCAGGCTCCACGCAGTCCTCCGGGAACAGTTCCGGCACCAGCCTCGGCAATGCCTTCTCAAAATCCGCCAGCGACTCGTACAGCGTGACCGACACCAGCAACCGCTCCAGCATGTTCTCCAGCTGGCGCACGTTCCCGGGCCAGTTGAAGCGCACGAAGTACGGCTGCAACAGCGTGGCCAGCGCCTCAATGTCCACATCCACCTGATACTGCTCATCAAGCTTCTTCAGGAAGTGGTGGCTCAACGGCTGGATGTCCTCAATCCGCTCGCGCAATGCCGGCAGGCGTACGTTGAACACATTCAGCCGGTAGTAGAGATCCTCCCGGAAACGCCCGGCCTGCACCTCCTCGTAGAGGTCATGGTTGCAGGCGGCCACGAACTTGATGTTGAGCGCCACCGTCGTGCGCGAGCCCACCGGCTTGATTTCGCGCTCCTGCAACACGCGCAGCAGCTTGGCCTGCTGGGGCAGCGGCAGCGAATTGATCTCGTCCATGAAGAAGGTGCCGTTGTTGGCCGACTCCAGCAGACCGGACTTGCCGCCGCTGCGGGCATGGGTGAACGCACCGTCGGAATAGCCGAACAGCTCCGCCTCGAACAGCTCGCTGGGAATGGCCGCGCAGTTGATGGCCACGAACGGCCCCTTGCTGTTGAGGCTGACCTCATGGATCTGGCGCGCCGCCAGTTCCTTGCCGGTGCCGGTCTCGCCGCGCAGCAGCACCGGCCCCGGGGTGGCCCCGTAGATGGACAGGAAGTGGCTGGCCTCGGTCATCTGCGGCGACTGGAACACGAGCGAGCGTGAGGCGTCATCGCTGTCGTCCTCGCGCCTTACGGGCGAGGCCACAATCGAGTACAGGTGGCCCACGTGATTGCCGTCCACCTCGAACAGGCGCTTGGTTACCCGGCACAGCCGGTCGTTGAGCACCATGCCCTCGGCCACCATTTCCGTGTGGTTTTCAAACCGGGGGTCCAGGAAGCGCTTCACGCCCCGCCCCCGCTTGAGCTTCGGCATCAGCTCAAACGCCCGCTCATTGAACGCCACCGCCCGGTCCATCACATCCGTGACCACCAGCGCCTTGGTCGACTGCCAGAGCAGGAAATCGATGAAGGCATCGCGTTCGCGCTCGACCTTGTTCCGGGCCGCCGTATCAACCGCCTGCTCGATCATGGCCCGGCATGAGGCCTTGGAATACAGCAGGGTTCCCGGCAGTCCGGCCTTTTCCGCCAGATCGCACACATAGCTGGAACCGATGACCACACCGAACTCACTGAGGTCGGTGCTGAGGAACAGATCCCGGGCCTCTTCGGCGGTGCCGTAGGTCTTGTGCACCACTTCCAGGCCATTGAAGTAGGACAGGAACTCCGTCCAGGTGGGCTGGTGCTTGTAGGTCAGCAGCAGGATCCGGTTGCTGATCCCAGACGCCCTCAGAACGGCATTGATCATATCCGACTGGCGCACCTCCAGCACCACCACCGGCTTGGGCAGGGTATCCTTGAGGTAGTGGGCGTTGGCGCCGGCGCTGATGAAGATATCCACGGCATCGGACTCCACCATTCGCCGGGCCGCGCCCAGGGCATCGTGGAAGATGCTGTCGATGATGGTGATGTCCGCCACGCCCCGGTATTCCGGGATCAGCGAGTGCACCATCTGGTTGAGCTTGGAATTGCCGATCAGGCAGATCTGGACCCGTCGTGACTCCGCATTGTTGAACTCCACGGCCTGCCCCTCACTCAGTGAACAACCAGGGTTCGCGGGCGCGACGGTTGGCCTCGAACGCCCGGATGGCCTCCGCCCGTTCCAGCGTCAGCCCGATCTCATCCAGCCCCTGCAACAGCGCCTTGCGGTGACCGTCTTCCATCCGGAAGGGCCACTCTCCCTGCGCCGGGTTCACCAGCGTCTGGTTTTCCAGATCCACCGTCAGCTCAAAGCCAGCGTGCTCGCGGCAGCAGGCGAACAGTTCCTCCACACTGGCCTGCTTCAGGATCACCGGCAGCAGGCCGTTGTTGATGCAGTTGTTGTAGAAGATCTCGCCGAAGCTCGGCGCAATCACCACCCGGATGCCGAAATCCGCCAGCGCCCAGACCGCGTGCTCACGGCTGGAGCCGCACCCGAAATTATCCCGTGCCAGCAGGATGCTGCCTTTGTCGTACGGCGCCTGGTTGAGAATGAAGTCCGGATTCGGGCGGCGCTCGGTGATCGGCGTTTCCACATCACCGGGGTCCAGGTAGCGTTCGTCATCGAACAGGAAGGCCCCGAAGCCGGTCTTCTCCAGCATCTTCAGGTACTGCTTGGGCACGATGGCATCGGTGTCCACATTGCGCCGGTCAAACGGGATCACGATCCCGGTATGGGTACTGAAAGGCTGCATGGTCACAACTCCCGTACGTCGGTGATGGCCCCGGTTACTGCAGCGGCAGCGGCCATCACCGGGCTCATGAGATGGGTACGTCCTCCCTTACCCTGGCGCCCCTCGAAGTTGCGGTTCGAGGTCGAGGCACAGCGTTCGCCTTCGGACAGGCGATCGTCGTTCATCCCCAGACACATCGAGCACCCGGCCGCCCGCCATTCAAAGCCGGCATCCAGAAAGATGCGGTCGAGCCCCTCACGCTCAGCCTGCTCGCGGACCTGGCCCGAGCCCGGCACGATCAGGGCCTGGCGGATCCGCTCGTGCACCCGCCGGCCCTCAACCACCGCCGCAACGGCTCTCAGATCCTCAATGCGCGCATTGGTGCAGGAGCCGATGAACACCTTATCCAGCTCTATGCCCGCCAGCGGCTGCCCTGGTTCCAGCGCCATGTAATCCAGCGCCCGCCGGTAGGCCTCGCGCAACCCCGGGTCGGCGACCTCTTCCAGCCGGGGTATGGATTCACTTATACCACAAACCATCTCCGGGGAGGTGCCCCACGAGACCTGGGGTGAGAGTGCCCCGGCATCGAAGTGCTCCTCGCGGTCGAAATGCGCCCCTTCGTCAGAGACCAGGTCCCGCCAGACACCGATCGCGCGCTGGAACATATCGCCTTTCGGCGCGTAATGGCGCCCACGCACGTAATCCTCGGTGACCCTGTCATAGGCCACCATGCCCGCCCGCGCGCCGGCCTCGATGCTCATGTTGCAGATGGTCATGCGCCCTTCCATGCTCAGCGAGCGGATGGCCGAGCCGGCGTACTCAATGGCGTAACCGGTGCCACCGGCGGTGCCGATGCGCCCGATCATGGCCATGACCAGGTCCTTGGGCGTGACCCAGGGCGAGAGCCGGCCATCGAAGACCACGCGCATGTTCTTCTGGCGCCGCATTTTCAGGGTCTGGGTCGCGAGCACGTGTTCCACGTCGCTGGTGCCGATGCCCATGGCCAGGGTCGCGAAGGCGCCGTGGGTGGCGGTATGCGAGTCGCCACAGACAATGGTCATGCCCGGCAGGGTCAGGCCCTGCTCCGGGCCGATCACGTGCACGATCCCCTGGCGTGAGTCCGACAGCGGGAACAGTTCAATACCAAACTCATCGCAGTTATCGGTGAGGCGCTGGACCTGACGGCGGGCCACAAGGTCCGCAATGCCCGTTACGCCGGCCTCCCGGTCACGGGTGGGGACCGCGTGATCCGGCACGGCGATGCTGGCACTGGTGCGCCACACCGGCCGGTGCTGCATGCGCAGCCCGGAAAAGGCCTGGGGCGAGGTGACCTCATGCAGGAGCTGGCGGTCAATGTAGATCAGCGAACTGCCATCGGGCAGATCATCGACCCGGTGGTTGTCCCAGAGCTTGTCGTACAGGGTTCTTGCCATCATCACTCATTCTCCACCTTCGACCACTCAAACCACTGGAACACCTCGGGCCCGTCACTGCGGTCGAGGCGGTAGCCGCACCAGCTGTCCAGCTTGCCCGCATCCAACGGCTCGATGATGCAGTGGGGGCGTGTGCAGTCCGTGCGCGCCAGGTCATTGGCCGCCAGGATGGCGCGGCTGCTCTCCAACCGTTCCAGCCCCTGCTGCGTCAGCGCCTGCTGATCGACACTGAGCCCCTGGACGTGGGTCTCGAACCCCGCCACGTAGGCCGCGCGATAGTCGGCACAGGCCGCCGGTTCACTCGCCAGCCTGGCCTCCAGCTCCGCCTTCAGCGGATCCTCACCGAGGCCCGGAAGCGCGCTGCAGCCCGCCAGCGCCAGCAGCGCCACGGGCACCACCGCCCGGCTAATCATCACCGGCCAGCAGCGCCAGTGTCTGTTGCAGGGAAAGCACGTCCACATACTTGGTCTCCAGGTCCTTGAGGTTGGCGTCATGGGCCTGGGCATCACGGTCGCCCACGGCATCGCGCACCACGATCGTGCGGTACTCGTTCTGCAGGCTGTCCAGGGCGGTGGCCCGGACACAGCCGCTGGTGGTCATGCCCGTCACCACAACGCCATCCACACCGGCCTGTTTCAGGAACTCGTTCAGGTCGGTGCCGAAGAAGCCACTGGGCCAGTGCTTGATGATCACGGGTTCGTTGTCACGGGGCGCGACCCTGGGGTCGATCACCTCCATGCCGGAACCCAGCGCCAGCACTTCCAGCGACGGCAGTTTCTCCCGGAAGATCCGGGCCTGGTCGGGCTCGCTGTAGGCCACCGTGGTGTAGAACACCGGCAGCCCCTGCTCGCGGAAGTACGCCAGCAACTGCTGGTTGGCCGCCACCACGGCGGCCGATTCAGTGCCCAGGGCGCTTTGCACGGGGTCGGTGAACCCCACGCTCATGTCCACCAGTACCAGCGCGTAACGCTCTGCCCTTGCAAGGGATCGGGAAGTCAGGCTCATGGTCAGGCTCCCTGCTTGTCCCAGGTCGGGGTTTCCGGTGCCGGCAGCCCCGTCTCCTCAAGGCAGCGCGCCTTGATCTCGGCAATGGTGCCGCCCCGGTTGAACAGCTCCGTGGTATCCCGGCCGGGCGCCATCTCGCCGCGCAGGCTTTCCGTCGCGGCGGCATCGATCCGGCCATTGGCGTCCAGCACCACGCCGTAGCGCCGCGCCCCGTCCACGCTCACCAGTCCACGCTTCACGTCAGTCGCAACGGCCTCGGGGTCGCGCTCGAGCGGGTTGCCCCAGCCACCGCCGCCCCAGGTGTCGAACAGCAGGAGGTCATCCTTGCGGACCTTCACGTGGTCGCACTTGGAGGGCAGGATCTGCTCGGAACCGTCCGCCCGCAGCAGCGTCTTGCGGCTGCGCATGCCCGGGTCACCGCCATTCACGCCCCAGGGATAGGTGAGCCAGCGGTCGTCGTGGATCGAGACCTCGCCGTTGGCCAGTAAGCGGTAGCCCACGCGGATGCCGTTACCGCCACGGTGCTTGCCGGCCCCACCGGAGTCGGTGATGGTCTCGTAGGTCTCGATCCGGATCGGGAAGTACGCCTCCACGAACTCGTTGGGCACGTTGGTGAAGCCCGGCCACAGCGAGTGACCGTCGGGCCCATCACCGAGTGGGCGCCCGGGAATACCCCCGAAGCCGATCTGGAACAGCTGGAACCATTCCTCGTTATCGTCGTAGCCCGAGTACATGAAGTGCGGCGAGTCCGAGAACCCGGCCGCATTCATGGCATCCGGCGAGCCCTGGCCCAGCAGCCCACTCATCACATCGAACAGCCGCCCCAGCAGGTGGGTCCGGCACGACAGCGCCGCCGGGAAGTTGGGCTTGAGGATGGAGCCCTGGGGGATGCGCACCTCCACCAGGTCGTAGAAGCCGTCGTTGAACAGGATCGAGGGATCGAACAGGTTGATGGTGAAGGCCCCGAAGAACATCTTGAACATCTCCTCGTTGAGGTAGAAGTTCACGGATGACGGCGCCTGCGGGTCGGTCCCCTCGAAGTCGAAGATGGCCTTGTCGCCCTCGCGCCACAGGGTGCAGCGCATGGTGTAGGGCCCGAGACCCGCGCCGTCATCGCAGATGTAATCCTCGAAGGAGCGTTTGCTCTCGGGCACCACGTTGCGGATGATCTCGCGCATGGCCACGTAGTTGCGCTCCAGCATCTCGCCCAGCGCGCTGGTGAAGATGTCGTCACCGAAGCGTTCCGCCAGCTCGATGCAGCGCCGCGCCGCCGTGCGGCAGGCCGCCACAATGGCATTGAAATCCGACTGGTCCCAGCTGGGCACCCGCACGTTGTGCAGGATGATGTCCAGCGCGTCCTCGTTGAGCACGCCGCCGCGGTAGATCTTCATCGGCGGGATCCGGATGCCTTCCTCGAAGATGGAGGTGGCATCGGTGGGCAGGCTGCCCGGCACCTTGCCGCCGACATCGGACATATGCCCGAACATCGCCGCCCAGTTGATCAGCCGCCCGTCCTTGAACACCGGCACCAGGATCAGCCAGTCCGGCAGGTGGCTGACCGCGCCGTCACAGGCATAGGGGTCATTGGTGAGGAAGACGTCGCCCTCGTTGATGTCGCCGTTATAGGAATTGACGAACCCGGAGATGAAGGAGCCGAACTGGCCCACCACCATCTTGCCCTCGTGGTTGGCGATCATCGGGAAGGCGTCGCCCTGCTCGCGGATGCCCGGAGACATGGCCGTGCGCATCAGCACCGCGTCCATCTCCTTGCGGGCGTTGGACATGGCATTCTCGATGATATCGAGGGTGACCAGGTCCACATCGACCCGCTTCAGCGGAGTATTGTTGGTTTCGTTCAGTGTGGCTGGCATCGCAGTTACTCCTTGCCCGGACTGGCAGGCTCGATCAGAAGGTTCCCGACCCTGTCCACGGTGGCGTGGTAACCGGGCAGGATGACGGTGGTGGAGTCCATCTCCATGACAATGGCCGGCCCTTCCACCACATGGCCCGGACTCAGGTGGTCGCGGTCGTACAGCGTGGCGTTGTAGTCCCGGCCCTCGTAATAGATCGGGCTCTCACCCACGATGGCGACATCCGAACTGGTCTCGCTGACCGCCCACTGGCGCTCGCGGATGTTCGGGCGCGGCGCCCTGGCGGTGGCGCGCAGGTTCACCAGCTCGTGCTCCTCATCCAGCGAGAAGCTGAACAGCTGCAGGTGCTCGGCATCGAAGGCGCGCCGGAGCACGTCCAGTCCCTCGCTGCGCAGGGTCTCGGGCTCGACCACCTGGGTCAGCAGCAGGGCCTGGCCCTGGTAGCGCACGTCCGCCTCCCAGGTCACCACCTGCTGGTCTCGGGGGATGTCCTGGTCCGCAAGCGAGTCATTCACCTGCTGGGTCAGCTGGTCCAGGGTTGCAACCACGTCCTCCTTCGTCAGGCCTGAGAAGCCCCTGACCAGTGAGCGCGACGCCTCGTCCTTGACCCGGGTGGTGGCATCCCCGTAGGCGCACAGCACCCCTGGCGAGGGCGGGATGATCACCGGCCAGGCATCCATCAGGATGCCCAGGGCGTTGGCATGCAGCGGGCCGGCGCCACCGAAACCACAGAGCGCGAAGTCCCGCGGGTCATAGCCCTGCTCCACGGAGATCAGGCGCAGGGCGCCGAACATGTGCTCGTTGGCAATACGCACGATGCCCTCGGCCGCGTCCTTGATCGACAGATCCATGGCGTCCGCCACGGTCTGGACCGCCTTTTCCGCCAGATCCTTGCGCAGGGCCATGTTGCCGCCCAGTTTCTGGTCGGCGGGCAGGTAACCCAGCACCACGTCGGCGTCGGTCACCGTCGGGGCTTCACCGCCCTGGCCGTAGGCCGCCGGGCCCGGTGTGGCACCGGCGCTGTCCGGGCCCACGCGCAGGGCCTTGGTCAGCTCCGGCACAAAGGCGATGGAGCCGCCTCCGGCCCCGACCGTACGCACGTCCACCGAGGGCGCGCGTACCGCCACGTCCCCCACCTGGGTTTCGCGGCGCAGCCGGGCGCTGCTGTTCTCGATCAGGGCCACGTCCGTGGACGTTCCCCCCACATCGAAGGTCAGCACCCGGTCAAAGCCACCCCGCGAACAGAACCAGATCGCCCCGGCCACACCGCCGGCAGGGCCGGAGAGCAACAGGTTGACCGGTGTCGCGGCCGCCGCCTCGCTGGCCGCCAGACCACCGTCGGAGCGCAGGATCGACAGGTGCACATCATCGGCCAGCCGGTGGGCGATTTCCTTTTCCAGGTGACTGAGGTAACTCGACACCTCCGGGTGAACGAAGCTGTTCACCACCGTGGTCTCGGTGCGCTCGTACTCCTGCATTTCCGGTACCACCCGCGAGGACAGCGACACCGGAATGTCCGGCATCACCTCGGCGGCGATCTCACCGATGCGGCGCTCGTGCTCGCCGTTGGCGTAGGCGTTGATGAGACAGACCGTCACCGCCTCCACGCCCGCTTCCTTGAGTGCCTGGAGCTTGCCCCGGATGTCGTTGTCATCCAGCGGCGTCACCACATCCCCTTTGGCGCCAATGCGCTCATGAGCCTCCACCGTGTCCTCCAGCGAGGCCAGCAGGGGCTGCTTGTTGAAGATCACCCAGCCGCCGATGCCGCCCGGCACGTAGGAACGGGCAATGTGCAGGACCTGGCGGTAGCCCTGGGTCGTCACCAGCCCCACCCGGGCGCCCTTCTGCGTCAGGATGGCGTTGGTGGCCACCGTGGTGCCGTGCATCACCGACGTGATGTCCTGCGGCTTGACCCCGGACGTGCGGCAGATCTGCTCAATGCCGTTGAGCACCCCCTGGGAGGAGTCGCTCGGCGTCGAGGGCACCTTGCAGGTGAATGCCTCGCCGGTGGCATCGTTGATCAGGAGCAGGTCCGTGAACGTACCCCCGACATCCACACCCAATCTGAAGCTCATAATTCCTCTCCCGCAAACACTTGGTGGTAGCGGGCGTCAGCCGCCCGCTCCTTTCCTGTTGAAAGGCGAGGCATCAGCGCTCAGCCGCCCGTTCGAGTTCACGCAGGGTGATGTCCTCAGGACCCACTCCGGGCGTGTTCAGCCGCACATCCGGATGCAGGATGAAGATGGTCGCGTGGCGGCGCTGGTAGTCGATGGTGAAGCCGGCGGCCGACACGATCCCGCGATCCCCGTCCTCGGTATCCACGGTCTTGAGGTTGTAGTTCATCCACTTCCAGAACTCGCCCTTACGGTCATAGACGTCCGCCATGTAGAAGCGCGGGAACTCGGTGTCCATGTACATGACCTTCTTGCTGTAGGGGTGCTCCGGCGGCGCGGTGGCCTCGATCACCCAGACATCACGCGGTTCCCACTCATCCTGCGGGTTCCAGTGCGGGGCATCGTCGAGATCCACGATCGGGAACTCCTGGGGCCCGCTTGCGTCCAGGTTCCAGGAACGCGTCTGGCTGTGGGCCACCGCCAGGATGGTGCGCTTACCCAGCAGCTTGTACTCCGGGTACCAGGTCGGGTGGGCGTTGAAGATCTCAATGTCGTCATTGAGCTGGTCGGTACCGCCGATCGGGTCCATCCAGGTCCCGCCGGAAAGGCGCCGGGTCCGCCGGACCGTTGTCAGGTAGGCCCAGCTGTCATCCAGCTGCGGACCGTCGTAACGAATGGTGAACAGGCCAAGGCCGCGGATGTCGTTCGGGTAGGTGGCGTACAGCAGCTGCTTGAACAGCACATCCTCATCGCCCACCTCGGTCTGTTCCTCGCCCAGGCGCCCCTTGGTGTAGAAGCGCTTGAACACCCACTCCTGGCGGCGCTCCAGCCCGTCCTCGTCATCCACGAACAGGTAGGCGAACTTCGGGTAGTCCTGGAAGTTCTTGGTGGGCTGGGCCACGTGGTGGTTCCAGACCAGCTTCTCCGCCGCGTTCGGGGTATCCGCCGTCACGTCGGGGAACGGCATGCCCGCCACCCAGCCTTCCATCAGGCGCGTTTCCGGGTTGAAGGTGGCCTGGTCCGAGTACTTCTCCGTGGCCGCCATGTAATCCTCGCCCAGCTTGACCGGCTCCGAGGCCTTGAGGGTCATGGTCAGGCCCTCTTCCAGAATCAGGCGCTCCTGCACGTCGGTCAGCAGCGATTCAATGGTGTTGCCCTCGAAAGTGTCCTGGAGGTGCTGCTTCAGGTTGCCGGCGTTGAGCTCATCGCCCGGTGACAGTGCCGCCGCCAGGGCCCCGCTGGAGCCGGCCGCCAGGGCCAGCGCCAGAGTCATCTTTCGGATTGTGGGTTGGATGGTCATTGTTGTTCTCCTCAGAATTGGTAGGTCAGGCGGGCCATGAGCTGGTCATTGCCTGAGAAGTACCCGAACAGGTTGGTGTCGTTGAAACCCTCCAGCGGGCGGTCCTGGTCGGTCTCATGGAAGAAGAAGTTCCCCTCGAGACGAATACGGATGTGGTCCCCCTGTACCAGTTCAACTGCCGGTATGATCACGCCACCGCCATAGGTCAGGTCGGAGACCGCGGCCAGTGACGGGTTCACCGTGTCGTTGGCGTAGTTGGCCGACAGCACGGCGGTCAGGATGGAACTGAACTCCTCAGTCTTGCCGCCAAAACCGGCGGTATTGACCAGCTGATCGTTGCCTTCGTAATCCGTGATCCAGTTGTTGAAGATCTGGATACTGGCGAACGACGGGCGGCTGGTACCGATCAGGTCGGTAAGATCCAGCTGCTTGTCGATACGGAACATCGACCGGAAGAGGTTCTTCTCCTTAATACCACAGAAGCCGGGGAAAAACCCGCAGGCCTCGCCGGGCGGCGCGGCACCGTTACTTTCCACACCGAAGTTGTACGGTGCCTCCGGGATGTAGGCCAGCTCGGTGCTGAACACCACATCCAGTGCCGGGAAGTAGTTGTTCGCCGTTACCCCGAACACATCAATGGTCGGGAAGATGAACTCACCGGCCCTGCCGGCAGGCCCTTCATAGATGCCTTCATAGGCTCCCGTGCTCAACTGGGGCGCGGTGTTGTTGAGTGCCGGATTGGGGTTGGCCACCGGATTGGGGTTGGGCCCATGGAACCAGGCCAGCGAGTAGCCCCAGTTGCCCAGGGTACTGCTCCAGCGCAGGCCGTAGGCGCCGTCCTCCACATCCGCCTCCGGGTGCTCATAGTTGTAACGCACGCCGGCCCCGAAAGGCGCGGACTGGAACTGGACCCCGCGGTTGGGCTGATTGGCCCAGCGCCCACCCTCAACGTCGTAGCTGTTACCAAAGTCTTCCTTGTCGTTGAGCTTGCCGGGAATGTAGATCGCCTGCAGGTCGCCGTCGGCGATACGCTGGCGCAGGTTCACGATGTTGAGCGGCTTACGCAGCTCCTCGTTCTCCGGCTCCAGGAAGGACCGCCAGCGGAAGTCATAGCCGTGGACCACGTCCATCAGCTGGAAGAAGTCCGTCTCGCCCCAGACCACCTGTTGCCGGCCCAGCTTCAGGTTCGTCGAATCCGTCAGGTCCATCTGGAGCCAGGCCGCGCGCACTTCCTCGTCGTTGTAGACATCGCGTTTGAGATCCCGGAATGCCTCGTTCTCGGGGCCCGTGCGCGCCCACTCATCAGCCACCCGCTGCATGTCGCGCATGTACTCGGTGTTCACCTCGCGCGAGATCCGGCCACTGAACTTGAAGCGGGTGCCGTCGCCGAAGTCCCGGAACAGGTTCAGCTTGCCCACGGAGCGCAGCATCGAGAGGTCGTACTTGTAATCGTCCTCCTGCGTGCCATCGAAGATCGCCGGGCCGGGGCCGATCAGCGTCGGGTTCTCCAGGTTCATGCCAACGTACTGGCGCAGATAGCCACTGATTTCCCAGTCCTTGAGCAGCCAGTTCGGTTCCTCGGCATACACCGGCGTGGTGACCCCGGCTGATGCCGCAGCAATTGCCCCTGCCAGCAGCAGACGCCTCGGGACGTTTTTGCGGACCAGGCCGCGTTTGTTGTATGTGCTCATGTCGTTCACCCGTAGTCAGTACGTGGAAGGAGCAGGTTTTCCGGCTGTCTGATCAGCCGGGGTAGTCTGCGGGGCCTGGCCGAAGATGAACTTCGGGCGCAGAACCCTTACCAGGGAGGGCATGACGAACAGCGAGGTGAACGCTGAAACGAGCAACCACAACCCGATAAGCATGCCCATCTCCGCCTGGAAGCGGAGAGAGGAAAAGGACCAGAGAAGCACGCCGGCGGCGAGGGTCACTGACGTCAGCAGCACCCCGCGCCCAGCGGAATAGAGGGACTGGCGGATGGCTTCCACGGCATCGCCATCGGGCTCTTTCTCAAGGTATTCCTTGACCGAGTCCACGATGTAGAAGGCGTAATCCACGCCCAGCCCGATGCCCAGGGCGACCACCGGCAGCGTGCTGATGCTCATGCCAATGCCCTGCCAGGCCATGAACGCGAAGGTCACCACGTTCGAGATCAGCACCGGCACCATGAAGAAGATGCCGCTGGCCGAAGAGCGATACACCACCAGGCAGGACAGGATCACCACCAGCAGCGCCAGCGCGATCGCCTCGACCTGGTCCCTCAGAAGCACCTCGTTGACCGCCGCGATGATCCCCAGCGAGCCACCCGCCATGCGCACGTCCACGCCATCCAGCGGGTTGTTATTGATGAAGCGCTTGATCTGGTAGGTCGCCTGACGCAGGGTCTCGCCCTTGCGGTCCTGCAGGAACAGGATCACCGAGCCGTCGCTGAACATGGGGTTGGCGTACTGGGCCAGATCGTCCGGCGCCGCACCCTGCATGTAGAAGCTGATCAGCTCGCCGTTCTCCATCTGGCTGTTGCCCAGCTCGCGGTAACGCGGGTTGCCCTCATAGAGGTTGCGCCGCACGTCCACCACGATGTCCGCCAGCGAGAGACTGCCCCCGACCTGTGGCATGCGCTCCATGCGGCGCTGGAAGCGCTGCATCCAGTCGAGCACGTCCGGGCGTTTGAGCACGTCGTCGCCGCCGGAGAGCACGATGAACATCTGCTCGGTGCCCGGGTACTGCTCATTGATCAGCGCACTGTCCCGGTTGAAGGACGAGTCCTCCCACAGGATCGGCGAGCCGGGGGTGGCATCGCCCACGGTCAGGTCCGTGGCCTTGAACACCAGCAGGCCCACCGCGATGGCGGTCACCGGCAGCACCACGTAGCGGGCGCGGGTCTCGACCACCTTCACCGCCACGCTCAGCACCGCGGTCAGCAGAAAGCGCAGGTTCAGCGGGTGAGCGTTGCGCAGCGGCGCCTTGACCCAGCTCAGCAGTACCGGGGTCAGGATCACGGCGGAGAAGCCGATGGTCATGACCCAGATGGCGCCGATGATGGAGACCTTCTGCAGCAGCGGGATGGGCGTGAGCACCACGCACAGGATGGCGCCGGCGTCCGAGACCAGCCCCAGAAGCCCGGGCCGGAAGAGCTCCTTCATGGTCTGCTCGGCGGCCTTTTTCGGCTGAACGCCCTCGCCGTCGCACAGGTCATCAAACCGGGTGATCAGCTGCACCGCATGGCTGAAGCAGCGCGCGGTGATGATGAACGCCACCACGATGACCAGCGGATCAAAGTTGAAGCCCAGCAGCACCCCGATGCCCAGCGCCCAGATGGTCGAGACCACACCACTGAGCAACGGCAGCAGCGTCCCGCGCCAGGTCCGGTTCAGCAGGAACAGCGCCAGCAGCATCGCCCCCAGCGAGGCCAGCGCGATGTTCACGGTCTCGCCCAGGTAATGGTTCACCCAGCCGTACAGCACCGGCTGGCCCACAATGTGGTGCTCGACCTGGTCCTCGACCGGCGAGGCATCCAGGATCGACTGGATCTGCGGGAAGATCTTGGTGTAGTCCACCAGGTTGTCGTAGAAGTCCACCTGGATCAGCGTCGATCCCTGGTCCTGGGCCACGTAGATGCCGTAGACCAGCGGGTTGTTGAGCACCGCGCTCTGAAGCTTGTCCACGCCCTCGCGGGTCTCGGGCACATCCGGCCACATCAGCGGCACGCTCTCGATGCCCCGGGAGGAAGCATTCACGGACTTGAGCTTGCGCGAGGCCAGGGAGGTAATCTGGAAGGGATTCACACCACTGACCTTGGCCAGCTCCTGGGTGATGCGCTGCACCTCCTTCAGGATCGGGCGCTGGAAGATGGTGCCCTCCTCGGCCGCCACCATGATCGACACCTTGTTGGAGCCCCCGAAGGTCTCCTTGTACTCCTGGTGCACGTCCACGTAAGGGTGGCCCTGGGGCACCATGTCACTGAACTCGGTGTAGACCTCCAGGCGCGTCAGCAGTGCCGCCATGGCGATCGTGGACACCACGATCAGGGCGGTCACCGGCTTGCGGTGGCGAATACAGAATTCAGACAGGGCCTGAGCGAAACGGCTGAGCGACATCATTGGTTCTCCTCTGCTACCGGCCAGGTGTTCCAGTCGGAGGCCCGCAGCAGGCCAATGGTCTGGCCGGCGATCACGGTGCCGCGTTCAGTGGTCTGGAGGCGGGTGTGGTAGCCGCTGCCAAAGTTTTCGGGCTCGCGGCTCTGCCACTGCTGCCCGTCGGTGGAGGTGACCAGGGCTCCTGAGTTACCGACGGCCAGCCAGCGCTCGCCGTCAAAGCCCACGTCGTACAGGTGCTCGGAGGTCACGGGGTCAAGCTCGCGCCAGTCACTGTCCGGGCCGGCGCGGTACAGCATGGTGCCGTTGTTGCCCACCACCACGCCGGCGCCGTTCTGGGTGAAGTCGACCGAGCGCAGGCTTTCGGAACCGAAGGTCCGGGTCTGCCAGCTCTGGCCGTTGTCCTGCGAGTGGATCAGCTCCCCGAACTCGGCCGTGATCCAGAGGGTGCCGTCAGGCGCGGCATTGATGTCGTTGAGCCCGATGTCCTCGTCCAGGCCCAGTGACTGCCAGTTGCGGCCGCCATCGTCGCTGCGGAAGATCGCGCCCATCTCGCCCACGACCCAGAGCTCACCCTTGAGCCAGGCCGCGTCCACCATCTTCCCGGCGCGTTCGGACACCGGCAGACGCTGGGAGGTCCATGCCGACTCACCCGCCCGGCGGATGAAGACAGCGCCCTCGTTCCCCACGGCCACCACGGTGCCCTCAGGGGTCACGGCCACGCCCTGGAGGTTGATGGCCTCGGGCATGGTGTGGCGCTCCCAGCCCTGCGGCTCGCGGGTGCCCTCCAGCACGGTGCCGGCGTTGCCCACGAACCAGAAGCGTTCGCCATTGGCGCTGGCCACGTCGTAGAAGATGTCCCGTGGTTCTTTCAGCGGCTGGGGCAGGGGCAGCGGCTCCACCGTCGGGTGGATGAAGGCCGCGGCGTAACCGAGGCTGGCCACAACGGCCCACGGGGCCAGCTGGGCTGCAAATCCAAGCACTTTACCGACCATTGCTACCGCCTCCCTGCTGTTTGTCGTACTGCTGTGACAGCCAGCGGAAACTCTTGCCGCCGAGCTCAGTGCCGGTCAGCGACTGCACGGCGCGCACCACCGGCACCAGGGCCTGCGGGTCAATACCCGTGCCGTACCCCATGGACCCCAGAAGCAGGGCGACATCTTCGGTGGCCACATTGCCGGTCGCGCCCGGTGAGAACGGGCAGCCACCGAGCCCCCCGATGGAGGCATCGAACTCGCGCACGCCCGCGTTGAGCGAGGCCAGCACATTGGCCAGGGCCAGGCCCCGGGTGTCGTGGAAATGGCAGGCAACCCGGCTGAGGGGGATCACCCTGCTGACCGCCTCAAGTACCGCCTTAACCCCGGTCGGGTTGGCGGCACCGATGGTGTCCGCAATGATGATTTTCCCCGCGCCGGCCGCACTCATGCGCTCGGCGTAGTGGCGGACCACCTCCGGGTTTACCGGGCCCTCGAAGGGGCACTCAAACGCCACGGCCAGATACGCCTGGCCGGCAACACCCTCGGCACTGGCACGCTCGAGGATCCGCTCAAAGTCGGCTGCGGAGTCATCCACGGTGCGGCGGATGTTCTCGTAGTTCATGGTCTCGGTGACCGAGAGCACCACGTTCACCACGCGCGCACCGGCCGCCACGGCCAGCTCATAGCCCTTCATGTTGGGAACCAGGGCGGCGTAGCGAACCTGATCCTTTGAAGGCAGACCCTGGAAGACCTCATCCGTGCCGGCCATCTGCGGCACGGCCTTCGGCGAGACGAAACTGCCCGCCTCAACGTGACGCAGCCCTGTATTAACAAGACGCTGGATCAGCTCCAGGCGTTCCCTTGGTGTCAGCGTCTTGCCCTGGCTCTGGAGGCCGTCCCGGGGGCCGACCTCATTGATGACGACTGAATCGTTTACGGCGGTTGCCATCATCCAACGATCCCCTTATCCAGAAGTGAACGGATCCGGTCCGCGCTGTAGCCCAGCTTCTCCAGCACCTCACTGGTGTGCTGGCCCAGCAGCGGCGGCGGTGTGTAGGAATCGGGCTCGTCAATGGAGAGCTTGATGGGGTTGCCGGGCGCGCGGACGGTGCCGCCATCCGGCTGGGGAATGTCCACCACCATGTTGCGGAACAGCACCTGCGGGTCGTTCAACGCATCGGACAGGCGGTTGACCGGGGCACAGGGAATGCGGGCGCCGGAGAGCAGCTCCACCCAGTGCGCGGTGGACTCGGTGCGCAGCAGCTCGGTGAGGATGCCGTTGATGCGGTGCTTGTCCGCGAAGCGCCCGGGCTGGGTGCGGTATTCCGGGTCGCGCAGTTCGTCAATGTCGAGCAGCTCCACCAGGTTGTCCCAGAAGCTGTCGAAGATCACCGCGATGATCACGAACCCATCGCTGGTGCGGAAGGCGTCGTAGGGCACGTGCACGAAGTGGCTGTTGCCGATGGGCGAGGGGTTCTCGCCGGAAAGGAAATACATGGTGGCCATGTAGTTGAGCATGCTGACCTGGCAGTCAAGCATGGAGATGTCCACGTGCTGGCCGTAGCCATGGGTGGTGCGCGAGTGCAGGGCCGAGAGGATGCCCATGACCGCGAACATGCCGCCGCCCAGGTCTCCGATGGGGATGCCCGCGCGTGCCGGGTGCTCGGCGTCATGGCCGGTGATCGACATGCCACCGCCAATGCCCTGCACCACCTGGTCGAAGGCCGGGCGCTGGTAGTTGGGCCCGTCCTCGCCGAAGCCGGTGACCGAGCAGGTGATGATCTGCGGGTTGATCTCGGAAAGGTGCTCGTGGTCGATCTTCAGCTTGGTGGGGACGCCGGCGGAGAAGTTGTCGAGCACCACGTCCGCATCGCGCACCAGGTCATAGAAGATGGCCAGGCCATCCTCGCTCTTGAGGTCGATGCACACGCTTTTCTTGTTGCGGTTGAGGGTGATGAAGTACGCCCCCTGCCCCCCATGGGAGAACTTGGGGTTACCGGCAAGCAGCGAGCGGGTGCCCTCCCCCTTGAGCGGCTCAACCTTGATCGACTCCGCTCCGAGGTCCGCCAGCAGCATGCCGGCGTAGGGTCCGGAGAGCATGTGCGTCAGATCAATGATCCGCACATCTTCGAGTGGTTTGGTCATGGCTGGTCAGCGCCTTGTTGTTTTCCGGGAACGCAGGAGGCTCCACCTCCTGCACGTTCAGTCTCTGGTTCAGCTCTGCCTGACCTATTGCAGGCGCTGTGCCAGAGCGTTCGGAAACAACAAAGACGCTGTTAAAGCGTTGTTCTGGAAGGACGTGAGTGAAAGGGATGCAATACGTAAAAGCCGGGGTGTTTCAGGAGGGTATTTCATCGTGAAAGGGGGACCCTTTCACCAGTGCAGACTCAGGAAATACCAATCCGCATGCCACTGCGGGGACGTGGACTGCTCGCGATTGTTCTGGGTATTACAGAGAGGGTAAGGGGTGCTCGAGGGCGGCGAACGGCCGGGCGGCCGTCACACACCCTCGATAGCAGTAGTTATCGCAAGCGGGACCCGCTCCTACGAGGAGGTTTCCGCCTCGCGGACGCGGGCGGCGAATTCCACGAAGAACGCCATGAACACACCCAGCATACCGCCCAGCAGTGCGCCAAGAACGAGGATCAGGGCGCGGCTGGTGCCCACGGGGTTAAGGGAGGCAATGGCAAGGTCCTCCGCGCGGGTGGGCTTGATCCAGGAGCGGCGGGTCTGTTCCTCGCGCAGGTTGCTCTGGATCTCATTGATGCGCTCCTCGCGCTCGGAGATCCGTTCATTGAGCTGGAGCTGGCTGAGCAGCAGGGTCAGCGCCGCGTCCGAGCTGGCCAGGGTCGCGCGCACGTCCTCTCCGGCCAGGGCCTGCGCCTGTGTATCGCCGTTGCCGGCCTGCTCCGTCGAGTTCACGCTCAACCCTTCCAGCACCTTCATCCGGCGCTGCTCCGCCTTAAGTGACTCACGCAGGTTCTTGAGCTTGGCGTCGCTTTCTTCCTCAAGAATGCTCAGGCGGGACTGGTGCTCATCACGCAGGCGCTTGTAAATCCGATCATGGAACTCAGCCACCGTCTCCTGTTCATCCAGAGGCGCCTCCGTCACCAGGTTTACAAAGCTGCTTTCCTCCGCCGTGGAGACGGACACATCAAAAGGCATGGATTCGAGGTCCCGCTCTTTCAGATAGGCCCGTTTGGCGCTGAGCAGGATGCGCTCCTCGATGGTGTTCTTGGTGCCGGAGGCACTGGCCACGTACTCTTGGGGCCCGAACTCACCCAGCTCGATACTGGTAGTGAACGCGTAGACCCGTTCCTGGGCGAAGGCATAGAAGGCAGCGCCCAGTGTGCACACCAGGAAGGTCCCGATGATCACCCACCGGCGCCGGATCAGTGCCCGCGCCAGATCCACCAGGTCAATTTCGTCGTCGTGCGCTTGGGGGGCTTGTTGATCAGTAATGGCGGCGTCCCTCTACCAGTATGATACGGAATGGATCGTCAGAGGCATGCATTATAGACAGGATCAACGGGTAGTGCATTTACGACCTGTGTGGGAATCGTGGTTGCGTAGGAGCTTGCCTCGTAAGCGATACCCCAAGAATCGCGAGCAAGGCTCGCTCCTACAGGTCTGGCCGGGAAATGGGCTACGCTGGGCATACCAAACCGCCACCGGATCGAGGCCCCATGGACTGGTCATTTGACCCCAACCGCCCCCAGCTCAGCCATTACCCCAGCCGCGCCGAAAACCCCGATGCGCTACCGGACCTGGAAACCAGCCTGAAAACCATCGGCGAATACCAGCGCCGCCTCTGGGCAAACCGGGAGAAGGCCCTGCTGCTGGTCGTCCACGGCCCGGACGCCAGCGGCAAGGACAGCCTGATCCGCACCCTCGCCACCTACATGGACCCGGCCGGCTTCCACGCGTGGTCTTTCTCGCGGCCCACAGGCAGCGAAACACGGCACGACTTTCTCTGGCGCGTCACGCCTTTCCTGCCGGCGTTCGGGGAGGTCTCGGCGTTCAACCGCAGCCACCATGAGGCCGTCATTGCCGAAAGGGCCTGGCCTGTGTGGCACGCCGGGCCGGGGGAGCTGCGGGGGCGCTACACCTCGCTGCGCCAGTTCGAACAGCACCTGGCCCGGGAAGGCACCTGCATACTCAAGTTCTGGCTCCACACCTCCGAGCAGGAGCACGAAAAACGCCTGCGCAAGCGCCTTGATAAACCCCACAAGCGCTGGAAGTTCGACCCCTCAGACATCGAGGGCTGGCAACGCCGGGAGGAACTGCTCGGTTATGCGGAAGAAGCCATCGCCGCCACTCATATATCGGAGGCGCCGTGGCACATCATCCCCGCCGACAAAAAACCCGAAGCCCGCGCCATTGTCGCCGGTCTTCTGGCGGACACACTGAAAACCCTGGCGCCGGAATACCCGGAAGGGAATGAGACGGTGCTCAGCCGCTACCGGCAGCTGCTGGATGACACCTGAACAGGTTTTCTCCCAACCCACCGTAGGAGCTTGCCTTGCAAGCGATACCTGAAAAAATCGCGAGCAAGGCTCGCTCCTACATGGGGGTAGTATGTTCAATCCTGCTTCAGAACCAATCCTCCAAACGCAATTGGTCGACCCGTTCAAATTCACGGACATTGCGGCTGACCAGGATGGAACCATGGGCCAGCGCCGTGCCGGCAATCAGGGTGTCACAGGGGCCGATGGGCTGGCCCTCGCTCTCCAGGGTGGCGCGGATCTCTGCAGCTGCCTTTGCCTCGCGTTGGTGAAAAGGCAGGACCTGCACCGCTGAGGTCAACTCTGCGAGCTGCTTCGATCGTTTCTCCGGCGATGACGATTTGGCGATGCCAACCTGCAGTTCATAGAGAACAATAGCGGGGATGCCAATATCCTGGGGCGCCCGCGCCAACATCCGCTCCGCAACCCGGCCCTCCCCCTTGAAAAAGTAGATCAGCGTATTGGTATCAAGCACCCACATTAAAGCGCTTCCCGCTCTGTATCAGCACTCTCTCCAACACGCAGCTCCTCCAGTGAGGGGAAGTCACTCCAGCTCCCCGGCAGTTCCCGCACCGTATCGGGCCATTGATCCACCAGTTTTTCCTGGATTACGCCAGCAATCCATTTGCTTTTTGAAAGCTTCATGACCCTGGCATTTTCAATCATCTTTTTTTCAGTCTCATCATCGAGATAAATCGTCACTTGGCCCATGACCAACCCCCTCAACATATATGTTCAATTATATGCCTCGACTTGGATCAGAGCAAGGCTCGCCCCTACAGTTCTGCCCAGGAGTTGCGCTACGCTGAACAGACCAACACCTCTACCGGATCGAGGCCCCATGGACTGGTCATTCAGCCCCCACCACCCCCAGCTCAACCACTACCCCAGCCGCGCAGAGCATCCCGAGGCCCTGCCAGATCTGGATACCAGCCTCAAAACCATCGGCGAACACCAGCGCCGGGAGGAACTGCTGGGCTACGTGGAAGAAGCCATCGCCGCCACCCACATCCCCGAGCCCCTGGCATATCATCCCTGCCGACAACAAACCCGAGGCCCGGGCCATTGTCGCCAGCCTGCTCGCAGACACACTGCAAACCCTGGCACCGGAATACCCGGCGGAGGATGAAACGGTTCTCAGCCGCTACCGGCAGCTGCTGAATAAAACCTAAACGCTCCTACACAAACGTAACGCTCTCCCCGTTTGCTCTCATATCGTCCCTTGCTATAATTCGCCGTTCAAACACTGAACGCGCACCGGAAGCGCACCAATCCGGCAACGGGGGGGATACGCCCCGGGGCGGTAGCGTATCCAGGCGCCGCCCAACTCATACCGCATGCTCACAGACTCCGACCGCTACCAACTCCTCCGCGCCCTGGAGCACAACCCCAACCTCTCCCAGCGCCAGCTCGCCACCGAGCTCGGCTACAGCCTGGGCAAGCTCAACTATTGCCTGAAGGCCCTCAAGGAGAAGGGATGGGTGAAGGCGGAAAACTTCCGCAACAGCCAGAACAAGAGCGCGTACTTCTACCAGCTCACCCCGGCCGGGGTGACCGAGAAGGCACGGGTGACGCGGCGGTTTCTGCAGCGGAAGCTGGAGGAGCATCAGCAGATTGAGCAGGAAATCGAGGCGTTGAAGCAGGAAGTTGCCCAACAGTAGCTGTAGGAGCTTGCCTCGCAAGCGATCAAACAAAATCGCGAGCGAGGCTCGCTTCCTACAGTGAACGTGCCCACAAAGCGTAGGAGCGCGCCCTGCGCGCGATAAACCGGATATTTACTACCTCGACCCCCACAACTTGAAGCCAACCATCGCCATCATCGGCCTCGGCTACGTTGGCCTCCCCTTGGCCGTGGAATTCGCCAAGAACTACACCACCCTGGGGTTCGACATCGACCCAGAGCGCGTTGATCAGCTCAAAGACGGCATCGACCGCACACGGGAAGCCACCTGGGAGGAACTTGCCGAGGCCGAGAACATCCAGTACAGCTGCGAGCCAGCCGACCTGGGTGAAGCCACAGTCTTCATCGTCACCGTCCCCACGCCCATTGATGCCTTCAAGACCCCGGATCTAACGCCCCTTCGCGCCGCCTCAAAGACCGTGGGGCAGGCGCTGAAACGTGGCGACACGGTCGTGTTTGAGTCCACCGTCTACCCTGGCGCCACCGAAGAGGTCTGCGTGCCCCTGTTGGAGGCCGAAAGCGGGCTGGTCTTCAACCAGGATTTCACCGCCGGCTACAGCCCCGAGCGCATCAACCCCGGCGACAAGCAGCATCGCCTGCCCACGATTCCCAAGGTCACCTCCGGCTCCACGCCAGAGGCCGCCGAATTCATCGACGAGCTCTACGCCAGCATCATCACCGCCGGCACCCACAAGGCCGCCTCCATCCAGGTGGCAGAGGCGGCCAAGGTCATTGAGAACACCCAACGGGATGTGAACATCGCCCTGGTCAACGAACTGGCGCTGATCTTCCAGAAACTGGGCATAGACACCCA
>ENA-ORCO01000357-ORCO01000357.1-marine-metagenome-genome-assembly--contig:-NODE-357-length-25009-cov-4.217913_pt1 | contig 25009 bp, 18 predicted proteins | sample MGYA00248633_ERZ508508 | MGnify/ENA primary metagenome ERZ508508 (study PRJEB26179, sample SAMN06268845) | marine metagenome | isolation source: A23 P1 aerobic enrichment on pine of planktonic cells taken...
CTGGTCGAGGGGGTCCGGATGGCCCGGGAGATCGCAGCTCAGAGCCCGTTCGACGGCGTCCGCGGCGAGGAGGTGTGGCCGGGCGAGGGCGTCGAGAGCGACGAGGCGCTCGCGAGGTGGGCCCGCGAGACCGTCGAGACGGTCTACCACCCGGTCGGGACGTGCAGGATGGGTGACGACGGGATGGCGGTCGTCGACGACCGCCTCCGTGTCCGCGGCGTCGAGGGGCTGCGGGTGGTCGACGCCTCGGTCATGCCGACCATCCCCGGCGGGAACACGAACGCGCCGACCATCGCCGTCGCCGAGCGGGCCGCCGACATGGTGAAAGAGACCTGGTGAGCGGGCGGCCGGGGGCTCCACTCGACGCGAACGGCGGGCGCACCACCCACCGGTGGCGCGTCCCGGAGTACGCGACTGGTCGGGAGTGATCGACGAGCGTGTCGCCCGGAACCGCGGCGAGTGGGTGCATCCCCTGCCCCCCTGGGTGCGCCCCGCGGGACCGGCCGGACCGTCTCACGGCTCGGCCCCGCGACCAGCAGGTCGCGATGGCGCGAGAGCACGGCGTCGGTGAGGACGTCCTCGAAACGGTACGCCTGGGTCATGTCTCCCCGTCGAAGCTACCGAAAGAGGGCGGTTCAGCGACTTATCCTTGTCGGTCGGTCCCATCCCGGACCACTTTCACACCAGTCTCCGTCGACTTACCGTCCTCCCGGACGAACGCTCGACCGATGATCACGGACCCGCGGGCGTTGCGGGACGAGTGGGTACCGGCCGAGGTTCGCCACCGGAACGCGGAGCGCAACCAGCTCTCGACGGTGCTCGCCCCCGTCGCCGCCGGCCTCGATCACGTCGCTGTGACTGATCGACCCCACCGGGACGCCGCCCTGAACGACCGGGAGCTGTGAGAACCCTCGTTCGTTCATCATCTCCTCGGCGGACCCGACGGAGTCGTCGGGCGCTACAGCGGCCAGCGCCGGCTGCATGATGTCGGTCGCACGGATCACGTTCCCCTCGGCCTCGTCCAGCGCGTTGACGATCCGCCGCAGCGTCGACAGCCGCGGATCGACGTCCCCGCCCTCGATGCGTGCGATCAACGGCTGTGAGACTCCCGCCCTGTCTGCCAGGTCGCTCTGGGTGAGTTCGAGTTCGTTCCGGCGTTCCCGCAGGTCCTGGGGCGTCGGGAGTTCCATGCGGTCGGATAACCGAGGGTAATTACAAAAGCGTTCGGGTGTCGGTGTCCAGGGGACGGATCCCAGGGGACCGGTCGGCCCGCCGTCAGGCGGCCTCTTCCTCGCCTTCGGTTTCGACGACCTCGATCACGTCCAGCGGGACGTCCCTGAGTGCGCCGCCGACCTCGCTTTTGGCGACGCGCTGGGCGTGGGTTTCGCCGTCGACGTTGTACACCTCGATCTCCAGCATCAGGCCGACGAGCGCGGTGTTGGCGGCGACGAACGCCGAGTCGAAATGTTCGCCGCAGGCCGGACACGGCGTCAGTCCCACCTGCACCTCGACGAACTCCTTGTTCTTCTCGTTCAATCGCTTGCCCGCTTCGCTGACTGCGACCCCGATGGCGTCGTCCACGTCTTCGACGTCGCGGACGAGCCAGGCCGCCTCCATCGCGACGAGATAGTTGCCCATACCATCCGGACGGGCCAGGGGGATTCGTGTCTTGTGGTTCCAGTCGCGGCGAAAGCGGCCCCGAACGGCGCCGGATCGACACGCGACCCGGCCGACTGCGACGTCGTGGCCGGCCCGGATCGCCGTCGTTTCCCCCCGCGGATCCCCAGCGGATTATCCCCATAAGTTATGAGTACCGCGGTGATGACGAACCTCGCTCGTACGCCGACGAGCCGACGAGCGCAACCGAACTGGGACCTGGCGAAAGCGAAGTTGAATCGCCCGATAGCGGTGGGGTGATACCCACCAGCCGGAGAGAAGACTTATATAGGGTCGTCGCCCCGGAACGGAGTACACGCGCCAATGATCGACTCGCTGCAGCGGAAAACGATGTTCGCCCTCTACCAGTGTACCGTGATACTCGGCATCGCGCTGATGCCGGTCGCGCTGCTCGCCCGTCGAGCAGGAATTGCGCTCCCCCTCGACAGTCTGCTCCGGACCGTCGGTAACGCCTACGACTCCGTGGCCGCCGTGGAGTAACGGACCCCGCCCCCTGGCATCCGAGCCTCCCGTTCAACACCACCTTCGCCAAGGGTTGCATTTATCAGCACCCGACTGCAAGAACGGGTGATGCGTACCCCGACTCACGACGACTTCTCCGGGAACCTCGACTCCCTCGCGGGCGATCACTCGCCGGTCTTCGGCCCAGAACTCGGCGAATTCGACGGCCGCGACGAGCGGGCCGCCGGGGGCACCGACGACGAGATGAAGACCGGGACCACCACCGTCGGCATCAGCGCCGAGGACGGCGTGGTGCTGGCGACTGACATGCGCGCGAGCATGGGCAACATGGTCTCCTCGAAGGACGTCCAGAAGGTCGAGGAGATCCACCCGACGGCCGCCCTGACCATCGCTGGCGGCGTCTCGGCGGCCCAGTCGCTCATCTCCTCGCTCAGGGCCGAGGTTCGACTGTACGAGGCCCGCCGCGGCGAGGACATGAGCATGCAGGCGCTGTCGACGCTGACGGCCAACCTGCTGCGCTCGGGCGCGTTCTTCATCGTCGTGCCTATCCTCGGCGGCGTCGACGCCGAGGGCGGCCACGTCTACTCCTTCGACGCCATCGGCGGCGTCTCCGAGGAGGAGTACACCGTCTCCGGCTCCGGCAGCCAGTTCGCACTGGGCGTGCTCGAACAGGAGTTCCACGAGGGGCTCTCCGTCGACGAGGCCAAGACGCTGGCGACCCAGTCGATCAAGTCCGCGACCGAGAGCGACACCGCCTCCGGCAACGGCATCAACGTCGCCGTCGTCACCGAGGACGGGGTCGACGTCACCCGCCACAAGGACCTCGAAGAACTGCTCTGAGGCGGGGCCGTCTCCCGCCGTCAGGGTCCTCTACGACCCGCGTCGATCGACCCGGTTGTCCCGCTCGTCGGTCGTCGACGGCCGACGTGTTACAGCCAGTCCACGAAGCTCCCTTCCAGTAGCGTCTCCTCCTGGTTCGTGATGTAGGCCCGCTGGGTGGCGACGACGGCGTCGGCCAGGTCCGCCCCGTCGTCGAGTCGGGTCTCGACCTCGCGTAGCTTCCACGCCGCGGGCGTGGCCCCGGCGGCGACGCGCTCCGACAGCGGCCGGAGGTAGGCGTCGGCCTCGGCCTCGCTACAGCCCGCTGTCACGAGTCCGTCCCGCGCGTGAGCGAACAGGTCCTCGTACACGCGGTCCCGGTCGGTCGTCCGTTCGCCGTCGTTGGTGATCCAGCGCTGTTCGCTTTCGAGCCCCTCGCGCATCGCCCGGTAGAAGTTCGCCCGGGCGACCGACCAGTCCAGCGTCGAGACGGGGTGCTCGCGCTTGGTGAGGCTTTCGAGCAACCCCGCGAAGGCGGCCTGAAACGCGAGCGAGTCCGGTACCGTCGGCTGGGCGCCGATCGGTCTGAACTCGATGCGGGCGTTCGCCGCCGACCGGGTGGCACCGCCGAACACCGGTCGAATCCACCGCCAGAAGGTGCCGTGCTTGTGCCGGAGCGTCGCGAAGGTGTCGTCGAACCGGTCGCCCGGCGACACCTCCATCGGCACCGTCACCTCGTCGCCCGCGACCCGGTCGACGGCTTCCTCGACGGACTCCAGGTCGTCGGGGAAGCGCACCTTCTCGTGGCCCGTGTTCATCACCGACTCGAACACCGCGATCCGGTGTTCGTGCCAGGCCTCGGCGAGCACGTCCCTCGGGTCGACGCCGTCGTCGTAGAGGTCCGGCGGGAACAGCGGGGAGTTCGCCGCCAGCGCCAGCAGCGGGCCCGCGATCCGGAGCGCGTAGTTGAAGTAGTTCGGGAGGTCGACGGCCTGCTTGACCTGGTAGTGGGGCTGGATCGACGTGATGAGGCTCTCGGGAAGCACCGTCGCCGCCTCCAGGTTGACGTTCGGGGCCGACAGGGCGAACGACTCCGGTGCCCGTGGCCCGTTCGCCATGGCGTGGTAGCGGACGGCGTCGCTCATGTTCGTGGCCATCCTGATCCCGTCGACTGCGACGTGGTCCCGGAGGTACTCGCGGGCAGTTTCGCCGGCAGGGGGAATCGTCCACATCGCGTCGCTGACGAGGCGCATACCCTCGGCTCGCGCCCGGGTCTGGGCCGCCGACAGCCGGGCGCGCACCTCGTCCATCTGCGCCCCGAGTCCGTAGTTCGACAGCGGCTGTGGCGAGGTCGTCATCTCGGCGTTGTGCAGGCCGAGTTCCTTCTCGAAGCCGATGAGTTCGAGCAGCCTGCGGGGCACCCGCGCGAGCGCGTACCGGCCGTCGCCGCCCTCGCTCCAGCGGCCGTCCGTGACGGCGTAGAACTCGTACTCCAGGCCCACGATCGACTGGTGGTTGTCGAACGTGCCCGACCGGATCTCGTCTTTGACCACCTCGGCGTCGGCCTCGGCCCCGCCCCGGTAGTCGTCGGGATCCACCGAAAGCACGTCCTGGACCCGCCCAGCGAGCTCCTCACTCATGGGACGCAATGGCCCGCGGAGGCTCTTGAACCCGGTGATCACCCCGGTGAACCTCGCGGCGAAACCGGTGGACTCCGGGGCCCACGTCGGCCGTCGCGTCGACCGCGAGGCTTAACAGCGACCCCCGGCAACCGGGCGTCGATGGAGTTCGCCGAGTTCGCCGCGCGGGCCGAAGCGATCGAGGAAGAGCCGGCGGACCTCGACGTGATCGCGCTCGTCGAGGACCTGCTTCGTGACGCCGGCGCCGACCTGCCGATCGTCGCCCGGTTCGTCCAGGGTCGGGTGTTCCCCGCCTGGGACTCCCGGACGCTCGACGTGGGCCCGAGCCTCTGTCACGAGGCCATCGCCCGCGCGGCCGGGCCGAACGTCGCCGCCGAAGACGTCGAGGCCCGCCTTGCCGACCGCGGCGAGATCGGCGCCGTCGCCGCGAGCTACGAGTTCGGCGACCAGCGCGGCCTCGACGCCTTCGGGGCGGGCGCCGGCGACGGGTCCGACCTCACGGTCGGCGCCGTCGCGGACGACCTCGCCGCGCTCGCGGCCGCCGAGGGCGACGGCAGCCAGGACCGGAAGGTCGACCTCCTCTTTGGGCTGTTCAACCGCTGCTCGCCGCCCGAGGCCCGGTATCTGGCCCGCCTCGTCCTCTCGGAGATGCGCATCGGCGTCGGCGAGGGCACCGTCCGCGACGCCGTCGCCGCCGCCTTCGACGTCGAGGTCGACGCCGTCGAGCGGGCGCTCCAGGTGACCAACGACCACGGCCGCGTCGCCACCCTCGCCCGCGACGAGGGTGCGGCGGGGCTGGCCGCCGAGGGGTTGCTCGTCGGCCGTCCCGTCGCGGCGATGCTCGCCCAGGCCGGCAGCGCCGACGAAGCTATCGAGGACTGGGGCGAAGCCGCCGTCGAGAGGAAGTACGACGGCGCCCGCGTCCAGGTCCACGTGCCGGGTACGGAGTCCGAGGGCCTGCCGGCGTCCGAGCCTGCTGGCGCCACCGCCGATCCGACCGACGCGGCCACGCCCCGGGAGGTTCGCACCGACGAGGTTCGGGTGTTCTCGCGGAACATGGAGGACGTGACCGACGCGCTGCCGGAAGTGGTGACCTTCGCCGAGCGCCACGTGCAGGGACCGGCCATCGTCGACGGCGAGGTGGTCGCCGTCGACGACGACGGGTCGCCCCGCCCGTTCCAGGACGTGTTGCGTCGCTTCCGCCGGAAGCACGACGTGGAACTGGCCCGCGAGGAGGTGGCGGTCGAACTCCGCGCCTTCGACTGCCTGCACGACGGCGAGGACCTGCTCGACGCCCCGCTGACCGAGCGCCACGACCGCCTCCGCGGGGTCGTCGACGAGGAGGAATCGACGACCGCCGGAGACGAGGCGACCGCCAGCGCCGGTGCGGTGGCCGACCTCACGGTGGTCGACGACGCGGCCGCCGTCGAGGAAATCGGGCTCGACGCGCTGGCCGCGGGCCACGAGGGCGTGATGCTGAAGAACCCCAACTCGGCGTACACCCCCGGGAAGCGCGGGCAGAACTGGCGCAAGCGCAAGCCCGACGTCGAGACGCTCGACCTCGTGGTGACCGGCGCCGAGTGGGGCGAGGGTCGGCGCGCGAACGTCCTGGGTACGTTTCTGCTCTCGGTGCGCACGCCCGACGGCTTCGAGTCCATCGGCAAGGTCGCCACCGGCGTCACCGACGAGGAACTCGCGGCCCTGTCCGAGCGCCTGGAACCCGAAATCGTCGCCGAGGACGGCCAGACCGTCGAGATCCGCCCGTCGGTGGTGCTGGAGGTCGGCTACGAGGAGATCCAGTCTTCGCCGACCTACGAGTCGGGGTACGCCCTGCGGTTCCCTCGGTTCGTCTCGGTCCGCGAGGACAAATCGCCCCAGGACGCCGACGACCTCGCGCGGGTCGAGCGGCTGGCCGACGGGCAGTAACGGCGGGCGCTCCGGCGGTGCCTCACGCCGACCCGGGAGGGTTTACGTGGCCCACCTCCCATCGGACACACATGACCGTTCAGTTCGACGGGCTGGCCGTACGCTGGCTCGGGTACTCGACAGTGCGGATCGAGACCCCCCGGGGTCTCGTGATCTACCTCGATCCGGGTCGCTACGGCACCCTCGACGGGACCTGGCGGGGCCCGGACGCCCACCCACCGGCCGTCGACTACCACGCGCGCGACGGCGACCTAGTCTGTGTGACCCACGATCACCACTACGATTCGGACGCGATCGAGCGCGTCGCCGCCGAGGACGCCACGGTCGTGGTCCACGAGGCCGTCGACGCCGCGAACATCGACCGGGACGTCGCCGCCGTCGAGGACCTGCCCTACGACGTGCGCCGCGTCGACGACGAAACGCACCTCCGCCTCGACCTCCTGGCCGATGCCGCGGACGCCGACGACGCGGCCGGAGGCGACCCGGGGACGGTCGACCTGTTCACCGTCGCGGCGTACAACGACCCCGACGGCCCGCGCGACGCCCACGCCCCGGGGGAGGGCTGTGGCTTCCGGCTGTCGGTCGACGATACCTCGGTGTTCTGGCCCGGCGACTCGGACGTGCTGGAGGGCCACGCCGCCCTCGACGTCGACCTGTTCCTCGCGAACGTCGCCGGCGCGGTGGTGATGGACCGCCACGAGGCCGCCGCGCTGGCGGCCGACCTCGACCCGGGGCTCGTCCTCCCGGTCCACTACAACACGATCGACCTCCTGGCCGCCGACTCCCGCGAGTTCGCCGCCGACGTCGCAGCGAGCGGCGTTCCCGTCGTCCTCGACGAGGGGCCGGACTGACGCGTGGCCCGAGGACGGATCGGTGGTGTTGCTGGCCCCACCGACCGGCGCACGTACCTCCGGGCCGCGGGGACGCTCGCGGGCGCGGTTGCGAGCGGCGCCCTGTCGGGCTGCCTCGGCGGCACCCGGGGCGACGGCGGGGGACGCTACCTCGTCGTCGCCGGGTTCACCGCGTCGTGGGCCCGCGTCGAGAGCCCGTCGCCTGACGCCCCACCGCGGCTCCGCTTCGACGCCGCACCTGTGGACGAGGAGGTCAGGGCCGACGGCCCCGGTGCCTTCGTCCTAGAACTCGCGAACCTCGCCGAGTCGCCGCTCCACCTCGAACCGGTGCCCAGTCCACCGTTCGGCGTCGTCTACGCCGTCGTGGGGCGCGTCGGCGGCACCGCGACAGCTGCCCCCGGGTCCGAATCCGGGGCCCCCTCGCCAAGGTTCCTTCTCTGGCGTGACTACGCTGCGGAGGGGTGCGAGGCGGTCGTCGACGCCGGCAGGACGGTGACCGGCTGTGACCCCCCGACGAGCCCGCTCGCGCTCGGCGCCGGGGAGACGGTCACCCGGCGGTACGAACTCAGGTGGGAGACCGACGGTCTCGAACCCGGTCGCTACGTCGCCGCGGGGGAGATTCCGTACCGCGGCGTCGACGAGGCAGCCTACGACGCCAGCCTCGCCTGGCGGATCCAGTTCGCGCTCCGCGAGCGCGTGGAGTGACCGTCGGCGAGCCAACGGGCGACCGCGGGGACTGCCGGGAGCTCAGAGCACGCCCATCTCGTCCAAGCGAGCCGGCAGGTACTCGTCGGTGACGAAGTCGAGCCCGCGGGAGGCCAGCGCCTGCTGTTCGGCCTTCTTCTCGATGTCGAGTTGGAGTTCGATCTGCTCGCGCCAGTACTCAGTTTGGAAGCGGGGGTCTTCGAGTTCGGATTCGAGCGCGTTCACGTCAGAATCACTGAGCGGGTCGGTCGGCAGGTCGTAGTCGACGATGTCCTGTGGACGAATACCGACGTACTGCGCTTCCGGCGTCGCGAGGTACTTCGAGAGGTGCGCGGACTTGATGGAGCCGTAAGCCACGGAGCCGAAAATGCGGTAGGACCACGGGTCAGCGTCAGTGAACACGGTGACCGGCAGGTCGAGTTCGTCGTGTAGACGCTTGATGAGCCGTCGGGTCGCACGGGCCGGTTGACCGCCGAGGTGGACGACGAGGCAGTCGTACTCGTCGTCGAAGCCGTTCTCGACGAGGCGGTCGCGCATCCCACCGGTCTCGACGCAGAGGACGAACTCCGCGTCGTTGTCGAGGAACTCGATGGTGTCGGGGTTGTTCGGGATCTGGTAGCCGCCCTGCCCTACGTCGTCCTGGCAGTGGATCTCGCGGTCGCCGCGGTTGGTCTGCTCGCGGAGCAGGAGCGGCCCCATCACCTTCGCGCCCGACTCCTCCGGGCGCATGTGGAAGTCCTCTCGCTTGACCTCCGAGACGATCTCCAGGTCCTCGATGAGGTTGTTCGACTCGTCCTGGGAGTTGAACTGCGCCTCGTCCACGTCCCACGACTCGCTGAGGTAGTACAGTTCACGCAGGGTCGACGAGCGGTCCTCGTCGAGCTGGCGCGCCAGGAAGTCGATGGTGTAGGTGGCCTTCAGCAGCTTCTCAGCGCCGGAGATGGTCTTGGCGGTCCGCGTGCTCTCGCGGTCGCCGTACACCCAGACGTTCTTGTCCTCGTCGTACTCGATGTTGGACTTCGTCCGGGTCGGGATCCGCATCTTCGGCACGTCGCCGCCCTCGAACTGCTCGTAGAACTCCTCGGCGAGGTCGATCAGCTGTGCTCTCGCGTCCGCGTCTGTGTCCGTGCTCATTGGTGTGTGTCGGTGTGTGCGCTCACTGTTACGCGTCGATAGTGACCCGCTCGTCTTCCAGGCCCTCGACGGAGATGTCGAACTCCGCGTCGGCGCCCGCGTCGTACTCCAGCGTGGCCTCGTCGCCGGCCGACACCGAGGTCGACCACTTGACGAACCACTCGCCGTCCATCTCGACGACGCTGGCGTCGCCGTTGGCCAGCACCGGCTCGCTGCCGGCGACGATGTCGGTGATCTCCACGTCGGCCGCCCGGTCGGAGTTGTTCTCGACCACCAGCCGGACGGTGTCGCCGTCGCGCTGACGCTCGACCAGGACGTTGTTCATGATCCGCGCGAGCGTGTCGTCGATGTCGAGGTCGTCGTTGTCGGTGACCGCCGAGAGCTTCTCGGCCATCTCCGGCAGGATGGTCGCCAGCTTGTCCTGTTTCTCCCGGCGCTGTTGCATCGAGCGGCGCTTCTTCAGGAACGACTTCAGCTCGCGGGCCGCCTCGCGCATCGCGAGTTCGATCTCGGACTCCAGTTCCGGCACGTTCGCGACCGCGTCCTTCGACTCGCTGGTGAACGGGACGTTCGTCGAGGCGACGTGGACCATGATGACGACCGGACCGTTCGGGATGCCCGAGCCGCCGGGCTGGTCTAAGTTGTAGTTGCGCCAGTTGATCTGCTTGACCACGTCGGTGGTGGCACAGGCCCCGCGCTGGTAGACCAGGGGAACGCGGTTGGCGAAGCGCATCACTTCGGCTTTGCCCTCCGCTTCCACGTCGCCGCCGTAGGCCAGGCCGGCCTCGACGATGAACGGGTCGCCGCCGTGGACGGAGGCGTCACGGGTCGACGCCGCGTAGAAGTCCGCGTCGTACTCCTTGCGCAGCCCCTCCTCGATGAGGTCGGACTCGATGGGTGAGAGGCAGTCCGTCGGCGGCGCGATGATGTCCGTCTCGCGCATCGCCTCCAGCAGTTCGCTCGACGCGTCGCGGTCGCCGGCGATCTCCGTCACGTTCGGCGGGTCGTCGGGGACGCGCCGCGCCCGCTCCCAGACCGCCTCGACGACGTTCTCCCGGGCCGTCTCCCCGAACGTCGCGTCGTCGTACTCCTCGGTGGCGTCGGCCGCCCGGCGGACGAACTCGCGGACCTCGTCGCGGGTCAAGCGGTGCCGGGCGTCGTCGCTGTCCCCGAACTTCGGGGCGAGCCGGTCGGCGATGCCCTGGATCGTCGCGTCGTCCTTCTGGGTGGTCGTCACCTCGTCGACGACGGCGTACAGATCCGAGCGGAGCTGTTCGTACTCGTCGGCGTCGTCGTCGACGGCGACGCCGTCGCCCGCCCCGACGATGGCGGCCCAGCCCGCCTCGCAGGCGTTCTCGCGGACCGTCGAGCCGAACGTCACGTCGTGTTTGTCCTCGATGTCGTCGGCCACGTCGTCGACCAGGTCGCACAGCTCGTGGTGGGCGACCCGGTCGTAGCCGTCCAGCGCGTCGGCGACGCGGTCGGCGAACTCGGCGGTCGCCTCGGCGCCCTTGTTCGCGACGGCCGCGTCGAGCGCGCGGGCCACGTCCGCGGGCTCGTGGGATTTCGGTGGCGTCCACGACATCTCGCGGCCGAAGTGGCGGTCGCGGAAGTTGTCGATCACCGAGTCGGAGGTCTTCCCGCCGACGCGAGTGAACTCGTTCTGGAGGAAGCCCGACACCGAGTAGGAGTCGGTGGCGTCGAGCATCTTGATGAGCGTGCCGAGTTCCACTCCGTGGGGGTGGGGGCGGATCTCCTCGGTCTCGGCGGGGAGCTGGTCGGTGACCCGCTCGTACTTCATGTGCTCGCTCGGCTCGCGCAGTTCGATGCGAGCGTGGGGGTTGACGACGGCGGTGTCTTTGATGTAGTCGTGGAGCTGGTTGCGGGCGCGCATGTTCGCCTCCATCTCCATCTCGATGCGCGTGCCGTGGGGCCGTTCCCACGTGGTCGTCTCCTCGACGTCGATCTCGGGCTCGTTGGTGTCCGTGTCGATGATGAGCTCGAAGTACTCGGCGTCGACGCCGCCCTTGGTTCGGGAGGTGATCTTCGCGGGCTTGCCGGAGGTCAGTTGCGAGTAGAGCACCGCCGCGGAGATCCCGATCCCCTGCTGGCCGCGCGACTGCTCGCGGGCGTGAAAGCGCGACCCGTACAGCAGTTTCCCGAAGACCTTGGGGATCTGCTCTTTGGTGATCCCGGGGCCGTTGTCCTCGACGATGAGCCGGTAGTAGTCCCCGGCCTCCTGGATCTCGACGTAGATGTCGGGGGCGATACCCGCCTCTTCGCAGGCGTCCAGCGCGTTGTCGACCGCCTCTTTCACGGCGGTCACGAGCCCCCGGGCCCCGCTGTCGAACCCGAGCATGTGCTTGTTCTTCTCGAAGAACTCGGCGATGGAGATCGACCGCTGGCTCTCGGCCAGCTCCTCGGCGATCCCCTCACCCTCGCCGAGTTGCGACTGATACGATGTCATCCGTGCGACCCCCTACTGCCGGACGGCTTAAAAGGCGTTCGCCGGCGGGGTGAAAGTGAAACCGGTCGCTCCGGGCGGCCGGGACCCGGCCCGGTCGCGGTCAGTCGCCTCCGGTCGACGCCGGCGCGCGATTTCGCGGGCGAGCGGATCGCTACGCCGCGAGTCTCGCGCGAGCGCGCGTGCGAGAGCTTTAAGGGAGCCGGTGTACTACGGGGAGACAGATTCTATGTCACGGGAGCCTGAGGAGTACGGCGCACAGCAGATCCAGGCCCTGGAGGGGCTGGAGGCCGTGCGCAAACGCCCGGCGATGTACATCGGGTCCACGGACGACAGGGGCTTGCACCATCTGGTCTACGAGGTCGTGGACAACTCCATCGACGAGGCGCTGGCCGGATACTGCGACAGCATCTCGGTCACCATCCACGACGACGGGTCCGTCTCCGTCTCCGACGACGGCCGGGGGATCCCGGTCGACACCCACGAGAAGTACGACAAGCCCGCCGTCGAGGTGGTGATGACCATCCTCCACGCGGGCGGGAAGTTCGACAACAAGTCCTATCAGGTGTCGGGCGGGCTCCACGGCGTCGGCGTCTCCGTCGTCAACGCCCTCTCCGAGCGCCTCGACGTGGAGGTCAGGCGCGACGGCGGCGTCTACCGCGAGTCCTTCGAGAAGGGCGCCCCACAGGACGGCCTCGAACGCGTCCGCGACATGGACGCAGACGAGGGGACAGGCACCACCATCCGCTTCTGGCCGGACACGGGGATCTTCGAGGCCGACGAGTACGACTACTCCACGCTCGAATCGCGCCTGCGCGAACTGGCCTTCCTCAACTCCGGCGTCGAGATCACGCTGACCGACGAGCGCGACGGCACCGCGGACACCTTCCGCTACGAGGGCGGCATCCGCGAGTTCGTCGAGTACCTCAACGAGACGAAAGAGCCGCTCCACGGTGAAGTCGTCTACTTCGAAGACGAGGAGCAGGACATCCACGTCGAGGTGGCGATGCAGGGCACCAGCGAGCTCCAGGGATCGATCCACGCCTTCGCGAACAACATCAACACCCGCGAGGGCGGCACCCACCTCACCGGTTTCAAGACCGCGCTGACCCGCATCGTCAACGACTACGCCGAGGAGCACGGCCTCCTCGGCGAGATCGACGGCACCCTCAAGGGCGACGACATCCGCGAGGGGCTGACCGCCGTCATCTCGGTCAAACACCCCGACCCGCAGTTCGAGGGCCAGACCAAGACGAAACTCGGCAACAGCGAGGTCCGGGGCATCGTCGAGTCGGCCGTCCACGACGGGCTCGGGACCTACTTCGAGGAGCACCCCGACACCGCCGAGGTCATCGTCCAGAAGGCCGTCGAGGCGGCCAAGGCGCGCAAGGCAGCCAAGAAGGCCAAGGAGCTGACCCGGCGCAAGTCAGCGCTCGACTCGACGGCGCTCCCGGGGAAGCTCTCGGACTGCCAGACGCGCGACCCCGAGGACGCCGAGCTGTTCATCACGGAGGGCGACTCCGCGGGCGGGTCGGCCAAACAGGGCCGCAACCCCGAGTTCCAGGCCATCCTCCCCATCCGCGGGAAGATCCTGAACGTCGAGAAACACCGCCTGGACCGCATCCTCGAGAACAACGAGATCCGCGCGATGATCACGGCCATCGGCACGGGCATCGGCGACGAGTTCGACATCGAGGAGTCCCGCTACGAGAAGATCATCCTGATGACGGACGCCGACGTCGACGGCGCGCACATCCGGACGCTGCTGTTGACGTTCTTCTACCGGCACATGCGGCCGCTGCTGGAGGCCGGATACGTCTACGCCGCTCAGCCCCCTCTCTACCGCGTCCGCTACCGCGGGAACACGTACGACGCGATGAGCGACGCCGAGCGCGACCGCATCGTCGAGGAGAAGTGCGACGGCAACCCCACCCAGGTCCAGCGGTTCAAGGGCCTCGGTGAGATGAACCCCCAGCAGCTCTGGGACACGACGATGGACCCCCAACAGCGCATCCTCAAACAGATCACCATCGAGGACGCCGCCGCGGCCGACAAGATGTTCTCCGTGCTGATGGGCGACGCCGTCGAACCCCGCAAGCAGTTCATCAAGGACCACGCGCCCGAGGCCGAGTGGGTGGACATATGACCCGGAGCGAGGCGAGCGGCGCGACAGCGGACCGCGAGGTGACACGATGAGTTCCGACGTACCCGACTCCGACGTGACGCCCGCCGCCGAGGTCGACCGCGTCCGCGTCGAGAACGAGATGGAGCAGAGCTACATCGACTACGCGATGAGCGTCATCGCGGGCCGGGCGCTGCCGGACGTGCGCGACGGGCTCAAGCCCGTCCACCGGCGCATCCTCTACGCGATGCACGAGATGGGCGTGACGAGCAACACCTCCCACCGGAAGTGTTCCTCGATCGTCGGCGAGACGATGGGTGACTACCACCCCCACGGCGACAGCCCAATCTACGACACGCTCGTCCGGATGGCCCAGGACTTCTCGATGCGCTACCCGCTGGTCGACGGCCAGGGCAACTTCGGTTCGATGGACGGCGACCCCGCGGCGGCCATGCGCTACACGGAGGCCCGGATGGCGCCCATCGCCGAGGAGATGCTCGCGGACATCGAGAAGGACACCGTCGACTTCCAGTCCAACTACGACGACCGCCTGACCGAGCCGGAGGTCCTGCCCGCGAAGGTGCCGAACCTGCTGATAAACGGTTCCTCCGGCATCGCGGTCGGCATGTCGACGAACATCCCGCCGCACAACTTCGGCGAGGTCGTCGACGCCGTCGTCAAGATCATCGACGAGCCCGACTGCGACGTGGACGACCTGGTCGACACGCGCGACAGCCGCGGCAACGGCACCGCCGGCCCGATCAAGGGACCCGACTTCCCGACCGGCGGCACGATCGTCGGTCGCGAGGCGGTCTACTCCGCCTACGCGACGGGACGGGGCCGCGTGACGGTTCGCGCGAAGTACGAACTCCAGCGCGAGGAGGGTCGGATCGTCCTCACGGAGATCCCCTTCCAGGAGAACAAGGCGCGGATGGTCGAGCGCATCGCCGAGGACGTCAACGAGGGGAAGATCGAGGGCGTCTCGGACCTGCGCGACGAATCGGACCGCAACGGCGTCCGCGTCGTCATCGACCTCAAACGCGGCGCAAACATCGACGTGGTCGAGAACCAGCTGAAGAAACACCACTTCGAGTCCACCTTCGGCGTCATCAACCTCGCGCTGGTCGACGGCCAGCCCCAGGTCCTGACGCTCAAGGAGACCCTCGACGAGTACCTCTCCCACCGCAAGGAGGTCGTCCGGCGCCGTTCGCAGTACGAACTCGCCGAGGCCGAGGACCGGGCACACATCCTCGAAGGCCGGCTGAAGGCCCTCGATCAGGTCGACGCGGTCGTCGACCTCATCCGCAACTCCGAGGACCGCGACCAGGCGAAGCAGGCGCTGCGGGGCGAGGTCGACCTGGGCGAGCTGGACGCTGAGTTCGAGCACCTCGACGCCCAGACGGCCTTCGACTTCTCGGGCGACCAGGCCGACCACATCGTCCGGATGCAGCTCGGCTCGCTCACCTCCATGGAGTCGGCGGAGATCGAGGACGAGTACGAGGACCTGCAGGCCGAGATCGAGCGCCTGGAGACCATCCTCGAAGACGAGAGCGAGCTCCTCGCGGTCATCAAAGAGGAGCTCCAGGCGATGAAAGCCGAGTACGACGACGAGCGGCGGACGAACTTCGTCGAGAGCGACGAGATCACCAACGAGGACCTGATCCCCGAGGAGGACGTGGTCGTCGTCATCACCGAGGACGACTACATCAAGCGGATGCCGGTCGACCGCTTCGACCCCCAGGGTCGCGGCGGCAAGGGCATCATCGGCGCCGACCCCAAGGAAGGGGATCGGGTCTCGAAGGTGTTCCGGGCCAACACCCACGACTACCTGCTCTCCTTTACCAACCAGGGGCAGGTATACAAGCTCAAGACCTACGAGATCCCGGAGATGAGCCGGACGGCGCGGGGCAAATCGGCCGTGAACCTCATCGACCTCGACGACGGCGAGGAGATCACCGCCGTCGTCAACACGGACGACTTCGAGCCCGAGGAGTCCATCGCGATGGTCACGCGCAACGGCTACGTCAAGCGGACCAACGCCGAGGAGTTCGAGAACATCCTCTCGACGGGGATCATCGCCGCCGACCTGGAAGAGGGCGACGAGCTCGTCGACGTGGAGGTGACCGACCACACGAAGGATCTCGTCATCGCTACCGAACAGGGCATGACCATCCGCTTCGACGAGAGCGAGGCCCGGGAGATGGGGCGCAACGCCCGCGGCGTCGGCGGGATCGACCTCCAGGGCGACGACCGCGTCGCCGGCATGGTCGCCACTGACGGGGACGACGACCGGTGTCTGCTGACGGTCACCCGCAACGGCTACGGCAAGCGCACCCGCCTCACGGAGTACCGACGGCAGTCCCGCTACGGCAAGGGGCTCATCGACATCAAGACCGACGAGCGCAACGGTCCCGTCAGCACGGTCAAGGCCGTCCGCGCCGAGGACCACCTGATGATCATGAGCGAGCGCGGCCAGATCATGCGCATCCGCGCCGGCGACGTGAGCGAGGTCGGCCGGAACACGAAAGGCGTGGTCGTCATGAAACTGGAAGACGGCGACAGCGTCGCGAGCGTCGACGTGGTGCCCGAATCCGTCGAGGAGGACGGCGACGGCGAGGGCGCGGACGAGCGGTAGCACCGCTCGCTGGCCCGATCTCTTTTCGCCGTTCTCACCGTCGAGCGCGACGCTCGCCCGTGAACAGGCACAAGAACTTTGCCGGAGTCGGGCGGACTCCCGGACAGCGACGGGGGAACCCACGATCACGATGCTCGACAGACGCGCAGGTTCGGCGCTCGGAGTACTGTTCGTCCTGGCTGTGGCGGTCGCCGGTACCGCGGTCGTGCCGGCGTTCGCGGCCGCGGGACCGGAGACAGGGGACACACAGGCAGTGGCGAGCGCGGACGGACTGCAGTGTCCGCCCGCCGGCGCCGCGGCGGCGGGATCCGCCGGGTCGGACGCGGGGGACGGTCCGGCCGCCGCCGGGACCGCGAGCGGGCACTCCCTGGCGAGCTATCCGGAGGCGCCCCAGATGGACGTGGCGCGCGGCGATATCGCGGCCATCGAGACCGGGATCCCCAGCGGCAGAACCGGGACCGTCCGGATCGAGTCGGTCGGCGGTGAGTTCAACGTCTCGCTGACGTTCGCGAACAACGACGGGCGCAAACCGGCGACACTGTACGTCAACACCTATCTCGCGGGCAACGAGACGGCGGTCGCGAACCTCGCGTACACCGCCGGTGACAACGACCGCGTGGCGGTCGCGGACAGGGAATCGGTCACCGGCGAGCCGATGCCGGTCGGCGCCTACGACGTGACCGTCGAGACGACCGCAGGGGCGACCACACAGCGACTGGTCGTCGACGAGCCCGCGGTCGGTAATCTGACGCTCCTGCGCGCGCCCGGCGACCGGTTCGGCGAGTTGGACACCGACGAGGACGTCGTCGCGGCGCGGGCGGCCGGGCTGATCTCCGAGCCGCCGATGACCGGCGACGGGCCGGAAGCGGCGCTCGGTGACACGATGGTCTACCGGCTGAACGCCAGCGGCTTCTACGGCCTCATGGCCGCGCAGGGCGGCGCGACCAGCGAGGCGAACTTCCTGACGGCGACGGGCGACGGCGGCGCGTTCGACCTGTCGATCACCTCGTCGGGCGACTGCGAGTCGGCCGTCGACGTGGCGGGGAGCGTCGGCGACGGGACCGCCCGCGTGATCCCGGACCCGTCCAACGAGACGCTGTACGTGACCGCCGACCTCCGGCGAGTCGCCGTCCAGCAGGGCTTCGAACGCGGGTTCCGCGGGCCGGGTCGCGCGACCTACGCCTTCGCCGGCGGGACCCACGTGGTCGACTCGAACGCGACGACGGCGGTGGACTACGCGGTCGCCGACCGGCGGTACGAGTACGACGCCGACGACGGCATCCTCGTTCGGTCGGCCGGACCCGGACAGCGGGTCGCCGGCGAGACGAACCTGGCGCCGGGGACGAACCTGACGATCGACGTCACCGGGCTCGACGGCGACTACGACACGAGCGCGCGGACGACCGTCGGCGCGGACGGGGCGTTCGCCGTCGCCGTCGACCTGAGCGAGGCGCCGAACGAGAGTCGGTTCACCGCCTCGATCGCCGAGATCGCGAACTCGCAGACGCTGCTGACGACGGGGTCGGCCGAGGCGACGGCCGTCCTGTTCGAACAGTACGAGTCGCCGAGTTCGAGCGAGGCCGCCAGTCTCGAGAACGCCCGCATCGCCCTCGAAGACGGCGGGTTCCTGGCGGTCTACCTCGTACCCCCCGACGAGCAGGTGACCCGCGACAACCTGATCGGCCGCTCCGGCTACCTCCAGCCCGGGGTCCACGACCCGACGGTCTCGCTCGATCGGCCGCTGACCGACAGCGCGAACGTCGTCCTGGTGGCCCACCGCGACGACGACGGCGACGGCCGCTTCGACTACCCGGCCGACGACAGCCCCTACCGGATCGGCGGCGACCCCGTCTACGGAGTGGGTCGAGTGCTGCTCGCCGGCGACGGCTCGACGCCGCCCAGAGACCCGCAGTATCTCGGCGTCACGCTCCCGCCCGCCGAGGAGATAACGGGGACGCCGGTGCCGACGGCGACGCCGACGGACGAACCGACGGCGACCGCGACGCCGTCGCCGACGCCGACCGCGACGGATTCGGACGGAGCGGTCGGGACGACCGAACTCCCGCCGCCGACGATGCGCGGGACGGACACGCCGACGGCGACGCCCACCGGGACGACCGCAGCGAACGGGACCGTCGCGAACGGCACCGTCGCCCCGAACGGCACGGTGACGAACGGGACCGTACCGGTCACCGACGGCGGGACCGACGGCTCCGGTCCCGGATTCGGGCTGTCCGCCGTGGTGGTCGCGATCGCTCTGTTCGGTGCGGTGGCGCTCTCCAGGCGGGAGTAGGCCGAGCCACCGCCGGCGCGGCTCACAGGATCCGTTTCCCGAGCGCGCTCGCGGCGAGTTCGACGGCGAGTTCGGCGGTTCTGTTGTGGTCGTCGAGGATCGGGTTCACTTCGACGATCTCCAGCGACGCGAGGTCCGAGCCGGCGGTCCGCGAGACGAGCTCCATCGCGGTGTGGCCCTCGCGGTAGGAGGCCCCGCCGCGGACCGGCGTGCCGACGCCCGGCGCCTCGGTCGGGTCGAGGAAGTCCATGTCGAGGCTGACGTGGACGCCGTCGGTGCCGTCAGTGGCGACGTCGACGGCTTCGCGCGTCACCTCGGGGAGCCCGCGCTGGTCGATGTCGGTCATCGAGAACGCCGTCACGTCGCTCTCCCGGACCGCCTCGCGCTCGCGGTCGTCCAGATCGCGGAGTCCGACCACGGCGACGTTCTCGGGGTCGACGGTCGGCGAGGCCGCCCAGTCGCTGTCTGCGAACGAGCCGCGGCCGAGGATCGCCGCCAGGGACATCCCGTGGACGTTGCCGCTGGGCGTGGTCGTGGGCGTGTTGAAGTCGCCGTGGGCGTCGAACCAGACGATTCCGAGGTCGCGGTCGCGGGCGACGCCGCCGACGGTGCCGATGGCGATCGAGTGGTCGCCGCCGAGAACGAGCGGGACCGCGCCGTCTTCGACCGCGCCGGCCACCTCGTCGGCGAGAGCGCGACAGACCCGCTCGGTCGCCGCGAGGTACTTCGCTCGCCCCTCGGCCGGGCGGCCGGCGTCCGGTTCGGTCCGTTCGGGGCTCGGAACGGCGACGTTCCCGCCGTCGTCGCAGTCGATCCCCACCGAGGTCAGCTCCGCCGCGAGGCCGGCGTAGCGGATAGCCGACGGTCCCATGTCGACGCCGCGCCTGTCCGCCCCCAGGTCCATGGGGACGCCGAAGACGCGTACTGGTCGGTTCATACGGTCGGAAGGGGGGCGAGGGGCAAAACCGTCGGGGAAACGGAGCGGTGGGACCGCACGACCGACCGGGGCCCGCGCGGTTGACCGCGGCGCGCCCGGCGGCTCAGTCGTACTGGCTGCAGACCCGACGGACGCCCTCCTCGAAGGCGATCTCGGGTTCCCAGCCCGTGGCCTCGCGCATCTTCGTCGCGTCGGCCATGGTGTCGTGGACGTAGACGTCCTCGGGGATCGGATTGTCCTCGTAGACGGGGTCGACGTCGGTGCCCAGCTCGTCGTTGAGGACGGAGACGAGGTGGTCGAAGCTGTACTGCTCGCCGGTCCCGAGGTTGTAGACGCCGGTGAGTTCGTGGTCGGCGGCGAGTTCGAGGCCGCGGACGATGTCGTCGACGTGCGTGAAGTCCCGGGTCTGGGACCCGTCGCCCCAGATCTCGGGATTGCGGCCGTTGGCGATGTCGTCGGCGAACTGCGCGATGAGGTTGGCGTACTCGCCCTTGTGTTCCTCCGCGCCGTCCTCCATGCCCTGGTAGACCGAGAAGAAACGCATGCCGGCCATCGACATGTCGTAGTGGTTGGCGAAGTACTCGGCGTATTTTTCGCGGGCCAGTTTGGAGGCCTCGTAGCCCGTGTTGACGGTGACGGGCATGTCTTCGGGGGAGGGGTCGGTCCGGTCGCCGTAGATCGACGACGTCGAGGCGTAGACGACTGTCTCACAGCCGTCCTGGCGGGCCTGGTCGACCGTGTTGACGAACCCCTCGACGTTGACTCGCGCCCCTCGCGTGGGGTCGTCCTCGTGCATCGCGTACGACGACAGCGCCGCGATGTGGAACACGGCGTCCACGTCCGTCGGCAGGTCCTCGTCCAGTACCGACCCCTCGACGAACTCGACGCTGTCGTCGAGGTTCTCCGGGGTCCCCAGGTAGCAGTCGTCCAGCGCGACCACCTCGTTGTCCGTCGCGAGGTGGTTCGCCAGGTTCGACCCGATGAATCCCGCACCGCCCGTCACGAGTACCCGTTTGCCGTTCATGCGAGGAAATGTCACTCCGAGCGCAATAAATCGTCCCATTACCGTCGGACCGCGAACGGATCCGGTGTGCGAGGGACTGACTGTCGAGACTCTGGTCCCGGAGACGCAGAAATTCGCCACGCACGCGGACGGCCACCGCCGGGTTTAATAAAATCTATGACCAATACGTGTGTATGTCATCAATCGAACTGACGCCCAGCCAGAAAAATATCCTGCAGGAGCTCGTCAACCTCTATCGGGAGTCCGAAAGCGCGGTAAAAGGGGAGGATATCGCCGAGAAGGTCGACCGGAACCCGGGCACGATCCGCAACCAGATGCAGAGTCTCAAGGCCCTCCAGCTGGTCGAAGGCGTCCCCGGTCCGAAGGGCGGGTACAAGCCGACGGCGACGGCCTACGACGCCCTCCAGATCCAGGATATGGATCAGGCCGCCGACGTGCCGCTCGCACACAACGGCTCCGACATCGAGGACGCGAACGTCGAGGAGATCGACCTCACCAGCGTCCACCACCCCGAGGAGTGTCGCGCCGAGATCAAGCTCCAGGGGTCGATCGCCGACTTCCACGAGGGCGACACCATCACCGTCGGCCCGACGCCGCTCTCGAAGCTCCAGATCATCGGCTCGCTCGAGGGCAAAGACGACACGAACAACAAGCTGATCCTCACGATCGACGACATGCGCGCGCCGGCCGGCGAACCCGAACACTGACGCGGCCGGGGCGTCGCCGCGGCATCGTCGCGACGCTCGCCCCCGTCGACTGTCTGTCGTTCTCTCCCGCTGACTCGATCTCGCCCGTCGCTCCTCGATATTCATGATGGAAAGCGGTCGAACCGTCGGATCCTCGGGACGGATTCGTAGGCTTTGTATCACCCGGCTACAGAGTGGGCCGCATGAGCGACAACGTCGTCGTGCTCGGGTCCGGTTACGCGGGCGCGGGTGCGGTCAAGAGCCTCGAATCCCATCTCGACGGTCGGGCCAACGTCACCTGGATCTCCGACGTGGACTACCACCTCGTGCTCCACGAGTCCCACCGTTGCATCCGCGACCCGAGCGTCCGCGAGAAGGTCACGATCCCCGTCGAGGAGGTCAAGTCCCCGTCGACGACCTTCCGCCAGGACACGGTCGAAGGCGTCGACACCGACGAGCGCGTCGTCGAACTCGAAGACGGCGAGGACGTCTCGTACGACTACCTGCTGGTCGGCATCGGCTCGCGGACGGCCTTCTTCGGCATCGACGGCCTGCGCGAGCACGCGCTCACCCTCAAGAGCCTCGACGACGCCCTCTCGATCCACGACGCGGTCTCGGAGGCCGCCGCGGCCGCCACGCGCGACGACCCCGCGACCGTCGTCGTCGGCGGCGCCGGCCTCTCGGGCATCCAGACCGCGGGCGAGATCGCCGAGTACCGCGACGACTACGGCGCCAGCATCGACATCGAACTCGTCGAGGGCCTGGACCGGGTGCTCCCCAACAGCGACCCCGAACTGCAGGGCGCGCTCCGCAAGCGCCTCGAAGCCGCCGACGTGAACATCCACACCGGCGAGTTCATCGGCGAGGTCGACGAGGAGACCGTCTACATCGGTGACGACACCGAGATGGACTACGACGTGCTGATCTGGACCGGCGGGATCACCGGCCGAGACGCCGTCGCCGACGCCAACGTCGACAAGGACGACCGGTCGAACCGCATCTTCTCCGAGATGACCTTCGAGACCGACGACGACCGCGTGTTCGCCATCGGCGACGCCGCCATCGTCGACCAGCCCGGCGACGACCCCGCGCCGCCGACCGCCCAGGCCGCCTGGCAGGCCGCCGAGGTCGCCGGCGAGAACCTCGCTCGGCGCGTCAAGGGCCAGCCGCTCACCGAGTGGACCTACGACGACAAGGGCACAGTCGTCTCCGTCGGCGAGGAGGCCGTCGCCCACGACGTGAAGTTCCTCCCCATCTCCACCTTCGGCGGCAAGCCCGCCGAGATCCTCAAGAAGGGCATCGCGGCCCGCTGGATCGCCGATGTCTCCTCCGTCGGCAACGCGATCGACGCCTGGCCCGACATGTAGGCCACCAGGGCGACCGGTCGCCCGCCCGTTCTCTCCCCGTCGTGTCACTTCTCGGGTGAACGAGGTCGTTACCCGTGCGGTCCTCGAAACCGCGTGACGGAACGGCAATTACGCACTGCCTGTCCGAGCCTCGATCATGGAAGGGCCGCTCGGACCGACTCGCCCGTCGGGTTCGTGGATCTGTGTTCTCTTCGCGCGGTCGTCGTGGGGAGTACACAGAGTAACCACGCGTTCCTCACCAAACCATGCCGATCACAACCTGTCCGGCGTGTTCGCACTGGCTCGGAGAACGGATAGAGAAAACGACCGCCGGCAGGGAAGTCGTACAGCGCTTCGAATGTCGCGAGTGCGGGAACGAGTGGTCGAAACGTCTCCGGCCTGTCCCGACCTCGAACGGCGACGAAGCGCCGACGCTCGCCGACGGTCGCAACGAATATGTGGGTGCGTCGTCATCTCTCGACGCGATGTCACAGAACCCCCTGGCTAACCCCGCTATCAGATACGGTATCGGCGCGTCCGGCGCGCTGGTGATCGCCGTCGTCGCGTACCTCTTCCTCGACGGGACGACTCAACTCGTCGCCTACGCGGTGGCCCTGGCCGACCTGCTCGTCACGCCGCAGATCCTGAAGCGAGCCGCGACCGCCTGACCGCCGGCGAGTGCCGGCGTGGTGACATCGGTCCGTGAGGTCGTCAGATCCGGGATTTCAGCGGGTGATACTCGGGCCGATGTGCTTTTGCCGAGCTGGCCCCCGGACGTTGGTATGCCAACTGACGGAGTCGCCGGTGGGGGCACACCAGGCGGAGGACTGGGGGACAGGCTCGAATCGTTCGTGGAGTACACGCCGAGCGGGGACACGATCCCCGACGAGACGTGGCGAAAGCGGCATCGGAACATCGTGTTGGCACTGCTCGCACACATTCCGTTCTTACTCGCGCTCGGATTCTACGAAGGCACAGAGTCGTTCTCGGGGGCACAGATTCCAGCAATCGAACTGCAAACGATCGTTCTCCGCGTAGGGGTCGTCACCGCCATCGCGTTGCTGGCGGCCTATCCCGGACTCGGTCGGCGGGTGCGAACCTCGCTGGCGACGCTCGGGTTAGTGATGTCTTCGGCGGTCCTCGTGTACTTCTCGGGGGGGTACATCGAGGCCCACTTCCACTTCTTCGTCGTAATGGGGATCGTCGCGGTTTATGAGGACTGGGTCCCGTTCGGGCTGGCGATCATCTTCGTCGTGATCCAGCACGCGGTCTTCGGGTTCCTGATGCCGGAGATGGTCTACAATCACGCCGCGGGCGCAACGCGCCCGTTCATCTGGGCGGGCATCCACGCCGCGTTCGTGCTGATGCTCTGTACTGCGCTGATGACCAACTGGATCTCGATCGAGCGGTCGCGCGAAGAGGCGCGGGAGCAACTCGCCGAGACCGAGGCGGCCGAGGATCTGAAGGCCAAAGCCGAGGCTCGCCAGCGCGAGGTCGAAGAGATGAATCAGCACCTCGAGGCGAAGGCCGACGAGTTCAGTGCGAAGTTGGGGCGGGCGGCCGACGGCGACCTCAGCGTCCGACTCGACACCGACACCGAAAGCGAGGCGATGGCGCAGATCGGCGAGGACTTCAACGTGATGATGAACGAGATGGAGTCCGCCGTGCAGGACATTCAGGCGTTCTCCCAAGAGGTCGCCGCGGCCAGCGAGGAGGCCAGTGCTGGCGCGGGCGAGGTCAAGCAAGCCAGCGAGGACGTCAGTGAAGCGGTGCAGACGATCTCACGCGGCACCGACGACCAGCGCGAGATGCTCGCCGACGCCCACGACGCACCCGCCGAGACGGTCCCGCAGGTGCTCTGTCCCTACAAGGAGGTGCTCGAACTCCTGCGCGGCGGCCTGGAGGTCCCCGATGACGTCTGTCTCGTCTGGCCGAACGACAGCCACGGCTACATGCGCGAACTCCCCACGGCCGACGAGCGCGAGCGTCCCGGGGGTTCGGGCGTCTACTACCACTTCTCGTACTGGGGGCGGCCCCACGACTACCTGTGGCTGTCGAGCGTCTCGCCCGCGCTCGCCCGCCACCAGCTCCTCACGGCCGCTGCCGCCGACGCCACCGAGTGCTGGATCGCCAACGTCGGCGACGTCAAACCGACCGAAAAGGAGACGGAGTTCTTCCTCGACCTCGCCTGGGACCTGGAGGGCGACGCCGCGGGGCCGACGCGGGCGTGGCTCGAAGGCTGGGCCCGCCGGGAGTTCGGCGCCGCCGCGCCCCTGGGGGGGACCGGG
>ENA-ORCO01000362-ORCO01000362.1-marine-metagenome-genome-assembly--contig:-NODE-362-length-24677-cov-3.893577_pt1 | contig 24677 bp, 22 predicted proteins | sample MGYA00248633_ERZ508508 | MGnify/ENA primary metagenome ERZ508508 (study PRJEB26179, sample SAMN06268845) | marine metagenome | isolation source: A23 P1 aerobic enrichment on pine of planktonic cells taken...
GTCATCGAACACGTGTTCAACACGGGCGTCGGCGGCGCGGTCCGAACGGGCTATCAGTACGCCATCCAGCACGATTACGACTTCGTCCTCCAGATAGACGCCGACGGACAACACGACCCGTCGTACATCCCCGACCTGCTCGCTGAAGCCCCCGACAACGACATGGTCATCGCCAGCCGCTACCTGAACGAGAGCTTTCAGGACTACCCGCTGATACGGAAGCTCGGCATCCAGTTTTTTACGGGCGTGGTCAACGCGCTCGGCGGCATCGAAATCACGGACGTGACCAGCGGCTTCCGGGTGTACCGAGTGTCGGCGCTCGCGGAGATTCTCCACCGCTCCGATAAGCACTGGGCCGTCGAACAGACCCTTGAGGCCGCGAAGAACGGTCACCGAATCACGGAGGTGTCCATCGAGATGCCCGTCCGAGAGGAGGGCGAATCGCAGTTCTCCCTCGACACCTTCGCGCTCTACCCGGTTCGCATGACCGACGTTATCTTCCGGGTGCTCCTCTTTCGTTGAGTATGGCCGAGTACACAGTCGTCAACCTGATCGCGTTGCTCGTCGGCCTCGGGTTTCTGGCGAACGGCTACTACCTCGTCCGCGCGGGCCGCGAGGCCGTCGCGCTGTTCGTGATGTCGCTCGCCGTCGGCGGCGGCCTCATCTTCGTCGCCCTGTTTCCGAACGCCTTCGACACCGTCGCGACGGTACTCGGATTAGAACTCAAGGCCCGCGCCATCCTCGTCATCGCGAACCTCACGCTGTTCGTGCTCGTGACCTACCTCCTCAATCGCATCGGAACCCTCTACGACCGCGTCTCGCGGCTCAACGAGCAGGTCAGCCTCCTCAGAAGCGAGCTCGAGGAGAGCGATGAGTGAGGCGGTCCTCTCCATCGATTTCGAGTTGTTCGAGCACACGCCGGCCTACCGAAGTGCTGAGGGCACGATGAACCGGGATGGGGTGGGCCTCGCCGGCGGCGAGTTCCTCCGCGAGGCGCTCGAACGCCACGACGCGACGACGACGTGTTTCGTCGTCTCCGAACTCCTCGACTCTCACCCCGAAGCTATTGGAAAACTCGTCGACGCCGGCTACGAAATCGGCTCGCACACGCACACCCACCGGCTCCTGACGGACCTTGACGCCGCGGAGCGCCGCGAAGAAATGACCCGCTCGCGGGAGCGTCTGGCCGCCGCGACGGGCCAAGACATCCGGGGCTTCCGCGCGCCGGCGTTCGACACCGCCGACGACCACTTTCAAACGCTCGCAGAGGCGGGCTATGACTACGACGCGAGCGTCGTCTCCAGTCGCCGGATTCCGGGCTGGTACGGCGGCGAACACGACACCCATCGTCCCGTGCCCGCGAGAGACGTCGACCCGGACGCGCCCGCGGAGATTATGGCGCTCCCGACGAGCGTCATGCCGGGGCTCAGACTCCCGCTCACGGGGACGTGGCTCCGGTTTTTCGGCCCGCGGTACACGGCGCTCGGGATGAAACTGCTCGCGCGCCGGGGCATCGCGCCCGTGTTGTACGTCCACCCCTGGGAGTTCGTGGACCTCCCGGACGTCGCGGGCGTCCCGAAGCGCGTCTACGTCCGCACCGGCGCGTGGATGCGCCGCGCCGTCGAGTTCATCCTCTCTCAGCCCTTCGAGTTCACGACGGCGGGAAGTATCATCGACGACGCCCGTAGCGCCGGGGGTGGGTAGCGTGGCCCGGTTCACACCCAAACAGGTCGCGCTCAACGCGCTCCGGTACGGCATCGGCGTCGCGACGCTCTGGTGGGTCCTCTCGCAGGTGAGTCTCACGGAGGTCGCATCGCTTTTGGGCCGCCTCGACGCCCCCACTATCGGCGCCATCGTGCTCGTGAGCGTCGCCGGCGTCCTCGCGCGCTTCTACACGTGGCACGTCGTGTTGAACCGGATTCAGTCCGTGGCGTTTCGCGCTGCGGGGAGCACGGACCTGATGGTGAACTTCGTGAACCAACTCCTTCCTTCTAGACTTTCGGGGCGCATCGCCGCCCCCTTCGTTCTCCGGAGTCGCGTCGGGATGTCGTACGCCGACGCGGCCGCGGTGTCCGGCGTTCACACCGGTATCTACGCCGTCCTGTACGGCGCGACGGCGGCCGTCGGCATCGCCTTTGCGTTCACCCGCCTCTCGGAGGGGATGCTCCTCCTGTTGGGGCTCTCGACGGCGCTGTACGCCGTCGCCGGCGCGTTCGTCCTGCTGGCGGGGATGAATCTGGGGGCGCTCGACCGGATGGTTGAGAGCGTCGAACGCCTCCTTCGGTGGGTTCCCCGCGTCGGTTCCTCCCTCGCGGAGCGCGTCGGTGACGCGAGCGAGTTCACCGCGGCGTCGACGGACGCCTTCCGCGCCCTCGCGCGCTCCCCGCGGGTGTGGCTGGGATACGCGGCGGGGTGGACGGTGGCGCTGGTCGTCGCGCCGGGCGTTCGGGTGTGGCTCCTGTTGGGCGCGTTCGGCGTCTCCTTCGAACCGGCGGTGCTACTGCCCGTGTATCTCGTGATGGCGTACAGCGTGACGTTGCTCCCCCTGACGCCCGGCAGCATCGGCGTCACGGAGGCGACGGCGACTGTCGTGTTCGTGGCGCTCGGCGTCCCAAGCGGCGTCATCGTCCCCGTTATCTTCATCGACCGGTTCCTCGGCGTCTACCTCCCCGCGCTCGGCGGCTGGTACCCCTCGCTCCAACTCGACCTCTCGAAGCTCTCGACGGGCGAGAAAGAGTTCGATGAGAGCCCTTAGAACGGCGGGTTCCGGCTCGGATTACACTCCCCGGTGCGTTCGAGGATGACGGTGAACTGGTTGGCCGCGAGCTCCTGTTCGTCGGCGTACTGGTCGGTCTGGGGCACCATCCCGTACCGGAACAGGTCAGTCAGCGACCCCGGCGTCGCGCGCTCGGGGACGTAGCGCGGCGGTGCGGGACCGAACGTCGCGGCCACCTCGTACTCGTGTTCGCCCCGGAGCAGGTCGGTGATGTAGCGCTCCTTCACCAACCCGTTGCGGTAGTACGTCCACTCCTTGAGATACAACAGGTCGCGATACGTCACCTGGACGAACTCGGCGCAGTCCTCTCCGACGCCTGACTCGTCGTCGAAGCGGTGTTTGACGTCCATCCAGAACGGCACGGCGGCGTCCTGGAAGTCGCGTCTGTACACCTCCATTGTGTCGTTCTCGTCGGCGTTCGCCGCCAGCCAGCTCTCCGCCTCGTCGCGGGGCATCGAATCGTACCCCGAGACGCCCATGACCGCGTAGAAGCCGCTCGTCACGAGCAACACGGCGATGACGACGTGTGCCACCTTGCGGCGGTGGTCGCGGAGTCCGAGCAGGGGTTTCGCGAGCAGAATCGCGATGATCGGGAACGTCGGCAGGAGGTGGTGTACGCGGAAGTCGTGCCACTGTGAGAACAGGAGGATGTACAGCGCTAGCCCGGCGAACACGAGCAGCGTGCCGTCGAAGTCGCCGTCTTCGCTATCCTTCCAGAGGGTGTAGGCGCTCCCCACGATACCGCCGACGGCGGCGACGAACAGCGGCAGGGAGAGCCCGCTGAAGTAGCCGCGCAGGAACCACCACCAGATGGGCGCGTCGGGCCCCGTGGTGTGCGTCGCTCGGGTCGTCGACCCTTCGAGGAAGCGATGGAGGATGTCGTCTATGCCGCCGACGAGCAGCGTCGGGAACCCGACCGCGATGGCGAGGAGGCCGGCGAGCGCGCCCCCAACGAGCATTCCCGGCCGGAACAGCGCCGAGCGCCACTCCGCGCCGGCGCGACGAACGCGTAACACGTAGGCCACGGCGATGACGAGGATGACCGGCGCGGCGGTCAGTTTGAACGCGATGGCCACACCGCCCGCCGCGCTCCCCGCGAGGAACAGCGCGCGCTCGTCGGTCTGGACGTAGCGAAAGACGAGGTACAGCGCCAACAGCACGAAGAAGGTCGCGGGCATGTCCTCGCCGCCCTCGTGTGCGATGGTGAGAAAGCCGAAGGTGAACGTGAGGAGGAGAGCGGAGAGGTTCCCCGTCATCCGGTCCCGGACCGCCGTGCCGATGCGATACGTCAGGTACACACAGCCGACGGCGAAGGCGACGTTGACCAGTCGGACGAACGCGATGCTCCACAGCCACACCCACCGGGGCATCGACTGCCAGCCGGCGTAGAACCCGAACTCGTAACTGGGGAACCCCAGCGAGGTGAACGCGCTGAGCTCACCGAAAACGGCGGCCGCGAGGACGACCGGCAGGAGCGCGAGGCCGAACGTGTAGAACGTCGCCCCGAAGGGGACGCGACCCCAGAGGACGCCCTCCTTCAGCGACTCGAAGCTCGGGTCATCGAGAACCTGCCCGTACGCGACCATCACGTCGAAGAGACGACTCTTCTCGTCTCTGGTCGCGAAGTTCGGGATCCGGTGCCAGAACCAGAAGCTCGCCAGCGCGAGCGCCAGCAGGAGGATGTACGGGAGGTACGGGTCCTCCCGGAGGTCAGCTTTCACCTGCCGCCCGGCGCGGCTGATGAGTGAGCGGGGGATGCCTATCATCGTGGCTGGTTCAACACAGAGATAACAAGGAATTATATCTGTTGGAGCGCACCGTTCGCCCACCGTTCGTTTCGGTCGCTTTGCGGGTGATGGTTGGGTATCGCGATATTTGATTTATGAGTCGCGGAGCGGACAAGCCATCCTGCCAGGTGCGAGAACTGTTCCTCCACGCGAACTTGACGGGACGACCGCGCGCGCGTGCCCGACCCTCTATTCTCGAACGCTCGAAGCCCCGCCTGAGTGGCGGCGACTGCGCCGGGGAACTGCGATTGGTCACGTCGAATTCGAGTAACCCGCTTGAGGGCTGTTTCCGCGACACAACTCCTGGGGGAAGCGTCGCGAAGATGGTCTTCGACGATTTTGGTGTGCTCAGCGCCACCAATACTGAATATTCTGAATTGTAGTGTTCTATAGGCGAGCAGACGGGCCACAAAACAGTCTATTCAGAGAATCTCTCGGGATATAGGGTGTCAAAAGAGAGAATAAGTGCTCTTATTCTCGCCTGTAGTACTAACTCGGTGATTTAATGATGCCCGCCGTGGAACGAGTAGTATGCCCGAGTCCGACACCGAGCGGACCGCCGTGAAGACGTACGTCCCCGAGTACCAAAAGGAGGAGTGGGAGGAGCACGCCGAGGAGTTGGATATGAGCCGCAGCGAGTTCGTCAGGACGATGGTACAGGCGGGGCGTCGGGGGTTCCTCGACGACAGCACGGCGGACGAGACGGACGACAGTTTGGCGACCGGCGTCGTCACCGCGCTCCGGGAGCGCGGGCCGCTCTCCTGGGACGAACTGCGTTCGCAGTTGACCGAGGACGTCGAAACCCGACTCGACGACGCGCTCGAGACGCTCCAATCGGAGAACAGAGTCCAGTACAGCGGCCGAGACGGCGGCTACACCCTGACCGATGAGCGCTGACGCCAGCGGCGATGCGGTCGACGATCCAGTGGGGTACTTTCTTGAAGACATGTCCTATCACGGACGCAGCGAGCGCACCCGAGAGGCGTACGAACGGGTGCTCAGGGAGTTTGAGACGTTCGCTGCGGACCGGGGAGTGAAAATCGCGGAAGCGGACCACCGGAGCTGTCTCGCCTACGTCCACCAACTGCGCGAACGCGGCGTCGCTGACAGCACAATCGCGACGTACGCGTCCTACCTCCACCGGTTCTACGCGTACATGTCCCAGGTCGGCGCGTTCGACGGGAACCCGATGACGCTGGTGATGGAGGAACTCGACGAGTCCGTCGAGCGGAACCCGACACGGCGCGAGATTCCGCTGCCGGCGATGCGGTCGTTCGTAGCCGACGTGGCACACCCACTCGACAGGGCGGTGGTGCTGACGCTCCTGAAGACGGGGATGCGGGTGGGTGAGCTGTGTAACCTGGACGCGCGCGACGTTTCGATGCCGTCTGTGTCGGTCGGGCAGACGCGGCCACAGCTAGCCGAACGCGGCGCGTCGCTGTACGTCTCGCCGGAACCCGCGGTGGGTGAGCGCACCAACGGGGAGGTTCGCTCGGCATCGAACAAGCGCAAGCGGGAGACGATACTCCCGATGGACGACGAACTCGTGGACGCGCTTCGGCGTTGGGTCGCGATACGGCCCGACTCGCGCTCCCCGGCGGACCCGCTGTTCACCAGCACGACGGAGTGGGGTGCCCGTCTCACGCCCGACGCCGTCGGCTATCTGGTCCGGAAACACGCCGAACGCGCCGACTGGCACCGCGCCGGCGCCGACGCCTCCGAGAACGTCACGCCTCATTTCTTCCGGCACTACTTCACGACGCATCTCCGGGACCGAACCGGGGAGCGCGGCATCGTGAAGTATCTGCGCGGGGACGTCGCGGACGACATCATCGACACGTACACCCACAACTGGGGAAATCGGGTGCGTGAGGTGTACGAGGCGAACATCTATCGGCTCGTCGAGCGTTCCGAGGCGAACGCATAAATCGTATGTCGCTATATCCAATCTGGGGGCAGTATCCACAACATCCGGAGTCGCTTGACCGTCTCCGATAATTTTCGGTGAGCCTAAAAACACACCGCGCGAACCGGGTGTATGGACACGTACACGCTCGACGACGTGAGCGTCGTGATGGGAGCGTACAACGAGGCGGACGCCATCGAGGCCGTGCTGGACGATATCGACGCCGCCACCGACGGCCGGGCGGAGGTCGTCGTCGTGGATTCGAGCTCAGACGGCACGGCCGAGTTGGCCCGCGAGCACGGCGCGACGGTCATCGAACAGGAGCCACGGGGGTACGGCGCGGCGCTCATCACGGCGCTCCGGGCCGCCGAGGGCGAGGTGCTCGTGACGACGGACTGCGATGGAACGTATCCGATGGAGCGCATCCCGGACTTCGTGGAGCGAATCAACGACGGCGAGGACGTCGTGAGCGGCGACCGACTCTACTGGGGCGCCGAGACGATGCCCGCGTTCAACCGGCTCGGCAACGCGGTCTTCGCCGCGCTCGCCTCCGCGCTCTTGGGCGAGCGGATCCACGACACCACGACGGGGATGCGGGCCTACCGCGCGGCGCTCATCGAGGACATCGAGTGGACGGAGAACACCGGCCTCTCCGCGGAACTCCTCCTTCGGCCCCTCGCTCGCGGCTACGACGTGCGCGAGGTGCCCATCGAGTACGGCGAGCGCCTCGGAGAGACGACGCTCGACCCCCTGACTGGCGGCCGCGACATCGCGCGCTCCATCGTCCGCGTCGGGGTTCGGGAGCGGGTTCGGGCGGCGCTTCCGTTTTAATCCACCCGCAGAGTTAGTTCGCGCGCAGGTCCGTCTCCACGCTCACCCACGGCGGGAGGTCGTCCGCACCGGGGACGTAGGCGGCCGCGCCGTTACAGCGCTGCGCGAGGCGGCAGGCTTCCACGTCGGGCGTGAGCACTCGCACCGACCCGTTCTCGGCGGCGACGGGTACTGTGAAGTCGTAGGAGAGGCGATTGCCCGGCGCCACGTCGACGAACACGCTCACATCGATGGCGGTCTCCGATTCGAGGGCGAGCGACCCGTTCGACGCGCCGGACTCCCGAATCGGACCTCGTACGTTCGCCTCGTTCTCCGCTATGTCGAGGGTGAGATTCAGCGTTCCATCCGTGTCGTTCGTGCTGTAGTATCGCGCGTCGTCCCCGTTCCCAACCCGGAGCGAGACGGAGTCCGCCCGCGCGGGTAGCCCCATCCGGAGGTCAAGCGCGACGCGTTCGCCGGACACCTGCTCGACGCGCTGGAGGCGGGCGTCCACCGGCACTCGATCAGACGGGTTCCAGACGCCCCGATAGGCGTACCGGTACACGTCCCGCTCGGGGTAGTGCTCAAGCACGTCGAAGTTCTCCTCGTCGTAGTCCAACGCGTACACTACCGGTCCGTCGAACCCGGGGTCGTTGCGGAGGTGCTGGAACGGGTGGTTGAGCCACCGCCCGTACGTCGGCGGGAGGAAGACCACATCGTCCTCGAACGCCGTCGAATCAATGGGCTCGTACGCCGCCGCGTACTCGTCGGTCACGGCGGCATTGTCGGAGACGGGACGGAGGGCGGCCCCGCCCGCGAGGCCCGCGCCGACGGCCGCACCAACGAGCAGGAGCGTGACGAACACCGCCCGGCGCTGTGCCGGCGCCCAGTAGTCGACCCGGCGGCGACACCACCCCGCGAGCGAGAGGACGCCGACGGCGCCGAACGCGGCGACGGGGAGCAACGCGTCGAAGTGGTAGTACGGCCCCAGCAGATGGATGAGACCGTCGTCCGGGACGGAGAGCGCGCCGAGGATATTGTAGTTCCCCCAGAAGTAGACGTTCCCGACGACGACGGAGACGAAGAGTCCTCCTATGAGCGCCGGGCCGCGCCGGGCGACACCGCGACGCGCGCGGACGGCGGCGACCAGCGCACCGAGCGCCGCGAGGACTGTGCCCCCTATCCCGCCGGCGACCCACTCCGCGAGCAGGTCGCGGACGACAAGCCAGTTGGCTTCGAGCGCGAGCGCGGGCGTGTAGTCGAGTTCGTGCCCCAGCAGGCGGCGCTGGCCGAACCCGAGGCCGTCGAGGGGCGCGAACGCCTGATACGGGAACGTGAGCGGCGCACCGGTAACGAAATAATTGTACGCGAGCGTCGCGCCGACGCCGAGCAGCCCCGCGAGCGCCGTGTAGCCGTGTCGGGGAAGCGTTGAACGGGGACTCCGATACAAGTCGGAGAGCGCGGCGAGGATGAACGGCGCGGCGAACAGAACGGCCGTATAGGGCCGCGCGAAGAAGGCGAGACCGATGGAGAGGCCCGCGAGCGCCGCCCAGCGACGTTCCATATAACTTCCGCGAGCCGCGTCGTCGGCGCGCAGGAAGGACGCGGCGAAGCCGAGGTTGAACACGGTGGTCACGGCGTAGGGGAGGAAGGTGCCCGTCTGGACGACGAACAGCGGCGACGCACAGAGGACGGCGGCGGCGACGAGGCCGACGCGCCGGTCGTCGAACGCACGCGCGCTCACGTCGTACGTCAACCCGACGAGCGCCGCGCCAACACCGACCAGCGCGAGTTCGGCGGCGCCGAGCAGTTTCCCGAGCGCGAACACGGCGGGCGGGACGGGCGCGTACTTCGAGTACATCCCCGCGTCGCTCTCCACGAAGAACCAGGGGCGCATCGCGCCCGGTTCCGGCGGGCGGAGATAGACCTGTCCCTCAAGGAGCATCGCGGCCTGCTGGAGGTAGACACCCTCGTCGTGGTTCATCGAGCGGTAGGGGAACAGCTCCGTCGCGGAGAGGAAGGCGATGAGTCCACCAAAAACGGCCAACGCGAGCGCGACCCGCCGGGCCCGTGTCCGGTCCATCAGCGCCGCGGGTACCACGCCAGCGAGTGGTCGGAGACCAGGTCGACGCGGACGCGCTGGTCGAGTTCGAACTCGGTCGCGTGGTTGTGTTCGCAGTGGACGACGGCGCCGTCGTCGAGTTCCACGCCGTACACGAAGGACGGCCCGGTGTACTGGCGGCTGACGATGCGGCCGTCGCCCCGGTCGGTGCCGGCGGGCGTCGCGCGCAGGTCGTCCGGTCGCACGAGGATGTCGACCTCCGCACCGTCGTACTCCGGGGAGAGGCCCTGGAGCATCGAGACGGGGAAGGTGTCGAGCGGCGTACTGATCCGTCCTCGCTCGAAGGTGCCCGAGAGGAACCCCGCCTGCCCGAGGAAGTCCGCGACGAACCGGGACTCGGGGTGTTCGAAGACGGCCTCCGGGCGGCCGACCTGCTCGATGTCGCCGTCGTTCATCACGGCGACCCGGTCGCTGATGGAGAGCGCCTCCTCTTGGTCGTGGGTCACCGAGACGGCGGTGACGCCCGCGTCCTTCAGGATTCGGCGGACCTCCTCGCGCATCTCGACGCGCAGCGACACGTCGAGATTCGAGAACGGTTCGTCGAGCAACAGTACGTCGGGTTCGGGGGCGAGCGAGCGAGCGAGCGCAACCCGCTGGCGCTGGCCGCCCGACAGTTGGTCGGGCGACGCGTCACGTTGGGCGTCGAGGTTGACCAAATCGAGGAGTTCGTCCACCCGCCTGTCGGTCGCTTCCTCCGAGTACGCATCGAGGCCGAAGGCGATGTTCTCCGCCACGTCGAGGTGGGGGAACAGCGCGAAGTCCTGAAAGACCAGACCGACGTTTCGCTCCTCGGGCGCAATGAATGAGTCGGGGCCGGCCACCTCCCGCTCCCGGACGCGGATGGTGCCCTCGCTGGGTTCGTCGAGGCCGGCGAGCAGGCGGAGCGTCGTCGTTTTGCCACACCCCGAGGGGCCGAGCAGCGTGAGCAACTCGCCCTCGTGGACGGACAAGGAAAGACCGTTGACGGCAGTTTCGGCGCCGAAGACGCGGCTCACGCGGTCGAGTTCGAGCACGACGTCGCCCTCGGGCGCGCGCCGCGGGCCGCTGATGGCGGCGTCCACGTCGGCGTCCGCGGCGCGAATATCGGGAGTCGAGTCCGGGGCGTCGCTCGGTTCGCTACCCATGGCGCCCCTCCTGTGTTAGGATGACGGCCATCGACAGCGTCGAGACGCCGACGAGGACGAGCGCCGGCACGGCGGCCAATCCGTAGTATCCAGACTCCCGCACGGTCCAGATGTACGTGACGAGGGTTTCAAAACCTATCGGACGGAGCAGGAGCGTCGCCGGCAGTTCCTTCATCGTCGTGAGAAAGACGAGCGCGGCGCCCGCGGCGACGCCGGGCGCGATGAGCGGCACGACGACGGCCCGGAAGGCTCCCAGCGGGGTGCGCCCGAGCGTTCTGGCGGCCTCCGTGAGCCCGCTGTCGACCTGGACGAGCGAGGAGCGGACCGTACCGACCGACTGGGGCACGAACCGGACGACGTACGCGAACACAAGAAGCGGCGCCGTCCGGTAGAGGAACCCGACCACCCCCACGTTCAGCGTCGTGATGATGAGCGCGAACCCCAACACGATGCCGGGGACGGCGTAGCCGACGTACGTCGCGCGCTCGACGAGCGTCGCAAGCAGGCCGTCCCGCGTCGCGGAGAGGTACGCCACCGGGAGCGCAACGAGGCTGGCGGCGAGCGCCGCGGCCACCGACACCCAAAACGAGTTCCACGCGTACTCCAGCGAGAACGCCATGCTCGCGGCGCCGATGCCGTAGCCCGCGTCCTGAAAGAGCAGGTGAACGAGGATGGCGACGGGAACGACCAGACACAGCACCGCGACGAGCGCCGCGAAGCCGAGCGCGGGCCACTTCCAACGGCCGAGCGAGAACGCCAGCGTGTCGCCGCGCGCGCTCCTGCTCTGGTAGGCCGCGTCGTCGTCGGCGCCGATGCGGTTCTCGGCGTACAGGATGATGGCCGTGATGGCGAGCAACTGGACGCTCAGCAGGGCGGCGTACCCCTGGTTGAAGCTGTCGAACTCCGCGAAAATCATCTGGGTAAACACGGAGACGCGCATGAAGTTCGGCGTCCCGAAGTCGGCCAGCGCGTACAGCGCCGCGAGCAGCGCGCCGGCGCTGATGCCGGGGATAATCCGGGGGAGGGTCACCCGTCGGAACGCCTCCCGGCGCGAGCAGTCGAGCGTGCGCGCCGCCTCGACGAGCGAGGGGTCCAACGAGAGCAGGGACGCCCGCGTCGTGAGAAAGACGTAGGGGTACGTGTACATCGTCAACACCAGCGCCGCGCCGGGGAAGCCGTATATCGTGGGGAGTTCCGTGACGCCGAGCGGGGAGAGAAGCCCCGCGAGTTCGCCGCGCGGCCCGAACGCGGAGATGAACGCGAACGCCCCGATGTAGGAGGGGATGACGAGCGGGAGCGCCGCCACGACGGTCCAGAAGCGCTTGTACGGCAGGTCGGTCTGGACCGTCAACACCGCAAGGGGGACGCCGACGAGCACCGTGCCGACAGTGACCAGCGCGACGAGCGCGATGCTGTTGAACAACACGGACAGCGTGGAGTCGGCCACGAGCAACTCGACGGCGCGCCCACCCACGTCGAGCAGCGGCTTGAGGAGGCCCAACAGCGGCGCGACCAGAAGCAGCGCGAGCGTACCCGCTAACAGATACAGACCAACGTCTGCGAGGGTGCTCCGTCGGGCGATTCGCGTGCGCCACTCCCGCGCGCCCATCAGAGCACGCCGGCGTCGCGCATCAGGTCGAGCGTCGGTTCGATGTCGGACAGCTCCGCGAGGTCCATCTCGGGCGGGCTCAGCTCGTCGACGGTCGGGAGCTCACCGACCGGTTCGACGCCCGGAATCATCGGGTAGGAGTAGGAGGTGGTAGCGAAGAACTCCTGGGCCTCCGCGGAGAGCAGGTGGCGGACGAACCGCGAGATGAGGGTGTCCTTGTTCGTGCCCTGGATGGCGAGCGCGCCGGCGACGTTGACGAGCGCGCCCGCGTCGCCCTCCGTGAAGGCGAGGTCGAGGGGCGCGTCCGGCCGGGAGTTCTTGACGCGCATCGAGTAGTAGTGGTTGGCGAACGCCGCGGGGACGGCGCCGTCCGCGACTGAACTCGACGCCACCTGTTCGTTGGGGTAGCGCTCGACGCCCTGCGCTTGCATCGATTCGAGCCACTCGCGGGTGTCGTCGTCGCCGCTCAGCACGCGCATCGCGGTGACGAAGGACTTGAACGCACCGTACGTCGGGGCCCACCCTGTCGGGCTGAGCGCGGGGGCCTCGGTGAAATCAGCGATTTTGTTCGGGATGTCGTCCTCGCTCAACTGGTTCGTGTTGTACGGGATGGAGCGCGCGCGGCCGGCGACGCCGACCCACGCGTTGTCGTCACCGACGAAGGAGTCGGGAACCTCCGCAACGGCGTTGTCGGGGAGCGAGGTGTACGCGCCGGCGTTGGCGACGGCCGCCAGCGACCCCGCGTCGATGGACCAGAACAGGTCGGCGGGCGACTGCTTCCCCTCCTCGATGATGGTGTTCGCGAGGTTGCTAGAGCTCTCGCGGGTGGACTCGACGTTGAAGTTCGGGTATATTTTCTCCAGTTCGTCGATGAACTGCTCGTAGATTCCCCCCTCGCCGCCGCCGAGATAGAGAACGAGCGTCCCGTTGAGGTTCGGGAGGTCCTCGATGCTCGTGCCGCCGGGCGCGGGGCGGCCCTCCACGAGCGCGCCCGAGCCGCGGAACTCGGAGAGGCTCGGAATCGACACGCTGGAATCGTTTCCGAACCCCGGAACCATGCTACACCCGGCGAGCGCCGTCGCGCCGACGCCCACCGTCGCGGCGAGGAATCGACGCCGTGAGCGTCGTCCGTCTTCGGCCATATTGTTTTAGGCTTCCCTAAAACAGTTAAACCTACCGGTTCGGTTCCGCGTATCGGACCGCCACGGCGGAGAGTGCGGGGACGACGAGAAGCCCCCACAGCGGGAGCGTGGGGAGCGGCGTCATCGGACCGAGTATCCGCGCGCCGAAGGCGAGGAACACCCCGGCCGCGATGGCTTCGAGATACGCCGTCGGCACGCGGCGCTCGAACTCCGCGCCGAGGACGGCGTCGATGCCCGTCCGGAGTCCGAGCGCGGCGACGACGCCGACGAAGACGGCGAGGGGCGCGTCCGGGAACGTCGCCGCGAGGTTGATGGTGAGCAGTTGGGTCTTGTCACCGAACTCCGCGACGGCGATGAACACGAAACTCGTCACCAGTCCGCCGCGCGCGCTCACCGCGCGGGCGAGGCGGTTGTCCACCATCCCCGCTTCCACCTCGGGCCCCCGTGAGTCCGAGCGCACGCGCCGCGCGACGCCGACGTACGTCCACACGCCGAAGAAGACGAACAGGCCGCCGGTGACGAGCGTGATGAGGTCACCGGGGAGGCGCGCGACCACCCACGCGCCGAACACAACTTCGAGCGCGCTCCACACGCCGAACGCCGCCATCGACCCGGCGAACACCCGCTTGGCGTCGTAGCGGGCGGCGAGGGTGATGACGACGAGTTGGCCCTTGTCCCCGAACGTCGCCAGCAGGTTGGCGAGAAAGGCGGTGAGGAGCGGCCCGTGTCCCCGGTACTGCTCGACGACGGCGTCGAGTCCGGTGGCGAGCACGGGTTCGATTACGTGCGGCATTCACGCCGGTTTCGGTGCGTCTAATTTTTAAATTCTCCGTCTCTCAGTCGTCCGCCGGCACCGGCGCGCGCGTCTCGACGGCGTCCAGACAGTCGAGCCACTCGCGCATGTGCTCGCCGCAGTAGTTGAGAAAGGCGCCGTTCTGCCACGCCGAGAAGTCGCCGTCGGCCAACGCCTCGGCCATCGCGGCGAACGACTCCGCGTAGGTGTCGCCGGGTTCGCCCGCGTCGTCGATGACCTCCCAGACGTGCTCGTTGAGTTCGAGACCCGGCGCCTCGTTCGCGAGGTCGTCGAACGTCGAGCGCGGCGCCTTCTCGTGTTTACACAGCGGGAACCCCGAGAGAACGTACTCGCCTCTGAGGTCCGCGGCGCGCTTGAGAAAGAGGCCGCTCCAGATGTCGTCGAAGCGGCCCACGTCCCACTCGTTGTCGTCCATCGGCAACTGGTAGAACGCCGGCACGACGTCGCGCCGGAAGGCGAGGTTCATCGAGCAGACGGTGAGGTAGTCGCCGTGGGCCGTCACGAAGTCGCGCTCGAAGTCCGACTTTTCGGTTCGGGTCTGGGCCTGCCCGTTCAGGTCGCCGTCCATCAGGATGCGCACGGCGTCCAGGTCGGGCACGTCCGTCCAGAGGCCCTGCGAGGCGACGACGTCGCCGCGTTCGAGCGACACGGTATCGGTCTCGACACGCTCGCCCATCGCGCCGTAGGGGTACCCCCGCGGGTAGAGGTCGTCGTATCCCTGGTACAGGACGTTCACCCATCGCTCGTCGGAGCGCACCCGCTCGACGTCGCCCTCGAAGGCGAGGTTGTCGAGATGGCGCCCGAAGAAGTCCCAGTCGTCGTGGGGACGGGTGTCGTCGTCGAGGAGCACGCAGTACGGAAAGTCATTGGCCCACAGATAGAGGAGTCCGAAGGAGGTCTGAGCGTGGCTCGCGGCCGGAATCAAATCGCGGTACTCCGAGACCCCGCGCTCGTCGAACCATCGTTCGCGGCCCTCGCCGTCGAACACCTCGCCCGCGACGCCCGCGTCCGCGAGCATCGCCTCCATTTCCTCGCTGTCGCAGAAGTCCTCCGTGACGAGGACGAAGTGGAGTCGGTCCGTGTCGAACCCGTGTCTCTCGGCGTTGGCGACGTACTCGCGCACGCACTCCGGGTTTCGAATCGTCGGAACGACCACGCAGACGTCGGCACTCATTACTACCAGTTGTTTAGGCTACCCTAAAAGAACTGTCGTTCCCGCGTCGGACGGGACGAAACGCTGAAACCAGTTCCCAAGGACGGTGGCGTATGGACCGCATCGCGATCATCGGCGCCTCGATGACGCAGTTCGGCCAGCGCGAGGGGGAGTGGGTGTGCGACCTCCTCGCTGAGGCCGGCGAGCGCTGCCTCGACGACGCCGGCGTCGAGGCCGGGGAGTTGGACCACCTGTACGTCTCGAACATGGCCAGCGGCGAGTTCGAGGGGCAGTCGGGCGTGATGAACGCCCTCGCGCACGACTTGGGCGCGCTCGGGGCGTACACCCAGCGCGTCGACCAGACGAGCGCCTCGGGCGGCGCGGGCCTGTACGCCGCCTGGCAGTCCGTCGCCTCGGGCGCGAGCGATTTGACGATGCTCGTCGGCGGCGAGAAGATGACGCATCGCTCGACGGCGGAGGCGACCGACGTCATCGCCTCGCTCACGCACCCCCACGAGTACAAACACGGCGCGACGCTCCCGAGCTTCGCGGGGCTCACGGCGCGCCATTACCTGGAGAAGTACGACGCGCCCCGCGAGGCGCTCGCTGAGGTGGCGGTGAAGAATCACAGAAACGGCGTGGACAACCCCCACGCGCAGTTCCGAAAGGAGATAACCGTCGAGGAGGCGCTCGACTCGCCCGTCGTGGCGGACCCGCTCCGCCTCTATGACTTCTGTCCCATCACGGACGGGTCGGCGGCGCTGCTCCTCTGTCCCGAGTCCGTCGCCGCGGAGTACACCGACGACTACGCCGTGATTTCGGGCATCGGCGGCGCGACGGACACCCACGTCGTCCACGAGCGCGACGACCCGACGACGATGGGCGGCGTCGTGGAGTCCTCGGACATCGCCTACGAGATGGCCGACTGCGGGCCCGAGGACATCGACGTGGCCGAACTCCACGACATGTTCACGATTCTGGAGTTCCTCCAGAGCGAGGGGCTCGGCTTCTTCGAGGAGGGGGAGGGATGGAAGGCCGTTCGCGAGGGCGTCACCGAGCGCGACGGGGAACTCCCTGTGAATACGTCCGGCGGACTCAAATCCAAGGGCCACCCGCTCGGCGCGAGCGGCGTCGCACAGGTGTACGAACTGTACGCACAGCTCACCGGCGACGCCGGCCCGCGACAGGTCGAGGCGGACACGGCGCTGGCGTGTAACGTCGGCGGCTTCGGCAACTGCGTGACGACCACTATTCTGGAGCAACCATGACACTGGAAGCAACCCGCTACGCCGACGGCACAATCACCTGTCCCGGCCACCCGAACAGCCACACCGGCGCGGAGGCAGTCGAAAGAATAGACCTGAGCGAGCGCGAGGCCACCGTCGTCACGTGGACGACGAGCACGGCGACGCCGCCCGGCGTCCGCCAGCCGAACCACCTCGCAATCGTCGAGTTCGACGTCGACGGGGAGTCCGTACGCACGCTCGGTCAGCTCACGACCGGCGACGTGGAGACCGGCGACACGGTCGTTCCCGTCCACGCCGAGGAGCTCCGGGACCCCGACGCCGGCATCCGCGAACCGGAGAGCCAAGACTGGGACGGCTACCGGTTCGAACCGGTCTGAGAATCGTCGTTCCGCTTTTCCTTCAGGGACCGTAGCTCGGACTCCACGTCGACGCGCGGGTCCATCGAATCGTCGGCGTCCCCCTCCTGCGCCTCCGACTCCCCCTCAGTCTCCCGGACCCGGCTCTCGATGTCGTCGCGCAGGCGGCGCGTCTCCGCGAGCAGGCGGCGGGCCTCCTCGTCCGTCGGCCGTCCTTCGAGGGCGTCGCGGGCGTCCGCCAGCGCGTCGTCGAGGCGGGAGAGCGCCGCGGCGCCGATGCGCTCGGCGCGCTCGCTGCTTTCGCGTCGCCGGTCATCGGCGCGAATCGCGAGGCGGAGCAGTTCGAGCGCGTGAATCGTCGCCTCCAGCGAGGCGATGGTCGCGGGGATGGCGTGCTCGTCGGCGGCCCGGAGCAGTTCGCGGGGCGTCGGCGGACGGGGGAGACCCAGCGGTCCGCGCGGGCGGCGCTCGCGTTTGCGTTCCCGGAGCGCGGTCTCCAGTTCGGCCACTCGGCGTTCGAGGTCCTCCTCAGGCATGGCTGTGCGTAGTCAGCCCAAACGCAAAACCCTACCCCGCGATTCCGCACCTGCGCTACACGATGTCCGCCGGTTCCGGCTTCGAATCGCCCTTCAGCAGCGCCTCGACGCCGGGGAGCGACTCGCCGGTGAGCGCGCGGATGTACGCGCCGCCCGCGACGGAGACGTGTGCGAAGTTCCCCTCGTCGAGTTCGTACAGGTCGAGGGCGCGCGCGGTGTCGCCGCCGCCGACGACGGAGAAGCAGTCGGCGTCCGCGACGGTTTCGAGGATGCCCGCGGTGCCGACGCCGAAGCGCTCGTCCTCGAAGACGCCGACCGCGCCCTTGACGAAGACGGCCTCGCTGTCCCGGATTATGGGCCGATAGGACGCGAGCGTCTCGCTCCCGATGTCGAGGTACGCGCGGTCCTTCGACAATCCTTCCACGGCGGTCTCCGCGCGCTCGCCGTTCTCGTCCTCGTAGGCCACGTCGATTGGCAGATGGAACTTCTCGGCGTGTTCCTCGATGAGCGCTTCGAGCGTGGGCCCGTACGTCTCCCACTGCTCGTCGAAGAGGTCCATCCCCTCCAGGTCGTAGCCCACGTCGTGGCCCGCCGCGCGGAGGCAGAGTTCACCGACGACGCCGCCAAGCAGGAAGTCGTCCACCCGGTCCACGACGGCCTCCATCACCGGAATCACGTCCGCGGCCTTCGTTCCGCCGAGCACCATCGTCACGTTCCCCTCGAAGTCGCGCTCCCGGACCGACGTGTTGTACCGGTACTCCTCGTCGAGCACGGGGCCGGCGTACGCGTCCAGCACCTGCGGGAAGCCCACGAGCGAGGTGTGCGTGCGATGCGAGACGGAGTAGGCGTCGTTGACGTAGTAGTCGAACTCGCCGGAGAGCGAGCGGACGAAGGGGGTGTCGGCGTGTTCCGCGGGCGTCTTCTCCGCGAGTTCGTCCTGAACGAAGCGGACGTTCTCGATGAGGAGCGCCTCGCCGGGTTCGACGTCCCGGATGGCGCGTATCGCGGGTTCGCCGTAGGTGTCGTCGACGTACTCGATGTCCGTCCCCACGTACTCGCTGAGGAGTTCGGCGTGGGGTTCGAGCGGGATGTAGTCGTCGCGGTTCGGCCGCCCCTGGTGGGCCATCAACACGACGCGGTGGCCCGCGTCGAGCATCCGGCGAACGGTCTTCCCGTGGCGCTCGAAGCGCTTGTTGTCACGTATTTCCTCGCCGTCGACCGGGGAGTTGAGGTCGAGGCGGACGAGCATCGAACCGGGCGCCGGAACGTCGTCGAGCGTTTCGTACGTCATACGATGTGGGATATAGTGGGTGTCGTTCGACAGGGAGCAGAACCGACCGGACGGGCGACGGTCGTCCCGTCGTCGGGGTGAGGAGTTCGCCGTTCGTCGGCGGGCGTCTCGGCGCCGTCAGTGCCGACCGGAGCGGGCGTGCCGGTGCGCATATCCACGTGTTTCCGGTGGGGATTGAAGATAATTCCGTTTGGTCGAACGGCTGTCGGTGTGGTGTCGCGTCGCATTCCCCGGCTGTTCAAATCCCGAGCAGCGGGAGCATGACGACGACGCCGGCGACGAACCCGCCGACGAGCTCCCGGTAGCCGTCGCCGGGGAGGTCAGCGCCAGCGGTGAGCGCCTCCGGGATGAACTCCGTGGCGACGAGATACACCATCGCGCCGGCCGCAAACCCAAAGCCGTAGGGGAGAAACTCGCGCGCCCAGCGGACGAACCCGAACGCGATGACCGCGCCGATCGGCTGGGGGAGACTGGAGAAGACGGCGGCCCCGACCATCCGCGTGCGACTCATCCCCAGTTCGCTCAGCGGGATGGAGATGGCGAGCCCCTCGGGCACGTTGTGAACGGAGATGGCGATGGTCATGAACACCGCCAGCGCGGGCACCGCGAAGCCGAACAGCGGGATACCACCTTCGAGATTGAGGTCGGCAAAGGAGACGCCGACGGCGACACCCTCCGGGAACGAGTGGACGGTGAGGACGCCGAGTATCAACACGAGTTTCTTGAAGTCCGCCCGCGCTATCTCCCGGGGGGCGAACTCGTGACCGCCGATGAGCCGGCCCGCGACCTCGACGAGAAGGATGCCCGCGACGACGCCGGGGAGGATTTCGAACACCGTCCCCTCCGCCAGCCCCTCCGAGACGAGTCCGAACAGCGACGCGGCGACCATGATGCCCGAGGCGATTCCCCACAGTCCGACGGTCCAGCGGTCGCTGACCTCGTCGACGAAGAAGAAGGGGAGCGCCCCGAGCCCCGTCGCGAGGTCCGTCACCAGCCCCGCGAGGAAGACCAGCACGAACCCGCCGGTGTCAGCCATACGTCGTCGTTATCGGCGGGGAGATAAAGACCCCTCCGGCGAGTCCTACTCCGCGAGAGCACGGCGGATTGACGCGTCGAGTTCCCGTGTGAGTCGCTCGATGGCATCGTCGGTCGCCGTCCCGGGCGTGAGCACGCCGACGCGTCGGAAGCGACCACCGTAGCGGACGTACGCCCACAGCGCCTCGTCACCGAACCGAACTTTCACCACCGGCGGCCCGCCGCGGGCCGGGATGAAGTCCGCGTCGACGGCACTGCTCGTCCGCGCGGTGCGGCGCTCGAAGCGCTCCGCGGACTCGACGTGGGAGACGACGGCGTCGGCGGCCTCGACGAGCGACTCGGGCCAGTCCGCCGTCCGGTGTGGAAGCCCCTCCCGCGAGCGCTCCGGCGTCGGCACCGAAACCCCGTGTTCGTGGGCGAGCGAGACGCTCTCCTCGCCGTCACGTACCTCGACGCCCGTCGCGATGGCCGCCCTTCGCGCGTCCTGGCTGACGCCAGTCGTCGCCAACAGGAGCGCCGAGTCGAACCCGCCGGCGCTCCGGAGCGCCGCCAGTTCGCGCACTTCGCCCGCCGTGACGCGCTTCTGCTCGGGGTACTGACAGGCGCGCAGTAGCCGTCGCTCCCGCCCGTCTTCGAGCACGGCGTCGACGCTCCCCTCCGGCGAGGGTGGGGAACAGTCCACCTCGGCTCCGTCCCCGAGCGCCGCGGACAGGTCACCGAGAAACGCGGCGAACCGGTCCGGGCGGACGCGGCGGAGCGCGGCAACTGTTTGACCCATGTTCACATACCGGTTACGCACAGCCACTTATATAGTTGGCTCCGCGTCTGACGCCCGAAGCGGTACACTAAACCCGCCGCGGCAACCCTTCGGACACATGTTCGTTCTCGTCAATCTGAAAGCGTACCCCTGCGACCCGGTGGCCGTCGCTGAGGCGGCCGCGACCGTCGCGGACGACACGGGCGCGCGCATCGCCGTCGCGCCACAGGCCGCCGACATCGCCGCCGTCGCTAGCACCGGCGTGGAGACGTGGGCCCAACACGTCAGCGCGAACGGGCACGGTTCCCACACGGGCAGCACGCTCGCGGAGCGCGTCGCCGCGGCGGGCGCCGAAGGCACGCTTCTCAACCACTCGGAGAATCGGCTCACACTCGCTGACATCGACGGCGCGCTCGACGCGGCGGCGCGCACGGACTTGGAAACTGTCGTCTGTGCGAACAACCCCGCACAGGTCGGCGCCGCGGCGGCGCTCGGCCCCGACGCGGTGGCCGTCGAGCCCCCCGAACTCATCGGCACCGGGACGCCGGTTTCGAGCGCCGATCCGGAAATCGTGGAGGGCGCCGTCGCCGCCGCGGAGGCCGTCGACCCGGCCGTGGACGTCTACTGTGGCGCCGGCATCTCGACGGGCGACGACGTGGACGCGGCCGGCGAACTGGGCGCGGAGGGCGTCCTGCTGGCGAGCGGCGTCGCGAAGGCCGAGGACCCCGAGGCCGCGCTCCGGGACCTGGTGCGGTGAGAGTTTTTTAGGCTTCTATCGGCTCCTCCTCGCGGAACGCGGACTCGACGGCCGCCAGCGCCGCGCTTAACTCCTCCTCGCCGGCGTCGTCGTCGCTCAGCGCGCGGAGCAACGCGGGCAGCGAGTAGGCGTAGCGCCCGCCCGAGACGTGCTGGATGAACCCACGTCGGCGGAGCGGTCGATTCGCCGCGTAGGCGAGTTCGCGGTCCTCGCCGTCGAAGACAACTTGGGGAATGGCGAGGCGCTCCTCGCGGTAGCGCCGGAGCATCGCCCGCGCGTCGTCGTCGAGCGACTCCACGCGCTCGGTCAGCGTCGCGACGGCCGACCCCGGCGTGTCGGACCCGGCGTCCGCGACGAACGCGGCGAAGGGGTCGTCCTCGCGCTGCTCGGCGTCGGCGGCATTCCCGGCCACGTCTGTGGCGTCCGCTGCGCTCCCGTCTTCGGCTGCCGTCTCCTCGGCCGCCTCATATTCGTGGAGTTCGCGCTGGTCGTTCTCGCCGCCGCGATACCCCGCCGACGCCTTGCTCAGCATCGCCTGCGCGAACTCGTCGGCCATCCGCGAGAGGTCGCGCGCGTCCTCTAGCTCGCGTTCGAGTTCGTTGATGCGCTGGCGCTTCCTGTCGAGTTCCTGTCTGAGGTCCGCCATCTCCGACTCGCGGCGCTCGCGCTCATCGGTGATGGTGCGCAGGTCCTCGACCAAATCGCCGGAGACGGATTTCAGGTCGGGTCGCTCGAAGTCCTCCAGTCCGGGCGTCGCGCCCGCGTCGAACGTCGTCTTCCGGCGGAACTGGACCCGGCGCACGTCCTCGGCCCAGTCCGTCATCAGGAACCCCTCTCCATCCCCGAGTTCCTCGACGGCCTCCGCGTACTCGCTGCCCAGCAGGCGCCCGACGACGTTCGTGTCGTTCTCCCAGGTCAAACGATGCCAGACCAACCAGTCGCACTGGGTGATGAAGTCCTTTTTCACGTCCGCGGGGCGCTGGGAGATGCCGACGACGCCCAGGCCGTGTTTCCGGCCCCGCTTGCCCACCTTGATGAGCATCTCCCCGGTTCTGTCCATCCCGCCGCCCTCCGGGATGTACTCGTGGCACTCCTCGACGAGCATCAAAAAGGGCTTTTTCAGCTTCTTCTCCTTGGTGAACAGGTGGCGGGTCACCTGTAAAATTAGCTCCGAGGCGGTGTCCTCCTCCAAGTACCCGGAAACGTCCAACACGATGGGGACGTTCTGTTCGAGCGCGAGCGAGGCGAGCTTCTCCGCGTGCTCCGGTTCGACCTGGATGTCACACTCCTCGTCGGCGCCCGCGTGGAGCAGTTCGTACTCCTCTTTGAGCCCGTAGTACTCGCCGTCGGCGTCCACGATGAGCACGGGATACCCTCCATCGAGGAGGCGCTCGATGACGACGCTCGCCGTGTTACTCTTCCCGGACCCCGACTTCCCCGTGATGAACCCGCGGCCGGTGAGCAGGTCCACGACGGGGAGGTCGACGGTCTCGCCCGGCTCCGTCGCGTCCGACCCGCCCGGTCCATCGCTCACGTCCGCGACGGTGATGGTCTCCTCCGACATTCATGCGCGGAGAGCGCGCGGTGGCACATAGTTCCTCGGGCGCTCACTCGAACTCGTCGAGCGACGCCTGCCCGTTCGCACTCCCGTCCGAGTGCGTCCGACGCTCCGGACGGCGGATTTCGCCCACCCCGCTCTCCCCCTCGAACCCGCCGAGCGTCGCCTGCTCGGCGTCCGGGAAGGCGAGATTCGACACCCGGACGCCGACCTTCCGTAGCTCCTCGCCCGCGAACTCCGCGAACAGCTCTTCCGCCACCGTTCGGACGAGCGCGGCGTCCTCGACCGGTCCCGGGAGCGAGCGGGCGCGCGTGTTGACCTCGAACGGGGGTTCGACGGCCTTCACGCCGATAGTGCGGTACAGCGCGCCCCGGCGAGCCGCGCGCTCCGCGACGGCCGCCGCGAGCGCGTCGATGCGTTCGCGCTGGCGCTCGGCGTCCGTCGTCGCGTCACCGAACGCCGACTCCCGGTTGAGCGATTTCGGCTTTCCGGTGGGTTCGACCTCGCGTTCGTCCTCGCCGCGGGCGCGCCGCCGGACCTCGCGTCCCCGTTCACCGAATCGCTCCCCGAGCGCGTCCGGGTCGGCGGTCGCGAGGTCGCCGGCCGTCTCGACGCCCATCTCGCGCAGTTCGCGGGTCGTCACGGGGCCGACGCCGTGGACCGCCTCCACGTCGAGGGGCGCGAAGAATCCGCGCACGTCTCCCGGTTCGACGACGACGAGCCCGTCGGGCTTCTCGGCATCGCTGGCCACCTTCGCCGCGGACATCGTGGGCGCGACGCCCACCGATACGGTGACGCCCGCTTCCCGCTTCACGCGCTGTTTGACGTGTCTGGCGAACCCCTCGACGACGCCCCAGTCCGTGCGCTCGGTCACGTCGAGGTACGCCTCGTCGATGGACACTTCCCGAACTGTGTCCGCGAGTTCGTGGAGCACCGCCCGCACGTCGGCGGCCACCGACTCGTAGTAGGGCATATCGACGGGCCGGTAGAAACCAGTGGGGCCCGAGTCCGTCTCGTCCCGGCGCGGGAGGCGGTCGAGCGCGACGGAGATGGCCTGTGCGCTCTCGACGCCGTGCTCGCGCGCCTCGTAGGACGCCGTCGCGACCGCCCCGGTGTCGTCGCCGTCCTCGTAGCCCATCCCCACGACGACCGGTTCGCCCCTGAGGGCGGGCTCGCGCAGGCGCTCACAGGCCGCATAGAAGCAGTCCGCATCGACGTGGAGCACGATGCGCTCCGTCGATTCGGTCTCGACGGGGAGTTCGCCGCGGGGCACGCGAAGAAATGAGAACGGGACGCCCTTCTACTCTCCGGCGCTCAGTCGGCGTCGGGACGCGCCCGCAGGTCGCCCTCGATGCGGGTGCTCCGCTCCCGGCAGCGTTCGAGCGCCTCCTTCGCGCGCATCCCGCCTTCGACGGCCGTCTCGCCGGTGCCGACGCCGACCTGGAGGCCGATGCCCGTCGCCTCGGTGACGTGGTCGATGGCGTCCTCATAGGCCGCGCGCGGCAGGTCCGGGCAGACGGCGATGACGTTGTCGCCGCCGACGAAAAACGCCAGCGCGCCGTGGCTCTCGTAGAGATACGAGGAGAGCGCCAACACGACGCGTTGTACCCGGAGGAACGTCTCGTATGCGCCCTCCGTGTCCGTGTACTGACCAGTCACATCAACCACGTCGAAGTGCGCGATGGTCGCCTGCTCGCCGCCGGCGTCGACGTCGAGCGCCTCGCTCCGGTCGGACGCCTGCGCGCTCCCCGCGGACTGGAGCTTTCGGGTCGCGCTCCCGAGCGCGTCGGTCGGGTTCGCATCGACGGCGGACGCGATGCTGACGGTCACGGGGTAGCGATTCGAGATGGTCTCCTGTACCCGGGCGTGTGTCGACTCCTCGACGCCGTTGGTGACG
>ENA-ORCO01000364-ORCO01000364.1-marine-metagenome-genome-assembly--contig:-NODE-364-length-24574-cov-6.561089_pt1 | contig 24574 bp, 25 predicted proteins | sample MGYA00248633_ERZ508508 | MGnify/ENA primary metagenome ERZ508508 (study PRJEB26179, sample SAMN06268845) | marine metagenome | isolation source: A23 P1 aerobic enrichment on pine of planktonic cells taken...
ATTACAGTTCAGGAGCAGCGTCAGCAACACGTCCAGGTCTTACACCGGATTATGCGGCACAATATCCGAAATGATCTGACGAAACTGAGAGGGTATGTCGATCTGCTTGCGTCGGACACAGAGGCAGACACTCGTGAACAGCGCGCTGCGACGATCCAAGACATTCTCGACAAGTGGGAAAGAATGGCAAATAAGACCCAAGAGCTCCAAAATATCCTCACGAGCGAGGGAGGTTTCACTTCCCACCAGAGTGCTCACCAAATTGTTGAGAATATTCAAAGCAAAAAAGAAGACGAACATGCTAATGCGAATATCACTATCACAGCCGACCACGATCTAGAATCACAAATACCGAGTGACCTTGAGAAGGCGATTTCTGAGCTCGTTGAGAACGCCATCACAGCGAACGATACTGACCATCCATCCGTACAGATCAGCGTCTCGGAAGCCGATGATCGGTGGGTAGAGGTTTGTGTTTCCGATACCGGGGCTGGACTCCCGGACATGGAAAAAAGTCTCCTCGAAACCGGCGAAGAAACGCCGCTAAGTCACGGTCAGGGACTCGGATTGTGGATGGTGCGGGCACTGGTGACTCGTTCCGGAGGGTCGATTTCAGTCGACACCTCGGGCGATGGGAGTGAGATCAGACTGGAAGTCCCCACCCAACCGCCTCGAGAGGACTCACAAAAACCGGGCATCGTGTCGTAAACTATGACCCAAAACGGAAACACAAAAATCCTCGTCGTTGAGGACGATCAGAGTTTGGCTGAGCTGTATGCAGAGTGGCTCGGAGACCGCTATGTCGTCGAAACTGCGTACTCTGGCGAAGAGGCTCTAGAAGTGTTTGATGAGACGGTCGATATCGTCCTTCTGGATCGGATGATGCCCGGGTTATCCGGCGGAGAGGTTCTCACGCGACTCAGACAATATGAGTCGAACTGTCAAGTGGTCATTGTCTCTGCGGTGACACCGGACTTCGATATCGTCAAGATGGGATTCGATGCGTATCTCGAAAAACCCGTTGAAGCTGACGACCTCGAAGACGTTATTTCCCAGATGCTCACTCGTGCCGAGTACAACGAGGATCTGCAAGAGCTGTTCTCGCTGATCGAACGCCAATCGACCTTGGAAGCCGTCATGGACGCAGATACCCTCGAAACGAGCCCGAAATACCAGACACTCACGGACCAAATCACGGAACTCGAGGATAAAGTCGAACGGTATCTCCAGAACCTGCCGGACAGGGATTTTCGAGTGGCTATCGAGCGCCTGCAACGAACAGCAGCAGAGCGCAGGGAACAACAGCAGTACCAGTCCCTCACTGAAGACGTCCTGGACACATCAGAGGAAGGGATCGTTGTAGTTGATCACGACGGGCAGGTGGTGTGGGCAAACAAAACTACCGAAAAGTTACTCGGGGTTGATAGAGACGATATCCAAGGATCTGATTACAGTCGCATTGCTTCTGAATCGTACCAGGAATACCCCTCAGGTGAGCAAACACTGTCTGATCTCGTAACTCATTCTCTAGAGAATATGAATTCCGAAGTCGAAGCCACCGTCTGTATCCCCGAGACGGCTTCGAAAGAGCAGCAGTGGGTGGAATACTGGAGCGGACCGATCCAAACTGGTCTTTATGCAGGCGGGCGGATTGAACACTACCACGATATTACAGAGAGATACGCGTATGAACAACAGCTTGAGGATCTACACGCGGTTTCCCGCGATCTAATGACAGCGGACTCGGAACGTAGCATCGGCGAGACCGTGGCAACTGCCGCAGTCGGTGAACTCGGATTCGAGTTTGCCGCGATATATACACGAGAAGAGCACACGGGACGCTTGGTCCCACTAGCACACGCATCCACGGAAGATGGTACTGAAATCGAACTTCCTTCCATCTCTGAAGGAGACACACCAGTCTGGACGACCTATGTGACTCGAACGGAACAGTTGGCTCCCGACGACGAAGACGTAGTAGATACTCGGTCGAGCCAGTGGTTAGCAGAGGAGTTCTCGTCGTGGCGACTCTACTCACTAGAAGCAGAGGGGGTTCTGTTGGTGGGGATGACCACGACGCCAGAGATCCCCTCAAGAAAGAACAAATTGGCAAAGACGTTAGCAGCGAACGCAGCAAGCGCATTCGAGCGAAGAGCACAAGAGGCGACCCTTCGGGAACGCGACCAGCGCTTAAACGAGCAAAACGAGCGGCTGACACGACTGGATCGCATCAACACACTGATACGGTCGATAAGTGCCACGGTTATCAGTGCAAACACACGAGAAGAACTGGAACAACAGGTCTGTAACGCTCTAGCTCATCTGGATCTGGTTAGTGGGGCGTGGATCGGCAAAAAAGATATCAATACGAGTACGATCGAAGTCAGAGCCAAAACGGAGTCGCTCACATATCAAAAAGTGGGAACGGACGGCGGTCCAGCAGGTGACAATACCCAACGGAGTAACTCCAAATTGCCACCTGCTGAACGGGCATACAGGATTGAAGATTCGGTCGTAGAGAGCGACTTAATGACCGCTCGCTCTGAAACGGAATGGAAACAAGACGCACTGAAACATGGCACCAACTCGATTGTGGCTGTACCACTACAGAGCGAGGCTTCGATCCTCGGCGTATTAGAAGTCCATTCCAAACTGCCAAACGCCTTCGCCGAAGAAGAAGTGACAGCCCTCACAGAGCTCGGTCAAATAATAGGCCACAGGATATCATCACTCCGGCAAAAGGCAGCGCTTCTATCCGGTGGGGGAACGATCCTCGAAATCCAGTTTGAGGACGATACCGGTCTCGCAACTCTTGTTTCGGATGTGGAAACTGAACTCGAAGTTTTGGATGTATTGACTGATAATCCATATAATCTCCTGTTCGCGCGATTGACCGGAGAAAACGTGACTCCCGAGGTGTTCGAAGCTGCTGGTTTCGATCCGGAGACAGTCATTCTGAGCAACTCTCGGAATGGTGTTTCTTGTAAAATCCCGGTTCAGAACAGCAGCTTTTGCGAGAAATTGACCGACCAAGGCGTTGCGATAAATCAAATTACAAACGCTTCCGAGTCCAACGACATCGTGGTTTCAGTAACCGTGCCGTTCACAGTCGACATCGGAGAATATCTGAGTTCACTCCGGGAAGACTACAGCGATCTCACCCTGTTATCCAAACTGGACAGTGAGCGGGCAGATACTACCACTTCTCTCTCAGCACGTCTTGATGGAGCTCTTACCGCCCGGCAACAAGAAGTCTTACAGACGGCGCTCTACGCAGGATATTTTAATTGGCCGCGGGATACAGATTCGACGTCGATTGCCAAGACTCTCGATATTGCACAGTCAACGTTCAACCAGCATCTTCGAGCTGCTGAGTCTAATCTGCTGACGACTCTCTATCAGGATTCAACCGAACCGTAACCTGGTTCAGAACCATATTCTGGGGTATTCAGACTGGCTCGCCTGTCGCCAGTCGGAGAACTGGCTGCAAATAGCGATCCTATTCATATAGGCATTGAATTTGGTAGTCCGATATTAACGGGTAGAAGACGTTTGATTGTAGAATAAATGTACTCTGTATGGCTGAAAGCTCTCCGCACCGAGAGTCTGAACCTACAGGATGGAGTACAGATTCTCAAATAGTGCGTGAATTTGGCAGACCTGTCCGCGTTTCGGAGGCGGTTATTGAGACACTTATGGAAGCTGTCGAAGACTGGCCGGAACTCAGTAGATCCCCTCCCGTGTTCGAATTCGTTGATGCAGACAAGTTAGATGGCTTGTTCAAAACTCCTACAGTCGAGGAGACTAGTCATTTGCCCTCTGTGGAGTTTCTCTTCCAAGACGCACTTGTGACGGTCATGTACGGATCAACGGTGCGTGTCATCGTCGAACGAGACGCGTGAGAGAGAACAGATGACCAATTCCAGTACCGTTCTGATCGTCGAAGACGAAGAAAATCTCGCTGACTTGTTTGACATTTGGCTACGCGAGCAGTTCGAGGTTCATGTGGCATATAATGGAGAAGATGCGCTGGAGATCTTCGCTGAGGAACCGATTGATATTGCCCTTTTAGATCGTCGAATGCCAGGACTCTCTGGCACGGAAGTGCTGCAATCAATTCGCGAAAACGGTGATGGCCAGCAGGTGATTATGGTGACGGCCGTTCGGCCAACAGAGGAACTGGCATCCATCGATGTTGACGACTATCTCATTAAACCGATTGACCGGACAAAGCTCACTCGAGCCGTGGAAGCAGCGGAGTTGGTTCTTACATATGAAGATTCACTCACGGAACTTCTCTCACTCACTGCAAGGAAAGCCACGTTAGAAGCGAATCTCGACAGAACAGAACTTGAAGCGGATGATCGATACAGCGATCTCCTCCAGAGAATACGGGAGTTGGAGAAACAAGCGGATACGACCCTTGAGCGTCTCGAGACAGATTATCAGATCGATATGCTGGTCAGAGATCAGCGTATCGGGCCCCAACCTGTAGAGCAGCTTTGATATGGAGCGAGGAACCGCGACAACCACCGATTATGATACCAGCGGCAATATCGAAGTACTCGCAGAAAATAAATATCCGCTGCTCGTCAGCTTAGTCTTAGTACGAGCTATAGATGCGAGCCTCACGTATTATGGGCTGAGTATCGGACTGCGAGAAGCCAATCCAATCGTCGTACGTGTGATCGAGACTCTCGGGGTCATCCCCGGGCTCTTTTTCGTCTCATCAGTGTCATTGGTGTTGTTATTTTTTCTTGGTGAATACCTGCTTCCCGGAGTCATACAATCGAGACATAATATCGATCTTTGGAGCAACGTAGCATACCTTTCAGTTTTGGTCATATGGAGCGCTGTGTCGCTTCATAACGTGGTACTCATCTGGATATGAGATTAATCGAGTTCGTCGGGTTATTGTTATATATGTCTATTGTATTACTTATTTCGTTTGCTATACTTCTCTCTTTGTTTTAGCTGATCCCAAGCTGTAACCGCCCTGATAACGACTGCTCCAGTTCATAGGCAGATAATCAACGCAAGCCTAGAGGCTGTAGAACAGTATCTCGTAGGGCGAGGAATGCCTCTCCCCGGGAAGCGCGTCAGCGCAAGCAGGCGGTAGTTCACATAGCGTTATTTGTGCCTGCTCTGAAAGCCTATATTTGTGTGTGGCTGATATTAGACGGGTGTATATATTGGCCTAATACTTATTCATCGAGCCAACACGTTTGAGACTGGATACCTCTCAGACTGGTATCCAGCGAAGCGTCAGAGGCACACCCACCCCCACTCCCCGTTTAGTTAAATATATAATACGCGTTTTGAGTTCGTTTTCTTTTCCTATACACTAATGTCCCATACCAGTAAGTCCCGTCGGACTACGTTTCGACGAATCGCCCAACGACAATACGCCGGGGTGCCGGCGTATGATTCGACACCGCTGTACGATCGAACGTCGCTCGCTGGGCTAGAATCAGATATTCGGACAGTCTCGGCGATGTGGTTCGATCACGAGAGCCACGACTCGGTTGAGGAGTTCATTTGTACACTCCCGCTAGCCTACTTCCGGTTCAGCGCCCACGACCGGTATGAGGGGTCGACACGCTACCAGATGGACACCCTCTTTCGGGTGTTCGTCCTGAAAGAACTCCACGGATGGACACACGAAACAGCACTCGTTGACTACCTCAACCGTCGCTCCGAACTCTGCGAGCAGTTTGGTTTTGAGACGACCCCAGAGCAGTCGACGCTGTGGCGTAGTTGGCACCAGCGATTCACCGATGACCTCCGAGAGACAATCGACACGGCCGCTCGAACGATCCTCATCAAAGCACAGAATGCGGGTGTCGCGGTTCCGCGTCAACCGGCACGAAAGATCCAGCACCACGATGACGAGTCTGGTGAGTCAGAACCAGATCATAAAACTACTTTCGAGCAGGCGGAGACGATCACAGATCACGTCAGCCGCATCGTCTTCTCAGCATTCTCGTTGGATCGCGGTGAGGGCTGTGAGATTCACGAGAACGCCTACTGGGACTTACAGACGTATCTCGGACTTCGTGAGCGGCTGGCTGCCAACGAAGGGGCTCATAGCTTCACCTACGAGTCAACTCGAGAGCGGACGCCATTGGGTCACGCCCACCGCGACCACATTCGAGATCTCTCTATCGAGCAGATCCGAGAGATGTACCGACAGGCTGTCCGTCAACTGCTGGACGAGGTCGCGGAGACAGAGGAGTTCTTCCGAGCGGGTCTCGTCGCGATCGACATCACTGAGGCCGATCCGTTTACTGGAGATCGAACAGGCCACGAAGACGAAATCATCGGGACGAAAGAGAACACCGACGACTATGCATACCAGTGGGCAACAGTCCAACTGGTCGGCAACGCGGTTCCAATTGTCCTTGATGCGCGGCCGGTGCGGAAAGGCGAGTCGCGCAAAGAGATCGTCGAGGACTTGCTCGATTCGGCTGAAGGTCTCGTTCACGTCGATAACGTGCTGATGGATCGGGAGTTCGACAGCCAGCACATTCTAGAGATGCTCAGCCAGCGTGGGCTCTCCTACGTCGTTCCCAAGCGGATGCAGACCAGCGAGAAAGCCCAGGCAAAGCGATTGCTTCGACGTGGTCAAGACCGCTACGAGACCGACCGGAAGCTCCACCTCGGCAAGAACGAATGGCACGAGACGACACTGATCTACCGTCGGAAAGAGGACTCCGAGCACGACGACCACCGGCAGTACTCGGTGTTTATGACGAATTGTGGGAGCGGTCACCTCACAGAGTACGGGTTTCGGTGGGAGATCGAGAGCGGCTACAGGTCGATAAAGCGGTTCATGGCCGCCACAACGTCGAAGCATCTTGGACTACGATTCTTCTACTTCGCGTTCGCGTGTCTCTTGTACTCGATTTGGCGTGCTGTCGATCTGCTGGTTCAGGTCGCATTGACCGGCGAATACGAGCATTCACCCATTGTGACGGCTGACAACACGCTGACGCTGTTGAAGAAGGAGACCGGAATCGGATAGCGAGGATCTCTTCCCGCAATAGCGCGGCGGTGAGTGGCGACACTATCCGGGGTCTCGAAAATCCGCTGGAATAGTTGCCTACGAAACAGGAACGCCCGTTCAGAAAGCGGTCTGGAGCAGATTTTGTTCACCGATTCGGCCGAAACAACGCATCACAGGCCCTCTAAACCCGCTGTAGTCTCAACTTCCACAAGGAAACAATAGTTGAGACTGGCCGTCTCAATGCATACGGTTCTCGAAACTGCTTCGTGGTTGACGGTGATCTCTCCTTCAGAATTTTCGTAGCTTTCACTTCTAACACTCTTCACAGCGGGTGACGTACTCCCAACCAACGATGTCCATCGACCGAGACACCTTCGAGAACACGAGCGAGGACGAGCTCGAAGAACTCTCCGTCCCCGATCAAGTCCTCGGATTTCTCGCCGCTAACGCGGACCGGGCGTTCAAGGCGCGCGAAATCTCCACCCACATCGGCGTTGATGAGGGCGCAGTTAGTACCGCGTTCTCACGATTGAAGGATCGTGGTCTGGTCGAACACAAGGCGACGTACTGGGCGGTGACCGACGATGCCGAGCGCCTCGAAGGATATAGTGGCTACGAGCGAGCGACCGCGCTGTTCAACGAGCAACTCGGCGAGGAAGACAAGGACGCATGGCGCGAGCACGCACCCGAGGCACCCCACCCGAGTGTCGAGAACGAACAGTGACCGACGAAAAGGAAGAGACCCTGGTCTTCGAGCGTGGCGACGTCGTCTACGGTAATGATCCCTTCAAAACCACTCGATCCACGCATCACAGCCCCGCTAAATCCACTGTAGTCTCAACAACCCAACGTCTCACAGTAGTTGAAACTGGTCGTCTCAATGCATATGGTACATCGCACTGTCCATGAATATCTGAAGAATACCCTGTTTCAGCAACTCATCCGCGAACCGCGAGAAAGAGCATCGCTACCCCCAACAGCCCGAGGGTCGCGGCCGCATAGGCAACGAGAGGGAGAACGTCGGTCCCGACGGCAGCGAACCCTCCCGTCGTACCGAGAAAGAGAATGCCGAGCCCGCCGAGGACGATTCGGACCGATCGGTCCAGTCCGTCGCCTGGGGTCCAATCGGTCGTCCGGATCACAGTATCGAGAGCCGTCTTTGCCTCGGTAGCAGTGTCTTCCGGGACGACGAGTACGAGCGGTCGACCCCACCGTCCTCGAGAGTGATATCGGGGGATGAAGACGGTATAATCGCCTACTCGTCGCTGGTAGACACACCTGAGCGGCGAGAGGTCGAACGTCCGTACCCGCCTGTCGCTTGTGTCCAGTCCTCCGTCACCGATGTACTCCGCAGCTGCTGCACCGCTTATCTGCTGGAGGCTTGCCGTTTCCGGCTCTATCCGACCGACCGTATATCGAAGGTCGACGGCCATCTTGCAGACGACGAGCCCGATCAGATATACAACCAGGAGCCCCGGCTGGATTGTCAACGACAGGAGCAGGATACCACCACCGAGCAGGCTGACTGGTACGTAACGGAGGCGAACCCATCCAATCGACGGGGCCAGTTTCTGCAGCTCGCGCTCGGAGCCGTACCCGACCGCGAGCAGGAGATACACCAACGAGGCGGGACCGCCGATGAGCGCGAGCACGACGACGAGGACGGTCCCTCCGGCGTTTTCCACCGCGAGTCCGTCCGCGATAATAAACACGAGTAGCACCAGTACGGCGAGTCCGATGATCAGGGGGACACCGGCGGCGAGATGCAACACGACGAGCCGAAATCGGTCGGTGGAGCGGTCCGGGAACGCCGTCCACGTAACGACCCGACCGCCAGTGTCACTATCGGTGGGCGTCATTATCGGAGGGTGGGGTATCGTATTCGTCTCTCGGGATCGACAGTTCGAATCTCGCTGTCTGGTCAGTCCCCGTACGAGTCAACAATGCGAATTCCAATCGGATCGATGTTTCCGTTCCCGTCGAGACACCGGTCCGGGTGATCGTAAATACTATCGAGGAATCCCCTAAATTCGTCTGAGTGCCGCCCAAATCATGAGCACGACCGGTAGCAGAAAAATCGGTCCAACGCCGATGGAGAGTCCGATCAGCTGTGCGGTGTCGACTTTCGGGCTGACGGCGAGACCAGCGGGAACAGCGAGAAAAAAGAGTGCAAGAACCAAGGCGGACGTGATGACGGTCGAATCTCGTTCGGGGCGAGTGGGGTCCGCTACGGGGAGTTCGAGTGTCTCGATCGTGGCGTCGAGATCGGTAACCGGGCCAAGTTGGGCGTCACGGTCGTCAGGGCCGGCTCCGGATATCTCCAGCGTGCCGGTGTCCAGCAGTCGGTCCGGGATCGCGTTGCGGATCGAGAACGTCGCCGGGTCCACCGGGGCGGTCCACTGGACGGCCTCCAATGCCGTATCGTAGGCTACGAGTTGCTTCTCGTACCGGCGGTATTCGATCGTCCCGTATCGGAGGTAGTAGCTGCCGATACGCGCACCGGCGACGACGAGGACGAACACTAGCCCTACGACGAGCCAGACCCAGCCACCGGCGAGTGCGGCGAACGCCAGCCCGACCAGGATGGCGAACGTGGACCGGTGAGCGAACCCGAACGCGATCATCGGGAGGCTACCGAGCAGGACGGGTGCCGCGTCGACGGATACCCGTCCACGAATGGGTCCGTCCGGGGTGTCGATATCCGGACGTGGCTCGGCGTGGCTACCGTCGAACGCCCCGTCGAGGACGGACGGCACTGGGAGGTCCGTGTGATCAGTGACGATCCGATAGACCGAGGTCGTAGTCTTGACGACGACGATGCCAGTGAGGAGGACTAGCCCACCGGATCGATCGCCGGCGCTCGCGAGCAGGCCCACCGTGAGCAGGACGAGGCCGAGCTGTAGGGGTTCACGTAAGATCTCTTGGGCGGAGACGTCGGCGTACTCCTGTCCGGCGAGGTAGTCGGACAGGAACTCGTGGAGCTGTGTGATCACCAGTCCGACACCGCCGACGAGCAGGGACAGCGACGGGCGGATCACCGGTGTCGCAGTCACCCAGTAGAGGGCGCTTGCCGGGAGGACGGCGACGGTCCAGAACCCGAGTATCGACGCCGCGAACGGAACGTTCCGCGGATAGACCGCAGGCAGCCGGGAGACGGGACGCCAGCTACCACGCTTCTCGCGAAGCTCGTGGAGCGGCTCGATATCGGGAAGCCCCGGCGACCCACGTTCGGCGAACAGCGCCTTCGCTGCAGCCAGCAGCACCGTCACCAGTCCCTCGAGCCAGTAGAGCACCAGCAGCGAGTAGACGTTCCAGCCGAGGGTCAGGACACCGACCAGCGGAACGAGGTTGGCGACGGCCGCGACGCTGCCGACGCGACGTCTTTGCCACTCCGTCGGTGGGTGGACACGCATATATCAATCAACTCGCGGGCGCGCGGTACTGCAGAGTTTCATCACGGTGGGGACGAACGGCTAACGCTCATCGCCAGCGGCGGGCGAGTTCGTAGGCGAGGGTCACTGGAATAGTGATACTCAAGACCACGAACGTCACGTCGTCGACAGTCGGACCGGAGCGAGTGAGCGCGGCGAAGAACACGAGCGCGCCGACGGCGAGGACCCCGACGACGGTCGCAACGTAGTCCGGGCTCGTCCAGTCCGCTCGGGACGTATCGGAGGGCACGTGCGATGGCACCGCGGTATCTTATCGGAGCGATCCTCAAGAATACTGGTGTCGGATCTCTCTCACGGCGACGGTCGTAACTTCCTCCCCTACAGCTCCGTGGACACATGGACGACGAGTACGCAGTCGATAGTCTCCCGCGGCTGCGTCCGTGGCGTCGTCATCCGCCCGGCCCACCGACGTGGTCCAGGAGACGATCGAGCGGGCCACGATAGGCGAGTTTGCTCCCGGCCCAAGAGCCCCCCACCCACACGCCGACGCCGATACCCGCGGCGATGGGATCCGGGAGTATCCCCGTCATTGCCTCCCACAGGTGGTTCCCGCCGATGCATCCCGCGACGAAGACTGTGGCAAGCGTGAGGTGGTGTGGGAGACGGTCCGCTTCGTGTGCGTGACCGAGGCTCACCACGGTGAGGCCGAGGAAGAGCCACACCGCGACGAGGGCGAACGCCGTGGTCCGTACCCGACCGTCGGTAACGAGTCCCCCGATCATGAGCACAGCGAGCGCGGCGACGGCGAGGCCGCGGCCGGCGGTCCGGAGCTATCCAAATCCGGACATCCACCGAATCCGAGGTATCGATGCAGAATTTCGTTACGGTTCGTCACGCGGAACTACCCACGACCTCGCGACCTGACCGTCCGATCCGTCGGCGTGAGCGCACGGGAGCGATGACGCGTGGGAGGCCCGGTGACAGCAACGAATCTCGACCGAACCGTACGATGGCGACCCGCACCGCACAGAGTTTATGACGCGTCATACAAAGCCCGGAACATGCCCTCCATCCGCGTCCTTCGAGCCCGACTCCTCACGTCGGAGAACGTAGGTATTACCGTCGCCATTACCCTCTCGATCGTCGGCGCATACGCGATTCAGCTCCGCGTCAGTGCTGGCGTCGCCGCGTTCTTCGGACTGATCGTCCTCGGCGTCTCGACGCCGACGACGCTCACGTCACACGACCTGTTGGGGACACGGTTCGCCTCCGCGGTCGTCCGCACGGGCGCCGCGTGTACCGCCACCTTCGTCATCTACGTCGGGTTGTTGATCGCCGTTTCCGGACGGGACGGGAGTCTCCTCAATGCGGCAGTGGCGTTTACCCTGACCGCACTCGCGGTCGAGGCTGCCGCTCGCGCACTGGATTGAGGATCGGATACGCGAGCGGCAGACATCACTCTCATACTGTTGGATTGCCATATTCGCGACCGAAATGAAACTCCCCGTGGGAATCACGACCCTCCACCTCTCACGAAAGAGCACGTATCTGCTGGTTCTCGCCGTTGCGCTCGCCGGGTTTGGCGGGTACAGCTACGTCCAGCAGGGACAGGCAGTCGACGACGCCGTCACCGTCGAAGCGACGGTCGACAGCGCACAGGTTGAGCGGATAGATAGCCGCCGAAGCATCGACTACGAGCCGGAGATCGAGTACAGGTACCAGTATCGGGGCGAGACGTACACGAGCGAGCAGGTGTTTCCGGGTCCGACAGTCCGCACCTACTCGGACCGATCGAAAGCGCAGTCCATCGTTCGGTCGTACGAACCAGGGACGACGGTTCGGGCCTACGTTCGGCCGTCGGCTCCGGCCGACGCGTTCCTGATCAGGGAGCGGACTCCGTGGCCGACGCGAGCGCTTGTCATCGGAGCCGTCCTGCTGTGTATCGTCGTCCTCGCCGGACTGGGGGAGAAACGGCCGGGGCGGTACGAACTCCGTCCGAAGCGTGAGGTGCGGTCGCCGCCGTCTCGGACGTGGGTCGAACGGAACGGCGAGACGATCCATCGACTGTCGAAACGAGCACTCGCCGTCTGTTTCGTGGCGTTCTGGCTCTCGATGGTCGGGTTGGTCTTCGGCATCCTCAGTCTCCCCGAGGGGACCGAGAGTTCAGTGCAACCGGTGCAGACCAACCTCGTCGGCCCCGTCGGACTCCCCCTGCTCGCGGCGGCTGGCTTCTGGGTCGGCATGATCCTCTCGCTGTGTCTGTACGGTATCTGGTCGTTCAGCCGATACCGACGGCTCCGGCGACGACTCCCCGAGCCGAGACCCCCGAGCCCGTTTAGACATCCGAGTCGGCTCGTCTCGATACTCGGGACGGAAGGCGACGAGTTACCCGAGTACGGACGCCGCGTCCGCGTGACCGGCTGGGCGTTCCTGATCGCCACCGGGATGACCGTCATCCTCGGGCAACTCCTCTATACGGCGATCTGAGACGGGTCGGAGCGATGGGTTCGGGCTGGATCGAACAGCCATCCGAACGGCGTGGCCCCGTCGCTTCAGGCCCGCCGGTGAGCAGCGGTCGCCGACAGGAGTAAGAACGCGAGCAGTCCGAGTTGCCACACGACGACACCGGCCACCCCCGAGTCCGACAGCCCGGCGTACTCGCCGAGCGCCAGTGGTCCGACGCTCACTCCGAACAGTCCGACTGCGTAGCCGAGCCTGTCCGCGCGGTCCGTGAATTCGGTGTGCGTCCCCAGAAGGTGGATATCAAACGCGAGATAAAAATACGCCGCCCCGGCGTAGGTCGCTGCCGTGGCAAGCGCCGGGAACCAATCCGGAAGCAGAAGGTGATAGACGACGGTACCGCTCACCGCACCGAACAGGCCGGCAATAGGAAGTGCGACCTCGGGGGCGCGTTCGGTCATCGTACGGGAGTTGACGGGGCAACACGTCGACTACTCCCGTTCAGTACGGGTCCCATACGTACACCATCCCTGCGTACACGACGCCACTTATCACCCCAACCGAGAGTGCTTCGATACCAGCCCTCTCGGTGAGCAGAAACGCCGTCGGCGAAACGACGGCGAACCAGAGCGCCCCGTGAACCATGGATTGCTGCTTCCGTGACAGCGCTTCCGACCAGTTGATGATGAGAGTCAAGCTGTCGGCCACCATCAGTCAGGACCGCTCCCGAGCTATCGACAACGTCGCTGACGTACTGGGTGTCCTGCCTCGCCCACCAGTGGCGACGAATACGATAGCAGTCCGTGTCTGCGCGCCGCTCGAGCGGGCGGGGTCCTGGCCGGCGGTGACCATACTCGAACGTCCGGCTGACAGTGAATAAATGTGGGTTCCCGTTTCCACGCGAGAAACCGGGGCCGAACCGGGCTAGAGGTACCGCTGCGGTCCGGTCGATCGAACGATACCGCGTTTCGGGGCGCGAAACACGCCCGCTGTGCTTATTCTATGTCGTCGATTCATGACCGTCTGTGCGGGACATGCACACGTCACCGGTAGCGTCCGTCACCCCCGGCTGGCTGTACAGTATCGCGGCATCGCTTCATCCCCCGGCCACGGGGTTGGTGACCCCGTTCACGGCCGACGCGTCTCTCGGTGCGTATTTGGGTACCGATACCGCCACGCGCTCGTGCGTTCGACCGGGGTTGGGCGGTACGCTTGACCGACATGTCGCCCACCGAAGCGGATCAGTACGCGACTTCGAGCGTCCCGGATTACGGAATCTATGCGTCTGATCGGGGATCGGAGGATACTCCTGGGCACAGTTTGCGTCGAGACCGTCGCCGCAGCACTCGTCCTACTGTACGGGCACCTCTCGCTGCTAGCCGTCGCCGTGCTGTACTGGATCGATCTTCTCTTTCTGACGCTTCGGGTAACGGCACAACAGTTGTTCTCGCGGCCCGTAACTGATCGTCGTTCGACCCTATTTCAGCGCCCATTCCGGCTTCTAGCCCACAAGCGCGGATCGATCACCGTTATCGACCGCCTTCCGGGCGTCTACCTGCGAAACGTTCCTGGGGTCTGGGGAGCGGCGTTCGTACTCGTCTTGTCGGCGAGCACGACGGCGTACGTCGCAGCCGTCGATGTTCCCGGAGAACTGTGGCGTTCTCCGGTCGCACCGCTTTTACTCGGCGGGGGACTCGTCGCGGCGGCGGCGAAATCGTGGCTGGTGCTGCGGGCGTACGTGGCTTCGGGAGGATACGAAGTCACCTCCGCCTCGGCGGTCACCCCCCGAAAACGGGTGCTGATATTCGCCGTCTACGGTGGGTTGTTGTGGCTCGCCTCGAAGTGGACGCTCGCGACCCTCTCGGCGGAGGGCTTGGATATAACACGCGCCGGCATGACGGTTTCGGCGTCCGTGCTGATCGTGTCGCGGTTTGCGTACGGTTGGTACGCGTCGCGTGCTCGACCTGACGACTGGCGAACGGATTCGACGTCCGACCCCGATGATGGAACGATATCCCGGGAGCAATCCGAACCCGAACCGAACGGGGGCGCGCCCGTCCCGTCTCCGCCCTCAATTCCGGACGGAGAGCCGCGGAAGACGATGGCGCCGGTTCGCGCGTCGATCCTCGCCGCAGGGGTGGTGAACGCGCTGACGACCGGCGGTGTCGTCGACAACCGCTTCGGCCACTGGAGACAGTTCATGATCCGGATGGGTATAGCGGGGGTGATGCTCGTCGCCGTGCTTGCTCTTTTCGACGGTGCTGTCCTCGTGTCCGCGGCCTTGGCCGCTATTCTCTTTGGTCTGGTTGGAGCTCTTTCGGCTACGAGTGCGGTACATATGCTGTTGGCGCTCGGTGGCGTCGAATACGAATTTTACGAGTCCGAGGTGGTGGCGTATGACCGATACCTCGGACGACCACAGTGGTCGGCGTCGTACGACTGCGTCCGGAACGTCTCGGTCGAGCGTGGGCTGTTCGGCAGCCCGCTCTGGCTGGACGCCGGGACGGTGTTTTTCGATCGGATTTCCAACTCTACGGACGGTGAGTCCGCGCAGGAATCGAGGTCGTCTATCGCATTCGTTCCGGATCCTGAACGTGCCGGTGAACTGCTCAGATCTCGTTCGTGACGACCAGTATGGTCGTCGCTGCGTGGAGAGTGCAACCGGCTGTTGATCTTGAACTGTCGTAGCCGTGTAGCGACATCGTGTGAGTACGGACGTCGTCCCTCGACTCCAAGCGTATCTGGGCAGGCCCTCCCGGGCGATACCGCTACTCGGTGGGGCGTTTCTCGTCGTTACCGAGGTCGTCGGCAGTTTACGGGTTTGCGAAGCCGGCGAGTCTTGTCCGCCTACCATCACTCCGGAGGCGGTCGTGACTGCGACGTTCGGAGTTATTTTACTCTACGTTTCACGCCGCTTCCAGCCGGCGTAGTGACCCCCGCCGGCATCCGTGGACGCGACTCGTCAGTATCTGGGGGTTCACACGGATCGATTCGGTTGTCAAGCCGGCGGAGAAGATTCCAACACCACTAATTGACCGCCACGCCTTCGTTTCGTTGATGCCCTCCACGCGATCCGTCGACCGGCCACGGCAGGCACGCGTCGTCGCGAAGCGATACCTCAGACGTGAACGCCCACTGAGTGCGCTGATCGTCGTACTCGCCATGGCAGGATTCCTCGGCACGTTCGTCGCGACATCGCTGGTACCCGCAGTCGTCGTCGGGGGACTGCTGATCGTCGTCGCACGTGCCCCGATTATCGAATCACGCGGGACCGTCCGTCTTCGAACCGACGAGGCCGCCGACTCCGTCGCCGAGTCGTTCACAGGGGCGACACCGCCGATCCTCGTGTTTCAGTGGGGTATCGCTGACGAGATTCTTCCTGAAGATGAGAGCGTTACGTACCGAATCTCGTATCTGTTCGGCTTTCGGTCGGTCGAGGTGACCGTCGAGAGACGGACGGATCGCACGCCTGACGGCGGATGTCGGATCGAGTTGGAACTCACGGTGGGCGGCCAGCCGTGGTCGACGTACGTGGTCACCGTCGACACGCACGACGACGGGACGGTCGTCGAGTACGAGTACTCGGCGGATCGGCGATTCGGCCTTCGGCGCATTCCGCAACGAATCGTCGCGAAACGGTACCGGGACGAAGCGCTCGAAGCTCAGGGGTACGCCCTCGTCGAGCGAAACGAACAGTACGGCGTCGCTATCTGAACGACCGCCCAGTTATGTTGCGGAAGGTTGAAACGGAAATTTCTGAACGGCTCGGGGTCCCTCCGGATTCCCTTTCGCCGATCGGTATGCATCTACTGCTTACAATCGGTGTTTCTTGTGTAGAATATTGTTGAGATGACATTAATTTATCTGAGTAACTACTATATTCGGGAAGTTTCATATATAAAGCGATGCCTTCCATATTTGAACGCCCGGTATTTCACTACGGAATTCCAGTTATCCAGGCAGTAATCGTCGCGGTGATTGGGTTCACCGTGTTCAGTGGAGTGGCGCGTCTGTTCGCACTTGCACTTGCCGCCATCGGAGTTATGATTGTGCCGCAGATACTGAAACGCGCCGCGTAGCCCAACCTACTGATTCGTGGCACAGATATAATAAAGCTCAGAGTTCGTAATCACCTACAAAAGTCGGATACACGCAATTTGGATATCATATCCTCACCACCGGAACGTACCGAGGTCGTACTGATTGAGCATAGCGACCCTCATTCTCGGTGAACAAGGGGCTACATTCAGGACTGCATGCAGCCCCAGCTTGACGAACTACCCGGCAGCCGCCAGTAGTAATGTGCGAGACACAGAACATAAAGTCAGCATATCACCTCCTTTTGTTTCATCTTTACGACGCTGAACACCCCGCCCACTAAATTTGTCTATTAAATAGTTGTCTCTGACTCACCCATTGAAGATGCGTCAGGGACAGTAATTGTGACAGTAGTGCCTTCTGACGTGTCGAAGGATACGTTACCGTCAAGTGTGCGTGCGGCCCAGCTAAGTTGCCACAATCCCATTCCGGTTCCGTGTTGTAGTGCTGTCTCGGTCCCGGTTTCGAGCGCAGACAGCTCTGACTCGGGAATCCCTGGGCCGTCGTCGTCGACCCAAATCTCACATCCATCAGGAGTTTGCCGGAGAGAAATGGTTACGTTCGTAGCGTGTGTGACCGCATTGTCGACGGCACTTTCTACAGCCGCTTTGAGGGCGGCGTAGTCAGTCGTTATCATCAGCGAATCAGGCGCTTCAACCGCAATTGGGGAGTCGTAAGCGGCAATAGTGTCGCGAAGCAGTTCAGCGACATCGATGTCGACGTTTTCGCGCGTCTCTGAGAGCACCCGATCAATTGTCCGTGCGCGATCACTCATATTTGCGATGCGATCGGTTGCCTCAGTTGCGGCGTCGGTGTAGTTGTTGTCGATGACCTCAAGATGGGCGTTGACGACATCAAGCTGATTGCGCAGATTGTGCCGTAGAACTCTGTTCAGAACTGCGAGTCGCTCCTTGCGAAGTTCTCGTTCGGTCACTTCCCGGAGGCTGACCACAGTACCCAGTTGCTGGTCATGCTGGTCAAGCACTATCGACACCTGCGGATCATACTTCGCTGACGCACCCTCAACATCGAATTCAACTGTCTCAGTTGCTCGCAGGCTGTCTACATTCTCCCCCATCATATCTTCAACAGTAACGACGCCGGTAGACGGATCGGGGCCGCCCGAAACAGTTCGCGCACTCTCATTTGCCCGTACCACCCGGTGCTCGTCATCCGCAACTATCACCAGATCGTCTGTCTCGTTGACGACATCTCGTTCGCCGACGACGCCTACGGCAGGAGATCTTTCGAACGCGTCGAACCGGAACACTGCGAGTCCGAAACCACACACTGCGCCGAGGGATCCAAGCACATAGGCGGCCCCTCCCGCTGCTTGACCAAGTTGAGCGATATACGGAATATTGCTCCAGAACAGCCACATCGCCGCTGGTGCCACAGCAAAGGCAATTCCTTGCCACGCTGTTAGGTGGGCATACCGACGTGTCGTTCGCACCACTAGCACAATCCCGGCCACAGCCAGCGTCACTGCGTAATAACGGGTGATAATTCCAACGAGCCCAAGAACCTCCGTTGGCACTACTGGTACTCCGGTTAGTATCCCCTGTAGAATAAAGCCGAGAAGCGGAAACGCGATCAGAGCACTCGTTTTGAGCGAAAGCGGGACGAACCGCCCCGTGTACCGAAGTGCAAACATAGCCCACAACGCAGCGGGGAGTATCCAGACAAGTGCCAGCCACCTCCCGACCAAACCTGTGAAGTCAGTTACCGGGATAATACCGGTGAGGATGCCGACACTGACAAGTCCAAGACTGACTCCGACCAGCGTGGTATATCCTGTGAACCACGCAGCCCCTGGTTCGTTGTATCGGTGAGTGACCGTCGCACTGATAGCCAAGATGCCCACTGCGCTCCCGATACATATGGCTGCGGCGATCCCAACGAGCATGAAGCACCATACACTCCCGCTTTGTAATAACCTGAAACATTCCAGTACAGGGTATGAGAGTATCATAGAATAAGTAACACATCAAAGAGCAGAGTGAATGCTGAGGTAGACGGATTCAGCGATCTTGTAGGCTGATTCTTCGGTAGACTCGTCCTTCAATGTCGTGGAGAGCGAGACGTTAGCGCTGTTCGAGCACCCCTCCTTCGAGTTTCTCGAAGAGTTCGATGTATTCGCCCCGGCGGAGACGGGGCGAACACGAGACCACGAGCCACCAGAGCTGATGCGTAGCTTTCTCCACTGCTACTACAAGAATATGTACGACATTCGTCTCGTTGAACGAGAACGTTGGAACACGGTTGTATGGCTGAGCTGTGGGTTCGATCGACCGCCGTCGAGAGACGCGGTCGATCGCTTCCTTACCGATCTTGAAAACGTCATTAACAGGATGTTCAACCAGCTCGTCGAGCAGGCCGCCCGCCGCGGCCTGCTCGACTTGACCTACTGCATCGATTCAACTGGCGTGAGGGCGATGCCCGCCGATCGAGACGCCTCGAAGTGCTACGATCCAACTGACGACGAGTACTACCACGGCTACGGCTGTACAATCGTCTCGACCGGGCAAAAGATCCCGATCGCGGCGGAGTTCACAGAGAGTAAACAAGCGCCCGAGGAGACGGCGATGCGCGTCACGTGTGACGCGCTCGCCGTCGCACAGCCGATCTGGATGGTTGGTGACAGCGCCTACGACACGCTTGACTGGCACGACCACCTGCTGGCCGCAGGGGTCGTGCCAGTCGCCCCATACAACGCGCGAAACACTGACGACCCGAAAGACATCGAGTACAGGGTCGAAGACCGCATCGAACAACACAGCGAGGACGTTCAGTTGAAGCAGTCCACGTTGGATGAGACGTACAACCGCCGTACTGGAGTCGAACGAACTAATGAATCAGTGAAGGACTGCGGCCTCGGGCGAACGCACGCCCGAGGCCGCGTCCACGCACGAGCGCAGGTGTTTCTCGCCCTGTGCCTTCGTCTCGTCGTCGCAATCACCAACTACGAACGCGGAGACAATCCGGGAAGCACGATCATCACGGTGTGACAAGAGTTCTATGACACCCTCGATAATATGCAACTGCTGGTGCGCCAATCACGATAGCAGGAATCACGAAACCGCTAATTCCCTCTATTGCTCCGGTGATCTGGGAGTATGGACCTGACGATGGGAGGAACGGCCACAAGACTGCGAGAATCAGAACCACAGTAAGTGCGTAGAGAACAGACCTCCCAATAGATGCAACAGACCTCCCAATAGATGCAGGATTCACCGTCCAGCCCCCAAAAAATGAGGAGAGCAGTAACAGCGATACCGGTTCCACCAACCGCTAATACGAGCGCGTCGGCCGCATCAATCAGCAGGTCCTCCTCGACACCGGCAAGTGAACCAGTTACCGTGACAGCTTGAATGAACCCTGAGAACAGGTAAATGCCGAGCATAGCGATTATCGCCACTATGACGGCAGCGATAACCGCATCTACCGGACCTCCCTGCCCACGGCCCGCCCACATATCATCAAGACATAGAATACAGAGTGTTTTGAGTTTTCCTGCGTCCCGTGCTTGATGTCGGCCATTGTGTGGGAGTCGCGCTTCAACTGGCACGTACCGCGAATCCCATTCAAGATGAAACAACTGAATTCGTAGAACGAGAGCCCACAACTCCACACTTGGTGAATCACTCAGGAGGCTCGTACTAGTAGATCCGAGTCACGGTGGTAGTAGTTCCCGAGGACGACCTCCGCGTGCGGGAGGACCGCGCCCATCACCGAGTGGGGACAGGTGCCGTAGCCCGCACTCAAGCGAACGAGTTCCTCGGTGTCGATGTGGCCGCGGTCGGTCAGATCGAACGGGACCGCCTCGATCGGATCGCCGTCTTCGGGGACGTCGTCGAGGAACGTCGCGTAGAACGGACAGAACTCCGTGTCGCCGTACGCGGAAGTCTCGGGGAGATACGGCGTCGGTTCGCCGGCGGTCGAGAGGTACTCCGGTCCCTGCGTCGATCCGGAGTCGAGTAGCCCGGTCTGCGTCTGACGGGCCTCCGAGACGAGGGTCCCCGTCGAGGTCTCGCCGCCGTCACCGACGAGGTTTCGCGTTCGTTCGCGGAGGCCCTCACACCGATCGTAGACCGTCTCGTCGTCGACGCCGGCGACGCCTTCGCGGCTGTACGGGCAGACGTCGGCCTTCCCGACGAGCGTCAGGCCCGACACGGGCGACCACTCGTCGGGGAGATTCCCGTTGATCGTCTCGAGGTCGGCCTCGAACTGGCGCAGTTGCTGCTTGACGCTCGTCAGGACGAGCACGCGCTCGTAGTCCGACTCGGGGTCGCGGACGCGGTCGATACCCGCCGTAAGCGCGAGCATCGTCTTTCCTGTTCCGCACGCCCCTTCGACGACGAGAAATCCGTTCTCCTCGGCGACTTCGACGGCGGCGTCGATGCCGTCGGCTTGCTCGGAATACGGGTCGTCGTGGCCGAAGACCGCCTGCCAACTCACGTGCTGCAGTGGCTGCGCCGCGCTCATATTGGTGTCGGTGAGTGGCCGCGGCTCAGTATTTGAACGCTCGGCCGAGACGAAACGGCGAGAGACGGCGACTTTTGTCGGCCGGCCGCCGGGGCTATTCGAACGTGTGATCGATGTCTGCCGAGTCGCCGACGCAGACGATCAACGAGTCTCGGGCCGGCGCGTACACCTTCATCTCGCGTCCTTTTACGGAATAGCGGGTGTCGACGACGCGGACGAGCCCTGCGTCGCGGAGATTGTCGAGGTGGTGCCGAACGTTCTGCAGCGAGGTTTCGACGTCGTCTGCGAGTTCGGAGGCGGTGGCAGGGTTCTCTTGGAGGGCCGAAAGTGTCGAGCGAGCGGTGTCGGAAGCGAGACAGTTTATGAGCTGGGCGGCGTCATCGTCGTCGAGCGGAAGCACGCGGAAGGTGCCATCGTCCCCATCCGGAGGACGAGTCTCTGTCTCTGACGGCAAGAGCCCCGACATACCACTGTATTCCACGTACGTCTGCCTAAACGTTTCGGATATCCGACACACATCACGTCACGCGTGACCGGAGCGGTCACGCTTCTCCGGGGACGGCCAGTGCCGAGGCCAGCATCGGGCGCGCTACAGCATCCCTCGCATTTTAGGACGGGTCGGACCGAACTGAGGAGTATGATAACGAGCGAGCGAATGGCCGCGGTGGATCGCAACGCCGAGGCGCTCGGCGTCCCGCGGAAGCAGTTGATGGAGTCGAGCGGCAACGCCGTCGCCCGCACGGTACGCCGCCTGGCTGATCCCGAAGACGCAGTCGCGATCGTCGCCGGGCGCGGGAACAACGGGGGCGACGCACTCGTCGCTGCCCGCTTTCTCGACGCCTACGACGTCACCGTCCACCTCCTCGGTCGACCGGAGACGATCACGACCGACCTGGCTCGGGAGAACTGGGAGGCCCTGCGTGCCGCAGAGTACGACGCACAGACAGTCACCGATTCAGTCGACCTCGATTTCGATCTCGGCGACCCGGACGTGATCGTCGACGCGATGCTCGGCACGGGCGTGACGGGAGCGCTGCGCGAACCGGCGGCGACGGCCGCCCGGCAGATCAACCGCCTCGGCGCGACGGTTCTCTCGGTCGACGTCCCCTCTGGGATCGACGCCGACACCGGCGAAGCTGCGGGCGTCGCCGTCGACGCCGACCACGTGGTGACGTTCCACGACGAAAAACCGGGACTGGCGTCGCTCGCCGCCGACGTCACCGTCGAAGACATCGGGATCCCGTCGGCAGCGGAACTGTTCACCGGACCGGGCGACCTCCAGCAACTCGGGCGTCCAGCCCAGAGCCACAAGGGCGACTTCGGCGAGGTACTGGTCGTCGGCGGTGGTCCCTACACCGGCGCACCCGCGCTCGCCGCACAGGCGGCACTCCGAGCGGGTGCCGACCTCGTCCGCGTCGCCTGCCCCGCATCGGTCGCCCGCGAGATCCAGGGCTACAGCGAGAACCTCATCCTCCGTCCCTACGACGGTGACCATCTGGAGCCGGCACACGTGGGCGAAATTCTGACGCTCGCGGCCGAGCACGACGTCGCCGTCTTCGGTCCCGGCCTCGGGAGCCACGAGGAGACCCTCGCGGCCGTTCGCGACCTGCTCGAACGCTACGACGGCACCGCCGTCGTCGACGCGGACGCACTCCAAGTCGTTCCGACGGTCGACACCGACGCGACCCTGATCTGCACGCCCCATCAGGGTGAGTTGCAGGCGATGGGCGGCGAGACAGACACGGACTGGCGGACGCGCGCGGAACTGGTCGCGGAGTTCGCCGAAGACGTCGGTCACGTGCTGCTCGTGAAGGGTGCCTACGACGTGGTCACCGACGGCGACGAGACGCGCGTCAACCGTACCGGAAATCCCGGGATGACCGTCGGCGGCACCGGCGACGTTCTCGCGGGCGCGACCGGCGCACTGGCGTGCGTCCTCACACCACTGGAGGCGGCCGCCGTCGCCGCCTACGGAAACGGACGCGCCGGCGACGCAGCCGTCGACGTGAACGGATACGGCCTCTTGGCGACGGATCTGATCGATCGGCTGCCCGCGGCGCTTCGGGAGGGAGACGAATGACCGACGCAGAGCGCGACGCCGACCAGGATGACGGTGACGCTCGATCGGACGGGAGCGACGCAGAACTCACACACGTCGACGAGACGGGCGACGTCCAGATGGTCGACGTCGGCGCGAAGCCCGATACACAACGGAGAGCCGTCGCGGCGGGGACGATCCACCTCACTGAGTCGACGATCGGCGCGATCCGCGACGACGAGATCGGCAAGGGCGACGTGCTCGCGACCGCGCGCATCGGCGCGGTCCAGGCGGTGAAACACACCTGGGAGACGATCCCGATGTGCCATCAGATCCCGATTACGAACGTCGACACCGACTTCGATATCCGGGACGACCACGTGACACTCACCGTGACCGTCGAGACGACCGGGAAGACCGGCTGTGAGATGGAAGCTCTCGAAGGCGTCACTACCGGGCTGAACGTCGTCTGGGATATGGTCAAAGCCGCCGAGAAGACGGCCGATGGTCAGTACCCCGATACCCGAATCACCGACGTCGAAGTCCTGACCAAAGAGAAGCAGCGGGTCGACGACGCCTAGTCGGGCCGCGTCGTTGAGTCAGGGGCCGAGTCGCGTCGTCGGGCCTGTCGTCGATCGCGGTCGTCGTCTATCGTGATCGTCGCCAGACGCTATCGGCCGTCGACGCTCGCTTCGGACTCGGCGGATTCGGGTTCCGTGTTGGAGGCTGGAACACGGACGTCGGCCGCTTTCGATCGCGCTTTCTCGACGATGGCGGGGCGCGCGGAGAACTCAACGAGGACCTCCTCGCCGGTGTACTCCTCGCGCTCGACGTGACCGTGGTCGTAGAGCCACGAGACGAGACTCATCGCGTCGTCTGACATCGGCAACAGGAGTCGCTCCTCGCGCCACTCGGGGAGTTCCGCTTCAATTCTAGCGGTCAGTTCGTCGATGTTCTCACCGGTGAGTCCCGAGACGACGACCGGGTTCGGCGCGAGGGCGTCGAGCGCCGCGCGCTTCTCCGCGAGTTCGTCGTCGTCGACGCGGTCGATCTTGTTGAGGACCGTGACGATGGGCGCTTCGTTCCGCTCGTAGA